>OOBW01000649.1_pt1 | contig 22752 bp, 17 predicted proteins | sample 1671701 | NCBI WGS metagenome assembly OOBW01 (sample SAMN06348183, study PRJEB24527) | human gut metagenome | biome: human gut; feature: ankylosing spondylitis patient; material: feces | host: Homo sapiens | place: China | collected 2015-10 | reverse complement strand
GTGCCGGCAGAGCTGTAGGACAGTACGGCATGCCTGATGCGGTTGTTTATGCTGCCGATAATACGACCTACGAATATTTTTGGCAGGATGACAAGGAGCAGCCGCTGCGTTTTGCGCTGGAAGTTGACAAGCAGAGCCGTGTGACAGCCTTTATCTTGGAGAAGCTGAAGGAAAAATAACAGTCTGCCGTCAGTCTTTGCGGACTAAATACAATCAGGCCTTAAATGAGCATGTATACACTAAAAATCCTGCTTCATCAGCAGGATTTTTTTGTGTGCTGGCAGAATTATAACAGTTATAATACTAAAGGAGTTGAGCTGAATGCCGTTTTTAATCTTAGTTATAATTATTTGTATGATAGTAGCATTGTTTGCCGTGCAGAATGCGGTAGCAGTATCCTTGAACTTTGTTTTCTGGAGCTTCAGCGCTTCACTGGTGCTGGTAATACTCGGTGCGTTTTTAATGGGCGTGCTGGTTGCCACCTGCTTCTTGCTGACGATGAAGGCCAAGCATTATCTGAAGGATAAAAAAATGCGTGAGGAAATGCAGCAGCTGCAGGCAGAAAACAAACGCCTGCAGGAGCGCGTTGCCATGCTGCAGCACACCCAGCTGCTGCACAACGAGGCGGCACAGGCCGAGGCTGCAAAAAAGGCAGAGCCGGCTGCAGCAGACAAGACTGCTGGCGAGAGCGGTAGCCGCCAATGATGCACAAGGAACGAATTTGGGATATAAAAGAATATAACAGTCAGATGGCAGACTATTTGGCGGAGGAGCTGAATATTTCGCCGATGGTCACCGGTATTTTATTGGAGCGCGGTCTGTATGATGCAGCTTCGATGCGTGATTTTCTCTACGGCAGCGCTGCTCCCTTTCATGATCCTTTTTTGCTGAAGGATATGCAGCGCTCGGTTGAGCGTATTGAGCGGGCCTTGGCGACAGGCGAGCAGATTACGGTTTACGGCGACTATGATGTGGACGGAATCAGTGCCTCCTCCTTGTTGTATCTTTATCTGAAGCAGCGCGGAGGTAAGGTTGCCACCTACATTCCGCAGCGTAAAAGCGAGGGCTACGGCCTGAATGACGAAGCGTTGAAAAACATTGCGGAAAAGGGTACAACGCTGGTGATTACTGTGGACTGCGGCATCAGCGGCCTGCACGAGGTAGCCAATGCACCTGAGTCTCTGGATATCATCATTACCGACCACCATACGGTGCCGGAGGTTCTGCCTCCTGCCTACGCAATTATCAACGCCAAGCAGCGAGACTGCGGCTATCCGTTTAAGGATTTGAGCGGTGTAGGCATTGCCTTCAAGCTGTGCCAGGCACTGGAGCAGCGCGAGCCGGGCAGGCTGCCGGAGTGGCAGGAACTTACAGAGTTGGCGGCGCTGGGAACGGTGGCGGATATTGTGCCGCTGGTCGGCGAAAACCGCGAGCTGGTGCGCCGTGGCCTGAAGGCTATGGAAACAACGAAGCTGGTGGGATTGTGTGCCTTGATTAAGGCCAGCGGCTGTCCGGAAACGGGCATTGCTTCCGACAACATCGGCTTCGGTCTGGCGCCGCGCCTGAACGCCGTGGGCAGGCTGGAGCATGCGCAGCTGGCGGTGGAGCTTTTGGTAACCGACGATAGCGTAAAGGCGGAGAGGATTGCCGCCGAGCTTAACCGTGAAAATACGCTGCGGCAGGAAATCAGCCGTAAGATTATGGAAGAGGCGGAAGCACAGCTGGCGCAGGAAAAGCATATAGATACGGCCATCGTGCTTGCTTCCGAGGGATGGCATCAGGGCGTTATCGGTATCGTAGCATCGCGCCTGGTAGACAAGTACCACCTGCCGACGATTCTGATAAGCCTGAACAACGGCGTTGCCAAGGGCAGCTGCCGCAGTATTCCGGCGCTCAATCTTTACGAGGCGATAGATGCCGAGCGTGATTTGCTGACGCAGTACGGTGGTCACCATCAGGCTGCGGGCCTGACGCTGCCGGCAGAGCTGTTGCCGGAATTCAAGCGCCGCTTCCGCGAATACGTTGCGCAAAAACTGCGTCCGGAGGATTATCTGCCGCATCAGGCGATTGACTGCGTGTTAAGCGGCAGCAGTGAAATCAGTATCAGGGATTTGGAGCAGCTGGCACTGCTGGAGCCCTGCGGCTGCGAAAACCAGGCACCTGTATTTGCCTTCCGTCAGGCGCTGCTGCACAATCAGCGCGCTATGGGCAAGGAGCGCAATCATTTGCAGTTTGTGCTGGATAAGGGCTATAATTCCTATCGCGGCCTGATGTGGAACAATGCGGATTTACTGCCGTATATGTTTGAAAATATGGTGGCTGATGTTGCCTTTCAGCCGAAAATAAATGTCTGGAATAACGAAACGAGCGTGCAGCTGCAGGCCGTAAGTATTCATCAGCAGGTGACGCTGGGGGATATGCGTCAGGCTGCCGATGATAAATGGCGTCTGCTGCTGGGCTTGGCCAAGGTGCATAACAAGGTGCTTGCTTATACCGAAGATAAGCAGTCGCTGCCTGCCGAGGTGCTGCAGACTGCGGGGGATTATCTGGAGCTGGCTTCTTATGAGGAGGCTGCCGGGATGAGCAAGGAAAGGCTGCAGCAGGCCGAAGAAATAGTGCTGTTGGATTTGCCTGCTTATCCGCTGGCGGATATTATGCGCAGATTGCGGCAGCAGGGAGCAAAACATGTAACGCTGCTCTTTAATCAGCTGGATTTAGAGGAGCGCTTGCAGCGACTGGCTTTGACGCATCCGGACAGGGATGCGATGATGCAGGCCTATAAGCTGGTGATGAATGCACTTAAAATGCGGACAACTGTGAGCATCGAAGAGCTTTTGTCTGCTCATGCGGAACAAATAAGTGAACAAGCTGTAAAAATTATGGAAGAGCTTGGCTTTATCCGCTATAATAATGGTATAATAGAAAAAGCTGCTATTAAACGCTGCTCGCTGGAGGATGCACCCCTATATGTAACCCTGCAGCAGGAAAGAGAGCGTTTGGAGCACATTTATAAAGAAAATTACCGCCTGAGTCAGCACGAGCTGTTGCGTTGCTGATGAAGTGCAGATGGGAGTGGGGAGAATGCCCTCAACAAACGCAATAACTAATATTACTGATATAGATGAATTGTTTGCGCGTATAGAAGAATATCTTGCGCCGGAGCAGGTAGCTTTTGTCCGTAAGGCCTATGAGCTGGCAGCCAAGGCACACGCTGCGCAGACACGTAAATCCGGTGAACCGTATATTATTCATCCGATTGGCGTTGTCAGCATCCTTGTGGGACTGCAGATGGATGACAAAACATTGGCAGCTGCCTTTTTGCACGATGTGGTTGAGGATACGGATTATAAGCTGGACTATATCAAAGAGCAGTTCGGCACCGTGGTAGCAAATCTGGTAGACGGTGTTACCAAGCTAGGTAAAATCGAATATATTTCCAAGGAAGACCGCCAGATTGAAAACTACCGCAAAATGTTTTTGGCGATGGCACGCGATATCCGCGTTGTACTGATTAAGCTGGCTGACCGTCTGCATAATATGCGCACGATGAAGTATATGCCTGTGCATAAGCAGCAGTCTATTTCCCGGGAAACATTGGAGATTTATGCGCCGCTCGCACATCGTCTTGGTATCTATACCATTAAATGGGAGCTGGAGGATCTGGCCTTCCGTTATATGGAGCCGGATATTTATTACGACCTGGTAGAGCAGGTAAAAATTAAACGCCGTGAGCGCGAGGATATGATTAACGAGGCTATGACAACGTTGAAGGATGCTGTCGAGAAGGCCGGTATCCGCTGCGAAATTCAGGGCAGACCGAAGAATTTTTACAGCATTCATAAGAAAATGCTGCGTGACCATAAGCAGCTGAGCGAGATTTATGACCTGCTGGCTATCCGTGTGCTGGTAGACACTGTTAAGGACTGCTATGGTACGCTGGGTATCGTACACAGCATGTGGCGTCCTATTCCGGGCCGCTTCAAGGATTATGTTGCAGTGCCGAAATCCAATATGTATCAGTCGTTGCATACGACTGTGCTTTCCAATGGCGGTCAGCCACTGGAAATCCAAATCCGTACCTTTGAGATGCACCGCATCAGCGAATACGGTATCGCTGCGCACTGGCGCTATAAGGAAAGCGGCGGCAGCAAGCCTTCTGCCAGCGGTGACAAGGGCTTTGATGCCAAGCTGAGCTGGCTGCGTCAGCTGCTGGAATGGCACAAGGATATGAATGATTCGCGCGATTTTGTCAACACGGTCAAGATGGATATCTTTGCCGATGAGGTCTTTGTATTTACGCCGCGCGGTGATGTTATCGACCTGCCTGTAGGCAGTGTGCCGATTGACTTCGCTTACCGCATCCATACGGATGTAGGCAACCGCTGCGTAGGTGCCAAGGTCAACGGACGCATTGTACCGCTTGACTACCAGCTGAAGAACGGCGATATCGTAGAGGTCATCACCTCCAAGCAGTCCAACGGACCGAGCCGTGACTGGATTAATGTTGTCGGCTCTTCCGATACGCGCAACAAAATCAAAAGCTGGTTCAAGAAGGAGCGCCGTGAGGAAAATATCGTCAAGGGCCGTGAAATGCTGGAGCGTGAGGTTAAACGCCTCGGCTACGAGCCTAAGGTGCTGATGTCTCCGGAAAAACTGAAGGAAGCAGGCAGCAAAATCCGCATCGATACGGATGAAAATCTGCTGGCAACACTGGGCTATGGCGGTGTTACACTGAACACTGTTATGTCCAAGCTGGTGGAAATCTATAAAAAAGAGCAGAAGCTGGAAACCACCAAGGACCTGGCACAGGTACTGGCAGAGCTGAAGCCGCGCAAGTCTAAGGCTAAGGCCAGCCACGGCATTCTCGTTAAGGGCGAGGAGGGCATCATGGTTAAGCTGGCGCGCTGCTGCAACCCGATTCCCGGCGACCCGGTTATCGGCTATATTACACGCGGCAGCGGTATTTCCGTACACCGTGCGGACTGCCCTAATATCCTGACCAATAATCCCGAGGAGCAGCGTCGCTTAATTGAGGTTGCCTGGGATGTAGGCATTGATGATGTCTATAAGGTTAACATCGTGATTACATCCGTAGACAGGACCGGACTGATGAGCGATATTATGAATGTGACTAGCGAAACGAAGATTAATATTTTCTCGCTTGCATGTCATACAGATAAAAATAAAATTGCTACCATGCACATGGGACTTGATATCATGAGTCTGGAGCAGCTGGAATATTTTATGAACCGTATCCGCCGCATGAAGGGTGTTTATTCTGTTGAACGCCTGATTTCTACGGCGAACGGCAGCGGAGGCAAGAAGAAATGAGAGCAGTTGTGCAGCGTGTAGACCGCGCCAGTGTTACTGTAGATGAAAAGATTACCGGCGAGGTACAGAAGGGCCTTCTGGTGCTTTTGGGTGTGGCCGAGGGCGATACCGATAAGGATCTGGCCTATATTATCGACAAGGTGTGCGGTATGCGCATTTTTGAGGATGAGGCAGGCAAGATGAACCTGTCGGTGAAGGATGTAGGCGGTGCGATTCTGGCGGTTTCACAGTTTACCTTGTGCGGTGACTGCCGCCACGGCAAGCGTCCGTCCTTTACGGCTGCTGCAGCGCCCGATGTGGCCAACGCTTACTATGAGCGCTTTGTCGACGGCTGCCGCAAGGCAGGGTTGCCAGTAGAAACAGGCATCTTTCGCGCGCATATGCTGGTAGAGCTGGTGAACAACGGTCCGGTAACTATTTTGCTGGATAGCACGAAGCTGTTATAATTATATTGTGCATATATTTATCAACGGAGGTTGAAGAATGAAAATTTATCATGTTGAAGCAGGTATGCTTGCTACCAACTGTTATTTTGCCGTAAATGAAGCTATCGGTGAAGGCGTTATTTTCGATCCGGGCGGAGATTACCCGACCATTAATAGGATGATTGAGCAGGCTAAGGCCAAGGTTGTCGCTATTGTGCTGACTCACGGTCACAGCGACCATATCGGTGCGCTGGCAGAGCTGCGCAAGGCTACAGGTGCGCCGGTGTATATCGGCGAGGATGATGCTGACTGCCTGACACAGCCGAACAGAAACCTTTCCTTCTTTATCGGTGAAGAATTGAAAAATGAGCCTGCGGACCACCTTGTACATGACGGGGATGTGCTGGAGCTGGCGGGCATGAAGTTTGAAGCCTTTGCTACGCCGGGACATACCAAAGGCGGCTTCTGTTATTACTACGCGCCGGGCAAGGTAGTATTTGCCGGTGATACTATTTTCTGTGAATCCATCGGACGCACCGATTTGCCGGGAGGCAGCTATCGCGCACTCATCCAGTCCATCAAAACAAAGCTGATGGTGCTTGAGGACGACGTTAAGCTGCTGCCGGGCCACGGACCTACTACTACCGTGGGTTGGGAGCGTCGCAGGAATCCTTTCCTGCAATAAAACATCATGCTGAAATATTGGCCTCAAATACGTAAAAGCACCTTCTTTAAGCTGGGTGTTGTTACGGCAATCTCTTATGTTTTATATTTAATGGCGGGCTTCCTGCTGCCGCTGCTGCTGGCAGTAGGCCTGGCCTTCGCACTTTATCCGCTGGTTAATGCTATCGCGCAGGTGCGCATGGCGCACGGCATGATTAAGCTGTCGCGCGTAGTGGCGATTATCCTGGCATTGCTGGCCTTTTGTATCTTTATTGTTATGATTATCGGCTTCATCATTCTGCCGCTCTTCGGGCAGATGAACGAGTTCCTGCAAAAGCTGCCTGCGCTGGCTGCCAAATCCAATATCCAGAATTTGGACAGCATGCTTAAGGACCCGTCTACCATTCCGCTCTTGCCGTCCGATTTCAATATGCTGGTCAACGGTCTGCTGAACTGGGCGATGGGCTTTGTAGGAACGGTTCTGCGTAATCTTGTGCAGTCCAGTCTGGGGATTGTGCAGAGCTTGATAGGTCTGATTATCGTGCCCTTCCTTGCCTTTTATTTTCTTAAGGACTGGCGTGAGCTGCGCTTGATGGTGATTAATCTGTTCAACTACGACGCGCAGGAGAAGGCGGCGGAGGTTGTGGACGAAATCGGCAGAACCATGAGCGCCTATGTGCGCGGTATGGGCAAGCTGAGCCTGATTTCCGGCTTCGTTATTACCATCGGCACGGCCTTTTTGGGTATAGACTTTCCGCTGGTGCTCGGCTTTTGGGCCATCCTTGCCGAAACGGTACCGGTAGTAGGACCACTGATGGGCGCTGTGCCTGCTGTATTTATTGCCTACGGTCAGGCGCCGGAGGCTGCCTTCCATGTAGCGCTTTTTTATCTGGTATATTATCAGCTGGATGCCAATTTTATTATGCCTAAGCTCATGGGGCAAAAGATTGATTTGCATCCTGTAGTTTTGATTATCAGCCTGCTCATCGGTGCTAAGTTGTTCGGTATTCTCGGTATGGTTTTTGCCGTGCCGGTAGCAGCAATCTACAGAGTGCTGTACAAGCAGCTGTGGCATGCCGGTGAAGGACGGGAGAATTAAATGTTTTTTTGCTTACGTAATACATTGGAGCTGGATGTTACGCGGCCTGTGAGCGACATGGCCGCATTTTTTGACTATCAGCCAGCACCGTCAGCCGCGCTTACGCTGACGCTTGCGCGTGAGCACGGCTGCGTCAGCGCCTGCCTGCAAGGTGCGGAGCAAAGCCTTATAGCGAGCGAGCATTGCAGCGAAGCTGCTGCGAGCGGAGAGGTAACGCGTTGCGTGAAGCTTGTCGTGCTGAAGGTTTTTGCCGAGCTTACCGGTCTGCAGCCTAAGCTGCCGTGGGGCATTCTCACAGGTGTGCGCCCGACGAAGCTGGCGCATAAGCTGTTGGACAGCGGTGTGGCAGCTGCGGCATTGCCGGAATATCTGAGCGAAAATTATTTGCTGCCAATGGCGCAGGGAAGGCTGCTTACAGATATTGCTCTGAAGCAGAAGCATATTCTCAGCGACAGTACGCGCCTTACGGATACCGGTATTTATATCGGCGTGCCGTATTGTCCTTCGCGCTGCAGCTATTGCTCGTTCCCGGCGGGAATTGTGCCGCAGGACGAAGAATCTCAGCAAAACTTTGTAAATATGATTGAACAAGACCTGCAAAATGTGGTACAATTAATAGGTATGCATAGCTTGCGTGTAAAATCACTTTATATCGGCGGCGGCACGCCCACGAGCCTGAGTGATAAGGTATTTGCACGTCTGCTGCAGGCAGTGGAACGAAAACTGCTGCAAAGCAACTGCGAAGGCTTGCAGCATCTGCGCGAGTTCACGGTAGAGGCCGGTCGCCCGGACTGCTTCAGTGTCGCTAAATTGGCGGCGATGGAGGCGGCGGGAGTGAACCGCATCAGCGTCAATCCGCAGAGCTTCCATGATAAAACGCTGCAGCTGATTGGCAGGCGCCATAGCGTCAGGGATTTTTACAATGCCTATGAGCTTGTGCGTAAAAGCAGGATTTCTGTTGTGAATGTGGATCTGATTATTGGTCTGCCGCAGGAAACGGAGCAGGAGATTGCATATTCTCTGGAGCAGGCAGTAAAGCTGGCGCCGGAGAATCTTACTGTGCATACGCTTACGCTGAAGCGCAGCGCACCGCTCTTTCAGAAGCAGGAGCAGGCAGTGCTGACTACGCAGGCAGCGGAAAAAATGGTGCAGCGGGCCGCTGAGATGGCTGCTGCGATAGGGTTAGAGCCTTACTATCTGTACCGCCAGCATTATATGCTGGGGCATCTGGCAAACATCGGTTATGCCAAGCCGGGTACGGAAAGTATCTATAATATCCAGATGATGGAGGAACGTCATCCGGTGATTGGTGTGGGACCTGCATCTGCCAGCAAGGTACCTTTGCCTGACGGACACCATCTGCATAAACTGAATATGCCGAAAAATGTGGCAGTGTATGGGGCGCGCCTGCAGGAGCTGGCAGAGCGTCGCCGTGATTTGTTTAATATAGAAGGCACAGACCTGTAAAAAGGCGCAAGTGCCGTTAGGAGAGGATAGACTATGCTGACAACAGCACCCAGAGGTACGAAGGATATTATGCCTTCTGACGTTAACGCATGGCGTTATCTGGAAGAAACCATGCGCAAGATTTGCGCACAATATGGCTACAAAGAAATCAGAACTCCTGTGTTTGAGCATACAGAGCTGTTCCAACGCGGTATCGGTGATACCACCGACGTAGTTGAAAAGGAAATGTATACCTTTACCGACCGCGGTAACCGCAGCATTACCCTGCGTCCGGAAAACACCGCCAGTGCTGTCCGCGCTTACGTTGAGCATAAGCTGAGCAAGGATGACGCTGCTACGAAGTTCTATTACATCGGACCTATGTTCCGTTATGACCGTCCGCAGGCAGGCCGTCTGCGTGAGTTCCACCAGTTCGGTGTGGAAGCTCTGGGCGTAACCGGTCCGAATGTCGATGCGGAAATCATTCTGCTGGCTGTGCAGGTACTGCAGAGCCTGGGACTGAAGGATTTGAAGCTGAAAATCAATTCCGTAGGCTGCCCCAAATGTCGTCCGCAGCACAGAGAAAAGCTGCAGGCTTTCTTTAAGCCTAACTTTGACGAGCTGTGCAAGGATTGTCAGGGTCGCTTCGACCGCAATCCGCTGCGCCTTTTGGATTGCAAAAATCCGCACTGCCATGAGCTGGGCGAGGGCGCACCGAGCCTGGAGGAATGCCTGTGCGATGAATGCAAGGAACACTTTGAGGGCCTGAAGCAGCTGCTGACCGCTGCAGGTGTTGAATATGAGGTTGACCACAATCTTGTGCGTGGCCTTGATTATTATACAAAAACGGCATTTGAAATCCAGTACGCTCCGCTGGGCGCACAAAGCGCTGTTTGCGGCGGCGGCCGTTACGACGGACTGGTACAGGAAATCAGCGGTGACGAAGCCCGTCCAGGCATCGGCTTTGCTATGGGTATGGAGCGCGTGCTGCTGGCTCTTGAGAAGCAGAATCTGCTGCCCGAATTTGATGAAAGCATTGACGCATATGTTGTCTGCCCCAAGCAGGAAAACTTTGCGCTGGCTTTCAAAACCGCCATCGAGCTGCGTCGCAATGGCTTTAAGGTTGAATACGACTTTAACGGCCGCAGCATGAAGTCCCAGATGAAGCAGGCCAACAAATTCCAAGCTAAGCAAGTGTTAATATTTGGCGAGGATGAGCTCAGCCGTAATGCCGTTACTGTGCGTAACATGGCAACAAGCGAGCAACATGAAATCGCTGTTAATGATATTATTAGTTATTTCAATACTTTATAAGTAGAGGTGCTAAAGATGATTAATGAAAAACGCAGCCATCATTGTGGTGTGCTGACCAAGGAGCAAGCCGGCGAACAGGTTGTACTGTGCGGCTGGGTTGCTAAACGACGTGACCACGGCGGATTGATTTTTATCGATTTGCGTGACCGCAGCGGTATCGTGCAAGTTGTTGCCGATCCCGAAAGCGCAGGCAGCAGCTTCAAAACTGCCGAGGACATCCGTAACGAATATGTTATCAAAGTAATTGGTAATGTACGTCTGCGTGATGAGGACACCATCAACGAAAACATTCCTACCGGTACTATCGAAGTACTGGCACATGATATCGAAGTACTGAACGGTGCTAAAACTCCTCCGTTCTACATTAAAGACGGCATTGACACCGATGAAAACCTGCGTCTGAAATACCGTTATCTGGACCTGCGCCGTCCGGAAATGCAACGCAATCTGATTCTGCGTCACAAAGTTGCTAAGCTGATGCGCGACTATCTTGATGATAACCATTTCCTCGAGATTGAAACTCCGATGCTGTGCAAATCCACTCCGGAGGGTGCTCGTGACTACCTCGTTCCGAGCCGTGTAAACCCTGGCAAGTTCTATGCACTGCCGCAATCTCCGCAAATCTTCAAACAGCTGCTGATGGTAGCCGGTATGGAGCGTTATTTCCAAATCGCCCGCTGCTTCCGTGATGAGGACCTGCGTGCCGATCGTCAGCCGGAATTCACCCAGCTGGACATGGAAATGTCCTTCATGGAAGTTGACGAAATCCTGAAGCTGATGGAAGGCTTAATCCACCACATCTTCAAGGGTGCTCTGGGCAAGGATATCCAGATTCCTTTCCAACGTCTGACCTGGGACGATGCTATGGATCGTTTCGGCAGCGATAAACCGGACCTGCGCTTTGGCATGGAGCTGAAAAATGTCAGCGAAGCTGTTCAAGGCTGCACCTTCCAGGTATTCAACAATGTTATCGCTAACGGCGGTCAGGTAAAATGCATCAACGTTAAGGGTTATGCAGATATTCCGCGTCGTCAGCTGGATGAGCTCGTTAAATTCTGCGGCATCTATGGTGCTAAGGGTATGGCTTGGCTGCAATTCCCGGCAGAAGGTGGCGTAAAATCCTCCATCGCTAAATTCTTCAGCGATGAAAACATCGAAGCAATCAAAAAAGCTGCTGAAGTTGAAGCAGGCGACCTGCTGCTCTTCGTTGCCGATAAACCGTCCGTAGTTGCTGCTTCTCTGGGCGCACTGCGTATCGAAATGGCTAAACGCCGTGGTCTGATTGATCCGGATAAGCTGGCCTTCACCTGGGTAGTTGACTTCCCGATGTTCGAGTACAACGAGGAAGAAAAACGTTATGTTGCAATGCACCATCCGTTCACCGCTCCGCGTGACGAGGATCTGCCGCTGCTGCTGACCAACCCCGGCAAGGTATATGCTAAGGCTTATGATATGGTTCTGAACGGCACCGAAATTGGTGGCGGTTCCATCCGTATCCATCGCCGCGACGTACAGAAGAAGGTATTCGAAGCTATCGGCCTGTCTGATGAGGAAGCACAAGAGAAGTTTGGCTTCATGATGAACGCATTCGAATACGGTGCTCCGCCACACGGTGGTCTGGCATTCGGTCTGGATCGTCTGATCATGATTATGGCTCAGCGCGATTCTATCCGCGACGTAATTGCTTTCCCGAAAACTCAGAGCGCATCCGATCTGATGACTCAGGCTCCTAACGATGTTGATGAAAAACAGCTGCGTGAGCTGCACATCAAAACCAGCCTGCTGATGAAGAAGGATAAAGAAGACAAATAAGCACTTTAGCCTGCTTCTGTCAAGAGGATAAAGCAAAATAAATATTCAAAAATTTTTAATGGAAGCGTTGAAAAACGCTTCCATTTTTGGTATTATATGTATGTCGATAGAAGTTAAAGACAATTGAAGAATAGTTGTTAATTATACCCCTGCGATGTTCGTTACATTGCTCCAAAGGTTTTGAGCCAACACTCTAACCTAGGGAGCCTGATACTCCTTCTTTCAAAAACATGCCTCCTTTGAGTGGACGTTTGCGATTGGTAGGGAAGGCACCCACCTGCACATGCAGGTTCAAAACACGGAGCTGGACGGCATTGTGGGGATTAATTTTTTTATGAGATAATTCAAACTAGGGATTTTGCTATTAAGCCTCTCCCCAAGGAGAGTCTTATGTACCATTGATAACATATAATTTTCGTCATAGAAGGATATAGGTAAAGAGCGATGGAAAATCTATTCGGTAATTTATTTGAAACTGAAAAGCGACAGACGAAGCCTTTGGCTGACCGCATGCGTCCCGAACGCCTCAGCGACTTTGTAGGGCAGGAGAGCGCCGTAGGTGCAGGCAGTCCGCTGCGCCGCATGATTGAGCGTGATGTGCTGCAGTCTGTACTCTTTTACGGACCTCCGGGAACAGGCAAAACAACGCTGGCGAAGGTCATCGCGCATGTCACCGGAGAAAAGTTTGAGGCCATCAACGCCGTTTCCAGCGGCGTGCCCGAGCTGCGCAAGCTCATCGCCAAGGCGCAGGAGGACAGACGCAACGGACGCGGCCGTACTATCGTGTTTATCGACGAGATTCATCGCTTCAACAAGGCGCAGCAGGATGTGCTGCTTCCCTACGTTGAGAACGGAACGATAGTGCTCATCGGTGCTACTACCGAAAACCCTTTTTTCGAAATAAATTCGCCGCTGCTTTCGCGCATGAAGGTGGTGCGTTTGGAAAAGCTGCAGGCACCGCAGATTCAGCAGATTCTGGAGCGTGCAATTGCCGACTCGGAGCGTGGTTTTGGCAACAGCTTTAAGGCGGAGCCTGAGGCGCTGAGGATTATTGCCGATTTTGCGGCAGGTGATGCCCGCAGTGCGCTGAACATTCTGGAGCAGGCCGAGTTCATGCTGCCGGAGAAGGGCGAGCGTGTGCTGACGGTAACAACACTGCGCAGCGTTATCGGTACGGCGCTGCAGCGTTACGATAAGAAGGGCGACCAGCATTACGATATCATCAGCGCTTTTATCAAGAGCATGCGCGGCGGCGATGCGGATGCGGCGCTGCATTATCTGGCGCGCATGATTGAGGGCGGTGAGGACGTGCGCTTTGTGGCGCGTCGCGTTGTTATCTGTGCGGCGGAGGATGTAGGTCTGGCGGACCCGCAGGCACTGGTGGTAGCCAACGCTGCGGCGCAGGCTGCCGATTTTGTCGGCTGGCCTGAGGCACAGATACCGTTGGCGGAGGCAGTGTGCTATATCGCCAACGCACCCAAGAGCAACACAGCCTATATGGGCATTGCCAAGGCGCGCGCGGATGTGCGCAGCCGTAACTGCGGCAGTGTGCCCAAGCATTTGCGTGATGCGCATTATCCAGGTGCTGCCAAGCTGGGGCACGGCATAGATTACAAATATCCGCACAACTTCCCTGGAGGCTGGGTGGAGCAGCAGTACCTGCCGGATGAGCTGGTGGGAACGCGCTATTACATTCCCAGCGGTCACGGTCAGGACAAGGGGCGCAGATAAAAATAACACAATTAGAAATTTAAGCTATACAGCTAAATTTTGCAGAAATTATTTGTGTCGCAATCTAGCATTTTTTCTGTTAATAGTGTATACTATACCTATATTATAGACTATTGTATTAGACAGAAAGGGTGTGAAGATCATAGCTTTAAGCAACAGGCAGAAGCAAATTGCTGAAATTGTACGTCTGGACGGACCTATTACCGGCGAGCATATAGCCGAAAGGCTGAATGTAACCCGCGCTGCCTTACGCAGTGATCTGGCAATCCTTGTTATGGGCGGTATTCTTGATGCGAGACCGAAGGTTGGTTATTTTTATACCGGTAAAAATACTTTGGGTATGCTGATGGAAGAAATTTCTGCTATTACTGTGCAGGATCTGCAGTCGGTACCGGTAGCGATTAAACATGACAAGAGCGCCTACGAAGCAGTTGTTACCATGTTCCTTGAGGATGTCGGAACGGTGTTCGTGCTGGATGAGGAAGGCATGCTGAACGGCATTTTGTCGCGAAAGGATTTACTGAAGGCTGCTATCAATAATAATGATTTGCGTGATATTCCCGTGGTCATGGTAATGACGCCGATTTCCAAAATCATCGTAGCTACTCCGGATGAGCCTGCCGCTTCGGCAGCTCGCAGACTGATTGACAATGAAATCGACTGTCTGCCGGTAGTAAAAATCATTGATGAAAAGAAGCGCATGTATCAGGTCCTGGGACGTATTACAAAAACTAATTTTACTCGTCTGCTGGTAGATCTGGCTGAGGGTAAGGGGGGTAATTATCATAATAACGAAGCTTAATCCGGTTATTTATGCTGTATCTGACTCTATTGGTGAAACTGCGGAGTCCGTAGTTAAGGCAACTACCAGTCAGTTCGTAGAAGAAAAATTTGATGTTATCCGTGTTCCTTACGTAAAGGACAAGGAACAGATTGATAAAATTGTAGAAGAGGCTGCAACAAATAATGCGGTTATCTGCTATACAATCGTATCGCCGGAGCTGCGCGAGCATATGGCGGACAAGGCTATGAGCAGTGATGTTGAGGTAGTTGACGTTTTGGGACCGATGCTGAAATCCATCGAAAAGTCTACCGGTCTGCTGCCGAAAAATCAGGCCGGCCTGATTCACTCTCTGGACCACGAATACTTCAAGCGTGTTGAGGCTGTGGAATTTGCTGTTAAATATGATGATGGCAAAAATCCTTTGGGCTTGCTGAAGGCGGACGTTGTTATTATCGGCGTTTCCCGTACATCCAAAACACCGCTGAGCATGTATCTGGCACATAAGCAGATTAAGGTTGCCAACGTGCCGCTGGTACCGGAGCTGGCTCCGCCTGAAGAGCTCTTCAAGGTGCCGCCGTATAAGATTATCGGTCTTTTGATTGACCCGTTCAAGCTGAACGAAATCCGCAGCGAGCGTCTGAAAACCATGGGCCTGTCCGATACTGCAACCTATGCCGATATGAAGCGTATTGATGACGAGCTGGCTTATGCTAAGGGCATTATGCGCCGTCTGCACTGCCAGATTATCAACGTTTCCAACCGTGCGATTGAAGAAACCGCCGGTATTATTATGGAGTATGTTCGCAAGAACAAGGAACGCCATCACGAAAACTAAATCAGTGTAGCTCTGAGCTGCTGTTGCAGTGAGTCAGAAAATCAACGGCCATTGGCAGCAAAGCGTCTGCCGGTGGCCGTTTTTGGATAAAGAGGGTTGAAGGAGGTTGCCTTAGTGCACAGATACGTTTTTCATATTCCCTGCGCTGTTTATGAGAACGGTGCTTTGAAGCCTGCTCCGTGGCAGCAGGTGATAGATGAGTTTGCTGAGGTGCTGTATAAGCATACGGACGGCTTTTTCGTACAAGATGCCGTGGGCTATTACAAAGGACGCAGCTATGCGGAAAAACTGCTGGTGGCCTATACCGCTGCCGATATAACAGATGATTTTGTGCGGATTGCCCGCATTTTGCAGCAGGAATGCTATGCCTACGAGCGTGACGGTGAGCTTTTTATCGCTAAGTGATGCCTGCGCCTTCAATGGATTGCGTTTTTATGCAGCCTCGGTAAAAGGGAATAGCTGTTGCAGGCAGTAGCACAAAGCTTTGCAAATATGCTATAATAATATATTATGATTTAGATTTAGAGGTGCAAAAAACTATGGCACGCTTTGCTGTAAAGACATTAGAATTTGATAAAGTAAAAAATATGCTGGCCTCCAAGGCCGCAACCTTTTTGGGCAAGCAGGCAATAATTTCCCTGCAGATCGAAAGTGAATTCAGTAAGGTTAAGCGCCTGCAGGAGGAAACTGCGGAAGCACTGCGCATTCTGGATGAAGGCAGACGTTTCCCCTTCGGCGGTGCGTTCAATATTACAGCCGATGTGAAGCGCGCGGAGCTTGGTAGCGTACTGGAGCCGGAGGAGCTGCAGCATATCCAGACAACGGTGCAGGCCTTTGCTTCGATGAAGGATTTTACTGCGGAAAATGCGGAAACTGCGCCTAATCTGGCCGAATACGGTGCGGAGCTGACGCAGTTCAGCCGTCTGGAAAAGCAGATTGGCAGTGCGATTGATGAGCATGGCGAAATCAAGGATAACGCTTCCCCGAAGCTTGGCGGTCTGCGTACTGCGATTCAGATTGCCAAAAACCGCGTGAAGGAAAAGCTCGACAGCATTCTGCATGACCCCAATAATCAGAAGTATTTTATGGATAACATCGTGACAATGCGTGGTGACCGTTACGTTATCCCTGTAAAGCAAGAATATAAGATGAACTTCCCCGGCATTGTACATGACCAGAGCGGTACGGGTGCAACGCTGTTTATCGAGCCACTGGCTGTTGTCAACCTGAACAATGATATCAAGCGTTATGTTGCAGAGGAGCACGAGGAAATCGAGCGTATTCTGCGTCAGCTCACGCAGAACGTGGGCGCGGAGGCGAAGGCGCTGCTGGCTTCGCTGGAAATCTTTACTACGCTGGATGTTATCTGCGCCAGAGCTTTGCTGGCGCAGGAGCAGCATGCGGTACGACCGATGCTGGTGCTGTCCGGAGGCGTAGAAATTGCGCAGGGACGTCACCCGCTGCTGCCGAAGGATACGGTAGTGCCTTTGGACGTACAGCTTGGTGATAAATTTACGATGCTGCTAATTACCGGCCCCAACACCGGCGGTAAGACAGTAGCACTGAAGGCTGTAGGCCTCTTTGCGCTGATGGCGCAAATCGGTCTGTTTATCCCTGCAAGCAGTGCCAAGCTTCCGGTGTTCCGTGCAGTTTATGCGGATATCGGTGATGAGCAGAGCATTGAGCAGAGCCTGTCAACCTTCTCTGCGCATATGACGAATTTAATCAGTATTTTAAACGAGGTCAAAGCAGGAGATTTGGTGTTGATTGACGAAATCTGCGCCGGCACCGACCCGAACGAGGGCGCTGCGCTGGCTATGGCGATGCTGGAGCACCTGCATGAGCAGGGCGTGCTGACGATGGTAACAACCCACTACAGCGAGCTGAAAACCTTTGCCTACGGTCACGAGGGCATGGAAAATGCCAGCGTGGAATTTGACCCCGTGTCGCTGCGTCCTACCTATCGTTTGCTGATGGGCGTTCCGGGCAGCAGTAATGCCTTCAACATCAGCCGCCGTCTGGGCCTGGCTGAGGATATTATCCAAAATGCCGGCGAGCTGCTTAACCAGGAGCATGTGCATATGGAAAATGTACTGCAGGAGCTGGACAGCGAACGTCGCCGTTATGAAAGCGGCAGCAAGGAGATTGAGGACCTGCGCCGCGAAAGCGAGCAGCTGCGCAACGCATTGGCGTACTCCAAGAGCGAGTTTGAGCGCCGAAAGAATGAAATGCTGCGCAAGGCGCGTGAGCAGGCGGACGAAATCTACCGCCGCAGCCGCCGTGAATCCGAAGCAGTGCTGAAGGAGCTGCGCTCCATGAAGGCTGACTTCGATACAAAGCGCCTGGAGCAGGCGGCAGAGGAAGCGCGCAAGAAGCTCAACAAAACACTGAGCGAGGACGCACCGCTGCCGGAAGGTGCACCGTTATCTGCCAAGACGGCCAAGAAGGGCCTGAATGTCTTTGTTGTTTCCTTAGGGAAGAACGGCATTATTACCGATGTCAACGGCAACGATGTAACAGTGCAGGTTGGTATCCTGAAAATGACTGTGCCGGCAAAAAAATGCCTGCTGACCAAGGCACAGCCTGCGCATACCGATGCTGCGCCTAAAAAGCGCAAGGGCTTCAGCAAGAATGCTGCTGCCAATTACGCACACCAGATGTTCATTGCCAAATCCGGCAGTGCCAAACAGGAAATTGATTTGCGCGGGATGACGCTGGATGAAGCAATTCCCGTTGTAGATAAAGCTATTGATGATGCACTGATTGCCGGTATCGGCCAGCTGCGCCTCATCCATGGCAAAGGAACCGGTGCCTTGCGCGCCGGACTGACAGCGTATCTGTCGACCAACCGCTTTGTCAAGAAGCTGGAGACGGCGGCGCTGGAGGCCGGTGGCAGCGGCGCTACGGTTATTGATTTGTAATTTTGAAAGGAGTAGTTAACTATGACTATGAGTATTGCTGCAAAACACGCTAAGGGTAAATCTGCCCAAGATAAAATTTTCGGTGCTAACGCTGCTGCAGTGGCAGCTGCTGCCAAATACGGCAAGGATGCCGTTACCAATGCTACCATCGGCGCTATTTTAGACGAGGATGAGAAGCTCGTCTGCCTGCCGACTGTAGAGGAGGTTTTCCGCGGTCTTTCCACTAACGAAATGATTGCTTACGCACCTATCAGCGGTCTGCCTGAATATCTGGACTGCGTACTGACTGCTGCCTTCGGCAACTCCCGTCCGGAAGGCTATATTGCTGCAGTAGCAACCGCAGGCGGCACCGGTGCTATCCACCATGCTATCTGGAACTACACCGATAATGGTGATACCGTGCTCTGCTCCGACTGGTACTGGGGCGCTTACAAAGTACTGTGCCAGGATATGGGCCGTAATTTTACCACCTATAAAATGCTGGATGAAAACAATAAATTCAACCTGCCTGCTTTAAAGGAAAAGGTTGACGAGCTGCTTGCTAAGCAGGATAACCTGCTGTATTTGCTGAATACTCCTGCACACAATCCTACCGGCTACAGCCTGAGCAGTGAGGATATGGACGGCGTGCTGGCAATTCTGAAGGAAGCTGCCGTACCGGGCAAAAACATCGTATTCTTCCTGGACGTTGCTTACATTGATTATGCAGGCGAAAAAGAAGAAGTACGCAAAATCTTTAAAAAGCTCTCCGGTCTGCCTGCCAACATTCTCTGCATCGTAGGCTACAGCATGTCCAAAGGCTTCACTATGTACGGTCAGCGTACCGGCGCTATGATTGGCGTTTCCTCCGACAAGAGCGTTATTGACGAGTTCGCTGCTATCAACCAATACACCAGCCGTGCAACCTGGTCCAACATCAACCGTCCGGCAATGCGCACTCTGGCAACTATTTACAGCGATCCCGAGCTGCTGGCCAAGGTTTGCGCCGAGCGTGATTACTATTATCAGATGATTAAGGCACGTGCCGACCTGTTCACTAAGGAAGCAGAAGAATGCGGCCTGCCGATGCTGCCGTATGTAGCAGGCTTCTTCCTGTCTATTCCTGCTAAAAACCCGGATGCAATCTGCGACAAGCTGCATGAGGACAACATTTTTGCAGTTCCGCTGGCTGCAGGTGTGCGTATCGCTGTTTGCGCCGTACCTCTGAAGAAAATCAAAGGCATGGCTGCTAAGGTCAACGCTGCAATGCAAGCCGTTGGCGAATAAAATGCTTAAGCTGCAGTTGTCCAATGGACAAATTATCGAAGTAGAGGAGGGCAGCACTCTGCTGCCTTTAGCTCAAAAATTGAGCGATAAATATGCTTCTCCCATCGTTATGGGACTCTATAACGGTGAGGAATGTGACCTGCAGCGTCCGCTTACTGCCGACGGCACTGTTGATTTCGTGGAGGTCAACAATTCCGTAGGCATGCGTGTTTATGTGCGCACGCTGCTGTTTATGCTGATTGCGGCAACCAAAAAGCTTTATCCCGAAGTACATCTGGAGGTGCGCAACTCCCTGGGAAGCGCGCTCTACTGCAAGGATAACAGCGAGCGTAAGCTCACCGCTGAAGATATTCGCAGCATTGAAGAATATATGCATAAAATGGCAGAACGCAGGGAGCCTATTAAGCTGCTGCGTCTGCCTAAATCCGAGGCTATTGATATGGCCTGCGCCATCTGCAGCGATGATAACCTGGCGCTGCTGGCTCAGGTGCCGGATGATACTGTACTGACAGTCAATATTCTTGAAGGCGTACCCGGTTATCTCTTCGGCCCCATGTGCCCCGATGCCGGCTATGTGCCTTACTTTGAGCTGCTGCCATATGCTGACGGCGTGATTATCAATTACCCCGACGACGGCAACTGGCAGGTGCTGCCGCCCTTTGTAGACCAGCCGCGCCTTAACGATGCCTATCAGGAAGCAGAAGAATGGTCTGCCATGATTCATTGCAATACTGTTGGCAAGCTCAATAAAATTATTGATTTAGGCTATGCCGAAAAGATTATTCAGGTAGCGGAAGCGCTGCATGAAAAGAAGCTGGCCAATATTGCCGATATCCTGGCAAGTCACCATGAGCTGAAGCTGGTGCTGATTGCAGGTCCGTCCTCCTCCGGCAAGACCTCTACGGCACAGCGCCTGAGCATTCAGATGGCAGTTAATGGCCTGCGTCCGATTGCTATTTCTATGGATGACTATTATAAAAACCGTGTCGATTCGCCGCGTAAGGCTGACGGCAGCTATGACTTTGAATGCCTGGAGGCTATCGACCTGGAGCTGTTCAATGAGCATCTGCAGCGTCTGCTGGCAGGTGAAAAGGTCAAAATGCCCAAGTACAATTTCCGCACCGGTTGCCGTGAATATCGCGGCAATGAGCTGCAGCTGCAGGAAAATTCCGTGCTGGTTATCGAAGGCATTCATGGCCTGAACGAAAAGCTGACGCCGTCCGTACCGGCGGAACATAAAATCAAAATTTACGTCAGTGCGCTTACGCCGATGTCCTTTGATGAGTACAACCGTATCCGTACTACCGATATGCGTCTGCTGCGCCGTATGGTGCGCGACAGTCAGTTCCGTTCGCATGATGCGGAAACTACGCTGAGGACTTGGGCAGACGTGCGTGAGGGTGAAGAAAAATACATCTTCCCGTACCAGAGCAGTGCCGATATTATTTTCAACACCACACTGATTTATGAATTTGCTGTACTGAAAAAATATGCGGAGCCGCTGCTGCGTGCTGTACCGCAGTCCGCAGGCATGGCCTACACTACTGCGCGCCGTCTGCTGAACATTTTAAGCTACGTTAAGCCGTTGGAGGATGAGGTTATTCCCAATAACTCTATCCTGCGTGAATTTATCGGCGGCAGCGTGTTTAAGGATGCACTATGATTGAAAGAATGCATTAAGTATAATTTATGCTATGTTCAATTCGATAAGAAAAGTGTTTGAATTGAAAAATAATATTAAAGTTTTTACTTATTCTTAGTTTCCAAGGCGTTCTGCAGTTGGCAGAAAAAGCAAGATATTTTAAGGAAACGGAAAAGGGGTTGACGAACATGGGCGATGTATTTGAAAAATTTGCAGCAAAAAGAGCTAAGGAAGCAGCAGAAGCAACTACTAAAGAAAATAAGATTGAATTTGCCAAGGGACTCTTGGCTGATGGTATGAGCATTGAGTTTACCGTGCGTCATTCCAAGCTGTCGGAAGCAGAGGTGCGCGAGCTGGCCTCTAAGCTGAGCGCATAATTGAAAAAGTCGCTTGTGCATGCTGCCAAGTCTTTTGGGAAGGTAAGCATATATCTGAAGGCTGTTACTTGGATAAACTGCTGATATAAGCATACCGGGTGCCGAAATTTACAAAATAAAAAAGCTGTTGTACGTTTGCGTGCGTACAACAGCTTTTGTGTTAGCGGTAAAAATTATTTGCGGAACATTTTGTCGAAGCGCTCCAGCAGACCGGCCTTGAAGCAAAGCACCAGGCCGCCGACAGCGCCGACTGCTGCCTGCAGAATCTGGTAGGGCAGTTTGATGTAAGCGTAGTGCGGTGTGCTGTAAATAAAGGCACGTCCCAGAGAATAGCCCACAACCATGATAGCAGCGCCTAAAATTACGCCGAGAGCAGCGCCCTTGAAGCTTACTTTGCCGCCGCGGTGTGCCAAGAGACAGATGACAACAGCCTGAATGCCGTGAGTAACCAGAGAAACGAACATCGGTGTTGGGTAGAAGAATAAATCGCCCAAGAAGGCACCAACGCCGCCGACGATGAAAGCAGCCTTTGGGTCGTCCAGCAGAATTGCTGCCGTACAGATGATAATGTCATTAAGATATAAGTGACCGCCTGGTACCGGCAGACCGAAGGAGCTCATCATAATATTGAGCGCCATAAACAGTGCGGTGATGCAGATTGCCAGGGTGGCGTTATTTTTTTGTGCGTTACGTTCTATATGTTCCATATAAACATTCCCCTCTTTATAAGATGATAAAAACTATTATATCGCTGTTTGGTTATAATAATATTGCCAGAACAGAAAAATTATCTATGGTCAGATTAGCCGGGGAATTTCTTTCGCTAATTCTTCATAAAATTTTTGGTAGAATAAAGCAGGTATTTTTGGTATAATTATTGAATAGAGTATAGGAATAAGTAAAAAAATGGGAGGTCGCTATCGTGACAGAACTTAAGAAATTCAAACGTGTAGTTTTAAAGCTTAGTGGTGAAGCCCTAGCCGGTGAAAAAGGCTTTGGCATTGATCCGACAGTAGTATATGCCTTGGCCAAGCAAATCAAGGCTGTAGTTGAGACAGGTGTGGAGGTTGCTATCGTTAACGGCGGCGGTAACTTCTGGCGCGGAC
>OOBW01000642.1_pt1 | contig 23019 bp, 34 predicted proteins | sample 1671701 | NCBI WGS metagenome assembly OOBW01 (sample SAMN06348183, study PRJEB24527) | human gut metagenome | biome: human gut; feature: ankylosing spondylitis patient; material: feces | host: Homo sapiens | place: China | collected 2015-10 | reverse complement strand
AGTTCTGCAGCAAGCTGGGCCTGCGCATCCCGAAAGATCTGTCCATCGTATCCTTTAACAACTCGCTGTTCTCCCGCATCACCAACCCGCCGCTGACGACCGTGGACGTCAATCCCTATCAGCTTGGCATTGAGGCGGCAAGCCAGACCATCAACCACATCGAGAACCCCAACCTGCTGGCCACCAAGATCATCGTGCCGCATCAGCTCATCGTACGGGAAAGCTGCTGCCCACCGCCGGAAAATCGCACGGCTGCCTTGCCCGGCGGGGCACTGTGACCCCGCAGTACACCGCGCTCCATTGTCCATGAACTGAATGGATATCTGCCATGACGGCCAGCTTCAACGGTCGTTCCAGCGGCAGAGCCGCCGGAGCCTCTGTACGCTTCCGGAACACTGCCGCGCCCAGCACGCCTGCCGCCGCGCACCCAGCACAGCCCATCAGAAAGGTCCTCCGTTTCATACGCTCAGCTTCTCCACTGTGTGCCGATGTTCTTCACCTTTCCGCGCACCGAGATGTCCACCGTGGACAGGGTGTCCTGCACTTTCCGGGAAGTACGCACTTTCGGGTGGGTTGGTTACCTGTTGGAAACCATAGCGGCATCGGAAAAAAACCATCCCCCTCATGGTGATGACCGCAAACAGGAAGGTCACCGAGATGATGCGCAGGGCGGGCACCCCAAAGGTCAGCATTTCCTCACTGGCCGAGAACAGCCCCAGCAGCTGCCGCGGAAAGAGCAGGAACACCGCCGTCCCGCACAGGGCAAACACGATGCCGGTGGGCAACAGCACCTTCCATGCCTGCTTCACGCGGTCGGACTGCTTGCTGCCGTAATTGTAGCCAACCACCGGGATGGCGGCCTGTCCCAAACCGTTGACCGGCATCAGGAACAGGCCGGTGGTGGCACGGCAGGCTTCCTCCGGCTTTTTCTGGCCCAGCTTGCGGGAAAGCAAGGCGTTCAGCCCCACCGCGGTGCCCACGCCGATGGCGATCATCAGAAACTGGATGGCATACACCAGTGAGGCGGCGGTCAGTGCCGTTTCGGACAGGCGCGCCACAAAAATGCTGTCTACGATGTTATACAGCGACTGGATGAGCAGTGAAAGCATCAGCGGTACCGCTATCGTATACAGCAGTGGGCGGACGGGCATCGCGCCCAGTTTATTTTTCGGGTCCATAAGTTTCTTTTCTCCTTTTCCGTGCAAACAAAAAAGCGCGAAATCGTTGAGGAACAGCACTTCCTCAGGATTTCACGCTTTGTAAGCCGGCTTGTGTTTTGATTCTTGACGATGTGTATTATGCTCGAAACCGACCGGATTTTCAAGATGGATTTTATCCAGATCTGACGCAAAAAGCCCCTGCGGGCAATCAGCTCGCAGGGGCTTCGCTATGCAATGAGCTGATGCTCCTCGCACCAGCACACGGCTGTTATTCAATTTCAATGAGATTGGGGTTCTCAGGCAGAGCCTTCTGCTGCTGGGGTGCAGGCAGCTGGATGTGCAGGATGCCATCCTCGAACTTTGCGTGGATATCCTCTTTCTTTACGGCATCGCCCACATAGAAGCTGCGGGCACAGGTGCCGGAGAAGGTCTCGCGGCGGATGTAATGACCCTTCTCATCCTTCTCATCATTGCTGTGATTACGGACGGCCTGAATGGTCAGGTAACCGTCGTTCAGTTCCATCTGAACGTCTTCCTTCTTGCAGCCCGGCAGGTCCACGGCCACATCGTAGCCGTTCTCAGTCTGCTTCACATCGGTCTTCATCATGTTTGCACCGCGCTTACCGAAGGTTTCACGCTCTTCACGGTTCATCGCACGCTCCAGCGCACCATCGTTCCAGAACGGATCAAAGAGATCATCGAACAAATTCTCATGGAAAACAGCAGGCATAAACATAAATCATTCCTCCAATCCCGGCGTTCGGGTCGGGTCAAAAATCTTTATGTTGTTCATTCGGAAAGGCTTTCCGGGGAGCCGCTCGATCACCTTGTGGCTCTCTCTTTTGCCCTTCCTCCTGAGCACGCCTATGTTATAGCACCGTTTGTTAGCAGTGTCAAGTGTAGAGTGCTAAAATTCACAGAAAGATAATTCTTTGATAATCTTTCATGCACTCTTTCATCTCTTATAGCAATTCCAAGAAATAAGGTGACGCCTTTTGTCAAGTTGTCACTTTATTTCTTGGAATCGCTTAGACTCCCGCTGCTTTCAGCCTTCCCGTTGCTCTACAATTTCCAAGCTGTCCCGCCCGACACGGCAAAGCAGGAACAGCACGCTCACGCCTGCGGCTTTCGCTTCGGCCAGCGCTGTGCCAAATTCCGGTTGCGTGCCAACATTCGGCCTTACCTCGGTGACGCCTTCCATCTGAATCACAAAGGCTACTGCGCACCGATACCCTGCCTGCTGTGCCTGCGCTAACTCGTGCAAGTGCTTCACGCCCCGTTCGGTGGGCGCATCCGGGAAATAACCGATACCACCCACTTCCAGTGTGCAGCCTTTGACTTCCAGCAGGTATTTCTGTTCGCCCTTTTCCATGTAGAAGTCGATGCGGGATTTTCCGTAGGTAAACTCCGGCCTGACAAGGTCATAGCCCTGTGCGGCCAGCCACTCTCCTACCACCTTGTTGGGTGCCTGACTGTCCATATTCACCCAGCCAAGCCCCTGCTTGCAGACCATGACCAAATCGTATTTTGTCTTACGCTTCGGGTTGTCCGACACTTCCAGCCGCACCGCTGCACCGGACACCAGCAATTCCTTGCAGCGCCCGGTGTTTTTCACATGAACGGTTTCCACGGTGCCATTCACATCTACATGGGCAATAAAACGGTTGGGACGGTCAAGAAAAATGCCGTCCACGATCTCTCTGTATTTCAATGTTTACTCCATTTTCATTTTTGTCTGATACGCCTGCGCCGTCCGGGCATCAAAGCAGCAGAAGATGACCTTCATATCGTAGTCGGTGTGGCTTTGCAGCCAATCAGCCACTGTATCCACCGCAATTTGGGTGGCGGCGTCCAGCGGATAGCCATACACGCCCGTAGAAATTGCCAGATAGGTGCGCTGTGCTGCCATGGTTCAGCCCTCCCTTATACGAGGCACAACTATTTATTTTATCATAATAAATCTTTACGCCGTTTTCAAGAGGAAGCGGCTATTTTATCTGTAAATCAGACAACAAAAAAGAGTGGCATCATTTCAAGCTGAAACGCTGTCACTCTTTCGGACTGTACGAACATTCCAGTTGGTACAACCGCTATGCCTTCTCAGTTTTCCAAAAGCCCGCCTGCCCGGCAAACCGGAACTTGTCGGGGCGAGGCCCCTCCATCTGCTCTCGCAGACCGTTCGGTCACTTAAAAGCCCCACTGGGGCTTTCATTGCTTCGCAAACGCGAAGTTATCCGTTATGAAATATTTGCAACAAATTCCTCTATCAGGCGATTCACCCGTTCGGGTCTGTCTGTGTTGGAATTATGTCCAGCTCCTTCAATCCATATCAAAGGAATTTTCGTATTGCGATGCCATGCTTTGTTGTACCGTATACACGAACCAGCGTGATCTTGTGTGCCGCACATCAATAATGCAGGACACTTGATCTCATACGGCAGATCCTTTTCCATGGCCGTTGCCAAAATGCGAAAACCATGTCCGGCAATCTGTGCATAGCGTTTCTGATTGCCGTCATACGTCAGCATCATTTCACGCATAAGGTTTCTACCATAATCAGTCGTGGCAACACCTTCTGACCCCGATTTCAGAAGCCATTTCCACGGATAGTGAGCATATACCGGTTCCATCCGTTTCAAAAGCCAGATCTCAACTGCCGTCACATAGCTTCGCTGCAACGGTGCAGAATCAATGGAGAGGAACCCTGTCATTTTGTCCGGGTAAAGCTGTGCATAAGCCTGTCCTACATATCCACCCATAGACTGCCCGATCATAACAGGTCTTGTGATTCCTTCCTGGTTTAATAGATCGTTCAGCCATTTTGCCTTATCGAACAAGTCAAAATCAAACCGAAACGGCCATGAAGAAGCGTGTGCCGGCGCATCCCAGACGATAACATTATACCTGTTCTCAAAATACTGAATTTGCTTATCAAACAATCGATGATCCGCAGTCAATCCCGGCAGAAAAACAAGAGTAATTGCATCCGGGTTTGATACGCTTGCCCAATAGTGAATCGTTCCGCAACGAGTTTGACAAGTCTTTTCTTTCATCGGGCTTCCCTCCATAAATTCCGAGTTGTCAAGTTCAGTATACCACGCTTTCTCCCCGCAGAAAAGCGTCTGCACGCAAAACAGGCTCCTGCAAGCGTTCAACCACCGGCAGGAGCCTGTTCCGTTCTTAAAGCTTGGTCATCCACAGACCATGGAGGTTGCAGTAGGCGTAGACCGCCACCGGCTTTTCGGTGCCCAGCTCAAACACCGCCTTGGGTGCCTGCCCGGGAGCGAGCGTGCGGAGCTGTCCGCCGTTTTCGGTCTCCACAAAGAGCCACTGGATGTGGTGCACATCCACCATGGGGTGCTCCACCGCACCCACCGTGACGGTGAGGGTGCTGCCGGAAAGCTGCGCCACCGGCAGATGCTTTTCGCCGCTGGCTTCCACGGTGTTGGGGAGCAGTTCCTTCATCTTTTCGCCGCAGCAGACCAGCGGAACGCCTGCGTTGTGGATGGTGGTGACCAGGTTGCCACAGTGCTCACAGATATAAAACTTAGCTTTCATATTCAAATCCTCCAGCGGAATGTTGTTGGTGTTTCCTGTGACTATATGATAACATTTCCTAGTTAGATTTTCTGTGACCGGGTCACGCAAGACAATTTTGCTTACCGGCAATAAATTTCAATGGCTTTCTGAGCAAATTCTGCCGCGCCCTCTCCCCCGGCAGCGTTGATGTTCTCCGTAAACTCGCCGCCGGCACCGTACATCTGTCCAAGTTGATGCAGAATGGGCTTCGTGCAGGTATAGTAATTCTCGGTGATAAAATCCTGCAGCTTCTTCACCTGTGCCTGTACTGCGGGGTCTGCCGGTTCTCTGGTTTGCAGCGTTCCGAATGCCGCTACGATCTCCATCAACTGTTCGTTGATGCTGCCAGATTCCTTCTGCGTCCGCCGGGCGTTTTTCGCCTCAAATTCCTGATACTCTGTGGTTTCGCCCCACTCTTTCTTTGCACGTTCTGCGTATTCCCTGATTTTTTGTGTGTCAAATGCGTTGAAGTCCATAACATTTCCTCCTGTTGTCCGAATCTTCTCCGCAAGAGCGATCAACTTTTCCAGATGCTGTTTTTTCAGGGTCAGCAATGTGATCTGCTGTTCCAGTGCCTTTTCCCGGTCAAACTCCGGGTTTTTCAGAATTTTTCGGATATCCTCCAGTGAAAATTCCAGTTCTCGGAACAGCAAGATCTGTTGCAATCGTTCCAGTGCAGCAGCATCATACAGGCGATACCCCGCCTGCGTTCGATGCGCCGGATGCAGCAGACCGATTTTATCGTAATATTGCAGCGTCCGAATGCTCACCCCAGTTAGATTGCTCACTTCCTTGACAGTCATCATTTTGTTTTCCTCCCTTGCGACAAGCTCAGTATACGCTATGACGCAACGTCAGGGTCAAGTGCTTTTTTAGTTTTTTCCGCCGTTTACCACAAGCAGCTCTGCACCGTGGGGATGCCCTCAGCTCCCCATGGCAATAAGCACCAGCACGACCACCACCGCAATGGCGATGAGGCAGCCGCAGCCGCTGCCGTCTCCGCCGCCACCGCCGCCAGACGAGCCACCAAAGTTGCGGTTGAACGCCGTCATGTACTGGGCGTAGCCCGTGGAACCCTTGCCGAAATAGCCGTAATCACCGTTTGCCATGGTATTTTCTTCCGTCTGATGGGTGTTTTGTTTTTCTTTCTGAGCTTATTCTAACAAGAACGATATCCCATAAATATCCCTTTCAAAAAATCTTTCCATCCTCTTCCAGCGCCTTTACCGGCAGTGCTCTGCGGCATAAGCAACGGCAAGTGACTCTGTGTCACCGGCACGGTAAAGGCTGCCGCCTGCTGGGGACACCGAAGCATTCTCGGTCGGGCAGTTTTCTCCTGCTGACTGGGAATGAAGCTCCGCAGGACGCACTACTCTCGATAGAGAGTATAGAAGTGCGCCCTTTAGTTCCTAAAGGGATTTTATCAGTTCGCCTAACTGGAAATTGTTTATTTCTTCTTTTTCGGTTTTGGGGCTGGCAGTTCATCATACATTGCATGAAACAAGCCTGTCAAAAATTCCTTATTATCAACTTCATCTACCAACAACATCTCTTTTGCTCCCTCATAGGGTAATTCATACGGAGCTGTCGGCATATAACTAATTGCTGATTTTACTGGTTTAACAAGTAATCTATCATCATAGATACCGCCTACAATCTTGCCACGATAATAAATAATAAATTCTCCCATCATAGCTCGATAAGTAATTTCTTCTAACTCAGATAGCTGCCCTAAAATAAACTCTAAGTATTCCTTGCTTGATGCCATATTTCCACCTCAAATTCCGATTTATCACTCAGTTTTCTTATTCAAATTATACCATAAAGCTTGTGTACCCTTCTACCGCAACTTTGGAATATATGAGAAAAGCCCGAACATTTTTCGTCCGGGCGGTCTCGGCATCAATCATAGATCGGCTTAAATTTCACGATAGCTTCTGCCTGTGCCTTGCAAGCGCTCTCCTGCCGCGCCCTCCGGCATCTATCCGCGCTCTTGCTCATACCATCTAACAACTATATACCGGGAGGGATATCGTGTGCTGCTGACCTTGCTGCAATTTTTCGCCACAAAATTTCTGTTTCTGGCGCTCCATCTGGAAAGCGGCTGTTTTCCGCGTCCGCTCACAGCCCGGGAGGAGGCTGCCGCCTTCAGCGCCCTGCGCGCCGGGGATGCCGCCGCCCGGGAAAAGTTGATCCGCCACAATCTCCGGCTGGTGCCACACATCGTAAAAAAATATTACGCCCTGCCGGGTGATCAGGAGGATTTGGTCTCCATCGGCACCATCGGGCTGGTGAAAGCAGTAGATACCTTTGATGCCACACGCAAGGCGCGGTTCTCCACCTATGCCAGCCGGTGCATCGAAAATGCTATCCTCTCCCCAGCGCACTTTGGGATGGAAAAGAGAATCCGCCTCTTTCGCGCAACAACGCATCTACGTCAAAATGGATTTTCTGGAGCCGAGAGAGCGGTTTCTTTTTTCTACTTCAGAGGGTGTCATGTGAGGGTCGTGGTCTAACCCCTCTATACATCTTACAGGTAACTTTGGCAGGCCCCCGCACCACCGTAGAGGCGCAGGCGTTCTACCGTATGTACCACTCTTACGCCGACATCCCGAACCCACGGGACCGTCTGCGTTGGTGCCGCTATGGTCTTGACCTGCTGCAAAAAGAGGTCGCCGCCATGGTGGGCATGGAGGAATGGCTCTATCGAGATCTGGAAAGCGGCGCATTTCACCGCAGCTTCACGCCGGAGCTGGCGGACAAGCTCGCCGCCCTTTACGGCATCCCGGTGGAGGACATTCTGGACGACTACACCCTGTTTCTGCACCGGGGCGGCGGAGACTTCCTCCGCAGATACCGGGAGGCAAAGGGCTGGAACCGTCAGCAGCTTGCCGACCATGCAAAGGTCAGCCGAACAAGCATCCGCTGCTGGGAAACCGGGCAAAAGACCATCCGTCAGAAGTGCTTTAACCATCTGGTGGAAAACCTTGGTTCCGATTTTCCATCCATGCTTCGCATGTGATGTATGGTAATTTTTCTCCGGTCAAACGAAAGCCCGTCTGCAAGCCACGATATGTGGCAGCGCAGACGGGCTTTCGTTATGGAATCAACCTGTTTTAATTATTCTGCTATTCGCTCTATCTTACATGGCGTTCCGTAAAACACGCAGTCGTTCTTCAAACATTGCTTTCCATGCCGGATGCCCGGAGAATACGGCGTGCTCCACCTGACGAACTTGGTTCAGTCCGATGTTCCGCACCGCTTCCACTGCGGCATCTTTTTGACTCAGATGGCGTCTCCCCACGGTCAGGCAGTTTGCGCCTTCCGGCGTGTCGTACTGCTGAAACGCCCGGTTAAAGTCCATCAGGTCATGCAAGCGGATGGGCTGATTGGTTTCGTTATCTACCAGCAGACCCCAGTTTTCCCAATGACGGTCGGTATTGCCCACCAGATAATCCAGAATGTTCATCATATAGTAGCCGGGAGCATCCAGCTCTAAGATCTTATCCAGCGTATTCCAATCACGGTTTGTGCAGTAGACGTCATAGGCTGCATAGGTCACAAGACTGTATCGCTGAGATGTCATGATTTTGCTGATAGAAACCGGCTCATTTTCAAACATTCCCTGTTCATATAGAACCTGATGGCAGTCAAAGCACCGGCAGATTTTGCTTGCCAGCACTTCACGTTCCACCGCTTCCTTGCCACCATCCTTGTAAAGATAGAAGCCATCCTCTTTTCGCACCCACGCCTTGGGGTACAAGCCGCCCGTAGACAGGTCATTTGCCAGAAGATGGGCGTTGGGCACCGTCATTTGATGCCCCCGCAGTGCTATATCCACAAGCGCATTGCTTAAAGAGTGTGCGAAAAGGTTGATATCCTCGAATCGAATCTTCTCGTTTTCTTCTTTCACCCAGAACACATCCAGCAAAGACAGACAATGGTAGGATAATGCGATCTGTGCTCGTTCCCTGTCCGTAACGCCCTGAGATGCACCAATACTGTTCAGGATTTCCTTGGCGTAAGTGCGATCCAACGTCAACATCCGGGAGGCGCACCAATAGTAAAAGTTCGTCACATTATTGATGCGCTCGTCAAAATCATCCGATTCCACCAGAACCAGATCATAGGGCATGAAATCCTCAAGGCAGACCTTGCATTCTCCTGTCGTGCTGAGTTGTGCCACACAGCTTTCCCGGTGCATGATCTCGTAAAACATGGTTTTCATCCCTCCCTGCGTTCTGTGTCTTGTTCTGTATTTATATTACCTTCTTTTTTCACGGAACACAAGAGCTTTTACTTTTCAAAAAGCTTTTTCTGCTGCTCAATCAGGACGGTTTCGATACGCTCTTTCAGCAAAAAGTGGAACCGTTTTGCGTGTTACGCAATGTCACAGGATGCCATATTGGCTGCCAACAATCAACAGTTTTATTCTGTCAGCAGCATTTCAAAAGGCTTATGTAACACAAAAAGCCCCACGCTCAACACCGCCTCTGCATCCGACCGTGCTTGGTCAGAACAGAAAAGCATATGTTGAGCGTGGGACTTTGTTTATCGGCTGGGCTGCCAGCCGGGTTTCTGATGCTCCTTGGGCTTATAGGTACCCTTGGTGGTATCAATGACTGCCTGATACAGTTCCAGCTTCTGCCATGTGGGGCAGTTCAGCCGCTCGATTTTTTCGATCACATAGTTGGCGTGGGCAGTTGCGACACGCTTACCCAACTCTTCCCAGCCTTCTTCGGTTTTGGGGTAATGCACCACCACTTCAATGGGGGCACTCTTTCGCATGGCTCACTCACCTCCGGTCACATCGCTATCACCTCATTCTTACGGGTCACGGGTTGTCCGCTATTCGCTGCGGCTCCCGGTGAGAACGTTCAACGCCAGGCTGACCAGCAACGCCATATCAATGCGAAGCATCTCGGTCTTGGTAGCGTAGCCCATAAAACGTTCAATGCGGGATTTATCGATCGTAAAAATCTGTTCCAGAAGAATCATGGACGGTTCTTCAAAAGCCGGATTGGAATCCACCAGCACATGGGTGGGCTGGTTTTTCTTCTTTTCCGTCCGGGTCGTCAGTGTGGATTCGTCCACCTGTCTGGTATTTCTGCGGTTCATTTGCATACTCCTTTTCGCTGACATATAAAAACGCCGTCCGGGTTCCCCCTGAACGGCGTTTGGAAAAGGTTTTGTATGGTCTCTCTTATTTGCCCCCGGCACCCCTGAGAAAGGGAAACATTCAGGCGGTGGATTTGCACCACTCCATTGGCCTCTCGGCCACCCCGTCTTCTTTATGACCGTGCCGCGAATTACGGAAGTATCATTGTCTGGAAGTACCTGAAGCTGCATATTCAATTTTCAAGGTTCGTCGGCTCCGGTTTCCGTTTCCTCTCGGATCCGGTCCGTTTCCATGACATGATTGTATCGTACTTTCGCAGAAAAGTTTATGGACTTGTAGTCCAAGTCACCCACCCTCTTAGTCCAAGTTCTGGGATACAACAGACAAAAAAGAGGAGTTGAGTCCATTCATCAGACTCAACTCCTAAGTAAGACGAGAAAATTCGTCTTTCTGTTAATTGTCAAAGGTGCATTTTCCGCTCGACTTCATAACGCAATCGAGATATTACACTTATAGGATAGCATAATTTAAAATTGCCACTTTCTAATAGTCCCCTGATGTCAAGATATCACAGCGCAAAAAGAGTGTCAACAAATTATTTATTGACAGATTTTCAATGAAACATCCAACTTTTTGAATTGCGCTGTTCCATCACTCACCGCTGCAAAAAAACTTGCATTTTGTTCCACATCTACTATACTAAAGGATGTATTGATTATTCTTGAAAGTTGAAAGAAAGCGGATGCCATGAAATCACAAATGAAGTTGAAGCAATTCGCGTTTGATGAGCGCAGCGAATCAATGAAAGCCCCAGTGGGGCTTTTAAGCGACCGAACGGTCTTGCGTAGCAAGATGAAGAGGCTTCGCCTCTTCAAGTTCTTCAAACAGGAGACCGTTCTTTCGGTCGCCGCAGTGCTGGCCGTGCTCTCCATGTTCTTTGTGCCGCCGGATACAGACTACCTCGGTTACATCGACCTGCGCACGCTCGCCATTCTGTTTTCCCTGATGACCATCATGACCGGACTGCGGCGGCAGGGCGTTTTTGACCGGATGGGCCGGGCGCTGTTGGCATGGACCGGCAGCACCTTGCAGCTGGTGCTCGTTCTGGTCGGACTGTGCTTCTTCGGGAGCATGATCATCACCAACGACGTTTCCCTGCTGACCTTTGTCCCCTTTACCTTTGTGGTACTGAGCGGCCTTGCGCCGGACACCCGCCGGGCGCTGACCATCCCGGTGGTGTGTATGCAGACCATCGCGGCCAACCTTGGCAGTATGCTCACGCCCATCGGCAACCCACAGAACCTCTACCTCTACGGCAAAAGCGGAATGAGCATGGCGGAGTTCCTCCTGCTCATGTTCCCCTACACAGTCGTTTCGCTGCTGCTTCTGGTGGGCTGGGCGGTCGCGGTCTGCCGCAAACAGGCATCCTCCTGCATCGGTGCGCTCCCGGAGCAGCCGAACACCACCGCAGACCGGAAAATCATCCTGCTGGATGCGGTGCTGTTTGCGGTCTGTCTGCTGGCGGTCGTCCGGGTATTGCCCTACGGCGTTGCCTTTGCCGCTGTGCTGGTCTGTACCCTCTGCGCCGACCGCTCCACTCTCCGCAATGTGGATTACTCCCTGCTGCTGACCTTTGTGGCATTCTTCGTTTTCATCGGCAATCTGGGGCGCATCCCGGCCTTTTCGGGCTGGCTGCAAGCCATCCTCGCCGGGCGGGAAGTGCTGGTGGCAGTTCTGGCTTCGCAGGTCACCAGCAATGTTCCCGCTGCCCTGCTCCTGTCCGGGTTCACGGATGAAACCGCCGCGCTTATCATCGGCACGAATCTCGGCGGCCTTGGCACCCTGATCGCGTCCATGGCCAGCCTGATTTCCTACCGCCAGATCGCGCGGGAGCTGCCGGAGGAAAAAGGCCGCTACTTCAAGCTGTTCACCCTGTCCAACCTGATTTTTCTGGTAATCCTGCTGGCTGAATGGAGGATCATCGGGCGATAAGACCGAAACGTGGAGGTTTCGAAATGAAGCATCGTATTGTCACGGCTGCACAGATGAAGGCCATCGAACAGGCCGGAAATGCTCACGGCCTGCCCTATCTGCAGATGATGGAGAATGCCGGTCTTGCAGCCTACGCTGAACTGAAAAAAGCCCTTCTTCAGCCCGGCACCCTGCTGGTGGTCTGCGGAAAGGGCAACAACGGCGGGGACGGTTTTGTCATCGCCCGCGCCGCCGCAAAAGAGGGCTGGAAGGTGACCGTCCTTCTGGCCGAAGGCGAGCCGAAAACGCCCGATGCCATCACAAACTTCGAGCGCCTGCACAGCCTTCCTGTGGAAATTTGCACCGATGGTTCCGGGCTTTCCGCTGAACCGTTTACCGCTGTCGTGGATGCGCTCTACGGCACCGGATTCCATGGCAGTCTGCGTCCTTCCGGCCTTGCCGCCTGTGCGCTGATGAACCGTCAGCATGAAAACGGCGCGTTTGTTCTGGCGGTAGACCTGCCCAGCGGCATCAACACCGACACCGGCGAGGTGGCCGAAGGTGCCGTCTGCGCCGACCTGACCGTCACGTTCGACAGCTGCAAGCCGCTGCACACGGCAGCATCGTCCGCACCGCTCTGCGGAAAAATCGTCTGCGCCGACATTGGCATCCGGGACGAGTGGCACCCGGCGTTCTGATTTTCTATTATGCTTCAAGCTGTATTCTTGATTCGTTCATTTCTGGATGTTACAGTATAATAGATCAAGCAAAAAGGAGTGTACTGCAATGGAAGAAATCGAAAAGTTCGCGTTTGCGCAGCAATGAAGTCCCCAGTGGGGACTTCAAGCGACCGAACGGTCTTGCCGCAGGCAAGATGGAGGGGCCTTGCCCCGACAAGTTCCTGAAAGAAGCCGAGACCTACTATCTGGCAACCGTGGAAGGCGACCAGCCGAGAGTTCGCCCCTTTGGTACGGCGCACATTTTTGAGGGCAAGCTGTACATCCAGACCGGCAAGAAGAAGGATGTTTCCAAGCAGCTGCACGCCAACCCGAAAGCCGAGCTTTGCGCTTTCAAGGGCGGCGAGTGGATTCGCGTTGCTGGCGAACTGGTCGAGGATGACCGCATCGAGGCACGGCAGTCCATGCTGGACGCTTACCCCAGCCTGAAAAAGATGTACGCCGCAGATGACGGCAACGCTGAGGTGTTCTACTTCAAGAACGGTGTCGCCACCATCTACGCCTTCACTCATGAGCCGGTCGTCATCAAGTTCTGAGAAATCGCTTATATTTAGATATAATGCCCAAGGAGGTATTGTTGCCTAATGTTATATTTGTTTGGTTGCTTAGTTTCATCTATAGCTTTTGGCATTCTCCTGATTTGCAAAATTGTTGATATGGTGCATTCTACTAACACGGATAAACTGAAAGATTATAAATTGATTTTATCCATCAGTGTGAGTGGCTTGGCAATATCGTGGTGGCTCTTTTTCATGGATTTGATTAACATTATTGGATATTAACCACGGATTACTGCGTTTTGGAGAATGCCCCTGTTATTGTTGAAAAGGAGTAATTTGAAAATGAGAAAAATTCAAAATTTTTTCTCGTATTTTCGAGCAAGCGAGTTGTCAACAAATCAAATTTTCGAGTTGTTCGATTCAAGCAACAAAGGGAAGGATATCTCTCCATATAAAATTGAATACTCGTTCAACAAGGATATTTTAAGCGAATGCGAATTGGAAGCTTATGAAGAGTTGCTTAGGCTTGATAATAAAGTTGCTCTTTTATCCAAGAACGGAAAAGTAGCTGCTCTTATTGGTTATATTTCACCACAGAAATAGACTGATTTTTATTAACTTCATTCGATAATCTCATCTTTTCGCAGACAGTTGGAGTTTAGCTTCTTTTGAAATGTTTCTAAATCTTCAATTTTAACTGATATTACAAAACCGCCAGACCTATTTAACATATGACGGTTTTGCTGCGGCAGCAGACTCATCTGCAACGGCTGCAGCAATTGCGGCAAATGTCTGTGACAGCTCTGAAACAAAAGCAGTCCCCTCCGTGCAGGCCCGGATCTCACGTTCCGGGTATCTGCGCGGAAGGGACGTTTCGTTTTATCAGAGTTTTGTCATCCACAGGCCGGGAGCCATCGGTTCCTTTTTCAGGAAATGGCATAGAACTGCTTCATAAACGCAAAAAAGTGCGCCGTCGGTTCCGACATAAACTGTGTGGAAGAATACACGATATAGAGTTTCCGCAAGAAAGCCGACTGTTCCAGAGGAATGATCAACAGCTTTCCAAGCTGTGCATCGTTCTGAACCGTTGCACGGGAAAGGATGGAGATGCCCATCCCCAGTGTGATGCAGCGGATCAGCGAAGCGGCATCATCCATCACAGCGATCACATTCAGATCGTCCAGCGAAAGCCCCCGGTTTTTCAGATAATAGAGCGTTTCCTGTTTTGTCCCCGAAGTATCCTCCCGCAGGAGAAATGGTTCTTTCAGCAGCATGGAAACCGAATCTTTCAATTCCAGACAGGCTTGAAAATGCGGTGTAGCCGGGGCCGCGATCACAAGTTCATCCGAAGTGACCGGCAGAAAGCGGCAGGGTGTATCCGAAATTTTCGTGCCAACCAGCCCGATATCGCAGGTTCCATCTGTTACTTTCCGAATGACATCCAGACTGTCCGAGCAGCTGGTACGGAAGCGGACATCCGGCATTTCCTGATGGTACGCCGACAGCAGTTCCGGCAGAAGATAGAGGGACGGAACGGAGGAAACACCGATGTGCAGCAGCTTCTGATTTTTATCGGAAAGTTCCAGAATCGCTTTCTGCTGGAGATTCAGGATCTCAGCTGCGTAGTTGTAAAGGGTCTGCCCTGCGGGCGTGACCGACAAACTCTTGGTCGTTCGCTTCAAAAGCTGCGTATGAAGTTCTTTTTCCAGATTGTTGATATGCGAACTGACGGTCGGCTGCGAAAGATAAAGCTTTTGAGCCGCAAGGGAAAAACTCTGGTATTTTACGGTATACACAAAGGCTTCCAGTTGGCGGATATCCATGCTGCGCTCCTTTTTGTGCTGAAAAGGCTTTTTTCTTCTATTATAATCCAATTCATTGATTGCATCAATAAGTACATCCGGATTATCAATAAAATCAATTTCACCTGAAAAATCGTGTGTGTTATACTGAACTGGTAAAGTTCACCCGCTAAAAAAGGAGGCAATCATGAAATTATTCGACAAAACATGGAAGCTGGCCTTGTCCGGTGTGGTCATCGGACTTCTGGTCATGCTTCTGGCCATGTCTGGCAACCCAGCCAACATGGCAATCTGCGTGGCCTGTTTCATCCGCGACGCGGCAGGCGCGCTCAAACTGCACACCGCTGCACCCGTTCAGTATTTCCGCCCTGAGATCGTCGGCTTTGTCTGCGGCTCGTTCCTGATTTCCGTGGCAACCAAAGAGTATCGCTCTACCGCCGGTTCTGCGCCGATGGTGCGTTTTCTGCTGGGTGCCGTTATGATGATCGGTGCACTGGTCTTTCTGGGCTGCCCGCTGCGCATGGTGCTACGGATGTCTGCCGGTGACCTGAATGCGTATGTGGCGCTCATCGGCTTTGCTGGCGGTGTCGCCACTGGCTCCTGCTTCTTGAAAAAAGGCTTTTCTCTGGGAAGAGCCTATGAAACCAAGTCGCTCAGCGGTGCGGTGCTGCCGGTTCTGCTGGCTGCTCTGCTGGTGATTGGTGTGGCAACGGGTGCTTATGCGGCAAGCACGGAAGGCCCCGGCAGCAAGCACGCTCCGCTGCTGCTGGCACTGGTGGTCGCATTGGTCATCGGTGCCCTCGCACAGAAAAGCCGTATGTGCTTTGCCGGAAGCATCCGCGATGTGATCCTGATGAAGAATTTCGACCTGCTCAGCATTATTGCCGCGCTGTTTGCGGTCATGACCATTTATAACATTGCCACCGGCAATTTCCATCTGAGCTTCTCCGGCCAGCCCATTGCACATTCGCAGCATCTGTGGAACATCCTTGGCATGTACGTTGTCGGTTTTGCAGCGGTATTGGCCGGTGGCTGCCCGCTGCGTCAGCTGATCCTTGCAGGGCAGGGTTCCTCCGACAGCGCGGTAACGTTCCTCGGTATGCTTCTGGGTGCCGCTTTTGCACACAATTTTAATCTGGTCGGCAGCGCCGCCAAAGCTGCCACAGCGACCGATGCCGCTGTTCCCGGCGGCCCGGCCATACCCGGCAAGATTGCAGTCATCGTTTGCATTGTACTGTTGTTTGTGATTGCAGCAACCAACCTGCGCCGGAAAAAAGAGGCAAAGTGATCTGAAAAAGGAGAAAGCACAATGGCTAAATTTGTTGAAGTGGACGTTCGCGGCCTTTCCTGCCCTGAACCGGTGTTGCTGACGATGGATGCGATGGAAGAGCATCCGGGCGAGATGATCCGCGTTCTCGGTGATGAAGCGCACACCCGCAAAAACATTGAAAAAATGCTGGAATATGAACACAAGGACGGTCAGACGACCACGCGGGCGGATGGCTGTTTTGAGATCACCTTTCAGGCATAACGGCAGCGTATGAGAGCAAAAAAGCCCTATCAGGTTTTGACATTCTACACTACTTCTGCGGTCATGGAACTGGAAGCCTTTTGCAAACAGAACGGGATTCCCGGCAGGCTGATCCCTGTTCCGCGGGAACTTTCTGCCGGCTGCGGGATCGCATGGCGGATGGAACCGGATGCGTACCGGCAGCATTCCGGCCTGCTTGCAGAGTGCCCTGTTGAAATCGAACAGACCAAAGAAGTTCTGCTATAACAAAATCGTCCCCTCCGTGCAGACCCGGACCTCGCTTTCCGGGTATCTGCGCGGAGGGGACTTATTGTTTTATCAGAGTTTTGTCGTCCACAGGCCATGCAGATTGCAGTAGGCATAGACCGCCACCGGTGTCTCGTCGCCCAGCTCAAAAACCGCTCTGGGTGCCTCGTCCGGATGGAGATAACGGATGTGGCCGCCCTGCGCCGTTTCCACATAGAGCCACTGGATATGGTGGACATCCACCATCGGATGCTCTACCGCACCCACCGTGACGGTCAGGGTGCTGCCGGAGCGCTCGACCACCGGCAGATGCTTTTCTCCGCTGGCTTCCACAGTGTTGGGAATCAGCTCCCGCAGTTTTTCACCGCAGCAGAGCATCGGAACGCCTGCATCGTGGAGCGTGGTGATAAGGTTGCCACAGTGGTCACAAACAAAAAATCTTGCACTCATATCGAAATCCTCCCTGAGAATGCTTTTGTGTTTCTTGTGTATATATGATAACAGTTCTCAGTTTTAATTTCCGTGATTGGGTCACAGAAAGAAGGATTATTTTGTCAGACACACAGGACTTGGATTACTTTTTTCCTTTTCGGAAATAAAGAATTGCGGTAACAAGACACATCCCTGCAATTCCTGCCAGAAATGAATTGGAATAGTTCTTTGTCAGGATGGCCCAAAGGTTGATCGACACAAAGACAATTAAAAATATAACACCGATTATCCTATTTTTCATCTCTGTTCCCCCCTGCAACTTCCGATTTATCGTCACAAGTATATCATACTGCCACCTGCAAGAAAAGGCACAGACGCAAAAAGCCCCTGCGGGCAAATGCTCACAGGGGCTTGGGTTATGCGCCGGTGTTCCTCACACTGGCATAACGGTTATTCAATTTCGATGAGATTGGGGTTTACAGGCAGAGCCTTCTGCTGCTGGGGTGCAGGCAGCTGGATGTGCAGGATGCCATCCTCGAACTTTGCGTGGATATCCTCTTTCTTTACGGCATCGCCCACATAGAAGCTGCGGGCACAGGTGCCGGAGAAGGTCTCGCGGCGGATGTAATGACCCTTCTCATCCTTCTCATCATTGCTGTGATTACGGACGGCCTGAATGGTCAGGTAACCGTCGTTCAGTTCCATCTGAACGTCTTCCTTCTTGCAGCCCGGCAGGTCCACGGCCACATCGTAGCCGTTCTCAGTCTGCTTCACATCGGTCTTCATCATGTTTGCACCGCGCTTACCGAAGGTTTCACGCTCTTCACGGTTCATCGCACGCTCCAGCGCACCATCGTTCCAGAACGGATCAAAGAGATCATCGAACAAATTCTCATGGAAAACAGCAGGCATAAACATAAATCATTCCTCCAATCCCGGCGTTCGGGTCGGGTCAAAAATCTTTATGTTGTTCATTCGGAAAGGCTTTCCGGGGAGCCGCTCGATCACCTTGTGGCTCTCTCTTTTGCCCTTCCTCCTGAGCACGCCTATGTTATAGCACCGTTTGTTAGCAGTGTCAAGTGTAGAGTGCTAAAATTCACAGAAAGATAATTCTTTGATAATCTTTCATGCAATCTTTCGGATTTCAAGCGCTGATTCGTTTATTCCACCTTCTGGATCACCGCGCCCAGCCAGCGGCACAGGGTCTCCCCGGTCTGGTTGGCGATCTCCAGCACACGGGCGTGGCTGTGCTTCACCGTCTGGATGCCGGTAGCCATATTCGTGATACAGCTGACGGCCAGCACCTTCATACCCAGATAATTGCAGACCACGGTTTCCGGCACGGTGCTCATGCCCACAGCATCGGCACCCATGCCCGCAAAGGCACGGATCTCGGCGGCCGTTTCGTAGCAGGGACCCATGAAGCCCAGATAAACGCCCTCTTTGTAGGAAATGCCCAGCTCGTCGGCGGTCTGTTTGGCGAGATTCCGCAGTTCCAGACTGTACGGCTCGGTCATGTCCGGGAAACGCGGGCCGAAGCGCTCGTCGTTGGGGCCGATGAGCGGGTTCGTACCCATCATGTTGATGAAGCCGGTGAGGAGCATCAGAGTGCCCGGCGCAACCTCCCGGTTGATGCCGCCGCAGGCGTTGGTCAGCACCACCTGCTCCACGCCCAGCAGTTTCAGGACATAGAACGGGTAGCAGACTTCCTTCATAGAGTAGCCTTCATAAAAGTGGAACCGTCCTTCCAGCGCATAGACCTCTTTCTCGCCCAGCTTGCCTGCCAGCAACGCACCTTTGTGGCCTGCCACTGTGGACACTGGGAAATTCGGGATATCCTTGTACGGCAGTTCTTCCGTTTCGGTAAAATCAACGGTCAGATTACCAAGGCCGGAGCCGAGCACCACCGCGATTTTCGGGCGTTTGGTGGTATGCATTTTGATATACTCGGCGCTCTCCTGTGCTTTTTCATAGAGATATTCCATAGGTTTTCTCCTTTGCTGTTGTATGCAGTCACTCTTCGATTCGTTCCTGTAGCTGTTTTACCGCGTCTTGCAATACATTGCGCAGTTGCACTGTCCGGCAGCTTTCCATGCGGCAGCCTGCGCTGCCCGTTCTTCGATGTTCATTTTTACAGTCCTCGTCTTTCTTTCATAAATCAGATATTTATACGTCCTGCTGCTTTTCCAGTGCTTCAAAGTGGTACCGGGGCTTGCCTTTGCTCTTTTTGCCGTACTCGATGGCCTCTTTGGGGCAATCGCAGATGCAGGCCATGCAGTGGGTGCAGTGTTTGCCCCAGACCGGCTTGCCGTTTTCCAGCCGGATATTGTTCAGAGGGCACCGCTCCACGCACTTGCCGCATCCGATACAGGCATCCGTTGCCCGGAAGGCATCCGCCTTCACAAAAAAGCGATAGAACACCGGGTTTACCGGGCCGCTCATAAAGCGGTCGTAGAGGGTGTCTCTCAGTGGAGAAAATTCCTGCCCGGCTCTGAGCTGCGCCAGCGCCTTCTGAAGCGCAGGCTCTGCCTGTTCCACGATGCTCCGGGCCTGCTCTTTTTGCGGCGCATGGAACATGGCAATGTAGTTTTCCGGCATGATGATCTGCGCTGTGCCCATGTACCGCAGGTGCTTTTGGGCTGCAAGCTGCCGGTTATATTTTGCCGCATTGCCGATCTCGCTGCCGCAATCCATCACAAACCAGATGCGCTCTGCCCCGGTCAGCTCGGTGTTGCCCAGCCACTGGGACACCACCCGGGGAATACGCCATGCGTAGGTAGGCGTGACCAGCACCACATCCTGCCCGGTCTGCACCGGGGCGGTATCCCCTGCCTTGATGCAGGTGTTCAGGTCGTAAAGCGGCGTATCCAGCCCTTCGGCAATGCGCCGTGCCAGATACCGGCTGTTGCCGGTTCCTGTAAAATAAAGTACCATGGCTGTTCCCTCGTTTTTGTATGTTTTTTTAGATGCCTGTCTGCCCGGCAAACTGGAAGTTATGGCTTTAACTTCCTCCAAATAATCAGCTTTAGGATAATACATACGACCACCAAAACTGCCACCAAGGCACCATCCAACAGCAACTCTGTGTACCATGGTGCAGACTGCATGGCATATAAATTGGGATAGGTTTTGAAGTGCCAGAACTTATAAATTCCGAACCCAATGAAAACTCCTATGAATGAACCAATAACGATGTTTAAAAAACAATTCAACTTTCTCAGCATAGTAGTGCACCCCTTTCCAAATTCCGAGTTGTCATTCTCAGTCTACGATGGTTTCTCCCTGCAGAAAAGCTCCCTCCCGGTCGGTTCACCCTTTTTTCAGCAGCTTTTTATAGCTCAGATCCATGGCAAAGGCACCAAGGGGAGCCGTCAGCACGATGGCCAGCACCGCCACGGTAAGCACCGTATCGCCGCAGGCAAAGCCCAGTGCCAGCGGAATGCCGCCAATGGCAGCCTGCACGGTTGCCTTGGGGGTGTAGGCCATCATGGCGAAAAGCCGCTCCTTTTTGCTCAGGCTCGTGCCCAGAAGGCACACAAAAACGCCCAGCATCCGAAATGCCAGCGCACCCACGATCAAAAGCAGTGCCTTTGCGCCCACCTTGCCCAGATAGCCGATGTTCACCGTTGCGCCCACCAGCACAAACAGGAACACCTCCGCAGCCACCCAGAGCTTGCCGTATTTTACCGAGAGCCTTTTTGCCACCACTTCTCTCTTTTTCTGCAGACCAATGCCGATAAACATAATGGCGATCAAGGCCGAGAAGGTGATAGCGGTGGTCAGGGCCTCCTCCGCTGCCACCAGCAGGAAAGAGATGCTCAAAATGATCAGCACCTTTGCGGTATCCCGGATATGGACCTTTGCAAAGAAGCAGGCCAACAGGGACCCCACCGCCAGACCCACCGCCATGCCCAGCAGAATGGACACCGGGATGTTGACAAAACTGAGCAGAGAGGCACTTTCCCCCTGCATCATGCCCACAAAGGTGGAGAACAGAACAATGACGTACACGTCATCCACCGACGCCCCTGCAAGGATCAGCTGCGGAATGCCCTGCTTTCCGCCGTAGCCTTCGTCCATGAGCCGGACCATCCTCGGCACCACCACCGCCGGGGAGACCGCCGCCAGCACCGCACCCAGGATCGCCGCCTCTAAAACCGTCAGCCCCATGAGCTTCGGTGCCAGCAAAAGCACCCCCAGCAGCTCAAAGGACGCCGGAACAAAGCACATCAGAACGGCAGGCCGCCCCAGCTTTTTCAGCCCGGAAGTATCCAGCCCCAGCCCTGCACGGGTGAGAATGATGATCAGGGCCATCTTCCGCAGCTCCGGGGAGATGCCCAGAATGCTGCCGTCCAGCAGGTCCAGGACGTAGGGTCCCAGAACCATACCGGTTGCCAGCATCCCCAGCAGGCTCGGCAGCCTGCACTTCTGGCAAAGCCACCCCATAGACATCCCAACCATCAAAATCAGCGAAACACTCAGTAACATAAACGTTCCTCCTTACCCACAACACACAAAAAAGCTGACACCTTCTGCGTGGTTTTCTTCGCAGAAGTCATCAGCTTTCAAAGCGGTTCAAGTAATCTGGTTACTTCGGGAGAACTTCATTCCCGTTTATTCTGTTGGCAGTATAGCACACCTGTCTCTCAAAAGCAACTCAGGTCTGTCTGCGCCGCCGGGGTTTACTCTGCCTCATAGGTCCTGCTGCTTTTCCAGTGCTTCAAAGTGATACCGGGGCGGTATCCCCTGCCTGGATGCAGGCGTTCAGGTCGTAAAGCGGCATATCCAGCCCTTCGGCAATGCGCTGTGCCAGATACCGGCTGTTGCCGGTTCCCGTAAAATAAAGTACCATGGCTGTTCCCTTATTTTTGTATGGTTTTTCAGATGTCTGTCTGCCCGGCAAGCCGGAAGTTATAGTGCCACCTTTTTCCATTTTCTGATTTTAGTTCTAAAGGTTCCAAACGGAGCCACTGTGTTAACATGTATGAATTTGTATACTTCCCAGACGGCTGTTTTCGTTGCCTCGTCGGCCCATTTTCTCATATGGGGTTTAAACAATTCTTCCTCACTTAGCGAATCGATCATTGCATAAATAGAATCAACATTCTCATTCAACAGATCTTTCAACTCTTGCAGTGACAGGTGTGCATATGTATCTGTGAACCATTGATATAATTCACCCAGCTGATTCCACTTAAAATTATCGGAGGGAGTTTTGACCTGAAGCCCCTTTCTTTCGTCTGCTTCCCATTTAAGAATGAGCGTTGTCCATCCAACCTGATAAGCAAGATTTTCTGCTGGAGTTCGGTCAACCTCATCAACTCTCTTATCTTTTAAAAGTTCCGGAATATCATTAAATTCTGATATATACTTTGCAAAGCTTTTATTTATCTCGTTTTTAAGTTCATCCTTATTCTCGTATGTTCTCACGATTCTATCTCCTCAAATTCCGGGTTGTCGTTCTCAGTATACCATGGTTTTCGCCTGCGGAAAAGAGTCCGAAAAACCAAAAATGTCCCCGGAGGGCGTGTTCCAGCTCTCTGGGGACAGATTCCATACACCGGTATCTTTCCTCTTGTTCCCAGCAGTCCCATCCATTATAATAGAAATGGAGAGAAGGTGCCAACATGAAACATCGCATTGTGACGGCTGCACACCGGTAGCACTGTCGCCTCGCAAAATCGTTAAATTGCGGCGAATGGCAAATTTGTACTGTACACGGTTGTTTTGGACGACAACCTCATGAACCCCTCTCATCTTGACACCGCCTTACACATACCGCGCTGCAATCTCTGCCAAATCGCCCATGTTGTCCACGATCTGACCATTGTTCAATACCTTGATTTTCAGCTTTCTGTCGCCGAAATCCATGATATGGCGAAGATTGTTGGTGTTGCCGTACTTTTTGCGGCAGAGCGGGCAGGCGATATCGTGGGTGATGG
>OOBW01000636.1_pt1 | contig 23149 bp, 18 predicted proteins | sample 1671701 | NCBI WGS metagenome assembly OOBW01 (sample SAMN06348183, study PRJEB24527) | human gut metagenome | biome: human gut; feature: ankylosing spondylitis patient; material: feces | host: Homo sapiens | place: China | collected 2015-10 | reverse complement strand
AAGTGTTTTCACGCCCTTGTATGGGACGATTCCAAGAAGCCGAACCCGACTGTTCATCATTGGGCACCACCTGCATCAAACTTTACCGTGATTGTAACACATGGTCAAAAATAATACAACATTTTTTACACATGGTCAAAAAATGTACAGCTGAATCTGAAAAATTAAATTGAATCCACATGTAAACCTTTGTATTATGATATATGCAGAGCGGCTGTATCAAAAATATACAGTGTTCTGTGATATAGAAAGGAAAAGGAGAGACGTTATGAGTAGCACAATGCTAGTAGTCAATCTCGCGATTTCAATCGTCATCATCATTGGTCTGATCTTGATCCCCAAGCTGAACCCCATGGTGAGCCTGATCATCGCCAGCGCCTATATGGGTATTTCCTGCGGGCTGGGGATCATGCCCACTCTGGACACCATTGCTTCCGGATTCGGCAGCATGATGACCAGTATCGGTATTCCCATCGGCCTGGGCGTGATCCTGGGTCAGTTGATGAGCGATTCCGGCATGGCGCAGAAAATCGCAATCACCCTGGTTCACGCAGTGCCCTCCAAGTATGTTACCTGGGCACTGGCCGGTGCCGGCTTCCTGCTGGCGATCCCCGTATTCTTCGATATCACCTTTATCATCCTGGTTCCCATCGGCATCGCTGTGGCCAAGGAGATCAATAAGCCCATGGCTTATGTCTCCACCGCTCTGATCATCGGCGACGTGATTGCCCAGACCTACATTCCCCCCACGCCCAACCCCCTGGCCGCTCCCGATCTTCTGGGCTACAGCCTGGGCACCCAGCTGGTTGTCGGCCTGATTGTCGGCGCCATCGTGCTGATCCCCTCCATGCTGGTTACCACTAAGGCCCTGAACGCCGGCTTTTTCAACGAGGAAAAGGACATCAACCACGAGGCCAATCCCCTGAGAGACCTGGCCAACCACGAGGCCAACAGCGCCGACCTGCCCAAGCCCCCCTTCGCACTGTCCATGCTGCCGCTGATGCTGCCCGTGGTGCTGATCCTCATCAGCTCCGTGCTGCAGGCTACCGGCGCTGCCGCGGATGATTCCCTGGTCGTGCTGCTGCTGAGCAACAAGATCTTCACGCTGCTGATGGCTGTCCTGGCGGCATATGTGATCGCATGGAAGTACATCGGCTTCAAGAAGGCTGAGGCCTCTGCCAACAATGCTCTGGGTGCTGCCGGCGTTGCGCTGGCCATCACCGGTGCCGGCGGCTCCTTCGGTACCGTCATCGCTGCCACCAACATCGGCGACGCTCTGATCAGCACGCTGAACATCGGCACCGGCTCCGTGGTGGGCGTGCTGCTGTTCGCTTACTTCATCGGCTTCATCTTCCGCGTGGCCCAGGGCTCCGGCACGGTGGCCGGCATCACCTCCATGACCATCATGGCCACTGTGGCTCCCTCCGTGCCCGTGCATCCGGTGTGGATCGCCATGGCCTGCCTGGCTGGCGGTATTTCCATCGGCCACGTGAACGACTCCGGCTTCTGGGTCTGCACCAACCTGTCCGGCTTCACTGTGACCGGCGGTCTGAAGACTTACACCTGGCCGATCTTCGTCGTGACGGTGTTCACGCTGATCGCGGCAATTATCGGCGCGCTGCTGTTCCCCATGGTCTGAGAATAGCATCAATTTACACAGAGGAGACACATCATGGCATTTGAAAGCAGCAAAGACAACGTTGTCGAGCATCTCTGCGAAACTGTGACCCTGCCCCGCATGGTCCGTGTCAGCCAGAAGTTCGACCACACGCACATTGAGCCGGAGGATATTCCGGCGGTGATCCAGCAGCAGCTGGGCCGGGCAGAGGTTCGGGAGAGAATCAAGCCCGGTATGCGGATTGCCATTACCTGCGGCAGCCGCGGAATCGCCAACATCGCCATCATCGTCAAGGCCATCGTGGACTTTGTGAAGGCCCAGGGCGCGGAACCGTTTGTGTTCCCCGCCATGGGCAGCCACGGCGGCGCCACCCCGGAGGGACAGCTGGAAGTCCTCAGAAGTTACAATGTGACGGAAGAGACCATGGGCTGCCCGATCCGGGCCACGATGGAGACGGTTTATCTGGGCAACACCGTGGAGGGGAGCCCCGTCTTCCAGGACAAGTACGCCCACGAGGCCGACGGTGTGATTCTCTGCGGCCGGATCAAGGCGCACACCACCTTCCGCGGCCCCTATGAGAGCGGCCTTCTGAAGATGGCCGTCATCGGCATGGGTAAGCAGCATGGAGCTGAGTCGGTCCACGAGTCCGGCTTCATCAACATGGCCCGGGTCCTGCCCCAGTTTGCCCGTGTGATTTTCGACAACACCAACATCGTCGCCGGCGTCGGCATTCTGGAAAATGCCTTCGACCAGACCTACAAGCTGGCAGGCCTGACCCCGGATGAGATCTGGGAGAAGGAGCCTGAGCTCCTCAAAGAGGCCAAGAGCAAGATGGGCCGCATCTGGATTGAGAATGCGGATGTGCTGGTGGTGGACAAGATCGGCAAGGACATCTCCGGCGATGGCATGGACCCCAATGTCACGGGTACGTTCGGCAGCCCGGAGAGTGCCTGCGACGGCAGCCCCGGACCCCTCAAGGCCCAGCGCACGGTGGTTCTGGATCTGACCGACGCCAGCCACGGAAACGCCAATGGCATCGGCGTGGCCGACATCACCACCAAGCGTGTGGTGGACAAGACCAATGTGGATATCACCTACCCCAACGCACTGACCTCCACGCTGGTGAACATGGTGAAGATGCCCATGTTCGGCCATACTGACGAGCATGCCATCAAGATCGCGGTTCGGATCTGCAACATGATCGACAAGGCACATCCCCGCATTGTCCGGATTAAAAATACCATGGAGCTGGGACACATCTGGGTGTCTGAGGCACTGGTGGACGAAGTGAAGGCTCATCCCAACATGGAGCTCGACGGCGAGCTTGAGGACTGGGGCTTCGACGAGAACGGCAACCTGTGGTAACACACCGCGGAACACGGAATGGAGCTTTGACATGAGAAACGCAATGATCATTGACGCCAAGGATAATGTGGTCGTCGCTATTGAACCCATTGCCAAAGGCGATACCGTGACCTACACCTGCGGCGGGGAGGAAAAGTCCTTCACCGCTCTGGAGGACGTCACGATTTACCACAAGCTGGCTGCCCGGGATATTGCCAAGGGAGAACCCGTTGTGAAATACGGGGAGCACATTGGCGTGGCCGGTGCAGATATTCGGACAGGTGAGCATGTCCACGTTCACAATGTGGAAAGCCATCGGGAAGCGCTGGAGGCCAAGGAATGAAAAATGTGACTTTTTATGGATACAGACGGCCTGATGGCCGTGTCGGCGTCCGCAATAAGGTGCTGATTCTGCCCGCCAGCCTCTGCGCGTCCGATACCACCCGGATCATTTCCCAGCAGGTGGCCGGAACGGTCACCTTCTCCAACCAGCAGGGCTGCGCGCAGGTGTCTTCCGACCAGCAGCTGACCATGGACGTCATGGCCGGCTACGCCGCCAACCCCAACGTGTACGGCACTGTGGTGGTGTCCCTGGGCTGCGAGAACTGCCAGATGGACCTGGTGGTCAAGGCCATCCAGGAGCGCACCAACAAGCCCATCAAACAGGTCATCATCCAGGAGGCCGGCGGCACACTGAAGGCAGTGGAGCTGGGCGTGCGGTACGCTAAGGAGATGGTGGCGGAAGCCTCCATGCTCCAGAAAGAGGAGTTCCCCATTACGGAGCTGATCGTGGGTACCGAGTGCGGCGGCTCCGATCCTACCAGCGGTCTGGCTGCCAATGTGCTCATCGGCAAGCTCAGCGATCTGCTGGCAGAGGCGGGCGCGACTTCCATCCTCTCTGAGACCACCGAGTTCATCGGTGCCGAGCATATCCTGGCCCGCCGCGCTGCCACGCCCGAGGTCCACGACCGGATCTTCGAGATCGTGCACCGCTATGAGGCCGCCCTCCGTCTGGTGGGCGAGGAAGTCCGGGAGGGAAACCCCTCTCCGGGCAACAAGGCCGGCGGCATCACCACGCTGGAGGAGAAGTCCCTGGGCTGCATCCACAAGGGCGGTCACAGCCCTGTGAACGCCGTGTATGACTATGCCAAGCAGGTGAAGACCAAGCAGGGCCTGGTCATTATGGATACCCCGGGCAACGACCCCTCTTCTGTGGCGGCCATGGTGGCCGGCGGCGCCCAGGTGGTGGTGTTCTCCACCGGCCGCGGCACGCCTACCGGCAACCCCATTGCACCCGTCATTAAGATCACCGGCAACAAGCTGACCTTTGCCAACATGAAGGACAACATTGATGTGGACGCATCTCCCATCATTTACGGCGGCGATCTGGACGAAATGGGCGACGATTTGCTGCAGCTGGTTGCGGAAGTGGCCAGCGGCAAGCAGACCAAGGCCGAGTCCCTGGGTTATACGGAAATGGCCATTGCGCGTGTGTGCAACTACGTGTAAAGATCATTCTGCTGCACAATCTGATAGAAAAAAGGCAGGATGCCCGCAAAGGGCATCCTGCCTTTTTGCGGTCTGGCAAACACCGGATGGAACGAAAAAAGGGCGGACCGCACTGGGGACAGGGCTTTTCGGGGCGTCCGGTACCGGTTCCTTTCACAGCGGGGGCTTATGAGCTACGGCAGGGAAGAACAGGAACCGCTGGACACTGCCGTGCATATCCTGAGATCGGCGGATCATGCGGCGGATGACAGGACGGCAGGCCCGGCCTGGTTTGATCCGATGCGGTTTCGCCGCAGCGGCGCAGTTTCACAGCGGTATTCAGGCTGTGCCGTTTTTTGGCGGTTGTTCTGAACGCAGGAACGACTGGCCCCATCTTCATGAATTTCAGGAGGTTTCGTTATGGCGGATATCAAGCAGGACCTGCTCAGCCTTCAATACAGTGACAACTTTGCAATCCAGGGCTTGCAGGAGGCAAACATTGACCTGGAGCTGCCTCCGGCGTCCGCCTCTGCGGCGACCGTGTACGGCGTTGTCACCGACGGCACGGCCCCGATCGCCGATGCCACGGTCAAGCTTTTTGACAACAACGGTCTTCCCTATAAGCATACACTGACTGATGCTGCCGGCGCTTATTCCATTACCGGAATTCCAGCCGGAACTTACAGCCTGGGTGCGGTGAAAGAGGGATATCTGCTCAGCGATGCTGCCGGCGTGACACTTTCCGACAGCGCCACGGTCCAGATGAATCTCATCTGCGCCGCGGACGCCACACTGTCTCTGGGAGCCATTGCCGGCACGCTGACGGCCAAGGACCTCAGCGGTGTGTCCGCACCTCTGGCGGGCGCAAAAATCACTCTTCAAACCGGCCCGGACACGGTAGTTGCCACCACGTATACGGCTGCCGACGGTGAGTTCGCCTTTTACGACGTGGCGGACGGGGTGTATACGCTGATGGCTTCTGCAGAGGGCTATCGGGCGGTCTCCACTATGACGGTGACCGTGACAGGCGGGTCCATCGAAAACCTGACCATGGCCATGACCACAGATGCCCGGACCTACAGCGGAACGGTCAGCGGCATGATCCGCAACGACGCGGGCCAGGCGGTGGCCGGCTGCTTTGTGGGGCTGTATCAGGTGGTGACGGATCTGAGCGGCAAAAAGGAGCTGCTGGTGGCCACCACCAAGACGAACGAAGCCGGAAAATATCTTTTTGGCGGAGTTGTCGAGGGAGAATACGTGGTCAAGGCCAAGCTGGACCGGTAAGAACAGACGATGGCAGCCTGTGGGTCAGCCGCCGTTTCTGCCTGACGGACGGACAGGAGGCGGAGGCCTCTTTGTGCCTTGCGGCACAGTACCGGCGCTGCGGAATCCGGCTGTTTGTGGAGGATTTCCGGCCCATGGACTGCGTGATGCTCAATACCTGCGGCAGCGCAGACTGCCGCACGCATGTGCTTCTTTGCAGCGGGGAAGTGCTCTTCGGCGGACTTTGCCCGGGAGTTCACCTGCTGACGCTGTGCCGTCTGGGATGCCGGCCGGTGCGCCTGGTCATCCGTCTGTCTCCGGGGGCCAATGCAGAGGTGTGGGGCTCCGTGCGAGGCGGAAACTGGCGGTGGTATCCGGACAGTTTCCACTATGCATGGAACCGGAGAGAACGGCAGCAGCCATAAACCACAGCCGTGCGTAAAAAGCGGGGCCGCAGAGTTCTGCGGTCCCGCTTGCGATGTTTTGCCTGAACTGGCAGGCAATGTGCCCTGATGGCGGTCATCCACATGTTCCCGGTGCTGCGCCTTCCGCCAGTCCCAGCTTTTCACGGATATAATGACCGACGGTCTGGGTGCCCAGATGCAGGGAAAAGGCAAATTCCTGCTCGATGGTAGCCTCTGCCGTTTTCAGCGCCTGCGCATCCGAGGAGGAGAGCCCCTTGGGTTCTTCCTGAGCGTGGCGGTAAAGACATTCGGCCAGCAGCAAGAGGTCCTTGGGGTTCCGCTCGGTCAGAATTTTGTGAAACAGCTCGGCACGCTGCTTGCGGTCCCTGACCCAGGAGAGCTGCTGGTCCTTGACAGATAAGATGGCGCGGTCAATCTCCTCCGGAGAGAGGACCGGTCGCATCCGGCCCGTCAGACGCTGGTTATCCACGGGAACAAAAATGCTGGACTGGACCTGGTCGATGGGATGGAGGACATAGTATTCCCGTGCTCCGCTGCATCCTTCAAACTGGATGGAGCGAATGGCCTCGATCTGGCAGATCCCCTGTGTTCCATAACTGACGTACTCATTTACACAGTGCATGCGGCCCCTCCTTCCGTAAAAAGCGGCGCTTGATTTGCACCGCTTTTCCCATAATTATTATAACAAAAGGCAGGAGCACGGTTCAAAAGCGGTTTTGCACAAAAATAGGCCCGTATATATTTGTGCACAATTGTCATAGACGCAGAGCCCACGGCAGCACGAAGCCATTCAAAAAAGAAGCCTGCAGCCAACGGCTGCAGGCTTTGCGCTTGTGCACGGTCCGCAAGGAAACCCGGCGGTTACAGGTCGACGCTGCCGCTGTCCTTGTCATTGACGACGTAATAGGCTTTGCCCTCTTCGGGTTTTACGTACACAGCCAGCTTCTTGATCCCGGATGCGCGGTGGCCCTCCGCCAGGTAAGCGGCTTTGGCCCGCTCCGTCAGGTCGGCGACCTTCCACTCCTCACCGCCGAACTGTACATAAACCTCTTCCACAAGGGGAGCCTTGGCCGGGGCGGCTTTCTTCACCGGCGCCTTCTTGACACTCTCGGTGACTTCCTTCTTTGCAGTGGACTTTGTAGGCATGATTGTTTCCTCCTTCCGCGGTGTCTTCCTCACAATTGGGGGATAAAGCACCTTACTTCTTGTATTTTACACGGCTTTTAGCAGTTTTCAAGGGGGAAAAGCGTTAGAAACTCCCATTTTCAATGCGTATTGCAGCAAAAAACGTAATTTTGCTGAGAACTGGAGAAAAATCCGCCGGAATCATGCCAGCGCTGCACAAAGCCGGCGTACATCCGGTACGGCATCAGAGCATACCAGAGAAGAAAAGAAGGCCCCGCGCAGCGGAGCCCTCCATATGGGGATCAGGATTCACCCATCCGCTCCAGGACTTCCTGCCGGGTGGGCATGGCGGGGATGGCACCCCGCTTTTCCACGCACAGAGAGGCAACGGCGTTTCCAAAGCGGGCAAAGCGCTGAAAATCGGACAGCGTCAGGTCGGAGAGGGGCTTGCCGCTCTCACTGACGCAGGTGAGGAACCCGCCCCAGAAGGAATCCCCGGCACCGGTGGTATCCACGGCACGGGTGGGGAAACCGGGGACCATCACGGTGCCTTCCCGGGCGGCCAGCAGGGCGCCCTGGCTGGAGATGGTCACAGCGACGCAGCGGATTCCTCGCGCCACCAGCTGCCGGGCGCTTTCCAGAAGATCCTCCGTGCCGGTGAGCAGGGAAATCTCATCGTCGGATACCTTGAGAAGGTCCACTGAAGAGAGGGGACGGCGCATCTGCTCCATGGCCTGGTCGCGGCTCTCCCACAGCAGCGGACGGTAATTGGGATCGTAGGCAATAATGGCGCCGGAGGCTTTGGCCAGCTTTACAGCGGCCTCTGTGGCGGAACGCACCGGCTCATCGGTCAAAGACAGGGAGCCGAAATGAAAAATGCCGCAGGTGGAAATCAGTTCCCGGTCCAGCTCCGCAGGTGTAATCTGAGTATCCGCGCCGGGCTTGCGGGCAAAGGAAAAGCTCCGCTCGCCGGTTTCAGAGAGCTTCACAAAGGCCAGCGTGGTAAAATAACGGGGGTCAACCAGCAGCGCCCGGGTATCCACGCCGATGTGCTGGAGCGTCTGAGCCAGAAAGCGCCCCTGCAGATCGTCGCCCACTTTGCCGATAAAGGCGGTGCGGCGTCCCAGCTTGGCGGCGCAGGCCAACACGTTGGCCGGGGCTCCGCCGGGATTTTGCTCAAAGACTGCCATGCCGGCATCAGAGTCCGGCAGGGGAGTGTAGTCAATCAGAATTTCACCCAGCGCGACGATATCTGCCGCTGCGGCAGAGCACTGCGCCGGGCGATGGGGAACGTGGTCGTTCATGCGTCTTGAATGCTCCTTTTTGCCTAGGGGAAATAGATACCGCAGTAAAGTAATATAGGATGAATCTTATATTAGCGTCTATTGTGAAAAAAATCAAGACCTTCCCGGGTTTTCGGGGAAATCCTTCCGGGTTTTTAGCGGAAAAATCTCCAAAATGGGCTTGCGAAAGTGATACAGCAGGTGTAGCCTATATCTGGATTGCTGCCGGAAAGTACGAAGAGAGGAGACATGAGATGCGGCTTTTGATCGTAGAGGACGAACAGGGAATGGCCGAGGGCCTGCGGGGGCTACTGGAGCGCCAGGGGTACGCGGTAGACCTGGCAGCGGACGGCAGCACGGGGCTGGACTGTGCCCTGAGCGGTTTATATGATCTGGTGATCATGGACATCATGCTGCCGGAACTGGATGGCCTGGAGGTGCTCTCACGGCTGCGCCGGGCAGGCGTTGAGACGCCCGTACTGATGCTCACGGCCCGCAGCAACGTGGAAGATCGCATCCGGGGCCTGGATCACGGCGCCGACGACTATCTGACAAAACCCTTTGACACCGGGGAACTGCTGGCCCGGGTGCGGGCGCTGACCCGGCGGAAGGACATGCCGCTGGAAGAAGACCCGTCCTTTGGGGATATCCGCTTGGATCACCGGCGGCTGGAACTATGCTGCGGGGATGAATGTATTCGGCTGGGCCCCAAGGAATTTTTGGTAATGGAATGCCTGCTGGTCCACAAAAACCAGATCGTCCCCCGGAATCTGCTTTGCGAAAAGGTGTGGGGGCTTTTGAGCGAGGCGGAGTACAATAATGTGGAGGTCTACATTTCTTTCCTGCGGAAAAAGCTCCGGGCGCTTCACTCCGGGGTGCAGATCAAAAGTATCCGCAACGCCGGATATTATCTGGAGGTGCAGCCATGATCGCACAGCTGCGGCGCAAGATCGTGTGGATGACTGTGGTGGTGCTGCTTCTGTTGGTACTGTTGACCAACATGGCGACCCATCTGTCGGTGGTCTATACCTGCGGGCAGCTGACGGAGCAGCTTTTGGAAGTCCTGGCGGAAAGCGACGAGGGGGTGCGGGGTGAGAGCCAGATCAAGCTGGAAAAGGGCCCCCTGCTGGGAACGCTGATTCTGGACAAGGAGGCGCTGGTAGCATTGACCAATACGCCGCTGTATGGTGCGGAGCTGGACCGGGATGGACAGCTCCATTCCTTGACGGACTTTCGGGGAAAGGCGCTGGACCCGAAAGAGGCGGGCGTAGAGACGGTGATCCGTCAGGCAGCCCAACGGGCTCCCGGCGGCGGCAAGTCCGGCGGGTTCCGGTATTATAAGGTGGAAAAGCCTTACGGGTACTATGTGGCCATGATGGACAACAGTCAGGGACTGGAGACACTGTTCTCACGCCATCTGCTTGAGGTGATGGCCGTGTTCGGCCTGCCGATTCTGCTGATCGTAATTTTGGTGAGCGTCTTTCTCTCCAAGCTGATCCTGCGGCCTGCTGTGGCGGCGTTTGAAAAGCAAAAGCAGTTCATCTCCGATGCCGGACATGAACTGAAAACGCCCCTTGCTGCCATCAGCGTCAATGCTGCTGTGCTGCGGGACGAGCTGGGCGAGAATAAGTATATGGATTGTATCCAGTCAGAAGCGGAGCGGATGCAGGGGCTGATCCGGCAGATGTTGGATGTGGCCTGCCTGGAGGACGGCGGGGCATCGCCGGAGCAGCGGATCCGCTTTTCCCTGTCGGAGATCGTCTATCAGTCAACACTGCCCTTTGAGAGCATGGCCTTTGAGCAGGACATCCGCTATACCGTTCAGATTCAGGAGGGATGTATGTACACCGGAGATCCGGCACGTATCCGGCAGCTGATGGCGATTTTGCTGGACAATGCCTTCAAATACGGCCGCAGCGGAGGAGAAGTGGCTGTACGGCTGCGGCGGGAGGGACGCCGGTCTCTCATCGAGGTGTACAATACGGGACAGGGGATCTCCCGGGAGGACCTGCCCCATATCTTCGAGCGGTTTTACCGCTGCGACAAGGCCCGACCCGGAAACGGAAGCTACGGGTTGGGACTGGCCATTGCGCAGTCCATTGTGCAAAGCTGCCAGGGAACGCTGACGGCGGAGAGTGAGTATGGTGCCTGGACCCGATTTCGGGTGACACTGTGACGGCACGGAAAATTTTTGTTCCATTTCAATCTTGACTTAAAGTTAGCAGTGTAAAGTCAAAACGTCATATCAAAATACAACGGAGGAGTGTTATGATGCGAAAGCGAATCCTGGCCTTTCTGCTGGCGGCGGCCCTGATCGGATCCCTGCTGGTTACAGCGGCCGTAGCCGAGGAGGGCGGTGATGCGCCGGAGACCGCTCAGAGTGGTGAGACTGCCGAATCGGCGCAGACGCAGGCCGAAGGACCGGAAACCGAAGACGGCGAGACGGCCGCAGAAGAGGCCGCCGGAGAAACCGAGGAAACCACACAGGATGCACAGACGGAGATCCCGGCTCCTGACCCGGTGGGACAGCTGTCCTTTGCAAATCTGGAATCCCGGCTCCGGGAGAACAACCTGACGGTTTTGATGCTGGAAGAAAGTATCGCGTCCGTTGATGCCATGGACTTTGAGAAGATGCAGAATGATCTGCGCGACCAGCTCAATGCCATTGCAAAGCTGCAGTATCTTTCCATCGTCTATCCGGAAGCGGCGGGCGGGATGACCTTTGACTCCCTGCAGGCCAGCTACGATGCGCTGGAAGAACAGTTCAACGATCTCAAAGAGGGAAAGATCCAGGACGACTACGAGGCGGTGGTGCGCCAGCTGCGCAACACGGAGGACCAGATGGTTCTGGGGGCAGAGACTATGTACGTCAGCATTTTGGAGCTGCAAAACACCGATGCACAGCTCCAGCGGTCTCTGGCGGCCATGAACCGCACTGTGCAGGAGATGGAGCTGCGCTACGACCTGGGGCAGATTTCCGCACTGCAGCTCCAGCAGACCGAAAGCGGCCGCACCCAGCTCAAAAGCAGCCTGGAGACGGTGGAGATGAACCTGGACAATCTCATCGCGCAGATGGAGCTGATGATCGGCGCGGAGCAGACCGGTACACTGAAACTGGGCGAGGTTCCGGATGTCACGGACGAGCAGATCGCTGCCATGAACCTGGACAAGGATCTGGCTGCCGCCAAAGCGGTCAGCTATGCTCTCTATGATGCTCAGAGAACCCTCAATGACGCAAAGGAGACCTATGAAGATGCCATTGACGGCAAGGGCCTCAACTCCTACCAGCGCAAGTCTGCCGAGCATACCTGGAAGGCGGCGCAGTACACCTATGAGGCTGCCGTGCAGTCCTTTGAACTGAGCTTCCGCACAGCGTTCAATGCCGTGGGGGACCAGCAGCAGATCCTGAAGGCATCCCAGACGGCTCTGGCGCTGCAGCAGGATACATATGCGTCCATGGAACTTAAGTACCAGCAGGGGAGCATTTCCAAAAACGCTCTGCAGGACGCGAAAGATGACCTGGACGATGCGCAGACGGCAGTGGACACCGCCCGGCACAACCTGTTTACCGCCTACCGGACCTATCGCTGGGCTGTGGACAAGGGACTTTTGAATACCTGATTTCGGAGGCAACGTATGATCAAGAAAACACAATGGCTGGCGGCTGCTCTGGCAGCTGCCATGGTACTGAGCCTGACCGCCTGCGGCAGCGGTGAGGACCAAGAGAATACCGAAGACGAGTCCGCCGCCGGAACCGCCGTGCAGGTGCAGTCCGTCACGTTGGACAGCATCGCCACGGAGAACACCGTCTCCGGTCAGGTGGCAGCAGAGGATGAATCCACTATTTTCGTCTCCGTGGCGGCCAAGTGCACCGCCGTGAATTATGAGGCGGGCGACGTGGTCAACGCCGGGGACGTGATCTGCACTCTGGATCTGGGGAGCACCATCTCCTCTTACAATGCCGCCAACATCAGCTACCAGTCCTCGGTCCAGAGCTATCAGGACCAGGCGGCGGTATTCCAGTCTCAGATTGCGCTGTACCAGAAAAATGTGAACGACCTCAAGGCCCTCTTTGAGATCGGTGCCGCCTCGCAGGCGGAGATCGACCAGGCGGAGCTGCAGCTCCAGTCCGCTATCGCCACCCGCAACTCCACGCTTGCCCAGCTGGAGGCTGGGATGGAAAGCGCCAAGTCCAGTGTGGAACAGCTCTCCACTGCCCTGGAGAACGTGGATGGGGCCGGCAATGTGATCGCGCCTATATCCGGTACCCTGGTGACCATGAACGCCGTGGAAAACAGCTTCATCTCCACCACTATGCCGGTGGCGGTGATTGACGGTGCGGATCAGATGAAGGTCACCGTCTCCGTGGCGGAGACCCTGGTGCCCAAGCTGACCATCGGGGACAGCGCCGACATCTCCGTCAGTGCTGCCAACCAGAACTTTACCGGAACCATCCGGGCTGTGGAGCGTTCTGCCAACCAGCAGACCAAGCTCTACACGGTCACCCTCGGTGTGCCTGCCGAGGTCAGCGGTTTGCTTTCCGGTATGTCCGCCGAGGTGACGTTCCACACGGACCGCTCCGACGACACCGTGGTGGTGCCCTCGGAGTGCATCCTCAGCAGCGGCGATACCCAGTATGTCTACATCGTGGCGGATGACGCTGCCAAGAAGGTGGAAGTGACCACCGGACTTACCAGCAGCGGCGTGACGGAGGTCACCTCCGGCCTGCAGGAGGGGGACCAGCTGGTCGTAGTGGGCCAGGCTTATCTGGAGGACGGCGCCCCGGTCCGGATCGTGGACGGGGAGGACTGACGGCGGATGAGTACAGCAAAGTTTAGCATCCAGCACAAGGTGTCCACGCTGTTGGCGGTGATCATGATCAGCGTGTTCGGCGTGATGTTCACCTCCCAGCTGCAGATGGCACTGCTGCCTGATATGGAATTCCCAGCGGCGGTAGTCATGTGCTATTACAACGGTGCCAGCCCCAGCGACATGGAGGAACTGGTCACCCGGCCGCTGGAGACAGCCATTATGTCGGTTCCCGGTGTGGATGAGGTGCAGTCCACCTCCTCCGACGGCGTCAGCCAGGTGCAGATCACCTATGTGGACGGCACGGACGTGGACATCGCCGCTACCAAGCTGCGGGAGCAGTTTGACATGCTCTCCCTGCCGGACGGTGCCATGGACCCTGTCATTGTCAACATCAATGTCAGCGATATGATGCCCACTGCCATGATTGCCCTGATGGGCGAAGATCTGGCGGACCTTCAGTCCCTGGCGGACGATGTGGTGGTGCCGGCGCTGGAGCGGATCAATGGCGTGGCCTCCGTGGATGTCTACGGTGGCGTGGGCCAGCAGATCGCCGTGGAGCTGGATGCCGCACGGACTGCGGAGCTGGGCCTTTCCAACAGCTATGTCTCCCAGATCCTGGCGGCGGAGAACCTGCTTTATCCCGGCGGTGACCTGCAAAGCGGGTCCAAGAAACTGACGGTCAGTACCGACGCCAAATTCCAGTCGGTGGAGGATGTGGCCAACATGCTGCTGCCCCTGCCCACCGGCGGGACGGTCCGGCTGGGCGAGGTGGCAAACGTGGTTTTGGAGACCACGGACCCGGATACCATCGCAGATATGAACGCCACCAGCTGTGTGCTGCTCCAAGTCTCCAAGCAGTCCGGCGCCAATGAGGTGGCCACCTCCGAGGCGGTGGTGGAGCGGCTGGACGAATTGACAGCAGAGAATCCCTCCGTTCATTACGCGGCCCCATACCTTGCTTCCGATTACATCAACCTGTCGGTGGAGTCCGCACTGCAGAACATCGTTCTGGGTGTGGTGCTGGCGGCAATCGTGGTGTTCTTGTTCCTGCGCCGCTGGGGCGCCACCATGACCATCGCCATCTCCATGCCGGTGTGTATCCTGACGGTGTTCATCCTGATGAACGTGTTCGATCTGACGCTGAACATGATGAGTCTGGGCGGCATTGCCATGGGCGTGGGCATGATCGTGGATAACTCCATCGTGGTGCTGGAAAATATCTACCGCTTTGCCTCGGAGGGCCATGATCGGTTCAGCGCCTGCGTGGAGGGAACCAAGGAGGTCACCACTTCCGTGGTGGCATCCACGCTGACCACTGTGGCGGTGTTTTTGCCTCTGGGCCTCTCCGGTGGTATCGCCGGGATGATGTTCAAGGACTTCTCGCTGACCATCGCCTTTTTGATCCTGGCGTCTCTCATCATCGCCCTGACGCTGGTGCCGCTGCTGTGCTACATGCTGCTGGACGAGAACAAGGTCCGCCAGCAGGCACTGAAAAAAGCCCAGCGGCCTGCCAATGGCCTGACGGCACGGATCGGCGGCTGGATCAACCGGCTCAACAACCTCTATCAGAGGCTGCTGCGGTACTTTGTCTATCATCTGAAGACCGGCATGCTGGTGTCTGTTGCCATGGTGGCGATTTTTGCAGTGTGTTGCCTTTCCACCAATATGGTCCTGATCCCGGAGATGGATCAGGGCACAGTTTCCATCAGTGTGTCCATGCCCATCGGCTCCGAGGTGGAGGAGACCAACGCCATCACGGACCGGATCACCGAGATCGTTCAGCGGGACGTGCCCGAGCTTGAGAGCATGTATGCCATGTCCCAGGCGGAGTCCGCCACCATCGGGCTGAACCTGGTGGGCAAGAGTGAGCGGACCCGCAGCAGTTCCGATGTGGCGGATGACCTGCGGGTGGCGATGCAGGACATCGCCGGCTGCGAGATCACCGCCAGCTCCTCCCAGATGACGGGGATGACCAGCGGCGACGACATCAGTGTGGAGATCACTGGTGACGACTACGATACGCTGGCCATGATCGCCGGGGATCTGACGAATCGGATCTCCGCACTGGATGACGCGGTGGATGTCACTAACTCCCTCAGTGAGCAGGTCCCCCAGGTAAAGGTCACGATGCGGCGGGAAGCGGCTGCCCAGTACGGGCTGACTGCTGCCGCTGTGGGCGCTGCCGTCCGGGCGGAGCTTACCGGTGCCACGGCCACCACCGTCACCATCGACAACCAGGAGCTGGACGTTGTCGTCCGGGGTGACGGGGCCGCGTCCGAGAGTCTGGACGCCCTGCGCTCTATGCCCATTGCCTCCAGCCGGGGCGGCTATGTGCCCCTCTCCACGGTGGCGGAGGTTTCTGTGGAGCAGGCCCCCCAGAGCATCAACCGCACCAATCAGTCCCGGGTAGTGACCATTACTGGTGATACAATCAGCGGCAACACCACCCAGATCACCAAGCAGATCACAGACATTCTGGACGGCTATACCATGCCGGAGGGCTATACTGCCGAAATCACCGGCAGCTACTCCGACATGATGGAAAGTTTCGGAGATCTGCTGCTGGCGCTGCTGGTGGCGCTGGGCCTGGTATACTTCATTCTGGCCGCCCAGTTTGAGTCCTTCGCCATGCCGGTGATCGTGATGATGATCCTGCCGGTGGCCTTTACCGGGGCGCTATTTGCCTTGCCGGTCACGGGACGGGACCTGTCCATGATTTCTTTGGTGGCACTCATCATGCTGGCCGGCACGGTGGTCAACTCCTCCATCATTCTGGTGGAGTATATCAAGATCCGCCGGAATATGGGCGAGAGCCGGGAGGAGGCCATTTTGAAGGCGTGTCCCCTCCGGGTGCGGCCGGTGATGATGACCACCCTCACCACAGTGCTGGCCATGGTGCCTATGGCCATGGGCTGGGGCGACACCAACGAGATGATGAGCGACATGGGAATTACGATGATCAGCGGCATGGTGATTTCTACCGTCGTGACGCTGCTCTTCACGCCGGTGTATTACTCCGTCATCGACAATCTGGCCCATCACCGCTCCCGCCGCAAGCGGCCCCCCACGGATGCATCTTCCAATCAGGAGCACACCGCCGGAGAGCTTCCGGCAGGCGTGTGAGTGGCAGGCTGCTGGAAAAAGCCCAAAACAAATCAAAGCGACTCCGTCCCCCTGGACGGAGGCGCTTTTTTACATTCGTTTCCGGGCGGTGGAGCTTCCGAGCCCCAGCTCCAGGCGGTATTTGGCCACGGTCCGCCGGGCCACCTGAACGCCTTGGGTGCTCAGAAGCTGGGCCAGCTTTTGGTCGCTGAAGGGGTGGTGGGGGTCCTCCTTCTGCACCAGTTCCAGCAGCCGGTGTTTGATGGCCTGGCGGGAGGGACCGGACTCTCCCACGGCAAGACTGAAAAAGTAGCGCAGCGGATATGTGCCTTGGCGGCACTGGAGATATTTGCCCCGGGCAGTGCGGGAGATGGTGGAGGGGTGGACCCCCAGTCGGCCCGCCAGAGCGGAGAGCTGCATAGGCGTAAGCTCCGCGGTCTCCCCGGCAAAAAAGGGACGCTGGGCTTCCAGAATGGCCTCGGCGCATTGGCGCAGCGTGCTGCCCCGCCGTTCCAGACTGCCCAGCAGCCATTTTGCCTGCCGCATTTTCTCCCGAAGATACGTCCGGGTTTTTGCATCATCCGAATCCTTGAGAAGACGGGCATAGTAGCTGCTGATGGACATTCGGGGCAGATAGTAGTCGTTGAGCACCACTTTCAGCTGCCCCTCCAGTTCCACGATAAAGACATCCGGCTGGACATAGACGGTGGGCTCCGCCGGCTGAAAGGCGCGTCCCGGGTGCGGGTCCAATCCGGCAATAACCTTTTCAGCCGCCTGAACCTCATCGGCGGTAATGCCCAGTGCCTTGGCAATGGGACCGTAGTGCTTTCGGCTCAGCTCCGGCAGAAATTGGGCGGCAATGTCGATGGATGCCTGACAGGCGCCCTGACGCCGCAGCTGCAGCACCAGGCACTCTGAAAGATCCCGGGCACCCACGCCCGGTGGGTCCAGGGACTGCAGTTCCGTCAGGGCCTGGTCGGTCAGCTCCTGGGGCAGCTTCAGATCCTCCAGACTTTCCAGATCCTCCGGCGTCAGATAGCCGTCCTCATCCACCAGCTCGGCCAGATATACGCACAGCGCCAGTAAAGGCTTGGCCAGGTGGCGCCGTTCCAGCTGATCCCGGAGAAAGGCGGCGAGACTCTCCGTCTCCCGGTCCGCGGCGCCCCGTTCCGGGGCGGCACCCTCCTCGTGGAGAAAGGTGCCGCTGTGCGGGCCGGCGTCCAGCCAGCTGGCTGCCCGGCGCAGCTGGGCGTATGCACTTTGCAGGCTGGCGGGGCTCTCCGCCTCCAGCAGAGGGTTCTCCTCGCTGGCGCGCCCCAGGTACTCTGCCAGATCCTGCACATTCATCTGCAGGACCTCCATGGACTGGAGCAGCTGCGGTGTCAGCTTGAGCTCCTGCCGGAGTTCGGTTTTTAAGGTGACCAGGCTCATGAGCTTCTCCTCTCTCCGCCTTTGCCGCTGACGTATTTGGCGACCTTGCGGGCTGCAGTGGCCTGGGAGATCCCCAGCTCCCGGGCCACTGCCACGGTCGTGCCGCAGCGGCGGTAGGTATCCCGGATGATCTCTCCCTCGTAGGCGTCCATCCGCTCTGCCAAAGAGCCCCGCTGGGCCAGCAGCTCCGCCGGAGGCACTGCGTCGCCGGTGTATTCAACAGGCAGGGCCGTGGTGTCGATGATGGGGTCCTGGACGGTAATGACCAGCCGTTCAATCAGATTTTCCAGCTGCCGGACGTTGCCTGGCCAGTCGTACTGCTCCAAAAAGGCCAGAAAGCGGGGGCTGAAGGTCAAATTCTTCCCGTACTCGCCGCTGAAGCGGGCCAGAAACTGATGGGCCAGGGGGAAGATGTCCTCCTTGCGGGAGCGCAGAGGCGGGATGTGGATGCGGATGACATTCAGACGGTAAAAGAGGTCTGAACGGAACAGGCCGCGCTGGACCTCCTCTTCCAGATTCCGGTTGGTGGCCACGATCAGCCGGAAATCCAGAGAGATCCGCCGGTTGCCGGAGAGACGCTCGATGGTCTTTTCCTGGATGAGCTGGAGGAGCTTGGACTGGATATGGAGGGGGAGCTCACCGATCTCGTCCAGAAACAGCGTGCCGTGGTTTGCAAGCTCGATCTTGCCGATCTTTCCGGTGGAAGAAGCACCGGTAAAGGCGCCCTTCTCATAGCCGAAGAGCTCGGATTCGATCAGGTTTTCATGGAGCACGGCGCAGTTGACCTCGATGAAGGGACCATCGGCCCGATTGCTCATCTTGTGGATGGCCTTGGCAATGGCGCTTTTGCCCACGCCGGTCTCACCGGTGATGAGGATGTTGGCCTTGGTGTTGGCGGTATTCTGCATCAGCGTCCACAGCCGCTGCATGGAGTTGCTCTTGAACACCAGGGAGGTGGAGGTGGCCCGGGTGCGCAGCTCTGCGATCTCCTGGGAGTACTGCTGCAAGGAATCCTGCAGATGCTGGTAGTTGCGCTGAATGGTGTTGATCTGCTCCAGGGAGACGGTGTTGAAGCACACCACGTATTTGAGCTCCCCGCTGCCGTCACACAGCGGGATTCCCACGGTCATAACGTTTTTGTGGGTGTGGTTGATGGTCTGGGTGGTGACGACCTTTTTCCGCTGGCGGATCACTTCCGCTGTAATGCAGGGCTGGAAAGTGCCGTCCGCCTCCAGATCAAAGGCGGACTTGCCTACAATGGAGTTGTGGGCAAAGCCAAAGTTGTGCTCATAGGTCTCACTGACCCGCAAAATGGTGCCCTTGGCATCGGAGAGCATCATATCGTCTGCCAGCACCAGGTTATTTTCCGGGCTGAGAATTTCAAAAAGCCCCTTTAAATTGATATCCTCGTCCAGGAGATGACGGAGATGGGTTTCCTGCGACACGTACTGCCTGCCTTTCTCCGCTTGAGGGCGGATGTGTTCTATTCAAAAATGAGTATACCATATTCAAAAGTGAATAAAAAGAGCCAAATTTCGAAAAGTTTCGCCGCTTTGCGCTGAAACTGGGAAAAAGAGGAAAATAATTTGGCGGCTCACACAAAAAAGCGCATCTGAGAAACAGGGAGCACAGCGGATGCAGTTATTCAATTTTGAATAACTGCCGCGGAAGACAGTTTGCCGACCTGGTAAAATGCATGAAACAGGTAAATAATTTTGGCTAAAATACACAGAAACGGGTGCCAAAAACCGGGAAATCCGCCCGGAAAACTTGGCACGGTAATTGCTTGTATTTTAAAACGAGCACATACGCAGCGACAGCAAATGCCGCACTGAAATAAAGGAGGAATACTTCCATGCAGACCATTCGCTATGAGAAACAGGACAACATTGGAATTATTACCATCAACCGCCCGGAGGCGCTCAACGCGCTCAACTCCGCCGTGTTTGACGAGCTGGAGCCCCTGGTGGGCGAGATCGAGCGGGATGCCACCCTGGGCGCGCTGATCATCACCGGCGAGGGCCGCTCTTTTGTGGCCGGCGCCGACATCGGCGAGCAGTGCCCCATGGATCTGGATGCCGGCCGGAAGTGGGCCCGGAGAGGTTCCTCCGTGTTCCGTCGTCTGGAAAAGCTGGAGATCCCCACCATCGCCGCGGTGAATGGCTTTGCTCTGGGCGGCGGCTGCGAGCTGGCGCTGGCCTGCGATATCATTCTGGCTTCTGAGAAGGCCAAGTTCGGTCAGCCCGAGGTGGGCCTGGGCATCATCCCCGGCTTCTCCGGCACCCAGCGGCTTCCCCGCCGGGTGGGCATCGGCAAGGCCAAGGAGCTGATTTTCTCCGGCAAGATGATCAAGGCCGACGAGGCCAAGGCCATCGGTCTTGTCAACGAGGTCTGCGCACCTGAGGCACTGATGGATGCCGCACTGGAGATGGCCCGTTCCTTCACCAAGAACGCCCCCATCGCCGTGAAGTATGCCAAGGCCTGCATTGACCGGGGCATGCAGATGGATCTGGACGATGGCATTGCTTTGGAAAACGAGATGTTTGCCATGTGCTATGCCACCGAGGATCAGAAGGAAGGCATGACTGCGTTCCTGGAGAAGCGTTCCGCAACCTTCCACAACAAGTGAGCGCTGCCGGGCGGACATGAGAAAAACACCGATCCTCACTCCCCGGGAGGCTGCCCTGTTGGTGCGGGACGGCGATACCCTGGCATCCGGAGGATTCGTGAGCAGTGCCTGCCCGGAAGCATTGTCCTCCGCGTTGGAGCAGCGGTTTCTGGAGACGGGGCACCCCCGGAACCTGACGCTGTTTTTCGGCGCGGGACACGGAAACCGAAACGGTACCGGCGGAGATCACTATGGTCATGCGGGCATGGTCCGGCGGGTGGTCTGCGGCCACTGGGACCGGACCCCAAAGCTGGGTGCATTGGCACTGTCGGGTGAGATTGAGGCATACAATCTGCCCCAGGGCGTCATTACCCACATGTACCGGGATATTGCCGCCCACAACCCGGCCACATTCTCCAAAGTGGGCTTACATACGTTTGTAGACCCCCGGCTGGAGGGCGGAAAGCTCAACGAACAAACGAAGGAAGACCTGGTAAAGCTGGTGGAGGTGGAGGGGCAGGAGTGCTTGCTCTACCGCTGCTTTCCGGTAAACGCCGTCTTTCTCCGGGCCAGCTGGGCCGATGAATACGGAAACTGTACGGCTCACCGGGAGATCGGCCCGACGGATCTCACCGCCATGGCCCAGGCCTGCCGGAACTCCGGCGGCAAGGTCATCGTGCAGGTGGAAAAAATCGTCGCCGGCGGCACGCTGGACCCAAAACTGGTGGTCATTCCCGGTATCTATGTGGACGCACTCGTGGTAGGATCAGAGGCAGAGCACCAGCAGTGTATGGACGCCGCCTATGACGGCAGCCTGACCGGAGAATTTCGGGGGCCGGCGAATGCGCCGGTGCCCCTGCCCCTGGACGTACGAAAAGTCATCGCACGGCGGGCAGCCATGGAGCTGCGGCCGGGAGCGGTGGTGAATCTGGGCGTCGGGATACCGGAGCGGGTGGCGCATGTGGCGGCGGAAGAGTGTCTCTCGGACGCGCTGACACTGACGGTGGAAGCTGGCAGCATCGGCGGCATACCCAGAGGCGGCACCCAGTTCGGCGGCGCCGCAAATCCCGCGGCTATCCTGCCGCAAAATGTGCAGTTTGATTTTTACCATGGCGGCGGCCTGGATATCGCCTGCTTGGGCATGGCCGAGATCGCGCCGGGCGGAGACGTGAACGTCTCCCGGTTCCACGGGCGGCTGGCTGGTTCCGGCGGTTTCATCGACATCAGCCAGAACGCCGGAACGGTGGTGTTCTGCGGAACCTTTACTGCCCATGGGCTTGACGCTGTCTGCGAGGACGGCAAGCTGGTGGTGCGGAAGGAGGGAGATGTGCGTAAGTTCGTCTCCGCCGTGGAGCAGATCACCTTTTCCGGCAGCTATGCCGGCCGAAAGGGCCAGCGGGTGCTGTATGTGACGGAGCGGGCTGTGTTCGCCCTGCAAAACGGCGGCGTGACACTGACCGAGATCGCACCGGGCATTGACCTGCAGACCCAGATTCTGGACCAGATGGCGTTCATGCCCCGGATTTCCGAGGATCTCAAGCTGATGGATGAGCGGATCTTCCAGCCGGGCCCCATGGGACTTGGGCAGGAAGAATTTTAAAGAGCGACCAACATTGTGTAAATGTTTGCATAAAAACAAAAGGGAAAAACAGGAGGAACAGACAAAATGGCACTGAAGACACCCCAGGAGTACATCGAGAGCCTGCGTCAGCTGAAAACGCGGGTGTACATGTTCGGCGAGAAGATCGACAACTGGGTGGATCACCCCATGATCCGTCCCAGCATCAACTGCGTCGCCATGACCTACGCCCTGGCTCAGGATCCCCAGTACGCGGATCTGATGACCGTTAAGTCCAGCCTGACCGGCCACACCATCAACCGCTTCACCCACCTGCATCAGTCCACCGAGGACCTGATCAATAAGGTGAAGATGCAGCGCCTGTTGGGCCAGAAGACCGCTTCCTGCTTCCAGCGCTGCGTGGGCATGGACTCCTTCAACGCCGTGTTCTCCACCACCTTCGAAGTGGATGAGAAGTACGGCACTCACTATCATGAGAATTTCAAGAAGTTCCTGACCATGGTGCAGGACAACGACCTGACCGTGGACGGCGCCATGACCGATCCCAAGGGCGACCGTTCCAAGGCTCCCCATGACCAGGCGGACCCCGACATGTTCGTGCATGTGGTGGAGCGCCGTCCCGACGGCATCGTGGTCTGCGGCGCCAAGTGCCACCAGACCGGCTCCGTCAACAGCCACTGGCACATCTTCATGCCCACCATCTCCATGAGCGAGGCGGATAAGGATTGGGCAGTCTCCTTTGCCTGCCCCTCTGACGCTGAGGGCATGTACATGATCTACGGCCGTCAGTCCTGCGATACCCGCAAGCTGGAGGAGGACGCCTCCATCGATGTGGGCAACGCCAAGTTCGGCGGCCAGGAGGCCCTGGTGGTGCTGGACCATGTGTTCATCCCCAACGAGTACATCTTCCTCAACGGCGAGTATGAGTTCGCCGGCATGATGGTGGAGCGCTTCGCCGGCTATCATCGCCAGAGCTACGGCGGCTGCAAGGTCGGCGTGGGCGATGTGGTCATCGGCGCCACGGCGCTTGCCGCCGAGTACAACGGCGTGGAGAAGGCCAGCGCCGTCAAG
>OOBW01000632.1_pt1 | contig 23254 bp, 23 predicted proteins | sample 1671701 | NCBI WGS metagenome assembly OOBW01 (sample SAMN06348183, study PRJEB24527) | human gut metagenome | biome: human gut; feature: ankylosing spondylitis patient; material: feces | host: Homo sapiens | place: China | collected 2015-10 | reverse complement strand
ATTGTACCACCGTCAACGTCTATGCTTTACAAAGTCTTCACAAAATCACGAATCGGCTCCTTAAATAACAAAGCTTTTTTAACTGATCCAACGGCCAAGCACCGTTACTGAGCTAAAATGGGTAAATTCGGTACGATTGCCGTTATTAAGCGCAAAAGCCGGACTGTTTTTTGCTTGGTAAGTTAACCACTCAAATCTTTTTATTGACCGATAAAGAAAAAAAGACCCGCGAGCGATTCGCGAGTCTTTAAAGAACGTTCGCGAGTCTTTAAAGAACGTTTAAGAAATTATTAGTACTTTTCCTTGCTCAAAACGTTCAGCTTTTCATCGAAGTCGTAAACAACTGGTTGGCCAGTAGCCATTTCCAGGTTCATGATGTCTTCGTCAGAAATGTTTTCGATGTACTTGGAAAGGGCACGCAGCGAGTTACCGTGGGCAGCAATGATAACGTTCTTGTTGTCCAACAGCTTTGGTGCGATTTCGTCTTGCCACAATGGGATAACCCGTTCCAGCGTAACTTTCAGGTTTTCACCACCAGGAATGGCGCATGGGTCCAGGTTGGCGTAGCGACGGTCCTTAGCTGCAGAGCCTTCGTCATCGGCACTCAGCAGTGGAGGCAGCACGTCGTAGGAACGACGCCAAATGTGCACTTGTTCGTCACCGTACTTTTCAGCAGCCTTTTGCTTGTTCTTGCCTTGCAAAGCGCCGTAGTGACGTTCGTTCAGACGCCAAGTCTTGAATTCAGGAATCCAAAGCTGGTCGCATTCTTCCAGTGCGTAGTGCAGCGTCTTGATCGCACGCTTCAGAACAGAAGTGTAGGCGTAGTCAAATTCCAGACCGTGTTCCTTCAGTGCCTTACCGGCAGCCTTTGCTTGTTCAACACCTTCTGGAGCCAAGTCAACGTCTACCCAGCCAGTAAATTGGTTGGACTTGTTCCATTCACTCTTACCGTGACGAATCAGTACTAATTTAGCCATTGTTCGTTTGACCTCTTTCTTCTTTTAGTGAGCCGTATATAAAATACACAACAATTCAAGCTATATTTTAAATCAGATTTTCGCTCGTGCCAATAGAAAGCACTCATTTATTGTCATGATGTTCGCGATTGTTTTGCCAATGCATCAAGATCTCGCCAATAATCAAGGCCAGAATCGCCAAACTGGTCAGTATGTTTTGCGTTGGCGTACCATGCTCGGCAATCAGCCCTCTCAACAACGCCGTGATTCCCAGACTGATCAAAAAATCGGCTGCCAGATGACCATGATTCTGCATCGCCGCGGCTGCCATCGCCAAAAACTCAAACAGCAGAAAGAAGGTAATGATCTTTTCCAATACTGGGTCAAATGAGGTTAGGTGCCCGGCAAAAAGCGGCGATAGCTTAACCAGCTGCCACAGTTCGACAAAAACAAAGCCAATCAGACACAGCCCAAAGACAGCCATTGAGATTTCGGCAAAGCATTCTAAAAAATTGCCAACGCGCTTTGCCAGACGATCGAATTTTTCCATTGTCACCGCTCCATTGTCATTTTTTGACCTTATCGTATCAAAATTCCAACGGCTGTGGTAGTTTTTTTACGACTTTCACCGATCGACTCCGGGCAGCTGGAATTGAAGACGGCATTGCTGGCTAATGCGTTGCCGATTCCGTAAGATGCCAATACTCTGTAAAACACTGATAAACAGCTGCTCTTTTGGTATTCTTTTAATTCGTCATGATTTAAAAATCGGCTTAAGATCGCCGCAAACCCAGCCGACCTGGCTAATGGCAGCCTGCAGTCTTGATCGCCCACCTGTTTTTTAGTCATCACCCAAAAAATCCTTGGCAATCTGCAGGTAGACCTGATCTGCCTGCAGATACTCCGCAACTGACAGACTTTCGTCAACCTGATGCGACATTTCTTCTCGGCCCGGTCCCCATTCAACGATTGGAAAACGGTGATCATCCAATATGTAGCGCGAGGCATCCGTGGCACCGTGCGAAACGGCAAGCGGCAGCGATTGCTTGGCAACGGTTTGATATGACTGCTGCACCAGGGAAACGAATGGATCAGCCGGATCAGTCGCCATTGGCATAAAACTGGCTACGACCTCTAATTCAAACTGACCATCCATCTCCGCGTTCAAACGATCCACCAGCGTCTGGAGCCGATTCTGTACCGCCGTATTGTCAAATTCCGGAATCGTCCGCACGTTGCCTTCCAGATAAGCGTAGTCGGGAATCGAGTTGAGCTGGCGACCGCCGTGAAAGACCGTAACGCTGTGAATCAGGCTGCCCAGGCTGGGACTTGCCTTTACGTCATCAAACGCATGCCGCTCATATTCAAAAAAGCGCGCCAGATTGGCAACGGCATTAATACCCAGACTGGGATCGGAACTGTGCGCCAGGCGGCCATATGATTTCACACGGTAGTCAAACGAGCCGCTGTGTGCGTATTCCAAGCGGTTGGTCGTCGCCTCGCCCACAATCATGGCATCAACATCGCGGACCAGTCCTTGCCGCGTCAGTTCAAGCGAGCCCAGACCGCCAATTTCCTCGTCAACCGTTGCCAGCAGGCGAACCTTGCCATGTTTGGGCAGACCGGCTTCCTTCAGCTCAATCAAGGTGTTGACCATTGCTGCCAGGCCGCCTTTCATATCGACGCTGCCACGGCCATAGATAGCATCATCAATTACCTGACCGCAGAACGGATTATGCTGCCATTTGTTTGAATCGCCAACGTCTACGGTATCAAGATGTCCCGCCAAAGCCAGCACCGGGCCTTCCTGTTCGCCAACCTCAGCAACCAGATTCGTACGACCAGCTGCCAGGGCAATCAGATCAGATTCAATACCATGATCGCTCAATACCTGTTTAAGATATTCAGCAGCCGGCTGCTCATGACCATTGACCGTATTGATTTGGATCAGTTCCTGCAAAATGTTGAGCTTGACGCTGTCTTCCATTTTTTCCACGTCCTTTTACTCTCATTTTATTTTAATCTATTTTTAATTTTAACATAAAAAGCCAAAAACGCCAATGATCAGGCAGTCCCTCAGCTAATCACAAACTGGTCAGTCACCATCGACTAAAGCCACGGGATTTCCGGCCAGCAATAATCAAACAAGCATCCTGACTTGGCAACGATCTTGATAAAATGCGTCAAACGAAGACCATCCAGCAATCAGCTTCCGTTTCACCCTAAGCATGCATTGATCTTTTCAAAGCAAACAATCGGGCAGCAGCGATCGAATCATCAGCCATCAACTGCTCGCGATCATCAGTGCCTCATCAACAGGTCAGCAGTCAAATCAAAACGGCCGGCAGCTCAGACTGAGTCACCGACCGTTTTCGCTATTTTAATTAATCTTTCAAGGCTTTGTCACCAATGTCATGACGGTAGAAGCATTCCGGCTCATCTAATTTGGCCAGATAGTCATAAACCTTGTCTTGGGCCTTTTGCAGATCAGCATCCTCGCCAATCACCATCAAAAGCCGGCCGCCGTCACCATGCAGCTCATCAAGATGTCCCTTAACGTTGGCATAGTCAATGGCAATGTCTTTAGCGGCCGGGAACGAACCAAGCGCCTGACCATGAACCGGCTTTTTAGGATAGCCCTTAGAAGCCAGAATCACGCCCAATACGGCAATGTCGCGTTCTTCAATGGCAGGCATCGGCTGATCATTGACGTTGGCATCGATCAGCTCAACCAGATCCGTTTTCAGTCGTGGCAAGACAACCTGGGTTTCTGGATCGCCCAGCCGCACGTTATATTCAATGACTTTAGGGCCATCCGCCGTCAGCATCAGACCAATGTAGATGATGCCATGGTAGTTGTAGCCTGCCTGGTGCAGCCCGCTGACGGTTGGTTCAACGACATCATGAATCATACGTTGACGTTCGGCATCGCTAAGCTGCGGCAGCGGACTGTAGGCACCCATACCACCCGTGTTGGGACCCTTATCGCCATCGTAGGCCCGCTTGTGATCCTGCGCCATTGGCAAAATCCGATATTGATCGTCTTGAACTACGACAAACATGGAGTATTCCGGTCCCACCAGACATTCTTCCAAGACCAGCTTTTCTTCGCCCAACTCAAACATTTCCGTAATCGTGTCCTCGGCTTCTGGCGTCGTCTGCGCAATCACGACTCCCTTGCCGCCCTGCAGACCATTGGCTTTGATGACTACGGGACGGGCAAAGTCGTTTAACCCCGCCAATGCCGACTTCAGGTCCGTAAACGTCTCATGCTTGGCAGTTGGCACGTGATACTTGTTCATAAAGTTCAGCGCGTAGTCCTTAGAGCCTTCCAGCTGAGCGGCTTCTTGATTGGGGCCAAAAATCTTCAAGCCGGCTTTTTGGAATGCATCCACGACCCCAGCACATAAAGCATCTTCAGGGCCAACAAACGTCCAGGCAATTGATTGATCCTTAGCAAATTGAATCAGTGCCTCAAAATCGTCTTCGGCAATGTTTAAAGGCACGATTCCCGCCGTCACCATGCCGATATTGCCCGGTGCACAATAAACCGTGTCGACATGAGGACTTTCGTTGAGCTTCTTGGCAATGGCAAATTCACGACCACCGGCGCCGATTACCAGCAATTTCATCTTTTCCATTCTTTAAACCTCTTTCACCCAAAAAAGCCCGCGAAAATCAATCCGCGGACCTGCAAACGCAATTAGTGGCGGAAGTGACGAACACCCGTCATTACCATGGCAATTCCCATTTCGTTGGCCATGTCGATCGATTCTTGATCCCGAACCGAACCGCCTGGCTGTACGATGGCCTTAATGCCGTGTTCACCGGCAAACTTGACACAGTCGTTGAATGGGAAGAAGGCGTCAGATGCCATTACCGTCCGATCATCAATGGCATCGCCGGCATGCTTGACCGCAATCTTCAAAGAATCGATCCGGTTAGGCTGACCAGAGCCCACGCCCAGCGTCCGTTCATCGTTGGCAACCACGATGGCATTGGACTTGGTGTGCTTAACGGCTTTCCAGGCAAACATCATCGTCTTGAGCTGTTCTTCAGTTGGCTTGACATCCGTGACGCATTCCCAGTCATGCCAGTCTTCTTTAAGCGTATCCTGTTCCTGCATCAGCATCCCGCCCATGACAGAAACGACTTCATGCCGCGTTGGCTCGTCCTTGGCTGAGAAGTCAACCTTGAGCAGGCGAATGTTCTTCTTCTTGGCCAAAACTGCATAGGCATCTTCGTCAAAGTCAGGCGCAATGATGATTTCCAAGAAGATCTTACGCATTTTTTCGGCCGTTGCCAGATCAACCGGCCGATTCAAAGCAATAACGCCGCCAAAAATGGAGACTGGGTCAGCTGCATAGGCACGATCCCAGGCTTGTTCCAGCGTTTCGCCGCGGCCAATGCCACAAGGGTTCATGTGCTTCATAGCGACAACGGTTGGTTCATCAAACTCGCGTACGCTGCGCAGCGCTTCATCGGCGTCCTTGATGTTGTTGTAGGAAAGCTTCTTGCCGTGGAGCTGTTCGGCTTCCAGGATTGAGAACTTCTTAGGAATTGGATCTTCGTACAGCCAAGCCTTTTGATGACTGTTTTCGCCGTAGCGCATCGTATCCTTCAAGTCGTAGGTCAGCGTAAGCTTTTCGGGGTCTTCCAAATCCAGGCGCTTGGTCAGGTATTGCGAGATCAGCGCATCGTAGGCCGCCGTAGTCCGGAATGCCTTGGCCCCCAGCATCGTCCGCGTTTCCAGCGTCGTGTTGCCGTGCGCCTTGATTTCGTTAAGTACCGTTTCGTAATCGTTAATGTCAGTTACGATCGTCACGTCACGATAGTTCTTGGCTGCTGAACGAACCATGGAAGGACCGCCAATATCAATGCTTTCAATGGCATCGGCCAGCGTAACGTCTGGCTTTTCGATGGTTTCCTTGAATGGGTACAGGTTGACGCAGACCAGATCGATTGGCGTGATATTTAATTTGTCCAACGTGTCCATGTGTTCTGCAACGTCACGACGCGCCAGCAGGCCACCATGAACATATGGATTCAGCGTCTTAACCCGGCCATCCAGAATCTCTGGGAAGTGGGTAACTTCTTCAATACTGATGGTCTTGATGCCGGCTTCGTCCAGCGTCTTCTTCGTCCCACCAGTCGAAACGATTTCAAAGCCATTTTCACTCAGGCCCTTAACGAAAGGCACCAGGTTGGTCTTATCAGATACGCTAACTAATGCACGTTTCATTGGTTGTTTTTCTCCTTTGCAATGCGTTCAGTCAAAATTTTCTTAACGGTTTCTGGATACAGTTCATGCTCGGTTTCGTGAACCCGCGTCTCCAGCGTGTCGACCGTATCATCAGGATAGATCGGCACGTGGCGCTGCGCAATAATCGTTCCGGCATCCAGATTTGAATCAATGTAGTGGACCGTGACGCCGGTTTCCTTACGGTGATCGGCAAAGGCCCGCTCAATCGAATGCAGGCCCGGATATTCAGGCAGCCAGGCTGGATGCAGATTAACGATGCTGCCTTCGTATTTATCAAGAATCGTTGGTCCGATAATGCGCAGATAACCAGCCAAAACGATAAAGTCAATGTCGTATTGCTTCAACACGGCCATGATCTTTTCTTCATAGGCCTGCTTGGATCCGCAAGACTTCACGGTAAAAGTTTCATATGGAACGCCCAGTCTTTGAGCGCGTTTGATTACGTAAGCATCGGGGTGATCGCAAAAAAGCAGGGCTTCCTTGCCGGGAATATCGCCATTTTGAAAATGCTTGGTCAGCACCTCAAAATTGGTCCCGTTCCCCGAGGCAAAAATTGCCACGTTCATGTTCTTGCCTCTTTTATTTAATAATCAGTTTTTCTTCATCAGCTGGTCGATCCTGCAGCCGGCCGATCTGCCATGAGTCTTCGCCAGCCTGCTTTAAAGCATCCTGAACGGCAGCAGCGTTTTCTGGCGCCGCGGCTAAAATCATCCCCAGCCCCATGTTAAACGTACCGTACAGATCATCAGCATCCAAGTCGCCCATCTTTTGCAGATAGCTGAAAATCGGCAGCTTAGGCCAGGTGCTGGCATCAACCACGGCCTGCAGCGAGTCAGCAAACATCCGCGGCAGATTTTCTGGCAGGCCGCCACCAGTGATATGGCTGACCCCGTGAATCAGGCCCTTTTTGATCAACGGCAGCACCGGCTTGACATAGATACGCGTAGGCGTCAGCAATGCCTCGCCAACCGTTTGGCCATTCAGTTCGGCCGGCTGATCGCTGAGCTTAACGTCATTATCCTTAAACAGTACCTGACGCACCAGCGAGTAGCCGTTGGAGTGAATCCCGGATGAGGCCAGCCCGATCAAAACGTCACCAGCTTTTGGCAAGGCCGTTGTCAGCATCTTGTCCTGGTCAACGACACCGGTAGCATAGCCAGCCAGATCGTATTCATCTTGACTGTACATGTCAGGCATCTCGGCCGTTTCCCCGCCAACCAGGGCTGCCCCGGCTTGACGGCAGCCTTCTGCCACGCCAGATACGATCTGAGCCATCTTGTCAGGCGTGTTGTGACCCGTTGCGATATAGTCCAGGAAAAACAGCGGTTCCGCGCCCTGGGCCAGAATATCGTTGATGCACATGGCCACGCAGTCGATACCGATCGTGTCATGACGATTCAGCTTTTGGGCGATCAAAAGCTTGGTCCCCGCCATCCGTACCAGAAACCAGAATCGGATGCGTCAAGCCGGCAACCGCGGTCAAATCAAACATCCCGCCAAAGCTGCCGATGCCACCGACAACGCCGGGACGATCGGTTGAAGCAACGGCATCCTTAATCTTTTTTACCATTTCATAGCCGGCATTGACGTTGACGCCGGCTTCTTCATAACGTTTCCGCTTCATTTGGAGAGTCGTTCCTTTCGCGCGCGCTTTTCTTGTTCGTTCAACGACTTAAGATAGCCTTCTTCAAAATCATACAGCGGTGTTGGGTAGTCGCCATTAAAGTAGGCTACCGTCAAACCGCCATATGGTGCATCACCGGCATCCGGAACGTTAATGGCCTTAACGACGCCATCAACGCTCAAAAATCCTAATGAGTCGGCTTCCATCAATTTACACATCTCAGGGACGGAGTAGTGAGCCGCCATCAGTTCAGCTCGGTTGGAGACGTCGATTCCATAAAAGCATGGGAAACGGAATGGCGGCGAGGCGATCCGCATATGAACCGACTTGGCGCCAGCTTCTTTCAGCATCCGGACGATCTGTTTGGATGTCGTCCCCCGTACGATTGAATCATCGACTACGACCACGTTCTTGCCGGCAACGACCCCGCGGACGGCCGAAAGCTTCATCTTAACGCCTTGTTCCCGCAATGCCTGCGTTGGCTGGATAAAGGTCCGGGCAACGTACTGGTTCTTGATCAGCCCCATTTCATAAGGCAGACCGGCTGCTTCCGCATAACCAGACGCCGCGGAAAGCGATGAGTTGGGAACCCCAATGACCATATCGGCACCAGGTGCTGGCTGTTCTTTGGCCAACAGCCGCCCCATTTGCTTGCGGGCACTGTGCACCGTTACGCCATGAATAATGGAGTCGGGACGGGCAAAGTAGATGTATTCCATTGAACAGATGGCCAGCTTGGTGTCATCAGTATAACGATCCTCATGCAGACCATCCTTGTCGATCACCAGCAGCTCGCCTGGCTGGACATCGCGAATCAGCTTGGCGCCAACGATATCCAAGGCACAGCTTTCACTGGTTACGACATAGGCGCCATTTGGCATCTGACCCAGGCAGAGCGGCCGAATGCCATTAGGATCCAAAGCCGCAATCAATCGATCCTTTTGCAGGAATAAAAAGGCAAAGCCACCCTTGACCATGTTCAGCGTCTTTTTTAAGGCCGGAATAAAGCCCATGTGAATGTTTTGCCGAATCAAGTGAATCAGAATCTCAGTGTCTGAATCTGATTGAAAAACGGCACCGTTGTCTTCCAGCTTGCGGCGCAGCGTGACGGCGTTGGTCAGCTGGCCGTTATGTGCCATCGCAATGTCGCCATCATGAAAATGGAACAAAAATGGCTGCACGTTGTTGATAGAATTATGGCCACTGGTACCGTAGCGAACGTGACCAATCGCGGCATCCCCGATCAGACGCTCCATATCGCTTGGATCGGCAAAGACTTCCGAAAGCAGGCCGCGATCCCGGTGCTGATAAAGGTGCTCGCCGTCAGTCGTGACGATCCCGGCCCCCTCTTGTCCACGGTGCTGCAGGTTGTGCAGACCAAAGTAGGTGACCCGGTTGGCTTCTGGTACGCCAAAGACGCCAAAAACCCCGCACTCTTCATTTAGTCCTTTGATTTCATTGCGCATGGCAAAGCTTCCTCCCAAAGTTTTTGCATTTGAGCCACTGGCAAGTTGAGCTCAGCATCAGCCAGATGGATTTCCAGCCATTGCGTTGCTGCGACCTCACCAGCTGGCATCGCGTCGTCTTGCATGATTTCTTCAAAGGCCGCTGCATTTTCTGGTGCCACGCTGACCAGCATCCGGCCCGGCGTTTCGCTGAAGAACTGCTTCTTGTCCAATGCGCGGAAATCAGCGTTTAAGCCCAGTTCAGTCTTGAAGACCATTTCAGCAGCAGCTACGGCCAAACCACCTTCGCTTAAGTCATGGGCACTGGCAACCAGACCGCTTTGTTCAGCCTTCAGCAGGCGGCTCAGATAGTCATGAACGTGTTCCAGATCAAAGTCAGCCAACGTACCGGCAATCTCGCCCGTCATCATCTTCTGCAGCTCGGAACCGGCGTAGTCATCGCCAGTCTTGCCGACCAAATACAGCTTGTCGCCCGCATGCTGAACGCGGGATGGGATGACGTACTTGGCATCCTTGATCAGCCCTACCATGCCGACCATTGGCGTTGGGTAAATGGCCGAGCCGTTGTTTTCATTGTAAAGCGATACGTTACCGGAAATAACTGGCGTATCAAAGACGCGGCAGGCTTCAGCCATCCCTTCGATTGAATGATGCAGTTCCCAGAAGATTTCGGGATCGGTTGGGTCACCGTAGTTCAGGCAGTCCGTAATGGCCAATGGCAAAGCACCAGAAGCAATGATGTTAGAAGCTGCTTCAACCAATGCAATCTTACCACCGACGTATGGGTTTAAGTAAACCAGGCGACCGTTGCCATCCGTCGTCATTGAAAGAGCCTTTTTGGTGCCGCGCACGCGAATAACACCGGCATCAGAACCTGGGCCAACCACCGTTGAAGTCCGCACCTGCGAGTCATATTGGCGCGTGATCCAAGACTTGTCGGCAATCGTTGGCTGCGTGAGCAATTCTTGGTAGACTGCTGCGGCGTCATCGATTTCAGGAACCCAGTTGGCAGCTTTTTCGGCATCAATCAGACGTTGTGGCTTCTTTTCTTCTGACTCGACTTCCAAAACGTCATCCGTCAAGGTTGAGACTGGAATATCGCAGACAACCTGACCATCATGGTGCAAGACGTATTGGTGGCCTTCCGTGATCCGGCCGATCGTTACGACTTCCAGATCATAGTAGTCAAAGATCTTCTTAACGTCTTCTTCGTGACCCTTCTTAACACACAAAAGCATCCGTTCCTGAGACTCGCTCAGCATGATCTCATAAGCTGACATCCCCGGTTCGCGCTGTGGTACCAAATCAAGATCCAGGTCCATGCCTGAGTTACCTTCAGAAGCCATTTCGGCACTGGAGGAAACGATGCCGGCCGCACCCATGTCTTGAATCCCGACCAGCCATTCTGCATGATCTTGAATCAGTTCCAGGCAGGCTTCCATCAGCAGCTTTTCCATGAATGGGTCGCCGACTTGAACGGCTGAGTGCTGTGACTCGTTGCCAGAGCCAAAGTCAGCCGAGGCAAACGTTGCCCCGTGAATCCCGTCACGACCGGTCTTGGCCCCAACGTACATCACGGCATTGCCAACCCCAGAGGCATTCCCTTCCTGCTGGTTCTTTTGGTCCATCAAGCCCACGCTCATGGCATTAACCAGCAGATTACCCTTGTAGCAAGGATCAAAAGTCGTTTCACCAGCGACGGTTGGAATTCCCATGCAGTTGCCGTAGTCGCCAATCCCGCGCACAACGCCATCGACTTTCATCCGCGTCTCGGCATCGCTTAATTCGCCAAAGTGCAGCGAGTCTAAGGAAGCGATTGGCCGCGCACCCATACTGAAGATGTCGCGTAAAATCCCGCCGACACCAGTAGCCGCACCTTGGTATGGCTCAACCGTTGATGGGTGGTTATGACTTTCGGCCTTGAAAACGACTGCCTGACCGTCATCAATGTCAACGACCCCGGCACCTTCACCAGGCCCTTGCAAAACCCGGTCATTCTTGTTGGGGAACAGCCGCAGCACCGGCTTGGACTTTTTGTAGGAACAGTGCTCGGACCACATTGCCGAGTAAAGGCCCGTTTCCGTGTAGTTTGGCAAACGGTGCAGCAGCTTTTCGCTGATGTAGTCATATTCTTTTTCAGACAGACTCCAGTCGAGATATGGTTTCTTTTCCTTAATTTCTTCAGGGGTCATTGCTTGCTTCATTCTAATTATGCCTCCGTCTTAACCGTGCCGTTTTCCAATAAAGACTTGAACAGCCGCAAACCGTCCGTCGAACCCAAGAGTGCTTCCACGGCGCGCTCTGGGTGGGGCATCATGCCCAATACGTTGCCGCGCTTGTTGACGATCCCCGCAATGTTGCGCAAAGAGCCGTTGGGATTTTCACTTGCGTAGCGGAACACGACTTGATGATTGGCTTCCAGCTCGTCCAAGGTTTTTTCATCCGCGTAGTAGCTGCCTTCACCGTGTGCAATTGGCAGGGCAATGCGTTCGTGAGCCTGGTACTGCGTGGTAAAAAGCGTGTTGTTGTTAACGACTTCCAAAGGCACCGTTTCACAGACGAACTTTTGGCTGTCGTTTTTCTTCAGAGCACCTGGCAAAAGGCCCGCTTCCGTCAAAATCTGGAAGCCATTGCAGGTACCAAAAACCGGCTTGCCTTCATTAGCGAGCTTGATGACGGCGGGCATAACGTTGGCGAACCGAGCAATCGCGCCGGCCCGCAGATAGTCGCCATAGGAAAAGCCCCCTGGCAGCATGACCGCATCAAAGCCATCCAGACTCGTGGCCTTGTGTGAAACATATTCGACATCGGCATTGCAGACATCATGCAGCGCCGAGTACAGGTCGATATCACAGTTCGAGCCTGGGAATTGAATGACCGCAATCTTCATTTATTTCGCCTCCAGCACTTCAAACTTGTACGTTTCAATGTTGAAGTTAACCAGCAGCGATTCAGCTACTTCCTTAACCGTGTTTTCAACGGCTGCTTGATCGCCTTCAACCTGCAGATCAAAGAACTTGCCAACCGTCAGATCCTTGACTTCTTCATGACCCAACTGGTGGATGGCATTTAAAACGGATTCGGCTTGGGGGTCAAAAACAGATTGCTTGTAGGTAACGTAAATACGAACGGTAGTCATTTGATTAGTCCTCCTTAACGGCTTCTTGCAGGCGTGCGTAAACTTCATCATAGGTCGTGGTCAGATCGGCCAGGTTCTTGCGGAAGACGTCCTTGTCCATGTGAGCGTTGGTCTTGATGTCCCACAGACGGCAGTTGTCAGGTGAGAATTCATCAGCCAGCACCAGTGAGCCATCCGAAAGCTTGCCGAATTCCAGCTTGAAGTCAACCAGCTTCATGCCAGCCTTCTTAAACAATGGCGTCAAAAGCTTGTTGCAGCGACGGGCCAGTTCCCAGCATTGTTGATATTCTTCATGCGTGCAGGCCTTAATGGCAACCGCGTCAGATTCATTGGCGAATGGATCGTCCAAGGCATCGCTCTTGTAGAAGGTTTCTTCAACCGGTTCGGCCAATTCCATGCCGTCTTCCAGGCCGAAGCGGGAGGCAAAGTGGCCGGCGCAGACGTTGCGCGTAACAAATTCCAGCGGGAACATGTGGCACTTCTTAACCAATTCTTCCTTTTCAGAAAGGCGCTTGATGAAGTGAGTTGGAATGCCGTTATCAATCAGGTATTCAAAGACCAGCGTTGAGATGTCGTTGGCTGCTTCGCCCTTTCCGTCAAAGTGGTCCTTACGCTTACCGTTGAGCATCGTTGCCTGATCCAGGTAGACAACCCGCAAGACGTCAGGATCTTCGGTTTGCCACATTTGCTTTGCTTTGCCGGTATATAACAGCTTTTCCATTTTTGATTGCCCTCCTTATAGGCTAAAAACGAATTGATGAATTGGTTAACGGAAAATTGTTCGTTAAATCCTGCTATTATCGTACGCATATTTTTAAAAATCGTCAAGCGTACAACCGAACCTTTTTCAGTTTTTAATCATAAAATAATGGTTTTTCTAAGTTTAACGTTTAACTAAAGCTGGTTTTTAATTTTATAGTTCGTGTTTTAATCGATTTCAAGTCAAACAAAAAAGCACCGATCATTACAATCGATGCTTTGGTTTAATGATAATTAATCGTCCAAGCCAACCCGCTTGAAGATGTCGTCAACATGACGCAGGTGCCAGTGGTAGTCAAAGGCATCATCCAGATCTTCTTTGGTCAGCTGCTTTTGAATGGTTGGGTCAGCTTCCAGCAGTGGCCGGAATGGTACTTGTTCAGCCCAGCATTTAGCCGTGTATGGCTGAATCAGATCATAGGCATTTTCCCGCGTCATACCGGACTTGACCAGCTTGAGCAGCACTCGGCCAGAGTAGATCAGGCCCAGCGTCTTGTCCATGTTCTTCTTCATGGTTTCAGGGAAGACGTCCAGGTTTGCCAGAATCCGGCCAAACCGGTGCAGCATGTAGTCCAGAAGTGCCGTCGTGTCTGGCAGAATCATCCGTTCAGCGCTGGAATGCGAAATGTCGCGTTCATGCCACAGGGCCACGTTTTCATAGGCCGTAACGACATGGCCGCGCAATACCCGCGCGCAGCCGCAGATATTTTCGGAGCCAATTGGATTGCGCTTGTGCGGCATTGCTGAAGAACCCTTTTGACCCTTGGCAAAGTGTTCTTCAACTTCATGGATTTCCGTCCGCTGCAGAGAACGAATCTCAGTCGCCATTTCTTCCAGGCTGGTCCCGATCAAAGCCAAAGCGGCGATGTATTCAGCATGCAGATCCCGTGGCAGTACCTGGCTGGAGACTTCTTGGGCCCGCAGACCGAGCTTTTCGCAGACGTATTGTTCAACCCGCGGATCAACTTCAGCAAACGTTCCCACGGCCCCAGAGATCTTGCCAGCTTCAACGCCAGCTGCCGCGTGTTCGAAGCGTTCGTAGTTGCGCTTCATTTCAGAGTACCAGCGGGCAACCTTGAGGCCAAAAGTCGTTGGCTCAGCGTGAATCCCGTGTGTCCGGCCCATGCAGACCGTGTACTTGTATTCATTGGCCATCTTTTTCAGGATTTCCATGAAGTCCTTGATGTCTTGACGCAGAATCTCGTTAACCTGCTTAAGCTGGTAGCCTTGCGCCGTATCAACGACATCAGTACTGGTCAGACCATAGTGCACCCATTTGCGTTCAGGACCCAGCGACTTGGAAACGTCACGCGTAAAGGCGATCACGTCATGGTGCGTAACGGCTTCGATTTCTTGGATGCCTTCAACGGTGAACTTGGCATTCTGCTTAATCTTTTCAACGTCTTCGGCCGGAATCTTGCCCAGCTTGCTCCAGGCTTCATCAGCCGCGATTTCTACGGCCAGCCAACATTGGTAGCGGGTTTCATCGCTCCACAGCTTCTTCATTTCTGGACGGGTATAACGATCAATCATTAATCTTTTCTCCTATTCATCGTCCCAAACATGGGAATCTTTAATTTGCTTTAACGTTGCTTCAATATCATCGGTCAAAATGGTAACATGCCCCATCTTGCGGTTGTGGCGGCTCTCAGCCTTGTCGTAATCGTGAAAATGCCATTGCGGATATTCATGAATCAAGCGCCGCGTGCCGGCCACGTGCTGCCCCAAGACATTGACCATCACGACTGGACTCATCAGTTTGATCTTAGGCAGCGGCCAGTTGCAGATTGCCCGATTGTGAACCGCGAACTGCGAGAAGTTGCAGGCCTCGATCGTGTAGTGGCCAGAGTTGTGCGGCCGGGGTGCCAGTTCATTAACGTAGAGCTGACCATCTGCACCGACAAACATCTCGACGCCCAAGATGCCTTTGAGATCAATCGCTTCGGCAATTTTTTTGGCCATCTGCTGAGCGCGCTGCTGCCATTCAACCGGCATCCGGGCGGGCACGATGCTCAGATGCAGGATTTCATGGGCATGAATGTTTTCGCTGACTGGAAAAACGGCAATGTCGCCATCGGTATTGCGGGCCACCATGACCGAGCATTCCCTTTCAAACGGCACCCAGCCTTCCAAGATGTCATCACCATACTGCAGTACTTCTTCAGTAATCGGATCATCCAAGTCTTGCGTACTCTTTAATACCATCTGACCATGACCATCATAGCCGCCTTCACAGGTCTTTAAGACACAGGGATAGCCAAGTTTTTCCACCGCGGCATTCAGATCAGCCCGATTTTTAACTGCCGCAAATGGCGCCGTCTGCAGGCCCGCGTCGCGCAAAAACGTTTTTTCGCGAATCCGATTCTTGGTCGTGTATAAAAGATTGGTCCCTTGAGGAATGGCAACTTGATCAGCAACGTCTTTTAAAGCTTGCAGATCAACGTTTTCAAACTCATAGGTCAAAACGTCAGCCCGCCGCGCCAGTTCCTTGATCGCCGCCACGTCGGCATAGGGTGCTACGACTTGATCATCGGCTGCCTGAGCGGCTGGACACTGTGGCGTGGGGTCCAAAATGATAACCTTCATCCCAGCTGCTTTGGCAGAAAAAGCCATCATCTGCCCCAGCTGACCACCGCCGATAATGCCAATGGTCTTGCCTTGTTCAATGTAGGCTTCTGGATGCTTAGTCAAGTTCGGCATTGCTGGCCACCGCCTTGTCATGCATTTCTTTACGGAAAGCCACGATCTTGTCCTGCAGCGTTTGGTCATTGATGCCTAAAATCTGAATGGCCAATAAAGCAGCGTTCTTGGCCCCGGCATTGCCGATCGCCGTCGTAGCTACCGGAATCCCTGCTGGCATCTGCACGATGGAAAGCAGCGAGTCCATGCCGCCCAACGCCTTGGTCTGCCCTGGAATCCCAATCACCGGCAATGGCGTGTTGGCCGCGATCATCCCTGGCAGATGAGCGGCCCCGCCGGCACAGGCAATAATGACCTTAACGCCATTTTCTGCCGCGTGTTGGGCAAAATCGAACATTTCATTTGGCATCCGGTGCGCTGAAATAACCTGCTTATCGTACTTGACGCCAAACTGATCCAAAATATCACATGCTTGCTTAACTGTTGGCCAATCGGACTTGCTGCCCATGACCACGCTGATTTCACTGCTCACAATGGCACCTCCTAAAAACTGTCTCTAGCATAGCAAAAGTTTTCGGCAAAAACAAGATTTTTCACGAACTAGAAGAAATAAGAGAATTATAATGTTCGTCTTTATCATAATGATCCCAACGCAAAAAAGAGCGCCTGCCGCGCCCTTTTCTTTAGTAATCTTAGAACAAACCGGTAATGTTACCTTCACCGTCAATGTGCATGTTAACGGCAGCCGGCTTCTTACCCAGACCAGGCATCGTCATCACGCTGCCAGACAGTGCTACGACAAAGCCCGCGCCCAGCTTAGGAACGAATTCGCGAATGTGGAACGTAAAGTCGGTTGGCGCACCCAGTTCCGTTTGATCATCGGTAAATGAGTACTGCGTCTTGGCAATGCAGACCGGCATGTTCTCCCAGCCCATTTCATGGAACTTCTTGAGCTGTTTTTGAGCCTTCTTGGAGAATTCAACGTCCTTAGCCCCATAGATGGTCTTGGCAATCGTGTTGACCTTGTCTTCAATTGAGTCGCCCTCAACATTGTAGAGCTCATGGAATTCACTTTGCTGATCGGCCAGCTTAACGACTTCCTTAGCCAGATCAACCGTACCTTCGCCGCCTTTAGCCCAGGCATCAGCCAGAACCACGTTGACGCCTAATTCGTGGCAGTTGTCTTCAATGGTCTTAATCTCGGCTTCCGTGTCAAAGGTAAAGTGGTTGATGGCCACGACAACCGGCAGACCATAGCGCTGCATGTTCTTGATGTGGCGGTTCAGGTTGGCCAGCCCCTTCTTCAGTGCCGGCAGCTGTTCATCTTTCAGGTCAGCCAGGGCCGCACCACCGTTGTATTCCAGTGCCCGCACCGTAGCCACGATTACCAATGCGTCAGGCGTCTTGCCCAATACCGGCCGCTTGATGTCCAAGAACTTCTCGGCCCCCAGATCGGCACCGAAGCCGGCTTCAGTTACCGTGTAGTCTGCCAGCTGCAAAGCCGTCTTGGTAGCCAGAACCGAGTTGCAGCCGTGAGCAATGTTGGCAAATGGGCCCCCATGAACGATGGCCGGCGTGTGAGCCAGCGTCTGAACCAGGTTTGGCTTTAAGGCATCCTTAAGCAGAATCGTAATGGCATCGCTAAAGCCAAGCTCGCCAACCGTAACTGGCTTTTGGTCGTAGGTGTAGCCCACTACGATCTTGGAAATCCGCTGCTTCAAGTCGGCCAGATCCTTAGAAAGACAAAGGATTGCCATCAATTCAGAAGCCGCTGTAATGTCAAAGCCGGTTTCACGCGGTACCCCTTGCATTACGCCGCCCAGACCGGTTACCACGTGGCGCAGCACCCGGTCGTTAACGTCAGCCACCCGCTTCCAGATAATGCGGCGTGGGTCCAGGTTCAGTTCGTTGTCTCGCATGATGTAGTTATCGATCAAAGCTGCCAGCGTGTTGTTGGCACTGGTTAAGGCATGCAGGTCACCCGTAAAGTGCAGGTTGATGTCTTCCATTGGCACGACTTGGCTGTAGCCACCGCCAGTTGCGCCACCCTTGATTCCAAAGACCGGGCCCATGGATGGTTCCCGCATTGCGATTACGGTTTGGTGGCCCAGTAGGTTCAGAGCATCCCCCAAGCCGACCAGCACCGTTGACTTACCCTCACCAGCAGGGGTTGGGTTGATTGAGGTCACCAGAATCAGCTTATGCTTTTTGTCAGGAGCTTCTTTGACCGGCAGATCGATCTTGGCCTTGTACTTGCCATATGGTTCGATCTCATCGGCACTTAAGCCCAGTTTTTGAGCAATCTTGGTAATAGGTTCCATTTCGGCAGCGTTGGCAATTTCTAGATCAGTCATTGATGCGGTTCCTCCATTTCGTGAAAAGCGAACATTTTAGCATATTATTAGCTAAACAAACTTCAAATTAAGTACATTCATAACAATAACGACTTTATTATGATTTGTAAACCGTAAATTGTCAAACTTAATAAAAAAGCTCCATCCTGAATGAATGGAACTTTTCTACTATTATATAACATAATTAAAGCGCTTTTAAGCCGATTCACCAAGATAGGCCCGCTTAACCTGAGGATCGTTCAACAGCTTCTGGCCGCTGCCCGTTAACTGAATCTCGCCTGATGCAATCACATAGCCCCGATCAGCAATCGAAAGGGCCTGATGCGCGTTTTGTTCGATCAGCAGAATCGTGGTCCCCTGCGCGTTGATTTTTTGAATGATGTCGAAAACTTTTTGAATGTAGATTGGCGCCAGTCCCATCGATGGCTCATCCAAAAGCAAGAGGTCTGGATTAGCCATCATTGCCCGCGCCATTACCAACATCTGCTGCTCACCGCCGGAAAGCGTCGCCGCGTCTTGATGCTGGCGTTCCTTTAAAATGGGAAACATTTGATAGATTTCCTGCAGACGGGCTTCAATCTGGCTGCGATCCTTTTGCAGATAAGATCCCAGCTGCAGGTTCTCCATGACGGTCATGGCCGGAAAAACATGCCGCCCTTCTGGAACCTGAGAGACCCCGGCTGCCACGATCTGAGGCGCTCTTTTGCCCACCAGCGATTCGTTTTGATATTCAATTGATCCGGACTGCGGCTTGACGATTCCCGATATGGTTTTCAGAATCGTTGACTTGCCCGCGCCGTTCGCCCCAATCAAAGTCACGATCTCGCCTTTTTTCACTTCAAAATCAACGCGACGCACGGCTTGAATCGCGCCATAGCTGATGCTTAAGTCCTTAACCTGCAGCATTGATGTCACCTCCCAGGTATGCCTTAACGACGGCTAGATTCTGACTGACTTCTTTCGGCGTACCACTGGCCAAAACCTCGCCTTGATCTAAAACGTAAATCCGTTCAGCCAGGCTCATCACCAATGACATATCATGTTCGATTAAAAGAACGGCCAGATTGTTCTCATCACGCAGCTGCCGAATCATCGTTGTCAGCTCCGCCGTTTCTTCGGGGTTCATCCCCGCGGCCGGCTCATCCAAAAAGATAATCTTGGGGTTGGTTGCCAGAGCCCGCACGATCTCGACACGCCGCTGCATCCCATAAGGCAGCTTATTGGCCGGACTATCGGCAACTGCCGTCAACTGATAGCGATCAATTAGTTTTTGGGCTTCATCGTTCATCTCCCGCTCGGTGCGATAATAGCCCGGCGTATGGAAAATCGTACTCCAGAAATTTTCCTTAAATTGGTTGTTCAAAGCTGCCATGATGTTTTCCCGCACCGTCATATCGCCAAACAGCCGAATATTTTGAAATGTCCGCGAGATACCGTGCTGGGCGACGCTGGTGGCTCCCTTGCCGCTGACCTTGTAGAAGCGCCCATCATGACGAATCGCGATCGTGCCGCTGGTAGCTGGTAAAAGACCGCTCAGCATGTTGAACAGGGTTGTTTTGCCCGCGCCATTGGGACCGATTAAAGCGACCAACTCATTATCATAGATCGTCATCGAAACGTCATTGACCGCTGTCAGTCCACCAAACTGTCGCGTAACGTTGCGAACGGTTAATAATTTCTCTGCCATAGTTGCTCCTTTCTATGATTCAGCGGCCGCCTGCTTTTTGGCCGTACGTTTCGCCAGCCATTTGCCAATTGAAAACTCGCGCCGGCCCATCAAACCACTTGGCTTAGCAATCATAATGACAATCAGCATGACCGCGTAGATAACCATCCGCAGCGAGCCGAAGTTTTGCAGAATCGTGTCGATTGCGCCTAAGACGACGGCAGCAATTACGGATCCAGTAATGCTGCCAATGCCGCCTAAAACCACGATAATCAGAATCGAAACCGACTCCATGATGTTAAAGTTGCTTGGGGCAATACTCTGCAAGTAGGAAGCATAGAGCGAACCGCCTACAGCTGCCAGTGACGCGCCCATCACAAAGGCCATCAGCTTGTACTTGGTAGCGTTGATTCCCATGGCCGTGGCTGCCAGCTCGTCATTGCGAACCGCGCGAATTGCCCGTCCCGTTTTACTGTGAACGAAATTGGCCACGATAATGATCGTCAGACACATCATAATATAAACGATCGGCCAGCTGACGAGCTGCGGAATGTTGTAAAGTCCAGCGGGGCCATTGGTAATCTTTAAGTTATTGGCGGTCAGCCGGATAATTTCGGCCGCCCCCATCGTCGCAATCGCTAAATAGTCGCCTTTAAGCCGCAAGGTTGGAACCCCAACGATCAGAGCAATCACAATCGTAATCACAATGCCGGTAATCATGGAAAAGATCAGTCCTGCAAATGTTGATTCAGTTTGCGTCATAATTCCCGTTGCATAGGCGCCAATTGCCATAAAGCCGGCATGACCCAGCGAAAACTGACCAGAAAAGCCCACGATCAGGTTCAGACTGACGGCCAGGATGATGTTGATGCCCATCATAACCAGCATGTTCTCGATAAACGTATCAACCACGCCAGTCATTTCACCAGCATAGATAATGCCATATCCGGCTGCCATGCAGACGAACCAGATGGCAATGGTCTGCCAACGTGTTTTCATCTTCGCGCCTCCCTAAACCTTTTCTGGCTGCTTGTTGCCAAACAGACCTGCTGGCAAGAACAGCAATACGATAATTAAAACAACATAGACGGCTGCATCCTTGAAAGCAGAGAAGCCAATCGCCTGCATCAGTGATTCCAGACAGCCAATAATCACGGCCCCGACTGCTGCCCCTGGAATGGAGCCGACACCGCCAACGACAGCGGCGACAAAGGCCTTGATCCCTGGCGTCAGCCCCATCGTTGGTTCAATCGAGTTTATAGTACAGACCAATCAAAACGCCGGCCGCACCAGCCATAGCCGAGCCAATTGCAAAGACAAATGAAATCGTACCGTTGATATTGATCCCCATCAGTTCAGCGGCCACGGGATCAGCCGCGGCCGCCCGCATTGCCCGTCCCATCTTGGTTTTCTTAACGATCAGCTGCAAAACAATCATCAAAATAATCGTGGTTGCAAAGATCAACAGCTGGATATTGGTTACCCGAATGCCGAACCATTCATAGTTAACCTGCTTGATTACCTGGGGAAAGTCGCGCGTGTCGCCAGAGAACAGGACCGACATGCCGTTTTCCAAAAAGTAAGACACCCCAATCGCCGTAATCAAAACGGCAATCCGTGATGAATGACGCAGCGGCCGATATGCGACAAACTCGATCAGCATGCCCACCAGAGCGCAGAAGATCATTGAGCCAAACAGCGCCATGATAAAGTTGAAATGCCAAACGTTGATCGTATAGTAGCCGAAGAACGCCCCCAGCATATAGACGTCACCATGCGCGAAGTGAATAATCTTGATAATCCCATAGATCATCGTGTATCCCAAAGCCAACAGCGCGTAGATGCTGCCGAGCGAGAGACCGTTGATCAGTTGCTGCATAAAGATTTGCACGGTTGGTGCCCCCTTTCTTTAATTACTTAACAGTGTAGCCGGCGACAACCTTACCATTGGTCATTTGTTCAACCGACATCTTCATTTGTGGATCATGGTGCTTGTTAACTGAAATCGTACCAGTAACTCCCTTCATGTTCTTGGTCTTAGCCAAGGCTTCCGTAATCTTGTTGGAATTGGTTGAGTCGGCCTTCTTGATGGCATTGGCAACCATCATCGTCGCGTCGTAGCCCAATGCAGAGTAGGTTGGTGCAGTTTGACCGTACTTAGCCTTGTATTCCTTCATAAACTTACGAGCTTCGGCATTGTTCTTAGCCGTAATCGTGGAGAATGGCGTCGTGTAGTAAACGTTGGTTGCGTTTGAAGCACCGGCAATCTTGGCAAGCTTTGGATCTGCCATTCCACCAGAACCAATGATTGGGGCATTAATTCCGGCTTCACGAGCCTGCTTAATAATTACACCGACTTCAGAGTAGTAGCCCGGAACGTAGATGGCATCGATCTTCTTGTTCTTGATAGCCGTGATCAAAGAGCTAAAGTCCTTGTCGCCTTCTTGGAAATACTGCGTTGAAACGATCGTACCCTTAAAGTTCTTCTTAAATGCTTTGGCAAGTCCCGTCCCGTAGTCACTGGAGTTATCAGCCAAGATAGCTACGCGCTTAGCCTTCAGATGCGTGTTGGCGAAGTTGGCAGCCACTTGACCTTGGTAGTTGTTTTGTGCCTGGGCCCGGAAGACGTACTTTTGAACGCCACCCTTCTTAGTCCGCGTAAAGCTAGGATCAGCCGCGGTTGGTGAAACCAGTGGAACCTGCGCCTTAGTCTGGTTTGGAATAGCTGCCGTAGCCGCGTTGGTCGTTGCGGGGCCGACCGTAGCAACAACCTTGTCCTTGGTGGTTAATTGTGAAGCAACCGAAGCCGCCGTTGAAGTTGAGGTCTTGTTGTCGCGCGTGATGATCTTGATCTTCATCTTCTTGCCGTTAACCTTAATACCGCCGTTTTTGTTAATGTCGTGAACGGCAAGCTTGATCCCATTTTCTTCTTGTTGACCATAGCCAGCGGCCGCGCCAGACAGTTCCATGTTGACCCCAACCTTAATCGTATTGCCTGAAGCTGAGTTGCCTTTTTGCGAACCAGTTGCGGAACATCCTGCTGCCATCATGGTCATGGCTGCCATCATTATGGCAATCCCCGTTTTCTTATTTTTAATCCTCATAAGCCTGACTCCCCTTGTTTAATTTTTCTCATCATTCAATCAATCAAATATTTTGCTGACTGCATTTGACCAAAGAAAAAAGCCCTCATCCGCAATGGAATGAGGGCTTTTCTCAACCGGTATCGATCGGCCCTCATGCCAACAGAAAGAAGGGCTCAATCGCTGATCAGCAAAAATGCTTAATCACGCAACCAGGTCCTTGACCTGCAGTAGCAGTAGGGCGTTCAATTGAAGAGCCATGTTGTTGAGTTGTACGAATAATTGCTTTTTCATGATCCATGGC
>OOBW01000630.1_pt1 | contig 23274 bp, 22 predicted proteins | sample 1671701 | NCBI WGS metagenome assembly OOBW01 (sample SAMN06348183, study PRJEB24527) | human gut metagenome | biome: human gut; feature: ankylosing spondylitis patient; material: feces | host: Homo sapiens | place: China | collected 2015-10 | reverse complement strand
CGGCACGTTTTTCTGCCTGCATGGAATGGTCTTATACGGTTGCAGGAGTTTCCTGGGTGCGGAACACCGCCAAAAATTCATCCCGCTCCATGGTCTCGTGCTCCAGAAGGTACTTAGCCACCGTCTCCAGCTTATCCCGGTTTTCATCCAGGATCTTCCGGCACCGCTCATAGGCGTTGCCCACCAGATCTTTGACTTCCTCATCGATCTGGGCGGCCACGGCCTCAGAGTAGCTGCGGCCCTGGCTCATGGTCCGGCCGATGAATACCTCGTCATGGCCGGATTCAAAGGACACCGTGCCCAACTTGTCGCTCATGCCGTAGCTGGCCACCATCTTCCGGGCAATTTGGGTGGCCCGCTGGATATCATTGCTGGCGCCGGTGGAAATGTCACCCAGGCACAGCTTTTCCGCCACCCGGCCGCCCAAGAGGGCCACGATCTGGTCCTCCATATACCGCTTGGAGAGATAGGAGCGGTCCTCCTCCGGCAGCGAGATGGTCATGCCGCCGGCCTGGCCCCGGGGAATGATGGTGATCTGATTGACGGGGTCGTGGTCCGGCAGCAGCTGCATCACCACTGCGTGGCCCGCCTCGTGATAGGCGGTCAGCTCCCGCTCGTGCTGAGGGATGACCCGGCTCTTTTTCTCCGGACCCGCGATGACCTTAATCTCCGCTTCCTTCAGATCTGCCATGGTGATGAACTTCTGACCCTTCCGGGCAGCCAGCAGTGCACCCTCGTTGATGAGGTTTTCCAAATCCGCGCCGGTAAAGCCCGGCGTTCCCCTGGCCAGTTCCTTCAGATTCACGTCCTCCGCCAGGGGCTTGTTCCGGACATGGACCTTCAAAATGTCCTCCCGGCCCCGGATGTCCGGCAGCCCCACATAGATCTGCCGGTCAAAGCGGCCCGGCCGCAGCAGCGCGGGGTCCAGCACATCCGCCCGGTTGGTGGCCGCCAGGACCACCACGCCCTCATTGGCGGCAAAGCCATCCATCTCCACCAGCAGCTGGTTGAGAGTCTGCTCCCGCTCGTCGTGGCCGCCGCCAAGGCCCGTGCCCCGCTGGCGTCCCACGGCGTCGATCTCGTCGATAAAGACGATGGCAGGAGAGTTCTTCTTGGCCTGGTCAAAGAGGTCCCGGACCCGACTGGCACCCACGCCCACATACAGCTCCACAAAGTCGGAGCCGGAGATGGAGAGGAACCCCACGCCGGCCTCCCCGGCCACTGCCTTGGCCAGCAGCGTCTTGCCGGTGCCCGGAGGGCCCACCAGCAGCACACCCTTGGGGATGCGGGCGCCCAGAGAAATATACTTCTTGGGGTCCTTCAAAAACTCCACGATCTCCTGGAGTTCTTCCTTCTCCTCGTCGGCGCCTGCCACGTCCTCAAAGGTGATCTTGCGGTCCTTGTCCGTAAGCGTACGGGTCCGGGCGGTGCCGAATTTGGCCATCTTGTCTGGTCCCATCCCTCCGCCCTGGGTGCGGGCAATCAGGAAATACCACAAAAGGCCCAGCACCACCGCCACCAGTACATAGGGCAGCAAGGTCGTCAGCCAGTTGGTGGTGGGGGCGGCGGGATAGTCGTAGGACGTGATGATCCCCGCTGCCTTCTGCTCCACGATGAGATCATTGAGATCTTCATAGAAAATGCCAAAGTCGTAAATCCGGTAACGGACGGTATCCGTGTCCCCCAGGGACTTGACCTTTTCCCGCAGATGCAGTTCCAGCGTATGCTCGTCAGGGAAGGTAACGGATTCCACCTTCTCCTGCTCAAAAAGCTGGCGGACCTGGGAATATTCCAGCTGGGGCACCTGATTGTCCATCCGCAGCAGATAGCTGGCGCACAGCACGATTACCAGCAGCAAAAGCAATACGCTCAGATTGGTCGTTCGGTTTTGTCTGGTCACAGGTTCAGGACCTCCTTTGACGCCCATCCCGGGCGCTCATGATCAGCACGCTCCCCACCGGAGCGGCCGTTTTCTCCCCTCCGGCAGACTCAGTGGTTCTCGTAGACCTCCGGCTTCAGCACGCCGATATAGGGAACATTCCGGTACTGCTGGCAGTAATCCAGGCCGTAGCCCACCACGAATTCATCGGGGACCGTGAAGCCCGCCATGTCCGCGGTGATGGCCTTGGTGCGGCGGGAGGGCTTATCCAGCAGCGTCACGATGGTAATGGACGCGGCGCCCTTGGTCTTGAAGTACTCCTTCAGGAATGCCAGGGTATTGCCGGAGTCCAGAATGTCCTCCACAATGATCAGATGGCGGCCGGTGATATCCTGCTGCAGATCATGGGTGATCTGCACCCGTCCGGAAGAGGTGGTGGCGTTTTGATAGGAGCTGACGGCGATGAACTCCACATCGCTTTTCACCTGGCAGGCCCGCACCAGGTCTGCCATAAAGACGAAGGACCCCTTCAGCACGCTTAAAAACAGCGGGTTTTTGTCATGGAACTGCTCATAGAGAGCCTCACCCATCTCTGCGATCCGGGCATGGAGCTGCTCCTCTGTCACCAGCACCTTCAAAATGTCGTTTTCCATCTCACTTTTCATAATTGCTCTCCTCTGTTTCTTCAATGATTTGAATAAACCGGCAGTCTGTTCCCACCGGCAGGAATTCCTCATCCACGCCCAAACGCCACACGGCGGCCAGCTGCCCATCCACATAAATGGCCGGCAGCCTTTCCCGCTCCCCAAGGGTGATCCGCTGGTCCAGGCATAGCCGCTTGACACTGCGGGCCCCTCGGGCCCCCGGCAGCGTCAGACGCGCTCCCGGGTCACAGGGGGCTACACTCACATGCTCCCACTCTGGCCCTGACCGCAATGTCAGGCCTGTTCCCTCCCGGCGGTCCAGCAGGGTCAAGGTATAGTCTCCCCAGCAAAGGGGGCAGTTTTTCACCAGCTCTGCCCGTGAAACGGGCGTCTCCAGTGTCTCCAGCATCAGCCGGGAGGCCGCAATGCGGGCTGTGACGCCGTGAGGCAGGCTGATGCGGGCATCGTTGCCATGGCTGGCGCACAGGCGCTCCAGCGCCTCCAGATGGACGGCGCCGATGTCCTTGCGCCCCACCCCCAGCAGGTCAAACAGCCCCAGTAGCACCCGGGGCCTGAGAAACGCCGGCACCTCCGCCAGAGCCGCCAGGGAAATGGTCACCCGCCCCGGCTGAACCCCGGCCCGGCGCAGATATCGCTCCGTCAAATCCGAAAGGCCCGTGTCCATTTCCGCCAGGCGGGCGGCCGCCTGAGCCACATGCTCCGCGGCTCTAGGATTGAGCCGGCGCAGCAGAGGCATCACCTGCAGCCGCACCAGGTTCCGGGCAGCAGCGTCCGGGTCGGCGTTGGTCTCGTCTTCCACATGGGGCAGAGCATGGGCAGCCGCATAGGCTGCCAGCTCCTCCCGTGGGATTTCCAGAAAGGGACGCAGGATGCCGCCCCGCTGCCGGGGAATCCCGGCAAGGCCCCGGAGCCCCGTGCCCCGGACCAAATTGAGCAATACGGTCTCGGCGTTGTCATCGGCGTGATGGGCGGTGAGGACAGCGTCAAACCCCTCCTGCCGGGCCGTTTCCTGCAAAAAAACATAGCGCAGTTTCCGTGCAGCCTCCTCCAGGGAGAGTCCCTCCGCTTCCGCCAGAGCCCGGGTATCCCCCTCCCCAGTAAAGCAGGGAATGCGGCGGGAGGCACACCAGTCCTCCACAAACTGCTGGTCACGGTCCGCACGCTCTCCCCGGAGGTGATGGTTGAAATGGGCAGCTGCGGCAAAAAAGCCGTTGGCCCGCCCCCAGGTATCCAGAAGATGCAGCAGGCACATGGAGTCCAGCCCGCCGGAGACGGCGCACAGCATCCGCCCTCCCATCGGGAAGCAGCGATGCAGGAACTCCCTGGCGGCTGCGAGTTCATTCGCCATGTCCGCCCCCGGTTTCCGGTTCAGAGGAGGCAATCCATTTTCTGGGGCTGCGCCCACAGCGGAACATCGCCTCACTCCTCCTCGTCATATCTCGTATCCAGTGTGGAGAACGTGGTATAATCCGGCATCCACCGCAGCTCCACCTTGCCGGTCTCTCCGTGGCGGTTTTTCGCCACGATGCACTCGGCGATGTTGTGCTTTTCCGAGTCCTCATTATAATAGTCATCCCGGTACAAAAAGAGAACGATATCCGCGTCCTGCTCGATGGCGCCGGATTCCCGCAGATCCGAAAGCATGGGGCGCTTATCATCCCGCTTTTCGTTGGCACGAGACAGCTGGCTGAGGCAAATGACCGGGATATTGAGCTCTTTGGCCATGATCTTGAGCATACGGGACATATCGGAGACCACCTGCTGGCGGCTCTCACCGCCGCTGCGTGGGCCGCCGGCGGAGGTCATCAACTGCAGATAGTCGATGACAACCAGTCCCAGATTGTCCAGACGGCGGCACTTGGCGTTCATATCCGCCACCGAGAGCATGGGGTTGTCGTCGATCCGGATGTCCACCTTATTGAGGATGGTGGCGGCACCGGCGATCTTCTCCCAGTCGGTCTCCCGGAGGGAGCCGGTCTTGAGCCGGTAGTTTTCCACACAGGCCTCGGAAGACAGCAGCCGGGTGGCCAGCTGCTCCCGGGACATTTCCAGGGAGAACACCGCCACGGTCTTGTGGGTGCTCTTGGCCACGTTCAGCGCGATGTTCAGCGCAAAGGAGGTTTTGCCCATGCCGGGCCGGGCCGCCAGCAAAATAAGGTCCGACTTGTTCAGGCCCGTGATCTTCTGGTCCACGGCGGAGAGGCCGGTGGAAAGGCCCGGCAGGTGGTTTTCGCTCTCGCTCATTTCACCCAGCCGGTCCAGCACGTCCGGCAGCACCTGCCGCAGAGGGACCATATCCTGGGCGCTCTGGCCCCGGCGGACGGCGTACACCTTCTGCTCGGCGGCCTCCAGAATGTCGCTGGGCTCGCCCACGCCCTCCTGGACCATAGCGGTAATCTCCGCCGCCGCCTGGGCAACGCCCCGCAGCAGGGCCTTGTCATGGACGATGGCCACGTACTCCATGACGTTGGCGCTGGTGGGGGTGATCTCCATCAGCTGGGCCAGATACGAGCGGGTGGTGTTCTCGTCGTAGGTGCCGTTTTTCCGCATCTCCTCGCACACCGTGATGCCGTCGATGGGACGGGCATAGGTGAACATGGAGTAGATGGTCTCAAAAATATCCCGGTTCTGCCGGAGATAGAAGTCCGACGGCCGCAGCTTATCCATCACGTCCTTGACGCACCGCTCGTCGATGAGCATGGAACCCAGCACTGCCTGCTCCCCTTCCAGAGAATGGGGCATCTGCCGCAAAAGCAGATCTTCATTTGCCACGGATCTTCACCTCCAGTTTCCAAAATCTGCAATTTGCATGTTCAGGCCGGCAGGACCTCCTGCACGGTCAAATGCTGATGGGACAAATAAACAGTTACTGCTCCTCAAGCACGGACACGTACACCGTGCCCACCACCTCAAAGCCCAGCTTGGCCTTGACCTGGTAGGTACCGAAGGCCTTGATGGGCTCATCCAGCACCAGCTTCTGCTTGGGAATGTCGATGCTGAACTGGGCCTTGAGGCCGTCGGAAATCTCCTTGGTGGTGACGGCGCCGAAGAGCCGGCCGCCGCTGCCTGCCTTGGCGGTGAGCTTGACCTGGCACTCCTTGAGCTTTTCCGCCGTAGCCTCGGCCTCCGCCTTCATGCGGGCCTCTTCGGCCCGGCGGGCCTTCTCCTTCAGGTTCATAGTGTTGATGGCGTCCGCCGTGGCAGCGATGGCCAGTTTCCGAGGCAGGAGGAAGTTCCGGGCATAGCCCTCGGAAACCTCCACCATCTGGCCCTTCTTGCCCTGGCCCTTCACGTCCTGCTGTAAAATCACTTTCATGATGAATTCTCCTTTTCAGTTTGCTCGTTTTTCCTGATTTTTCATGCTCAGGGGGTAAAATAATCGTCGATGGCCTCCAGCAGCCGCTTGCGGACAGTCTCCGGATTGCTGTCGGTGACCTTGCCGCCGGCGGTGGTGGAGTTTCCGCCGCCGCCCAGCGCCTCCAGAATCACCTGGACGTTGACTTCGCCCAGAGAGCGGGCGGACATGAGCACGTTCTCCCCGCTGCGATACACCACGAAGGACGCCTTGACGCCCTTGAGTCCCAGCAGCTCGTCTGCCGCCTGGGCAGCCGCCACCCGGTCCACGCCGTCCTGGGGAATTACCGCCACGGCGATATCGTCCCGATACAGCTCCGCCCGGCGGATGATGTCATACCGGGAGACCATTTCGCTCAGGTTGTTCTGGAACAGCTTCTGCACGTCCGTGGTGTCCGCGCCGGCCCGGCGCAGGAACGCCGCCGCCTCGAAGGTCCGGCCGCCGGTGCGGAGGGTGAAGTGCTTGGTATCCAGCACGATGCCCGCCAGCAGTGCCTCGGCTTCCTCCCGCAAAAGGTCCGACGGCTCCACCAGGTATTGCAGCAGCTCCGTCACCAGTTCTGAGGCAGAGGAGGCATAGGGCTCGTGGAAGTTGAAGGCCGCGTTTTCAATGTACTGGGCCGCCCGGCGGTGATGGTCGATCACCGCCACCCGGTTGCAGGACTCCAGCAGCTGCACGCTTTCCACCATGTCGGGGCGGTTGGTGTCCACCACGATCAGCAGTGCGCCGGGGCGCATTTTCAAAAACGCCTCGTTGGGTGCCGTAAAGACGCCCTCGTACTCCGGCAGCCCCCGGAGCCGGTCCAGCACCGGTCCGGCGGCGTTGTGCTCCAGATCAATCACGATCTGAGCCTGCTTGCCCCGCTTGCGGGCCATGCAGCAAAGGCCGGCGGAGGCGCCCACGGCATCCATGTCCGCGAAGCTGTGGCCCATGATGTAAAGCTCTGTTGCATCCGCCACCAATTCGCTGAGGGCGTTGGCCATGACCCGGGACTTGACCTTGGTCCGCTTTTCCGTGGTCTTGCTGCGGCCGCCGTAGAAGGCAAAGTCTACCTTGCCCCGGACCACTGCCTGGTCGCCGCCTCGGCTGAGAGCCATCTCCAGAGACAGGTTTGCGTTCTTGTACAGCTCTCCCATACTGTCGGCGTCCTTGCCAATACCAATGGATAGGGTTGGCGTCACATCGCCCACCTTGATGTCCCGGATGGTATCCAGCACGGAGAACTTGTCCTCCACGAAATGCTCGTAGTGGCGCTCCTCAAATATAAAGAGGTAGTGGTCCCGCTCGGTTTTCAGCAGCAGCCCGTCGGCGCAGGAGGCCCAGATATTGAGCTTTTCGTCGATCTGGGCCAGCACGGCGCTGCGGGCCGTGTCGGCACAGGCCTTCATCAGGTCCTCATAGTTATCCACCATCAAAACAGCCAGCACCGGGCGGGTGCTCACATACCGCTCCCGCAGCTCGTCGGCGTCGGTGGTATCCACCCAATAGGTGGTGGCCACCAGGTTCTGCTCACCGCCCCGGCCCTTGGCCCGGACCAGGGAGCCATACACCCGGAAGCGGCGGCTGTTCATGAGCACCCGGTCGGGGCACTCCTGTTTTCCCTCCAGCAGCCACTGCACGGGAAACTCCGGTACAGCGTCCTCCACCTTCATCTCAAAGAGATGTTCCCGCACACCGGCCAGCTGCAAAAAGTTCTCATTGCTCCAGATGACCTCTCCGGTATCCGGCCGGAACACCATGATGGGCAGCGGGGAGTTGATGAGGGTGGATTTGCTGGCGGTGTCCACACTGCCGGTGAGACTGTCGATGTACTGCAGGATTCCCTGGCGGCGCTTTTGATTGGCCTTGGTGAAGTAGGCATACAGCGCCACGATGACGGCAGCCTCCACCAGTGCCAGCAGAGGACTGACCACAGCGGCCGCGCAGCAAAACAGCACCATGCACAAAAAGTACAGCTTCAGGTTCGGTTCCAGCAGGCGGGAGAGTTTTTTATTATTCATGGAATGAATCTCCTTTGACCGGAAGGCATACGAATTCAGGTTAATTCAGTATAGCAGTTTTCCCCGTCAGACGCAATGGCAAAATCCCTTCCCACCAGGCAGCTTGGGGGCAATCACAAAAAAATGTATACAAACTTCCGTTTGTGTGCTATACTATATCAAATCCAGCGTCGAGGAGCGCAGGCTTCTCCGCACCTTTCTTTTGTATTTCACTGGCACGGGCCGCGTTTCCGCTCCAGTTAAATAGACAACTTCCCATATGCGATCCGGGATGACGTGACCGAACCCCTGCCGGCGAAACGGGGCCGTGCAGGCAACGGACGTCTCTTATTTGCGTGCCCATTTTCAGGCGCGTCTGCTGCGTTATGCCCGGAGACCGGGGGAGTCTTACAGATTTCAACGGAAAAAGGAGTATCTTAAATCTATGGCAGAAAAACTGAAAATCATCCCCTTAGGCGGTCTCAATGAGATTGGCAAGAACATGACCGCCTATGAATACGGCGGCGAGATCATCGTGGTGGACTGCGGCATGGCCTTCCCCGGGGACGACATGTACGGCATCGACTGCATCATTCCCGACGTCAGCTACCTCATCAAAAACCGCAGCCGCATCCGCGGGCTGTTCATCACCCACGGCCACGAGGACCACGTGGGCGCCATCCCTTATGTGCTCAAGCAGGTGAACATGCCCATCTACTGCACCCGTTTCACCGCCGGCCTCATCAAGCTCAAGCTGGAAGAGCACAATCTGGTCAAGAGCACCAAGCTCATCACCGTGGAGCCCGGCAAGACCGTCCGGGCCGGTAAATTCAATGTGGAGTTTATCCACGTCAACCACTCCATTGCCGACTCTGTGGCCTTTGCCATCCACACCCACATGGGCACCATCGTCCACACCGGCGACTTCAAGATCGACTCCACCCCTATTGACGGCGACGTAATCGACCTTGCCCGGCTGGGCGAGCTGGGCAAGGAGGGGGTCCTGGCACTGTGTGCCGATTCCACCAACGTGGAGCGGCCCGGCTTTACTCCCTCCGAAAAAGTGGTGGGTGCCACCTTCAAGCGTCAGTTCCAGAACTGCGAGGACCGCATCATCGTCACCACCTTCGCCTCCAACGTCCATCGGGTCCAGCAGGTGCTGGACGCCGCCGCTGCCTGCGGCCGGAAGGTGGCCGTGACGGGCCGGTCTATGGAGAACATGATGAAGGTCTCCACGGAGCTGGGCTATATGAAGGTCCCCAAAAACACCCTGGTGGACATCACCAAGATCAAGAACCTGCCGAAAAACAAGCAGGTTATCGTCACCACCGGCTCCCAGGGCGAGGAGATGAGCGCCCTGTACCGCATGGCATTTTCCACCCACAAGCAGGTGGAGATCGGTGCCGGCGACAAGGTGATCCTCTCCGCCTCCGCCGTGCCCGGCAACGAGGTCACCATCTCCCGGGTCATCAACGAGCTCTTCCGCAAGGGCGCCACCGTGGTCTATGACCGGGCAGACATGCTGCATGTCTCCGGCCACGCCTGCCAGGAGGAGCTGAAGATCATCCACGCCCTGACCAAGCCCCGCTTCTTCATCCCTCTCCACGGCGAGCAGCGGATGCTGCAGATCCACTCCAAGCTGGCCCAGGAGATGGGAATGGACCGCAATCACATTGCCATTGCCGACAACGGCTCCGTCATCGAGCTCACCGCCAAGACACTGAAGATCGGCGGCACCGTTCCCGCCGGCGAGGTGTATGTGGACGGCGCCGGCGTAGGTGACGTGGGTGCCGTGGTCATGCGGGACCGCAAGCGGCTGGCTGAGGACGGCATGGTGGTCGTGGTGATGCCCATTTCCGCCCATGACGGCAGCCTCCTGAGCCCGCCGGAGATCATCACCCGGGGCTTTATCTATGTCAAGGAGTCCGGCGATCTCATGAAGGAACTCCAGAACGTGGCCCTGGAGGCCGCGGACTCCGTCTCCCACAAGCGCAGCCGGGACGACGGCGAGCTCAAGGGCACGGTGAAATCCGCCGTCAGCAGCTACCTCTTCAAGAATACCCGCCGCAACCCCATGGTCATCCCCGTGGTGACGCGGCTGTAAAAGCGCAGAAGCCGGCCTTCCTCAGGCCGGCTTCTTTTTTGCATCCGTTCTCAATTCCAGTAAAATTCCGCATAGCAGGGGGCATGCCCGCCGAAAAAATCCAGATACAGCAAACCGCTCTCCGCCGCCTCTTCCCCGGTGTAGAGGAAATAGTACTCCAGCCTGCCGTGAGTGATGTAGCAGCTGGCAAAGGCGGGACGCTCCTGCTCATCATACCAGACCTCTGCAGAATCTCCCGTCGTCCCGAAGATCCTGCTGTTGTGGGAATACGACTTGTGCTGCAGCCGCCCGTCCTCCCCGTAGGAGAAGTCCACAGTGATGATTCGGACCGGTGTCTGCTCTCCGCCCGGTTCCCGGCTCTTCCCCCAGGAGGTAAACTGCACCGGTTTTCCATCCGCATCATGGGCCCACTCCTCCCGGTAGTCCGTCACCAGCTCCGCGCCGCTGCCTCCGCCAAATGCGCTCACGGCATCTTTGTCCGCAAATCCCGGGCGCTGGGCATAGTCTCCTCCCGGCGCCTCAAAGGAAAAGAAGACGGCCTCCGGCTCCTCTCCATCCCGGTAAACTGTGCGCGTCCCCCATCCCCGGCCGGTGGCCGGGTCGAAGTACAGCTCCAGCTGCAAATTCCCCGCTCCATCCCGGAAGGTGTAAAACGGGGTCTCCCCGGTGGGAACGCCGGCCTCTTCCGTACATCCCGGTGCGGAGAGATCCGGAGACTGAGCAGTCTGCACTTCCGGCCAGGGCGTTTTCCATGCGGCGACGATCAGCACCGCCGCAGCCGCCAGGAACACCGCCCGCTTCCAAACCTGTCTCATCCGATTTCTCCTTTTTCAGACTCTGTCAAAAAGGCGCATGGCTTCTGCCATGCGCCTTTTGTGCAATCCGGTCACTCCGCCTTGGGGTCTTCGCTCTCAAAGACTGCCTTGGCGCTGGCGGCCAGGCCCGCCAGCCCCTGGAGCTCGGAGGGAATGATGATTTTTGTGGCCTTGCCGTCCGCCACCTTCTGCATGGTCTCCAGTGCCTTGAGCTTGACCACCTGGTCATTGGGCGCGGCAGCGTTGAGAAGTTTCAAAGAGTCCGCCAGGGCCTGCTGGACCTGGAGAATCGCCTGGGCCTCCGCCTCGGCGGCCATGATGCGGGCCTCCTTTTCGCCCTCTGCCTTCAAAATGGCGGCTTGCTTGGCGGCGTCTGCCTTCAAAATCAGGGACTGCTTCTCGCCCTCTGCCACCAGGATCTGAGACTGCTTGGTGCCCTCTGCCTGGAGAATGGACTCCCGGCGCTCCCGCTCGGCCTTCATCTGCTTTTCCATGGCATTCTGGATTTCCTTGGGCGGGATGATGTTCTTCAGCTCCACCCGGTTGACTTTGATGCCCCAGGGGTCCGTGGCCTCGTCCAGAATGGAGCGCATCTTGGCGTTGATGGTATCCCGGGAGGTCAGAGACTGGTCTAGCTCCATCTCGCCGATGATGTTGCGCAGAGTGGTGGCGGTCAGGTTCTCGATGGCGTTCATGGGACGCTCCACACCGTAGGTATAGAGCTTGGGGTCCGTGATCTGGAAGTAGATGACGGTATCGATCTGCATGGTGACGTTATCCTTGGTAATGACGGGCTGCGGGGCAAAGTCCGCCACCTGTTCTTTCAGGCTGACCTTCTTGGCCACCCGCTCAATGAAGGGCACTTTCAGGTGCAACCCCACGTTCCACACTGCCCGGAACGCGCCCAGGCGCTCCACCACATAAGCCCGGGACTGCTGAACGATCACGATGTTGCTGATGAGCAGCAGCAGCACCAGGATCACCAGAATGATGACCGCAACCAATCCGAACATATTCTCCATTTTCTCTTCCTCCCTTAATTGAATTTATCATGACTGCTTATGTACCAGCAGTTTGACGCCTTCCATGGACGAGACCTCCACCTGCTCTCCAACAGGGATCACATCGCCGTCCACGCTCCGGGCGGTCCAGGTCTTGCCGTCTACATAGACTGCTCCCGTGGAGTTTTCGTTGTCGATGGTCTCTGTCACTTTGGCCTCACGGCCCAGCACCCGGTCCGCATTGGTGGGCACCGCCCGCCCGGCGGCAATTTTTTTCACCAGCGGTCGGGTCAGCGCCAGTGCTGCCGCGGACACCACCACGAACACCACCAGCTGCACCCAGATGTTCGCGCCCAGAAGGGCGGCAATCAACGCCGCCAGCGCACCGGCCACAAACCAGATGGAAACCAGCCCCGCTGTGGCCGCCTCCACCACGCCGAAGAGCACGATGGCTCCCAGCCAGATCCAAATCATCAGATTCATTGTACGCCCTCCTGACGTTTTCCTACCAATAGTTTGCGTTATTGTATCACAGCTCTGTTTAAAATACCATTTCATTTTGGTTACAAGTATCAACGATTTGTGGAAATTTTCCCTTTTTTAGGCGCCGCCGGACCGTCCGCCTGGCGATTGCACATTTGTGCCGTACCTGCTATACTGGATCTGCTGAAAATCCATCATTTCTCATGATTTTTAAGGAGACTGTACTATGACACTGACGGTTCCCTGCCTGTTCGGGCTGGAGGCCCTGGTGGCGGATGAAATGCGGCGGCTGGGGCTTCGGAACGTCCGGGCAGAAAACGGCCGGGTCCACTGCGACGGCACCCTGGCGGACATCGCGCGGCTAAACATCAATCTGCGCTGCGGCGCCCGGGTGCTGCTGGAACTGGGGTCCTTCCCCGCACCGGACTTTGAGTCCCTCTTCCAAGGAGTTGCCGCCCTGCCCTGGGAGGACTATATCCCCAGAGACGGCGAATTCCCGGTGAAGGGCTGGTCCCTGAACTCCACCCTCCACTCCGTCCCCGCCTGCCAGGCCATTGTGAAAAAGGCCTCCGCCAAGCGGCTGGGCAATGCCTACGGCTGCGAGACGCTGCCGGAGACCGGCTCCCGCTACCAGATCCAGTTCGCCATCGTCAAGGACCAGGCCACGCTCTATCTGGACACTTCCGGCGAGGGGCTCTACAAGCGGGGCTACCGGGCCCGGAACATGGGTGCACCTTTGAAGGAGACCCTGGCGGCGGCGCTGGTCACCCTCTCCCGCTACCGGGGAAAGGACCCCTTCTGCGATCCCTTCTGCGGCAGCGGCACCATCCCCATCGAGGCGGCTCTCATCGCCAAGAACCGGGCACCGGGCCTGGACCGGAGCTTTTCCGCCCAGCGGTGGAAAAACATGGACGCCAAGCTGTGGATGGACGCCGCCGACGAGGCGATGGACAAGGAGTTCCACGGCACCTACGACATCTGGGGCGGCGACATCGACCCGGCCGCGGTGGAGCTGGCCAAGCACAATGCCGCCCTGGCGGGCGTAGAGGACTGCATCCGCTTTGAAGTGGCCGACGCCGGCCAGTTCCATCGGGACAGCGAATACGGCCAGCTGGTGACCAATCCGCCCTACGGTGAGCGGCTGCTGGAGAAAAAAGAGGCGGAGGATCTCTACCGCGTCTTTGGCGCCGCCATGGCCAAGATGCCCCCGAAATGGCGGATTCTGGTGCTCTCCTCCCACACGGAGTTTGAGCGGTGCTTCGGCCGCCCCGCCGGGAAAAAGCGCAAGCTCTACAACGGTATGCTCAAATGTGACCTCTTCATGTATCCCTGACCTGTCCTTTCCGCCGGGAATCCGGCATGCGATCAAGGGAGGTGCTCCATGCGCCACGTCTTTCTCGTCAATCCCGCCGCCGGGCAGCAGGACCAGACCGCCCGTTTCGCCGCCATGGCAGACGCCCTGCACCGGCGCCATGGCCTGAACTGTACCCTCCTGCGCACCGACGGTCCCGGCAGCGCCGAGGCAGCGGCCCGCCGCCTGGCAGAAACCGGAGAGCCGCTGCGGCTGTACGTCTGCGGCGGAGACGGCACGGTCCACGAGGCGGCCTGCGGCATCGCCGGGTTTTCCAACGCGTCCATGACCTGCATCCCCGCCGGCACCGGCAACGACCTACTGCGCAATTTCGGCGCCGACGCCGCCCGGTTTCAGGACGCGGAAAATCTCTGGGATGGTCCTGCCTTTCCCCTGGATCTCATCGACTGCAACGGCCGGCTGTGTCTCACCATCGCCTGCAACGGCATCGACGCCCGGGTAGCTGACAGCGTCCGCAGCTTCTCCCATCTGCCGCTGCTCCAGGGCCGGGGCAGCTACCTTGCTTCTGTGGCGGTAAATTTCCTGCTCCGGGGCATCGGGCAGCACTGGCGGGTCAGCCTGGACGGTGTGGAAGAAGAAGGGGACTTTGCGCTGGTCTCCATGTGCAACGGCCGCTATTACGGCGGCGGGTCCTGTCCGGTGCCTGAGGCCCGGATGGACGACGGCGTGCTCCACACCGTGCTGGTCCGGGCCGTGAGCCGCGTCACCTTCGCCCGGCTCTTCGGCGCCTACTCCGCTGGTCAATACCGCCGCCTCCCCGCCGGTCTCATCCGGGTGGAGACGCCCCGGGAGGTCCGAGTTCAGGCGGATACGCCCTTCGTCACCTGCCTGGACGGGGAGTGCTTTTCCTCTCGGGAGGTCACCATGCGTCTTTCCGAAAAGCGGCTGAACTTCTTCGGCCCCAAGGGGTGCAGCCCCAACGCCACCGCCGTGCCTGTCTCCGGGTCTCCCTGCGGGCACACCGGCAGGGCCGGTCCGGTTTGACCTTTCTTCACGATTTACAAATTCTTCACAGATTTTCTTCCCGAACCCCTTTACAAATGGAAATCATTGCGCTAATATATCAGCGTTAGCACTCGAGAGATATGAGTGCTAACGCTGAATTTGTTTTTTCAATTTTATGTTTTTCATAAGGAGGAATTCTCAATGAAACTCACCCCGCTTGCTGATCGCGTCATTTTGAAGACCGCTGAGCCGGAGGAGACCGTCAAGGGCGGCATCATCCTCACCGGCAGTGCTAAGGAAAAGCCCTCTGTGGCGGAAGTCATCTCTGTTGGCCCCGGCGGCAACGTGGACGGCAAGGACGTTGTTATGACCGTCAAGCCCGGCGACAAGGTCATCACCAGCCAGTATGCCGGCACCAAGGTGACCCTGGAGGATGTGGAGTATCTGGTGGTTCGCCAGAGCGACATCCTGGCCATCGTGGAGTAAACCCCTCAGGTTTTCCCCGGGCCCCTTTCGGGGCCACTCTGCAACGTAAACTCATCTTCTGAATTGGAGGTTCGATTATTATGTCTAAGCTCATTAAGCGCGGCGAAGAAGCCCGTAAGGCTCTGGAAGCCGGCGTCAACACTCTGGCCGATACTGTCAAGGTCACCCTGGGCCCCAAGGGCCGGAACGTGGTTCTGGACAAAAAGTACGGCGCTCCCCTCATCACCAACGACGGCGTGACCATCGCCAAGGAGATCGAACTGGACGATCCCTTTGAGAACATGGGCGCTCAGCTGGTGAAGGAAGTCTCCACCAAGACCAACGATGTGGCCGGCGACGGCACCACCACCGCTACCCTGCTGGCTCAGGCCATGATCCACGAGGGCCTGAAGAACCTGGCTGCCGGTGCCAACCCCATCGTGATGCGCAAGGGCATGGCCAAGGCTGTGGATGCCGCTGTGGCTGAGGTCAAGAAGCAGGCCAAGACCGTGGACGGTTCCAAGGACATCGCCCGTGTCGGCGCTGTGTCCAGCGGTGACGAGACCATCGGCAAGCTGATCGCCGAAGCCATGGAGAAGGTCAGCGCTGACGGCGTCATCACCATTGAGGAGTCCAAGACCGCTGAGACTTACAGCGAGGTCGTGGAAGGCATGCAGTTCGACCGCGGCTATATCACCCCCTACATGGTGACGGATACCGAAAAGATGGAGGCCGATCTGGACGATCCCTATATCCTGATCACCGACAAGAAGATCTCCGTCATCAACGACATTCTGGACATTCTGCAGCAGCTGGTGCAGGCCGGCAAGAAGCTGCTGATCATTGCCGAGGACGTGGAGGGCGAGGCCCTGTCCACCCTGATCGTCAACCGTCTGCGCGGCACCCTGAGCGTGGTGGCCGTGAAGGCGCCCGGCTTCGGTGATCGCCGCAAGGAGATGCTGCAGGATATCGCCACTCTGACCGGCGGTACTGTCATCAGCGAAGAGGTTGGCCTGGAGCTGAAGAACGCCACCATCGACATGCTGGGCCGTGCCCGTCAGGTGAAGGTCACCAAGGAGAACACCACCATTGTCGACGGTGCCGGTGACTCCGCCGCCATCAAGGACCGTGTTGCCCAGATCCGTTCTCAGATCGCCAACACCACCAGCGAGTATGACAAGGAGAAGCTGCAGGAGCGTCTGGCCAAGCTGGCCGGCGGCGTGGCTGTCATCAAGGTCGGTGCTGCTACCGAGACCGAGATGAAGGAGAAGAAGCTGCGCATCGAGGATGCCCTGAACGCCACCCGCGCCGCTGTGGAAGAGGGCGTTGTGGCCGGCGGCGGCACCATCTTCGTCAACGTCATCCCCGCTGTGGAGGCTCTGCTGAGCACCGTTGAGGGCGACGAGAAGACCGGTGTCCAGATCATCGCCAAGGCCCTGGAGGCTCCTATCCGTCAGATCGCTGCCAACGCCGGCCTGGACGGCTCCGTGATCCTGGAGAAGGTCCGCAACTCCGGCAAGAATGGCTACGGCTTCGATGCCTATAAGGAAGAGTACTGCGACATGGTCGCCAACGGCATCATCGATCCCGCCAAGGTGACCCGCTCCGCTCTGGAGAACGCCGCTTCTGTCTCCGCTATGGTTCTGACCACCGAGTCTCTGGTGGCCGACAAGCCCGAGCCCCCCGCGCCGGCTCCCGCTGGTGCTCCCGACATGGGCGGCATGTACTAAAAGCAGGCATAAATCCCGTGAGAATATGCTAGAATCGGTTGATTCGCTATAAAATTTCACCATTCATTAGCGAAAAAGTTTGAATTATTTTGAGCTTACACACCGTTTACACACAATGTTTTTACGGGAATGCTCACTAGTACGGTAATAGAAAGGCCGACACTCATTTGATTTGGGTGTCGGTCTTTTTTATGTTCAAACTTCCCAGAGGTTGATCCCCCTGAGGAGTTTTTTTGAAAGTGCACATTCAAACTTCTATCATTTGCTCCATGCAATCCATGCACATAATTCTGACTGTCTTTGTGGCTCTCACACTGCAACCACATTTCGGGCATTGTAGCTTTCTTGTGCTGCTGGGTCGCTTTCCACCGCCGGTCGTTTCCGCTCCGGTTTGGGCTGTACCGCTGGCCCCTGTGCGAATGATGGGCGGTAAACTGCCACGCCCGATTTTGATTTCATTCCAGCCTTTTGAAAGTGCATATTCAACGAGGTTATCACTTGGGGTGGTATTCCATCCGTATTGTCCACAGGGGACACAGACAAGTCCCCGCCGCTCAGCCTCTGCCTTGAATCTCTTGTTGTGGTATTTTCCTCCACGGCTGACTTCTTTGATCCCATTTTCCCGGCAATATAGATGGACCATCTCATGAAGCATAGTATCCAAAGTTTCTTCAATCGGATAATTCAGGACCTCGGCTGCAATGTTCAGTTCATAGGCTCCGCCGTCCTTACGCTGCCACACCTTGCTGGTGGTACAGTGTCCATAGGTTCCCGGTTTACTCTGTACCGTAATAATGGGGATGGGTAGTTCATCCTGAAAGAAGTCTGTATTCAATGCGTTATAGATATGCTCTAGCTGACTGACGGCCCGGCTCATTTTAGTGGTCTGTTTCATGGGATCAACTCCTTTTTTCTATATCTAATTATACACCACCGTATATAAAAAGTAAATATACCACAGTATATATGTGAATAGAATATATACCACCGTAATTGTGCACCTTGACATATACCAACGTATATGTTACGCTATAAAAAATGAGGTGATTTTATGGCGTATTCTGAGGCACAAAAAAACGCAACTCTCAAATACAGAAAAGAGAGTTACGCTCGAATCAGCTTAGATTTGAAGAAAGAGAAAAAAGAAAAGTACAAGGCGCAAGCCGCAGCCCATGGCATGAGCTTAAATGCCTATATTATTAGCCTATTGGAAGCTGACGCTGAAAAAGAAGAATCTTGAAAGTGCACATTCAAAACCCATCCCCGCAGGGGATCACAGCGACGGAATATCCCACGGTGACCAGTGCTCCATTTCCCCTCAAACTCACAGCGGGGATATTCCATGGAGCGGAACCAACCTTGTTCCCCGCCTTGCACCCAGCTTTCCGCACGACACCCAGGCCCCACCCGTGGCGGGCCACCCAGTCACCGACACCACACACAGCCACCCTCTGAACAACAAAAAAACGGCCCTTTTCGGACCGTTTCAAATGACCTTGCAATCTTTCAGGTTATGGAGTAAAATAGTGCCATCGAGATAAATAGAGGCAGGACGTGAGAGGCGGCAACCTCCCACGCCCCTATGCAGGAGACAGCACCTCCCACACAATAGCATTTCGCTACGCCTTTTCTCATTATAGCCGTTTTGTGTTTTTTTGACAAGGTGGTTCTAATGGGCTTTGTGTCGTACCTCAATGCGGTGTAGGGAAACCTGCACCGCTTTTGTTTATCTCGGCGGGAACGCCCAACGGGGGACCGGGAGAAATCCCACCCCCAACGGGCCGGACCGTTGAGAGGCAATAAAAAAGTCGTCTTAGCGACGGCATAGGAGGATCAGAAATGAAAAAGGCGATTATATATGGTATGTCCCTGGCTCTGATTTTATCCATGACGGCCTGTGGCGGTTCCAATGACAACGCCGCCGACAGCACCCAGGACACCAGCACTCCCGAAGTCTCTCAGTCTGTGGAGACTACTGCCCCTGATGTAGAGCAGGCCACGCAAACCACCCAGGAAACAACGCCCGAAGCCACACCGGAAACAGAGCAGCCGCCCCAAGAGGAAACGCCCGCACCGGAGGAGGTTGGCCCCAAGTTCACTGAGGTCAACGAGACGGTATACGCTACCACTTCGGTCAATGTGCGTGCTAGCTACTCTGCTGACAGTGACAAGGTGGGAAGCCTTTCTTCTGGGGCTTCGGCTACCCGTACCGGAGTTGGAGACAACGGGTGGTCAAGGATCGTTTATGGGGACAGCGTGGCCTATGTGAGCAGCGACTATCTAACTACTACCAAACCTAGTACAAATACTGGTAGTACACAGACAAGTAAGCCAAGCACAAATACAAGTAAACCCAGTACAAATACTGGAAGTACACAGACAAGCAAGCCCAGTACAGGCAGCTCTAGTAATTCTGGTGGTACAAGTTCTGGTGGAACACAGAGCGGCAGCACCAACAAACCCACTCAGTCTTTCGAAGATGCAATGAAACAGTGGGGAGCCACAGGTACAGATAGTAACAACAGAGTAGATCCCAATGATCCAGGTTACAGAGATTGGATAACCGGACAACTAAATGGTGGTTAATAACCTAGTATAAATTAGGAGGTACAGATATGAACACTCCTGACCTCCTGATCTCGCCCACCTGTGCGCCCGGCGCAACCGGCGCACACCCCTAAGAGGCTCCCTAACCGGGAGCCTCTTTTATTGTATGAAATCGAATTATGTGATATAATGCAGAACAATTATGGAGGGATGAAAATGTCTGAAAAAAAAGAGATGTCTCCAGAAGAGATACGGGAACAAATACGTAAAATTAAAGAAAAATTAGAAAATGATATTCCAGCAGAAGTATATTATGCGTATTTTCTTCTTACAACGCAATGGCTTGCACTGGAAGAATTGGAAGGACAATCTGACTTTGTAAAAGAGAGCACAAAAAAAGGTATACGCCAACAAATGCGGTTCAAAAAAGCTATGTTACCACCGTATTTTGAGCAAGGGAAATCAACTCTCTTTGGTATGGAATTTGATGAATACGTAAATGAGGCATGGGTCAGTTTTTTAGAAAACTATGAGATTTCAGAAGAATACCATAATGATTATAGTAAATTGAGTGAGGAAGAATTAGATGTACAGCCGCTTATAAATAATTTTATACAATATTTGAATACAAGATATGTTAAGTCGGGTGGAAAATTTCCGTACATTCCGCTAGGACACATTCTTATGCGTTCCGTACAAAATAAAGTTGAAAACAGCAGTTATAAGGATAGCAAAAACAAACGTAATTTCTCCACTGATGATGAAACGTCACCTCAGTCGCAACAAGAGGCTCAATCTGCAAATTTTGAAGACAACATTCTGAATAGAGAAGCGATTCAGTCAGTAATAAAAAAGCTTGATGATATAAATCAAAAAATAGTCGAATTGTTGCAAGAAGAAAATAGTCAGACAGAAATTGCAAAAAAATTGGGAGTGTCGAATGCTGCCATATCTAAACGTATGAAAAAAATTAGTAAAATCATTAAATCAGAACTTAATAACCAATAAACTATTCAGATTTGTTTAAGAGGGCCAAATGGCCCTCTTTTTTTGAACTTTGGTTAAAAACCTTAGCAGAAATTCTTCTATATAGGTGTAGGTACCTAACAAAAAATTTATAAGGAGGTTTCTGCAATGAATATTCGAAATATCAAGTTGAAGTTAGATGATTTTTCTAACAATGGTCCAATCATACTCCAGAGCGTTGCTCCAGACTATGAGTATGACGCTGACCGCAAGCGAACCGATAAGGTAGTGGGTTTAAAAGCTACTGTGGTATTCCCAGGCAACGGCTATGATACCCAGGTAGTCCGTGTATCTGATCCCACAGATCGCCTGTCTGCACTGCTGGACAAGGCTACACCTTCTTCTCCTGTTTATGTGGATTTCGATGGTTTTACTGCCTCAATTTACACTATACGTGGAGATGATGGACGTTGGCGGACCGGCGTATCTGCCAAGGCCACCACTGTCCGTGTGGTATCCGGCCCTGGTGATGATCTGCTAGATTTCGATGGACCTGCAAAGAAGTGATGGAGCAAGGGCAAGTAATCGCCGCCCTGGTGGAGGTTATCAACACCCCCACCAGGCCCCCGGCCCTCCAACCTCTGGCCTACATCAAATACCCGTCCAGGGAATTGCTCCCCCAAGTCAACCTGGACAGCTCTCTTACCGTCAGTCTGGCTTTTTACGGCTGGGAATACAAGCACAAAGGGCCTCGTCCAAAAACGCTGCCGCACATTGACACTGTGGCTGTGCAAGCAGCCCTTAACGCCACACTCCCGGACGGCCTTGTTGTGATTGCCGTTCAGGACTACGGAAAAAAACTTCAAATCACAATAAAGGAGAAATAAATTATGGATACTATAATATTGATAATTTTACTTGCAGTTCTAATAGGTATAGCTTATTTTCTGGGTCTTTCAGTTGGAATTTTTGATGTGCCTTTTACCAATGCCTGGAATATTAAGCGAGAAGCAGAAGCTAAGCAAGCCGCCGTTAAGAGTTATTATATGGAGCGTGAAGCTTTATATAATACGTATCAGTCAGATTATTATATTCTTTCCAATGCAGTTATGGAGGCTATCAATGATGTTGCTGGAAGCAATGGTGTTTTGAAGGTTGACAAATTACAGTCCATTCTACCATCTGGATGTTTGAGTAGGGTCAACCAAATTAATAGAGTACTATTTTTTTCGTTTCTAATCAATATTGCAAATCCAGGAGGATCAATTAGAGATGGAAAATTGGTAGCTAACAAAGTGGACTTCCAAAGGATTGCTAATAAGATAAATGCACATCTGCTCACCTTTTTAGAAGGTACGGGTTACTCCTATCAAAACATAACTGTTTATATGGATGAGAAGGGCATTTATCATCTTAGATTGGAGGGTTTACGGTATGTAGTTCCTAATATGAATAGGGAGGGAATTACCATATGAGTGGAGCGTTGGATCGAATTGCGTATAATGTCGCGGAGACCTGGCTTTTACAGAGGGGATTTATCCCCTCTGACGGCTGGGACCCAAATGATCCCCAATGTGTTCAAAATTACGGACCGCACCGAGTGTGGACGATTCAAGCTAGAATACCTGTTGGGCTAGTAGATAAGATTGATACCGTTGATTTGATGAATGACTTTCGTGCGTATCTTATTCAGCACAATACACTTCCAACGGCTATCCGTTTCCAACCTTATAACTTAGAGGTGTATGCCTGTCCATGTGGTTGTGGCACATTCCTCTATATATCACTATACCACACCTAAGCGGCGTTCCAAACGCCGCCGACGGCAAGGGCGGACGCTGGAGCGCAAGCGGAGGCGGCTGCTCTTGTCGTTGTGTGGAACTTCCGCCCGTAGGGCGGGGAATGTGCCGCCCTGGTAGCCTAGAGCAAGTATTACCTCTAGGCTACCTTTGTATTTTGTAGTTATTTCCATATATTTACATTTCCATTTCTGGCATTACCTATCTCCAACACTCAACTTATACTTGCACTATACCCAACAGATTGGAGGTGATACCAATGAAAGACCCTCAAGCCCGCAAGTGGCAGATTACTATAAACAACCCTCAGGACAAGCAGTTAGACCATGACAAGATCAAGCTGTGTCTGGGGCAGCTAAAATCAGCCGTCTATTATTGCATGGCAAATGAAGTCGGGCTAGAAAGCCATACCCCTCACACCCATATATTCATACAGCTAAAGTCCCCCGCTAAATTCAGTCGTATCAAAAAGCTATTCCCTGACGCACATATAGAACAGGCCCACGGTTCTCCCTCAGAAAATCGGGACTATATCGCCAAGTCAGGTCGGTGGGCTGATGATCCTAAGGCCGACACCAGCACCCCCGGCACCTTTGAGGAGTGGGGAGAGCTTCCCGAGGAACCCGGCCAAGGCTACCGCTCAGACATAGCCCAGCTTTACCACATGATTTCAGACGGTCTCAGCAACGCCGAGATTATGGCTCAAAATCCAGACCTTGCAATCCATATCTCCCGTATGGATAAAATCAGGCAGGATATTTTAGAGGCCAGATACCGGGACGAATTTCGGCAACTGGATGTGACCTATATTTTCGGCCCCACTGCAACCGGCAAAACCAGAGGGGTTATGGAAAAGCATGGTTATTCCAATGTCTACCGGGTGACAGATTACACCCACCCATTTGACCGCTATGCTCAGGAGCCGGTTTTATTGTTCGATGAATTTCGCTCCTCTCTTATGGTCGGTGATATGTTGGACTACCTGGACGGGTATCCGCTGGCATTACCTGCCAGATATTCCCAGCGTCAAGCCTGTTACACCACGGTTTATCTCGTATCAAATATAGACCTCTCTCAGCAATACAAAAATGTGCAGGAGAATGAACCGGCCACCTGGAAAGCGTTTCTTCGCAGAATTCACCATGTGATTGAATATCATCAGGACAAGC
>OOBW01000622.1_pt1 | contig 23466 bp, 23 predicted proteins | sample 1671701 | NCBI WGS metagenome assembly OOBW01 (sample SAMN06348183, study PRJEB24527) | human gut metagenome | biome: human gut; feature: ankylosing spondylitis patient; material: feces | host: Homo sapiens | place: China | collected 2015-10 | reverse complement strand
GCTTTACTGTCGGGAAAGCCGCTTCCCCTTGAAGGACCTTTCACAGCGTGATATAATAAACTGTTCAAAATCAATCCGGTCATGCTCTGGACAGCGGAGGGGAGGCGGCAGCTTGGGGATTCATGACGGGCACCGGGAAAAGATGCGCCGGCGGTTCCTGATCGGCGGCCTGGAGAGCTTTGCCGACCACGAGGCACTGGAGCTTTTGCTGTATTATGCCATTCCCCGGCGGGACACCAATCCCATCGCCCACGCTCTGATGGAGCGCTATGGCTCCTTGTCGGCGGTGCTGGCCGCACCGGTGGAGGATCTGCAGAAGGTGGACGGAATCGGGGAGAGCGCCGCAATTTTACTCAAGCTGACATCGCAGCTGTATCGCAAGGCCCGAATGGAGGAGACCGCCCGGGAGACGGTGCTCAACTCCTCGGAACGGGCCGGTGCCTATTTGCTGGAGCGCTTTTCCGGTGAATCGCGGGAGGTCATCTATGAGCTGTGCCTGGACCGGAAAGGAAAGCTGCTGGCCTGCAAGCGCTTGGGGGAAGGCGGCGTGTCCTACGCGGATCTGGATATCCGCAAGCTGGTGGAAAACGCACTCCTGACCTCTGCCAGCGCAGTCATCCTGGCCCATAACCATCCCAGCGGCGTGGCGCTGCCCTCACCGGAGGATTATGCCACCACAGACCGGGCCAAACAGGCCCTGGCCACGGTGGGTGTTCCTCTGACCGATCACATCATCGTGGCCGATCAGGACTTTGTCTCCTTTGCGGATTCCGGATACCTGTTGTGAAAAATCGAACAAATGTAGTATTTTCAAAAGCGCCGTGTTACAATGACACCATCCCGAATCTGCGCCGGCCGGGATTTGCAACGGCCTGCCGCGGATCGACGTCCGTACGGAGCGTGTGAAATGCCGAATTTTCAAGTTGTATCTGAATACCAGCCCTCCGGCGACCAGCCCCAGGCCATTGCCAAGCTGGCGGAGGGCATCGAGAACGGACTGAAGGAGCAGGTGCTGCTGGGCGTCACCGGCTCCGGCAAGACTTTTACCATGGCCAAGGTCATCGAGGCTGTCCAGCGGCCGACGCTGGTGCTGGCCCACAACAAGACCCTGGCGGCCCAGCTCTGCGCGGAGTTCAAGGAGTTTTTTCCCAACAACGCCGTGGAGTATTTCGTGTCCTATTACGATTACTACCAGCCGGAGGCCTATATCCCCCATACAGACACCTATATCGCCAAGGACGCCGCCACCAATGACGAGATCGACCGGCTGCGCCTCTCCGCCACCTGCGCGCTGCTGGAGCGGCGGGATGTGATCGTGGTCTCATCCGTCTCCTGCATCTACGGCTTGGGTGAGCCGGATGACTTCGCCAAGCTGGTGGTCTCCCTGCGGGTGGGAGCAGAATGGGACCGAGACGAGCTGCTGCGCCGCCTGGTGGAGATCCGCTATGAGCGCAACGATATCGCCTTTGAGCGCAACATGTTCCGGGTCCGGGGCGACACAGTGGAGCTGTACCCGGCTTATTACAAGGACCGGGCCATCCGGGTGGAGTTTTTCGGGGACGAGATCGACCGCATCAGCGAGTTCAACCCCGTCACCGGCGCGGTGAACCGGGTGCTGAACCACATCGCCATCTATCCTGCCAGTCACTATGTCACCACCAAGGAAAAAATGGACAAGGCCATCGGCCAGATCCGCAAGGAGTTGGAGGAGCAGGTCAAGTTCTTTACCGACAACAACCAGCTGGTGGAGGCCCAGCGCATCCGCCAGCGGACGGAGTACGACATGGAGATGATGGCGGAGCTGGGATATTGTTCCGGCATCGAAAATTACTCCCGGATCATCTCCGACCGGCCCGCCGGCTCCGCCCCCATGACGCTGCTGGACTTTTTCCCGGATGACTTCCTGCTCTTTGTGGATGAGTCCCACGTGACGCTGCCCCAGGTGCGGGCCATGTACAACGGAGACCATGCCCGCAAGGATTCCCTGGTGAAGTACGGGTTCCGGCTGCCCTGTGCCTACGATAACCGGCCGCTGAAATTCGAGGAGTTTGAAGAGCGGATCGGTCAGGCGGTGTTTGTCTCCGCTACCCCCGGCCCCTATGAGCGGGAGCGGGCGGACCAGGTGGTGGAGCAGGTCATCCGTCCCACCGGGCTGTTGGACCCGAGAATCGAGGTCCGGCCCGTCACGGGGCAGATCGACGACCTTATGGACGAGATCAAGATCCGCAGCGGGAAAAACGAACGGGTGTTGGTGACGACCCTCACCAAGAAGATGGCGGAGGATCTGACGGAGTATTTGAAAAATGCCGGCATCCGGGTGCGGTATATGCACTCGGATGTGGCCACCATCGAGCGTATGGAGATCATCCGGGGATTGCGGCTGGGAGAGTTCGACGTGCTGGTGGGCATCAACCTGCTGCGGGAGGGCCTGGACCTGCCGGAGGTCTCTCTGGTGGCGATTCTGGACGCGGACAAGGAGGGATTCCTCCGGTCCGAGACATCCCTCATCCAGACCATCGGCCGGGCGGCCCGAAACGCGGAGGGCCTGGTGATCATGTACGCCGACGAGATCACGCCCTCCATGCGGGCGGCCATCGACGAGACGGAGCGCCGCCGCACCATTCAGGACGCCTATAACCAGGCCCACGGCATTGTGCCCAAAACCATCATCAAAGGGGTCCGGGAGGTGCTGGAGATCTCCCAGACGCCGGAGGAGGAGACCGACCGGGGCCGGAAGAAGCGCAAGCTCACCGAGCAGGAACGCGCGGTGGAAATCGCCAAGCTGGAAAAGGAAATGAAGGAAGCCAGCAAGATGCTGGAATTCGAGTACGCGGCGGTGCTGAGGGACCGGATCATCGAGCTGCGGGGCGAGAAGTAAAGCATTTTCACTTCAGAGCTCCGCAGGGTGGGAAAATCCCGCGGTTTCCGCAATCTTTGGCCAGGCGGCCATCCCTGTCGGAGCCCGGTGAAAACGAGGGGAAAAGAGGACCTCATTATGTGGTTTATTTTTGCACTGCTGTCGGCGGTATTTGCCGCGCTGACATCCATTCTGGCCAAGATCGGAATCGCGGGCATCAGCTCCAATCTGGCCACAGCCATCCGCACCATTGTGGTACTGGTGATGGCCTGGGGAATCGTATTGCTCACCGGTGAGATCGGGGGGGTGCGGAACATTTCCGGCCGCAGCTGGCTGTTCCTGGGACTCTCCGGCGTCGCCACCGGCCTTTCCTGGCTTTGCTATTACCATGCCCTGCAGCTGGGGCAGGCCAGCAAGGTGGTCCCAGTGGACAAGTTCAGCGTAGTGATCTCCCTGGTGCTGGCATTTTTGATTTTGCATGAGACAGTGGATGCAAAGACGATCCTGGGGGCAGCGCTGATAACCGCCGGTACCCTGGTCATGATTTTGTGAGGATTTGCCGTCTGAGGGGAGGAGACCGTATGGAAGGAAGGCGCACGCGGCTTCAAAAGGGAGTACTGATCGTGCTGTCCGCTCTCGCAGTGGTGTTTTGCGTGCTGATGCTGTACTCCCAGTTTCACCCCGGCGTGGTTTTCGATGGGACGCTTCTGCGGATTCAGGAGACGGATGGCGGGACCACTTATACGGGGAAGCTCCATGGTGAGCAGGTCTCCGTCTCCGTTGCCCGGGAGAGCGGAGCTGTCACCACCGTCACCTGCACAGTGGAGGATCAAACCCCGGATGTCTATCGCATGGAATACCCGCTGGGCTCGATCCTGGCGGCGGACGGACCGGCGGAGGGACAGATGGTGGACGGTATCCGCATCACCAAAAACGGGAAAACCCTGTTTGAGGGGGGATTTGACCGGGATACGGCTTCCAGCGGCTTTGGGTGGTATGATGCCAGCGGGCGGTGGGATTCCGGCGTGGCTGTTTCCGCCAATGCCGGCGGGGGACAAGTCGGCCAGGCCCTGTCTTTGACGCTGGATGAGCGGAATGTCATGTATTTTGCAAGGGGCCCGGAACTGACGGCCCGGGGCAGCTGGGTGCTGTATGGGCTGATGGTGATCCTCTCCATTCTGGCGGCACTGGACACGGCATTTCCCCTGACTCTGTTCCGTCTGCGCCATTGCTGCGACGTCCGCAATCCGGAACCGACGGATCTGTATCTTGCCATGCAGCGTCTGCGGTGGGTGCTGTACCCGGTGCTGCTGCTGTTTGGCTACCTCTTTGCGCTGCGGGTGCTGCCGTAGCAACGACTTTCATCAAGATAAAGGAGAACATTTCTCATGGCGTTTGGCAGTATGTCGTTTCTGTTCGGATTTTTGCCGGCAGTGCTGCTTTGTTATTTTCTCTGTCCCGCCCGGTGGCGGACGGCACGCAACGGCGTGCTGCTGGTGTTCAGCCTGGCATTTTATTGCTGGGGTGGTGTGCGGCTGCTGCCGGCGCTGCTGGTGTCCTGCGTGGGCAACTGGGCGGCGGCGCTGCTGGTGACCCCGGGACGGCGGCACCGGAAGGCGGTGTATGCCGCGGCGGTGGTGCTCAATCTTTTGATGCTGGGCTACTATAAGTACACCGGCTTCTTTTTGGGCAACCTGAAGGCGCTGGGGCTGGATGTGACGGTGCCCTCCATCGCGCTGCCGGCGGGCATCTCGTTTTTCACCTTCCAGGCGGTGGCCTATCTGACGGACGTTTACCGGGGCACCATCCCGGCGGAACGGAACCTGGGACGGGTCACGCTGTTCATGGCATTTTTCCCTCAGCTGCTTCAGGGGCCCATTCTCCGCTACGGGGAGTTCGGCCCGGCCCTGCTGGACCGGCGGGAGAGTGCGGACGAGGCCGCCGACGGCGCCGTCCGGTTCTGCTTCGGCCTTGCCAAAAAGGTGCTGCTGGCGGACGCTCTGGGACAGGTGGCGGACGGCGCCTTCGCCGCGGGAGATCACCTGACGGTGTCCCTGGCCTGGCTGGGGGCGGTGGCCTACACGCTGCAGCTCTACTTTGATTTTTCCGGCTACACGGATATGGCCATCGGCCTGGGCCGTGTGTTCGGTTTCCGCCTGCCGGAGAACTTCAACTACCCCTACATCTCCAAATCCGCCTCGGAGTTCTGGCGCCGGTGGCACATGACCCTCTCCTTCTGGTTCCGGGACTATGTGTACATCCCGCTGGGCGGCAACCGCTGTTCCCGGGCACGGCATCTGATCAACCTTCTGGTGGTGTGGATGCTGACGGGGCTGTGGCACGGCTCCGCCTGGAATTTCGTGCTTTGGGGCCTTTACTACGCGGTGCTGCTGATTGGGGAGAAGTTCCTCTGGGGCAAGGCAATTCAGAAACTGCCGGGCCTGGTGCAGCATGTCTATGCCCTGGTGCTGATTATCGTGGGCTGGGTGCTGTTCCGCTCCGGGAGTCTCGCCCAGGTGGGGGAGATGGTCTCCGCCATGTTCGGCTCCGCCCCCGGCGGCGTTTGGAGCGGCGAATCCGTGTACTATCTGCGTCAGTATGCCTGGGAGTGGGTAGTGGCCGTGATCGCGGCGATGCCGGTGAAAGACTGGCTCTCCGCCCGGCTGGAAGCCCGGCGGGCGGCGGGCAGCGCCGCTGCCGCGGCAACGCTGGCATGGGGTGTGAAGCTATTGGCCTTTATCCTGCTGGGGTGGTCTGTGGTGCGGATTTTGAGTACCGGTGTTCAGTCCTTCCTGTACTTCCAGTTCTGAGAGGGGGCGTGCTGTATGAATCGAATTTCCAAGCGGGCCTTCCTGGCCCTGTTGCTGGCGGTGCTCTTCGCGGTGCCTGCCGGTGTGATCCTGTGGTCCCATAAGGAGACCACCGCCTACTATGAAAACCGTACCCTGGCGGAGCGCCCGGCCCTGACCTGGCAGAGCCTGTGGGACGGCTCCTTCGCCACCGCCTTTGAGAGCTGGTTCTCCGACCACGCCCCCGGCCGCACCACGCTGCTGGAGGCGGATACCGCGGTGCAGATGAACGTGCTGCACCGCCCGGTGGTCAACGACATCGTGCTCTCCGCCGACGGCGTGCTGGTGCCGTTTTTGAGCTACGACGAATACACGGAGCAGGACTACGCCGGCCCCGCCGCGTCCATCGCGGAAAATTACGGCAAGCTCAACGAGCATGTGAAGGCCAATGGCGGCTCCTTCTATTTTGTGGGCCTGCCGGAACAGCGGGTCTACTTTGAGGAGAAGTTCCCGGACTATCTCAATAACCACGAGACAGAGGCCCAGACGGCGGATGCCCTCTTTATCCAGGCCCTGGAGGACCAGGGCGTCCGCTTTTTGAACATGGAAACCGTATACGATGAGCTGGGCCGCCCGGAGGAGTTTTACTCCACCGTGGACCACCACTACAATTATTACGGCGCCTACACCGCCTACCGCTCCATCATGGATACGCTGGCATCGGACGGCTGGGACCTACCGGTGCTGACGGAAGACAAAATCGACCTGGTGGAGCAGCCCTTCCCTTATATCGGCTCCCGGAACCGCAAGCTCTATAACCTCTGGCCCAACACGGACAAAGCGGTCATCGGCGTGCAGAAGGACCCGGTGGCCTTTACCCGCTACGACAACGGAGAACTCTCCGAAAAGCCGTTGTTCATCCTGCCGGAGGACCCGGCCATGCCCACCACGTACAATCTGTACATGGGCGGCGACTTCGGGGAGACCGTTCTGGAGACGGACCGACCGGAGCTGCCGGATGTGCTGATTTTCGGAGATTCTTTCACCAACGCCCTGGAGACGCTGCTCTACGCCTCCTTTGACGAGACCCATATCCTGGACCTGCGGTACTACACCGACAAGAGTCTCAAGGACTATATCTCCGACTACCAGCCGGACATCGTGCTGTGTGTCCAGAACGACACGTTCTATTACAGCACCACCGGAAACGGCAACGTCTGGGAGAACTGACGTCATGCAGGCACAAAAAAATTACGCTCGCTGGGCCTGCGCCGCCATTCTGGCAGCCGCAGCGCTGTGGGGCGTCATCGGGGTGTGGAACCGCCACCTGATGGCGGCGGGGCTTTCCCCCACGTCTATTGTAACAGTGCGCAACTGCGGCGGCATGCTGCTGCTGGGCCTGGTGCTGGCGGTCCGAAACCAGTCGGTGTTCCGGGTGCGCAGGGAACATCTGAAGTACTTTTTCGGCACGGGAGTCGTAAGCGTGGTGCTCTTCACCGCATGCTATTTCTCCTGCCAGAAGGTATGTTCACTTTCGGTCGCCTCCGTGCTGCTGTATACCGCACCTTCCTTTGTGGTACTGCTTTCCGCTCTGCTGTGGCGGGAGCGGGTGACGGGGCGGAAACTGGCGGCATTGGGGCTGACGCTGGTGGGGTGTGCGCTGGTGTGCGGGCTCTTTTCCGGACAGGTCACCGTCACGGCGGCGGGGGTGCTGCTGGGCCTGGGGGCCGGATTTTTCTACGCTCTATACAGCATCTTCGGCCGGTACGCCCTGGCCCACTACGGACCCCTAACGGTGACCATGTGGACGTTTCTCTTCGCGGGGCCGGCCTCGCTGGTGCTGCTGCGGCCGTCGGAACTGGCGGCGGCTTTTTCCGTTCCCGGCACCTGGCTCACGGCGGCGGGACTGGTGGCGGTGTCCACGGCGGCGCCGTACCTGCTCTACACCTGGGGCCTTGCCCGGGTGGAATCCGGCCGGGCTTCCATCTTGGCAAGCCTGGAGCCGGTGGTGGCGTCCCTTGCGGGAACACTACTCTTTCACGAGCCTCTCAGCGCCGCGACGCTGGCGGGGATTGCCTGCGTGCTGGCAGGCGTATCGATTTTGAGGTGATACCATGGCAAAGCATAAAGAAGAAAAGACCAATGTGATGCGGATTCTGGACCAGAAGAAGATCCCCTATACCGCCCGATTCTACGAGGAGGGCGAGGGTCCGGAGGGGACCCGGGAGTATGGCGTCCACGTGGCCCAGGCCCTGGGGCAGGACCCGGCCCGGGGCTTCAAGACGCTGGTGGCCCGGGGCGCATCCAAGGGCATTTATGTATTTGAAGTGCCGGTGGCGGAGACCCTGGATTTGAAGAAAGCCGCCCGGGCGGTGGGGGAGAAGTCCATCCAGATGCTCCACGTCAGCGAGATCAACGCCGTCACCGGCTATATCCGGGGCGGATGCAGCCCCGTGGGCATGAAAAAGGCGTACCCCACCGTGTTCCATGAGACGGTGACGGATTACGACACCGTCTACATCTCCGCCGGGAAGATCGGCGCTCAGGTGGAGCTAGCCCCTGGCCCTCTCCTGGAACTGCTGGGCGCCGGAACGGCGGACCTCATCGTGAAAGAGGGATAACCCCAGGTGCAGCCCCACGGCGAAAGCGTCGGCGGACCACTGGAGGTAGCGCTCGTAAAAGGCGTCGTCCAGCCGCAGCCGGACATCCGCGTCCAGGGAGAGACCGCCCAGCAGCTCCTCCAGGCTTTCGTGGTCATAGGGGCAGACTTCCCGCAGCGTCTGGACGCAGTAGGAGTCAAAGAGCTTTTCATAGATGGGGTTCATCGTATACACCACCTTAAATAGAACTTTTAATGTTCTCTACAAGACTATTATAGAACATGATATGTTCTGCGTCAAGGAGAATTTCCATGGACACATTAAAGCAATTTGGGGAAAGACTGAAACTGCTGCGAAAGGAACAGCGACTTTTTCAGCGTGATATGGCGGAGTTTTTGCAGATCACAGAGGTGCATTACCGCCGGATGGAAGCAGGGAAGGTCAATATCCCCACCTTGACCTTATGCGCCCTGGCAGACCGGTTTGGCGTGACCACAGACTATCTGCTGGGCCGCAGCGAGGACCGGGGCGGACCGTCCGCCTCCTGAGGGAACCTTTTATCAATCACAATCGAAGGAGACAACAGCGCATATGCAGGATCAGATCATCGTCAAGGGCGCCCGGGTCAACAACCTGAAAAACATCGACGTCACCATCCCCCGGGACAAGCTGGTGGTGATGACGGGCCTCTCCGGCTCCGGCAAGAGCTCCCTGGCCTTCGATACCATCTATGCCGAGGGCCAGCGGCGGTACGTGGAGAGCCTCTCCTCCTACGCCCGGATGTTTCTGGGCCAGATGGACAAGCCGGATGTGGACTATATCGAGGGACTTTCTCCCGCCATCTCCATTGACCAGAAGACTACCAGCAAGAACCCCCGCTCCACCGTGGGCACGGTGACGGAGGTCTATGACTACCTGCGGCTCCTCTGGGCCCGGGTGGGTACGCCCCACTGCCCCAAGTGCGGTAAGGAGATCCGCCAGCAGACCATCGACCAGATCATTGACCAGGTCCTTGCCCTGCCGGAGGGCACCCGCATCCAGGTGATGGCGCCGGTGATCCGGGGCAAGAAGGGCGAGCACGTGAAGGTGTTCGAGGAAGCCAAGCGCTCCGGCTATGTCCGGGCCCGGGTGGACGGGAACCTCTACGAGCTGGACGAGGAGATCAAGCTGGAGAAAAACAAAAAGCACAACATCGAGATCGTGGTGGACCGGCTCATCATCCGGCCGGACATCCAGCAGCGCCTGACGGACAGCGTGGAGACCGCCTCCGGTCTCTCCGGCGGGCTGGTGGTCATCAACCTACTGCGGGAGGAGCAGGACCTGATGTTCTCCCAGAACTACGCCTGCGAGGATTGCGGTATCTCCATCGAGGAGCTGACGCCCCGGATGTTCTCCTTCAATAACCCCTTCGGCGCCTGCCCCACCTGCACGGGTCTGGGCAGCCAGCTCAAGGCCGACCCGACCCTGGTGGTGCCGGACCCCAACCTCTCCATTCTGGAGGGCGCCATCCAGGCCAGTGGCTGGGGCAATATCCGCTCCGACGGCATCTCCCGCATGTATTTTGACGCCCTTTCCAAAAAGTACGGCTTCAAGCTCACCACCCCCTGGAAGGACCTGAGCGACGAGGTGAAGGACGTCATCCTCTACGGCACCAAGGGGGAGAAGTTGGAGCTCCACTATGACCAGCCCCGGGGCAAGGGTGTTTTATACCAGGTCTTCGAGGGCATCTGCAACAATGTGGAGAGGCGCTATCAGGAGACCCAGAGCGACGCCAGCAAGCGGGAGCTGGAAGAAGTGATGGCGGAGTGTCCCTGTCCCACCTGCCATGGCCGCCGGCTGAAAAAGGAGTCCCTGGCGGTGACGGTGGGGGACCTGGACATCTTCTCCTTCACGGAACTGTCCGTGACGGACGAGCTGGCCTGGGTGGACAAGCTGACACTCACCGAGCAACAGATGCGCATCGCGGGACGGATTTTGAAGGAGATCAAATCCCGCCTGGGCTTTTTGCAGTCCGTGGGGCTGGGGTACCTGACCCTGGCCCGGGCGGCGGCCACCCTCTCCGGCGGTGAGAGCCAGCGCATCCGCTTGGCCACCCAGATCGGTTCTTCCCTGATGGGGGTCCTCTATATCCTGGATGAACCCTCCATCGGTCTTCATCAGAGGGACAACGACAAGCTGCTGGCCACGCTGCGGAACCTCCGGGATCTGGGCAATACCCTTCTGGTGGTGGAGCACGACGAGGATACCATGCGGGCGGCGGACTACCTCATCGACATCGGCCCCGGCGCCGGTGTTCACGGCGGTCAGGTGGTGGCCGCCGGCACGCCGGAGGAGGTTATGGCCAATCCCAACAGCCTCACGGGCCAGTACCTCTCCGGCAAGAAGAAAATTCCGGTTCCCACGGAGCGCCGCAAGGGCAGCGGAAAATTCCTGAAAGTCATCGGCGCGGCGGAAAACAACCTCCGCCACATTGACGTCACCTTCCCCCTGGGCACTTTCACCGTGGTCACCGGCGTCTCCGGCTCCGGCAAGTCCTCCCTGGTCAACGAGGTGCTCTTCAAGCGGTTGGGAGCGGACCTTATGCGCATGAAAGTCCATCCCGGCAAGTGTGACCGGATCGAGGGCATCGAGAACCTGGACAAGGTAGTGGACATTGACCAGAGCCCCATCGGTCGGACGCCCCGCTCCAACCCCGCTACCTACACGGGCCTCTTCAACGACATCCGAGACCTCTTCGCTTCCACTCAGGAGGCTAAGAGCCGGGGCTACGGTCCGGGACGGTTTTCCTTCAATGTCCGTGGCGGACGGTGTGAGGCCTGCTCCGGCGACGGCGTGCTGAAAATCGAGATGCACTTCCTGCCGGATATCTTCGTCCCCTGTGAGGTCTGCAAGGGCAAGCGGTACAACCGGGAGACCCTGGAGGTCCGCTACAAGGGCAAGAACATCGCTGAGGTGCTGGATATGACGGTGGACGAGGCGGTGGAGTTCTTCTCCGCACTGCCCAAGCTCCGGAACAAGCTCCAGACCCTTCAGGACGTGGGTCTGGGCTATGTGAAACTGGGCCAGCCCTCCACGGAGCTCTCCGGCGGCGAGGCCCAGCGGGTGAAGCTGGCCACCGAGCTCTCCAAGCAGGCAACTGGCCGCACCATCTATATTCTGGACGAGCCCACCACCGGTCTCCACAGCGAGGATGTGCGCAAGCTCCTGGAAGTCCTGCAGCGCCTGGTGGACACCGGCAACACCGTGGTGGTTATCGAGCATAACCTGGATGTCATCAAGTGCGCCGACCACCTCATTGACCTGGGGCCCGAAGGGGGCGACGGCGGCGGCACTGTTGTTGTCACCGGCACGCCGGAGGAAGTGGCAGCCTGCCCGGAGAGCTTTACGGGCCAGTATCTCAAAAAAGTGCTGGTGCGGTAAGAAACCATGCACCTGCCTGCGAATCCGTTGTATTTTCCGCCGGTTTGTGATAGTGTGGAAAAAACCGGTGGAAAGAACTCCTGAGAATGACCGCATTTGCAGGAGAGATTCCCCGTATTCCAACCGGAGCGTCCGGTATCAAATATTGCTTAACGAAAGAAAGTTGAGGATCACCTATGTCTAACATTAAAAACGTTGCTATGATCACCGTCTGCGGCCGGCCCAATGTGGGCAAATCCAGCCTCACCAATGCACTGGTGGGGGAGAAGGTCGCCATTGTCTCCAACAAGGCACAGACCACCCGGAACCGGATTTACGGTGTGGTGAACCGGGAGGACACCCAGTATATCCTGCTGGATACCCCCGGCCTCCACAAGCCCAAGTCCGCTCTGGGGGACTATATGGTCAAGGTTGTCACCTCCAGTCTCTCCGATGTGGACTGTGCCCTTTTGCTGGTGGAGCCCATCGCCCATGTGGGCGGCCCGGAGAAGGCCCTGATTGAGCGCATCCAGGAGGAAAAGATCCCCTGCATCCTCTGCATCAACAAGATCGACACTGTGGAACCCTCCGCACTGCTGCCGGTGATCGCGGCCTACAATGAGGCCTGGGATGGTTTTGACGCCATCATTCCCATCTCCGCCCACACCGGCAGCGGACTGGACGATCTGATGCATGAGCTGCGTAAGTACGCCCAGGAGGGACCCCAGCTGTTCCCGGACGGACAGACCAGCGACCAGCCGGAGCGGCAGGTGATGGGCGAGATCATCCGGGAGAAGCTGCTGCTCTGCCTGGATAAGGAGATCCCCCACGGCACCGCCGTGGAGATCACCAAATTCTCTGAGCGGGATTCCGGCGTGGTGGATGTGGACGCCACCATCTACTGTGAAAAGGCCAGCCACAAGGGCATCATCATCGGCAAGCAGGGAGCCATGCTGAAAAAGATCAGCTCCCTGGCCCGGCACGACATGGAGAAGTTCATGGGCACCAAGGTGTATCTGGAGACTTGGGTCAAGGTCAAGGAAAACTGGCGGGACAACGTGAATTACGTGCGGAGCTTCGGCTATCAGGACGAGTGAGAGGGCACCGGAGCGCGATACCGCAGAAACGACTCAAATTTTGAAAAACACACCCGGACATTTCCAGCCATCAAATCCGACAAAATCCGCAGACTAAGTCCAAAGGAGGTCTGCGGATTGGAAACTTTGCTTTGGGACTGGTTTTATGAGACCGGGGAGCCGATGGCCTATGTGCTTTACCGCCGGGCTGAGGCGGAAGACCTGTAAGTGGGGCGGCGTTGCCGCCCGCTACATAGCACAGCCCGGAAGGAGGAGGCGTACCGTGGCATCCACGCCCTACATCGTCACAAGGGGCATCGTCCTCCGGGAGACGGAGACGAAAGAGAGCGACAAGATTTTAACGCTTTTGACGGCGGACCACGGGAAGATCCCCGTAATTGCCCGGGGCGCCCGCCGGAAAAGCTGCAAGTTTGCGGCTGCCGCCCAGCATCTGGTGTGGTCTGAGTGGACACTCTATCAAAAAGGCGAGTGGTATTATGCCAACGAGGGAGCCACGCTGGAGCTGTTTACTGGACTGCGAGTGGACCTGGATGCGCTGGCCCTGGGATGCTACTTTGCGGAGCTCACAGAGGCAGTTACCAGTGAGGAGGTGCCGGCAGAGAGGCTGCTGCGCCATTTGCTCAACGGCCTTTACGCGCTGGGAACCCTGCGCAAGCCTCCGGTACTGGTGAAGGCAGCCTTTGAGATGAAGCTCCTGTGCCTCGCGGGCTATGAGCCGCTGGTGGACAGCTGTGCGTACTGCGGTCGGGCAGACCCGGAGCAGCCGCTGCTGGATGTGGTCCAGGGTGTTCTCCGCTGCCGGAGCTGCGGCGTTAAGGAGAGTACCTTGTCTATGCCGCTGTGCACCAGCTCTCTGGCAGCACTGCGGCATATCGTCTACGGGGACCCCAAGCGGCTCTATTCCTTTACATTGGGGGAGGATGCTCTGGAGCGTCTGGCCGGGGCGGCTGAGGCCTTTACGGCGGCTCAGCTGGAGCGGGGATTTCGGACGCTAGATTTCTATAAGAGCCTTCAGCCCCCGAAAACCTCGTCCAAATAGGGTACAAACTGTAATATTTTTAAGCTAATATACAATGTGGAGCGAAAAATGAAGGAATTTGTCGTCGGCCTCTACCGCCTGGAGGTGGATGTGGAGGCGACCCGGGCCTATTACGATGCCCACCCCGGTCCCTGGATCACCTGCGAATGCGACGGATGCCGGAACTTTGTTAGGGCGGCGGGGAAGCTGCCCCAGGCAGTGGTGGATTTTTTCCAGACGCTGGGGCTGGACCCGGAAAAGCCGGGGGAGCTGTGCTTCTACCAGGGGACGTCGGAGACTCTCTCCGGCGGCGGCTGGTATCACCTGGTGGGACGAGTGGTGGAGGGTTCCTCCAAACCTGGGGACTATGAAGTATTTCCGGCGGGGTGGTATGATCTGGCAGAGGGATTCTCTGTTGGGTTCAAAACGGAGTGTGACCTGCTGCCGGACGACTTTCCAAAGCCTAGCTTTCAGATGGAGTTCAACCATGTGATGCCCTGGGTCCTGAACAAGCCTAATCCCTATATCTATGAATGACCATCAAGTGAAAACGCTTGACAGGAGATCTGAGAATGAGCGAGCAATTTGAAAAATCCATCCGCACTCTGGAACTGCCCAGAGTGCTGCAGCTGCTCTCCGAACAGGCGGTCAGCGCGGAGGGGAAGGCCCGGTGCCTGCGCATCCGCCCGGAGACGGAGGCAGAGGAGGCGCTGCGGCTGCTGGACCAAACGGACGCAGCCCGGGCCATGATCGGCCTGCGGGGCAGTCCTTCCTTTTCCGGTGTCAAGCCGGTGGCGGAGGCATTGGACCGGGCGGACCGGGGCGGCAGCCTGAACACCCGGGAGCTGCTGACCATCGCGGACCTGCTGACCGCCGCCCGGCGTGCCAAGGAGTACTTCTCCGGCGATGACCGGACGGAAAAGACGGCTATTGACCATTTGTTTTTGTCCCTTCACGGTAACCGTTTCCTGGAGGAGACCATCAAGCGCTGTATCCCCGACGAGGATACCATTGCCGATGCCGCCAGCCCGGAGCTGGCGGATATCCGCCGCCACATGCGGGCGGCCCAGGCTAAGAGCCGCCAGATTCTGCAGAAGATCATCTCTTCTCCCACTTATGGGAAGATCCTGCAGGAGACCATCATCACCCAGCGGGACGGCCGCTTTGTGGTGCCGGTCAAGGCGGAGCATAAGGGAGACCTACCGGGCCTGGTGCATGATATCTCCTCCTCCGGTGCCACGCTGTTTGTGGAGCCCATGGGAGTGGTCCAGGCCAACAACGAGCTCATCGAGCTGGAGGCCAAGGAGCAGCAGGAGATCGAGCGCATCCTGGCGGATCTGTCCGCCCAGGCGGCGGCCCACCGGGAGGATATCCAGTGGGACTATGACACCTTGGTGCATCTGGACGTGATTTTCGCCCGTGGACAGCTGAGCTATCGGATGGACGGCGTGCGCCCCCTGGTTCGTCGGGACGGGGCCATCCACCTACGTAAGGCCCGGCATCCGCTGCTGGACCCCAAGACGGCGGTGCCCATCGACATTGAGCTGGGCGGCGCCTTTGACACCCTGGTCATCACCGGTCCTAACACCGGCGGCAAGACCGTTTCCCTGAAGACGCTGGGCCTTCTGACGCTGATGACCCAGTGCGGGCTGCACATCCCCGTGGCAGACCGCAGCGAAATTTCCGTCTATGAGCGGGTGCTGGCAGACATCGGCGATGAGCAGAGCATTGAACAGAGTTTGTCTACTTTCTCGGCCCATATGGTCAATATCGTGAATATTTTGGAGGAGGCGGACCGCCGCAGTTTGATCCTGTTTGATGAGCTGGGCGCCGGTACGGACCCGGTGGAGGGCGCGGCACTGGCCATTGCCATCATCCAGCACGTCCGCAAGGCGGGGGCGCGGGTGGCGGCCACCACCCATTATGCCGAGCTCAAGACCTTTGCCATGACCACTGCGGGGGTGGAAAATGCCTCCTGCGAATTTGACGTGGAGACACTGCGGCCCACCTACCGGTTGCTGATCGGTATCCCCGGCAAGTCCAATGCCTTTGCCATTTCCAAGCGGCTGGGACTGCCGGATGTGGTCATCGAGACCGCCAAGGCGCAGATAAACAACGATTCCGTCCGGTTCGAGGACGTGCTCACGGAGCTGGAGGCCAAGCGCCAGGCGCTGGAAAAGCAGCAGCTGGAGGCGGACCGGCTCTACCGGCAGCGGGAGGAGGACGCCCGGAAGGCCCGGGAGTTCCGGGAGCAGATGGAGCGGGCCAAGGAGAACGCCCGCAGCCGCGGCGAGGCGGAGGCCAAGCGCATCCTGCGGGATGCCCGGGCCACGGCTGACCAGGTGTTTTCCGAACTTGCCGAAATGCGCAAGGCCCAGGCCAAGGCGGAGCGCACCATGAATGCCAACGAAGCCAGGGCCAACATCTTCCGCCAGCTCAACGAGGCGGAGGACGCCGCTACCCATCGGGATGCCCGGCAGGAGCCAATTCCCAAGCCCAGCCGACCCATCCGGGTGGGAGACCTGGTGGAGTTCCCCGGTGTCCGCCAGCCGGCGGAGGTGGTGTCTGTCGGGAAAGACGGCACGTTGCAGCTCAAGGCCGGTGTGCTCAAGCTCAAGGCCAAGGCCGATGAAGTCCGGCTCATTGAGGACGACGAGCGGGCGGCAAAGAAAAAAGCACCGGCGGTCACCATCCGGCAGAACGCCGACCGGGCCCTGCGGGCCTCTGCCCCCCGGGAACTGGATATCCGGGGCCTGGAGACGCTGGAGGCGGAGAGCGTGGTTGAGAATTTCCTCTCCGCTGCCGTCATGGCCCATCTGGAGACCGTCACCATCATCCACGGCAAGGGTACCGGCGCGCTGCGCAAGGCGGTCCATGCCGTTTTGCGGCGAAATAAGGCGGTGAAGGACTTCCGGCTGGGTGTTTACGGTGAGGGTGAGTCCGGTGTGACCGTGGTCACGCTGAAATAAGAGCGTCTGCGGACGGAAAGCAGACGGCCTTTACAAAGGTATTTGCTGTCTGCTATACTGAAACCAAATTCTGAACAATGAGGTGACGGTATGCAAGCGATGGAAAGACCGTATCACATCGGGTGCGCCCCGGAAGACGTGGGCCGCTACTGCATTTTGCCGGGTGATCCGGGCCGGGTGCCCGCCATTGCGGCGTTGTTTGACGACGCCAAGCAGGTGGGCTGCAACCGGGAATTCAACGTCTGGACCGGAACCCTGCTGGGGGAGAAGGTGACGGCCTGTTCCACCGGCATTGGCGGCCCTTCCGCAGCAATTGCCATGGAAGAACTGCACAAGTGCGGTGCCGACACCTTTATCCGCACGGGAACCTGCGGCGGTATCGCGATGGAAGTCCAGGCCGGGGATGTCGTGGTGGCCACCGGCGCTGTCCGCTTTGAACATACCAGCATGGAATATGCTCCCATCGAGTTTCCGGCGGTGGCGGATTTTACCATTACCGGCTGCCTGGTGGAGGCGGTGAAGAAGCTGGGGTATCCCCTGCATACCGGCGTCGTCCAGTGCAAGGACAGCTTTTACGGCCAGCACAGCCCTGAGGCGTCCCCTGTCTCCTATGAGCTCAAAGCCAAGTGGGAGGCGTGGAAACGTCTGGGCGTCAAGGCCAGTGAGATGGAGTCCGCAGCACTGTTTGTGGTGGCGGCAGCCCTGGGCTGCCGGTGCGGTTCCTGTTTCCATGTGGTGTGGAACCAGGAGCGGGAGGCTGCCGGTCTGGACCAGAAGAAGAGCGAGGACACGTCCACCTCGGTCAAGGCGGCGGTGGAGGCGCTGAAGCTGCTGATTCGGAAGGATCGGGAAGCCAACAGATAACCTGGGGCAGGGCATTCTGCACTTTGCCCGGTACATCGTCCATATCTCGTAATACCGCTGAGCGACTGCGGTTCATGAAAAAACGCGCCGTGTTCCTTTTGGAACACGGCGCGTTTTTCAGTTGTCTGTGCGGATGCCGCGCTGGATATCCCGGATATCGTAGGGGGCGGTCTGATAGACGAAATAGTTGAGCCAGTTGGAGTAAAGAAGATGGGCACAGGAGCGCCAGGTCACTACCGGCTTGCGGTTGGGATTGTCGTCCGGGAAATAATTCTCCGGCACATGGACGGGAACACCAGCCACCAGGTCCCGCATGTACTCATTGCGCAGGGTGTCCCGATCGTATTCCGCGTGGCCCATCAAAAAGATCTGACGGCCCTGGTCGGTCTTGACGGCGTAGACCCCCGCCTCGGGAGAGGAGGCGAGGACTTTCAGCCCCGGCACAGCCTCAATATCCTCCCGCAGTACCGTGGTGTTGCGGGAATGGGGCACCCAGAATTCATCGTCAAAGCCACGGAAGAGGATGAAATTGGGGTCCTCCACGGTGTGGCGGAACACGCCGGAGAGCTTTTGAGGCAGCTGCCGCTTGGGGATGCCGTAGTGGTAGTAAAGGCCCGCCTGGGCGCCCCAGCAGATATGGAGGGTGGAGTGGACATGGGTCTTGCTCCACTCCATAATCTCACACAGTTCCGGCCAGTAGTCCACCTCTTCAAAGGGTAGGTTCTCCACCGGTGCGCCGGTAATGATGAGCCCGTCGAACGTGCGGTCCCGCACCTCGTCAAAGGACTTGTAAAAAGCCAGCATGTGCTCCTGAGAGGTGTTTTTGGAAACATGGCCGCTGGGGGCGATCAGCTCCAGCTGGATCTGCAGCGGGGTGTTGCCCAGGACCCGGGCCAGCTGGGTCTCCGTGTCCACCTTAGTGGGCATCAGGTTCAAAAGGAGAATCTGCAGCGGCCGGATGTCCTGGGTGATGGCCCGGGTCTCCGTCATGACGAAGATGTTCTCTCGGGTCAGTGTGGCGGTGGCAGGCAGCTGGTTTGGAATCTTGATGGGCATGCTTACTTCACCTGGTCCAGCGCCTGGGCGATGTCGTCGATGAGGTCCTGCTTGCTCTCCAGGCCGCAGCTCATCCGCACCAGACCTGCAGGGATGCCGGCCTCAGCAAGCTGCTGGTCGTTCATCTGCCGGTGGGTGGAGGAGGCGGGATTGAGGCAGCAGGTGCGGGCGTCGGCCACATGGGTCTCGATGGCGGCCAGCTTCAGATGCTTCATGAAGGTCTCGGCAGCGGTCCGACCGCCCTTGAGTTCGAAGGACACCACGCCGCAGGAGCCATGGGGCAGGTACTTTTCTGCCAAGGCGTGATACTTGTCACCGGGGAGGCCGCAGTAGCTCACATGGGAGACCTTGGGATGGGCGGCCAGGAACTCCGCCACCGCTTGGCCGTTTTCACAGTGGCGGGCCATGCGGACATGGAGGCTCTCCAGGCCCAGGTTCAGATAAAAGGCGTTCTGAGGGGACTGGATGGAGCCGAAGTCCCGCATCAGCTGGGCGGTGCACTTGGTGATAAAGGCGCCCTCCTTGCCGAACTTCTCGGCGTAGGTGATGCCGTGATAGCTCTCATCCGGGGTAGTGAGGCCAGGAAACTTATCGGCATGGGCCATCCAGTCAAACTTGCCGGAGTCCACGATGGCGCCGCCCACGGCAGTGCCGTGGCCATCCATGTACTTGGTGGTGGAGTGGGTGACGATGTCAGCGCCCCACTCGAAGGGGCGGCAGTTGACGGGAGTGGCGAAAGTGTTGTCCACAATCAGAGGGACACCGTGGGCGTGGGCGGCGTTGGCGAACTTCTCAATGTCCAGCACAGTCAGAGCGGGGTTGGCGATGGTCTCGCCGAAAACGGCCTTGGTGTTGGGCCGGAAGGCGGCGTTAAGTTCCTCTTCGGTGCAGTCGGGGCCCACGAACGTGGTCTCGATGCCCATCTTTGCCATGGTGACGGAGATCAGGTTGAAGGTTCCGCCGTAGATGGAGGAGGAGGCCACGATGTGGTCGCCGCAGCCGGCGATGTTGAAGAGAGCGAAGAAGTTGGCCGCTTGACCGGAGGAGGTCAGCATGGCCGCGGTGCCGCCCTCCAGCTCGCAGATCTTGGCGGCCACGTAATCGTTGGTGGGGTTCTGGAGCCGGGTGTAGAAATAGCCGGTGGCCTCCAGATCAAAGAGCTTGCCCATGTCCTCGCTGGTGGCGTACTTGAAGGTGGTGGACTGGATGATGGGGATCTGCCGGGGCTCACCGTTGCCGGGGGTGTAGCCGCCCTGGACGCATTTGGTTTCCAGACGATAGTTGCTCATAATGGGAACTCCTTTCCAATGTCGGGGGACGAAAAAAGGCTTTCGTCCCAAAGATTGTTCTTTGAGACGAAAGCCTGTGATGCTTCCGCGGTACCACTCAAATTGCGGCAGGTATCAAACCGGCCGCCCCTCATGGGGTCCAACAACCCCTTCGCACTGACGCAGCGTACGCGGGTCGCCCTAGCGGCATTGCTGCCCTCGAACGGCCGGCTCAGGAGCCATAGGACCTGAGACCCCTTGCCGCCGGCTTCCACCGCCCGCCAGCTCTCTGGAGGCGCCTGATCTCGTCCCTCTCCGTCATCGCTTTGGAAAGTATTATAGAAAAGCGGTTCGGATTTGTCAACAGCGGATTTTTCCCGAAGAGGCGCCGCCTCAGCTCCGGTTTTCCACGATGTGGACGTTCAGGTGGTCGTAGGTCATCTCCACGCCATGGGCAGCAAAGGTCTCCCGCAGGCGCTCCCCCAAGGCAAAGTGGACGTCCCAGTAATTCTCCGGCGTGGCCCAGCAGTAGATGGTGTACTCGATGGAACTGTCACCGTAATTGGTCAGGTATACGCTGGGGGCCGGGTCCTCCAGAATGTGCTCTGTTTTGGCCAGGGCCTCCCGGCAGGCGGCCTTCACCGTCTCGGTGGGGGCGTCGTAGGAGGCCGTTACCTTGCGGGTCACCCGGCGACGACCCAGCAGGGTGTAGTTGGAGACCTTGGAGCTGGCCAGCTCCTTGTTGGGCAGCATCACCAGCACGCCCTCCGGCGTGATGAGCTTGGTGTGGTTGAGGCTGATCTCCTCCACCGTGCCGGAGGTGGAATCGGCCTCGATGAAGTCCCCGATGGAAAAGGGGTGAGAGGAGAGAATTACCAGGCCGCCGGCCACGTTTCCGAGAATGTCCTCCGCGGCCAGGGTAATGCCCAGAGATCCCACCGACAGCAGCGCCACGAGAGAGGTCATGTCGATCTCCAGACATTCCGCCGTGATGATGCCGGCCACAATGTAGAGCACCAGCCGGATGCCGGAGAGCAGGTAGCGCTGGACCCGCTCATCCAGCTTGGACCGGGACACCAGACGCCGGATCAGCTTCATCAGCAGCCGGATGGCAATCAGGCAGATGACCAGTGTGACGGCGGCGGTCAGGATCTTGCTGGCGGAGAGTGTGCCGAAGGCAGTGCCCAGCGCGGAAGAAATGGTTGTGGTCATAGGACGGCTCCTTTCCCAGAAACGACGGCGCTCACGGCATCAGCCTGCCCACAGCCGCCAGATGACGATCCCCACCGGGATCAGGATCTGCAAAATCAAAATTGCCGGGATTCCGTAACGGAAGGACCGGTGCAGCGTCTTGTGGTGAAAGACCCGCATGCCCAGCAGCGCACCGATGCTGCCGCCCAGGATGGAGAGCAGAAACAGCGTCTTCTCCGGCACCCGGCGGACGGCCTCGTTGCGGACTTTCCGGCGGGCCTTCCACTTATCCAAGCCGAATACCAAAAAGGTAACAAGATTGATGAGGACCAGCCAGATCCCCAGAAGTGCCCAGGGATTGCCAATCACCGCAAAAAGCGTGGTGGAATTTTCCGTTGGCAGATAGAGCGCCTTTTCCATTATGGGTGCCCCCTATTCTTGAAAGAATACAAAAAGACTGACCGGAGTGCTCCGGCCAGTCCAGTGTATCAGAAATCTCAGCCTCTGACAAGACGGCTCAGTTCGCCATCGGTCTGAGCGGCCAGCCGGGCGTTGTTGTACACCAGCTGGATGTTGGAGGCCAGGGAATCGCCGCCGGTCAGGTCTTTGATCTTGGATCTTGGCCAGCAGGAAGGGGGTGCTCTCCTTGCCGTGGATGCCCTGGGTATTGGCTTCGGCTACCGCCTCGTCAATGGCCCTGTTGATAACGTCTGCGTCCATGGAGTATTCCTCGGGGATGGGGTTGGTCACCAGCGTGCCGTCGCCAAGGCCCATATCCTGCTTGACGTAAAACGCCTTGGCTAGTTCTGCGGGGGTGTCGATCTCGTAGTCCATCTGGAAACCGCTCCTGCGGGTGTAGAAGGCGGGCAGCTCTTGGTGCCGTAGCCGATGACGGGCACGCCGGCGTGCTCAACAAGCCAGGCAATGGACGCGGCGGGGGTGTTGGTGTCCATAACGATCACCTGGCTGTTGCACAGAAGCTTTTGCCGCTGGGCTAGCACCTGGGGGGGTGAGATGGCGGTACGTGTCCATGGTCACGCCGTCCACCACCGTTACGCAAGGGGCAGTGTGGATGGAATGATATAGCCTTTGCCGGAGATGTAGCCCTTTTTCATCAGATTGGAGATGTGCACCGCCACGGAGGACCGGGTGATGCCTGCCTTGTCCGCCAGCTCTTGCTGAGAGATCATTGAATTTTCTTCAATCCAGTTGAGAAGCTGCCACTCGCGCTGTGTCATGCCGGCCCTCCTGTATCTAATATCTAAAAAAATTTAGAAGCATAATCCTATGCTTGGATTATTTGGGTTTCAAGGAAATGTCAATCCCCAATTTCCACATCTCTGTGGAAATTTCGGAAGCTTGCAAGAAAAGAAGTACCGGCGGCGGAACAAAACCGCGGCCGGCGCCGACAGAAAAGACAGAAAGGGAGGCGAAGAAAATGAAAGCGAGACTGGCCTTTTTGAGTATCGGCCTGTGCCTTTGCCTGCTGGCGGGCTGGGGCGTGTTCGGGGAAAAGCCGCTGCGGGAGGAGACGCTGCCGGAGGAATCCCCGGAAACCACCTTGTGCCGGGTGGTACAGGAGGATCAGGGGACGCTGCTGCTGGCAGAGCAGGGGTCCACCGGGGTGTTTACGCTGTCGTTGGGAGATCAGGACATGACGCTGGACGGCACGGAGTTTGATCCGTCGGCACCTGGAGCGTACCAGGCTCTGCCGGGAGGCTCCCTGGCCGGGACGACGGTGTTGGTGACCAATTCCGGCGGGTTCCAGGAGACCTGGCCCCTTCAGTTCTCCAATGTCACGGCGCTGGCGTTTTCCACGGAGGAGTTCAACGATCTCAGCGTACTCTATCTCCAGGTGCTGGAGGATCTGTGGGCGGCGGATCCCGGCCTCAACGAAAATATTACGGAGCTGGGGGTAGACCTCTCAGGGACCAGCCTCAGCTACCCCGAGCGGCAGGCAGTGGCATGGGCCTTCGGTCAGGCCCATGGGCTGACGGCCATTCAGGGAACGTATGAAGAGCTGGCGGAGGGCGGCTATCTGACTCCAATCTCTTTTGAAGGCTCCGCCGGAGAGGGAGAGGAGCACCCGGCGCTGTACCAGTGGGAGGATGGGTGCTTGTTCTCCATCACAGAGACGGACGATCCGGTAGTGTTCAGCCTGCCTTCTCTGGGGCCCGGTGACGAGATCCCGGACTACGACGGCGTGCGTTTTAACGCCGAGAAGTGGCGCTCCCCGCTGGGAGCTTACTATTTCCAGGACTGCACCGCCGTCAGCATCGGAGGTCACTGGGGGAGCTATACTGTGGGCAGCGAGGCCATTTCCTAAGAGGCGGCGGGGCTGGGCGAGGGGCCGGCCCC
>OOBW01000618.1_pt1 | contig 23658 bp, 24 predicted proteins | sample 1671701 | NCBI WGS metagenome assembly OOBW01 (sample SAMN06348183, study PRJEB24527) | human gut metagenome | biome: human gut; feature: ankylosing spondylitis patient; material: feces | host: Homo sapiens | place: China | collected 2015-10 | reverse complement strand
TCTGATACTCCCCTATAAAAATGGCTATTTATCAACTGTTTGTTGTGACATAGCCATTGTTAATAATAGAATATTTTATTAGTTGTGTTTTTATATTAGATTAAACCTTGACGATGGAATTCGTTAAGTTCTTCTTTGGAAAAACGTTCTGTCATTGCTTTCATATAAGCTACTTTTCTTGTACCATGGGAATATCTATAGCGAGAAAATAATGATTTTTCATCTAGATATAATGCTTCTTCATAAATTTCTCTCATTTCTTGAGTTTTATTTTGCATAGCATTAAGTGCATCCATAAAAAGACCCATATAAAAAACTCCTTTATAATAATATTTATTTTAATCTAAATCAAATAAGTCAAAAAGTTTTTTCTTAGCTCTATCAGCATTATGACTAACATAATCACTAGGAGTATCTCTTAAACTATCTCGTTTGGAACGATTGCAATGAGCACAGAGACCTTGGAGATTATCTAATCCATCTCCACCACCATAACTTTGAGGAACAATATGATCAACATCTAAATCACTTTTACGTACTTTTCTACCGCATTTTCTGCATGTATACCAACCATGATTAGATTTGTTTTCTTTAAAATAATCATCTCTATATCCCATAATAGATACATCTCCTTATAATTTTTTTGTTTTATTATAATAGCATAATTATCAGAATAAATCAAATTATGAGACAAAATATAATATATAATAAAAGTTATTTGACAATTAAATTAATTTCATATATTATAGAACCATAAGAGATGACAAAAGAATATAAATACCTTTAGAAAATAAAAAAGACTAATTGTGTTACCAGCACAATTAGTCTTGCCGAACAACCTACCCACATAAGTTGCTCAGTAATATTCTAAATTCATTATACTTATGTATTTGCGAAATGTCAACACATGTCAAGAAAATTTAATGATTTTAGGTAGGTTAAGTAGGCACATTATAAACACAGAAAAGTTTATGATGTGTTTTTTAGTATCTAAAATCAGATATGGGATTAAACCATATCAGCACGCTCTGAGGCTTAATCAGAGAGGGGAAACCACACTTGGCAAGGTGTATAAACTAAGGTATGAAAGAAATTCATGCTAACTGTGTTGCGAGCGGATGCGATAAATTTGCACGGTGTAGATAATGTGCTTAACCATTATCTATTGACGTAAGTGGGTAAAGTGCTGACAAACTCCCATAAATGCCTAAATACATATAAAAATATGAGCCGTTTTGACGGCTTTTTTTTATACTTGAATATAAAAGTATGTATGTACATGGTTAAACAAGTCAGCGGGGGCTAAGTATCGGGTGCGAAAGTACCGTATAAAAGTTACTAAAGAAATTTAGTGCAGTGAGGGCGATAAGACCACTGTTATAACTTTTGCTGTGTAGAAGCAGCGGCTAGTTAAGATTATTAAAGAAACTTCAACGACCGATGGGTGTATAAAGTACAATAATAATAGCTATACCTATAATACAATTATTGTATTATAGGTATAGCTATTATCTAATTTCTTAACTCTCTCTGAGTGTATTTTATTAATTTTATTTGCCAATTAATAATTTTTAAGGAGTTTTGTTATATGAATTATTGTTCTCGAAATATTAAAGGAATAAATAGAATAAAAAAATTAACAGTTAAGACTCTTGGAGACTATATAAAAATTTTTTCTACAGGTAAGTTTAGAAATTATTTTTACCGTGGAGAACCTAAATATTATGATAATACAATATCTTCGGCTTTTAGACCTTATAAAGGTTCTTTTATAGAAGATAAAGTTTATCCATTTTTTAAGATGAGTGATGAATTTAAGAGAGATGTATATCATAAGTTGACAGATAATGAGCGAAAGTATTTTTTAGCTTTTGCTCAGCATCACGGAATGCCGACTAATTTAATAGATTTTACAAGAAATCCTTTAGTAGCTTTATTTTTTGCTTGTCAAAATTGTACAGTAAATGATAGTAATAATGGTTTTGTTTATATGATAAAAAATACAGCAATAGATATAACAGATTTATTGGTTCATAATGATGATAATTTATTATATAGATTTATAAATAATGAAAATGATATGGTTATACAATTATATTATAAATTTTTGAATTATAAAGATAATGAACAAGAGCTTTTTTATAGGTATTTTAAATTATTAATAAGGGAGTGGAAAAATTTAACACATAGTAGAGGCGTTTCTTTAGTATTAGAAAATCATTGTTATAATTATAATTCAAAGTATAAATTGATTAGTAAATATAAAGATATATTTGATCTTTTAACTTTAAAAAATAAAAAGATTGATTTAGAAGTTTTTGAATATGTATTGATGTTGAAAGATTTTTTAGAAGAATTATTAAATAGTAATGATTCTTTTTGCTTAAATTCTATAGATTGTATACCTAATTTAGTTTATACACCGTATTTGACTTTTGAAAGAGGATTACATCAAGATGGGTTATTTGTTTATCAATCTTATTTGCTTTTTATAGAGAGTGTTTATAATTTTCAAGTTTTATTTCAACAAAAATTAACTATGGATTATGTCATTATAGTAAATAATAAAGCGAGTATTTTAAATGATTTAGATACTATAGGAATTAATGATAAATTTATATATGGAGATTATGATCATATTGCTAAGTATATATGTAATAAATACGATACTAAATTATGATATAAAAAAAGCTCTAAAATTTAGAGCCTTTTTTATTACTTATGAAAATAATTTTCTATTAAAGTATTAATGAAATCATTAACGCTAATATTGTTTTGTTGGCAGTGTTCTTTCATTTGATTAAATTTACTTGGTTGCATGACTAATTGAACTCGTTTAGTACGTTTTTCACGAAATATATTATTAATTGTTGTTCCTTCAGGAAGTTGTATTTGAGTTATATTTCCTTTATCATCAATAACTTTAAATTGTGTGTTTTTTATTTGTGTAGTTTTAGATTGTGTATCTTTTTGTTGTGTATTAATAAATCCGAGTGCAGGATTTATAGCATCATTTAATTTATCAAATTTTTTCATAGTTATTCCTCTAAGTATTCATTTATAAAGTTTTGTAAGTCTAAACCAGCTGTCGAGTATTTTTTATAATCGAAGATATTGGATCTTTCAGCTTGAGCTTCTTTTATAGCATTACATTCTCTAATTTTTGTATTGAAAAGTTTTGTATTAAGTTGAATAGCTGTTTCTTCTAACATATTAGCTACACTTTTTGCTAATACAGTTCGATTGTTATATCTTGTTAATAGAATACCTCTTACTGTTAGATTAGTGTTTGTATATTCTTTTACGGCTTGAATGGTTTGGGCTAATTGACCAATACCTTTTAGACTTAATATATCTGCTTGGGAAGCTATAATAATTTCATCTGATGCTGTTAGAGCATTGATTGTTAGGTCTGATAAAGCTGGTGGTGTATCAATGATAATATAATCATAATCATAAATAATATTTGCTAAAGCTGATTTAAGTAAGTATTCTTTGTTTTGTTTTGCTTTAAAATTAATGCTAGATAATAAGGGTGAACCAGCTAAGAAATCATTTTCAATAGCTTCATTAATATTTTGTTTAGGATTATTGATGATATCATATATTGAGAATTTATTTTTTATATTAAAAGCAAAAGATAGATCGCATTGAGTGTCAAAGTCTATAGCTAAGACACGAAAATTTTTCTTTCTTAAACCGACTATTAAATGTTGGCTAATAGTAGTTTTTCCTACACCGCCTTTTTGGTTGATGATAGATATGATTTTAGTCATAATGATATCCTTTCAATTAAAATTGTTTTATAAATAATATACACAATTATTATAGCATATATTTAGTATGATTAATTTTACTTGTGTATATAAAGTTGTGTAATATAAATTGTGTAACTGGAATTATGTAATAAAATGTTGTATACTAAGTATATATTTTTATAAAAGGAGTATGAAAATGCCAACAATAAAAGATATTAAATCTATTGCTAAAGAAAGAAATATTGAGTTTCCTAAAAAGATAAGAAAAGCAGAAATGGTACATATCCTACAAGAAAAAGAAGGAAATAATCCATGCTATGCACAATATAGTTGTACGAATAATGAATGTTTATGGATTAAAGATTGTCAAAAAGAATATAAGAAAAAGAGCTAAGAATGATGTTTTCTTAGCTCTTTTTCTTATAATATATAATGTAAAAAATTGTGTATTCTTTAATTGTGTATATAATCTTGTGTAATTGTTTCACGTGAAACATTATTCTAATTTTAGAATAATCCAATATGTTTTTTTATCTGTAGTAATTTGCTCTGAAATTATTTCAAATGGTATATTTTGTTTAGAAAAGAAGTCATTTATTTTTTTTGTAGTTTTAAAATCACCTTTACCTTTAACATTAGTAATTAACTCTTGAATTTTTTGGTAAATAGATACATTATCTTTATCACTACTAAGAAAACCTTTATTCAGTAATAATTTATTTCTGTCAGCATTATTAGTTTGGGCTTCACTATATTCTTGTTTAGACACGGCAAATTGATTTAATTCTTCTATAAGTTTCTCTTTAGTGAGAGATGGATTATCTGATGATTCAATAGAATCTAATTCAAATTTTTCAAGCCATAGAAGTTGTTGATAAATTATAGGTGAATATGGAATATCTTTGTAGTCAAATGATAAATCATTATGATTAAAGAGTTTTACATATTTTTCTATTTTAGGTATTAAATTTTCTCTATATTTTTTTATCTCATCAATTTCATTTTTACTTTTTATTGGTAAATTTATACAGAAAGAGTGTAGCTTTTTATTTAATTCAATGATTTTTTCCATAAAAAATTTTATTCTGTTAAGGTAAAAATATTGCTGAGTTGTTAATTCATCATAGAGATTGAGAGTTTTATTGGGTGATTCTTTTTCTCTATAACCATAAATACTATAAAAGATATCTTCAATATATGTATCATTTATAATAGAAGGTTCAATATAAAGTTCTCGTTTTTTGGGGAAAATATTATCTTTTAAAACTAAAAGACGTTTTTGCTGAAATAAAGATAGTTTTTTTTCTGGACCTATATCTTCTAAATCATAAATTAATTTATTCTTTTGATGTAAATTTGACTCTTTTAATTTAAAATTGGAGTCTAAATTTCTTATAAAAGGAACTAAATTGTAGATAGTATTTAAAAGTTTATCTATTAAGAACTTACTATGATAAACTTCTTTTGTTTCGGAATCATACTTAAAACTAGTCATTAGTGATCCTGAGTTAAGATTGTTTATATAATGTTCAAGCTGTTTATCAGATGATAGTGAATCAAAATAGAGATATTCTAAAAGTTTATTGTATGTTTTATTTATATTTTGTTCAATTTTGTTTATAGAAAAATCGAATAAATATAAGTTAATTTCTTGTTCTTCAGTTGGTCTAACTCTTCCAAGCATTTGAATAAAAGAAGTATAATCAAATATTGAAATAGCAATATTTTTAACAGCTTTATCTTTTATATTAACACCATTATCAATAACAGCAGTAGAGATTAATACCTCAACATCAAATTTACATTCTTTGATAATTTGTTGATATGCTGTATTAGATTTAGTTTTACTTTCAGAAGAAATAAATTCAGAAGAAATCTGTTTCTGATTTAATTTTTCTTTTAGAATTATTCCTTCTTTTTTTGATTTTACAAAAATAATCCATTTTGAATCTTTGCTATGTGTATGTGATATTTTATCTATAAGAGCATCATTATTATTTTTTATTAAATGAGTTTTAATATAATTATAATTAGGTTCTAAATCGTAAACGATAGCAAGATTATCATAGTATGGAGTTATTTCATTTTGTTGTTCATCAAAAAATTTTACGGAAAGAGAATCATAATTGTTAGAAATAAACTTTATTTTTGACGTATTAATTAATGTATTAATGCTAGAAATATCATAGTAAAATGGTAAAACCTTGTCTTTTTTTGCTGAAAATATAAGATTATATTCATTATGATTATATTCATTTATATAGATTTCATAAGGAGATTGTTCAAACGCTTTAAAGACATCTTTTTCTAAGATAATAGGTAAGACATCATTTAAAGTTGCTGATAAGTAAATACGAATGGAGTTTTTACATTTATTAATGATAGCATCTAAAATTTTTGAAGTATCGGCATTAAATAAGCTATCTTGAGTAAAAAAATGACATTCATCAAGTATAACAAAGGCATAATTATTATCAAGTAAATTATTATTTAATAATTGGTGATATGATGAAATTAATACATTTCCAAAATTATTAAATGTATTAATTTGCTCATCTGTAAGTTTTTGTAATGTATTTTCATAAAAATTGTTATTATTTAAATAAATATCAATAATTTTAGCTAATTCTATTTTATTTTGGTGATTTAAGGCTATTCTATTACTTAATACTAATATTTTTTTATCGTCATTGCGTTGTCTATTGTGTTTTAAGATTTTGGGAATCATAGTATTTTGAATAAAATAGTTTTTTCCACGACCAGTTTGAGCTGAAATAAATATAGGAACATTAGGAGTCCATTTATAAAGCCAATCAGTTCCAATTAAATCAGAAATATATTGTATATTATTATCGAAAATATATTTAATTTTTTTAAATTTAGAAGTTAAATGGCAAGGGTCTTCAAAATAAAATATTGTAGGTTTAAATTCTGTATCTGTATCAGTATCTGTATCAGTATCTGCTGTGTACATATATATCATAATAAATCACCTCGGTATTTTTTCTTATTATACATCAAAAATAAAAGGTATGGCAGATCTGCCATACCTTCTTATTTTTTTATTTGATTTACAATATTCATTAATATTGAAACGTTTTCCATATCTTACCATTAGCATCTTTATAAGCTTAAAGTTTTCCTTCGTGAATGAGCTTATAAATATTATATACACTGCTCCCCAATATATATTGTACATCTTGGATTGTTAAAATTGCTTTATTAATAACTATAAAGAATTTCCTTTAACGATATAAAAGTGTTTTCATATTGTTAAATATGAAGTTTAGTATTGACATACTAAAAATAATGTCGTATTATATAATTAAGGAGGAGATATAATGAATAAAATTTTTAAAAACCGATATAGAAAATTTTTAGAAATTAGTCGTTCAATAATAGAATTATCTTCAGATGATTTAATAAAGACTATTTTAATAACCTTGCGAGTAAAAAAGGAATTAATAAAGCAGAATGAAAATAACATAGATAAGCATCGATTATATAAGATTATGCTTGATGTATCTAAAGATGTACAACCGTTTAATATAACAGTAGATGATTTTTATAAAATCTTTTATATAGCAAAAGATATTTTTACAGATGATGAAGATTTATTAAATATTATTCAAAATCATAGAATGGTTATGTATGTAGCACCTGCTTTAGAAGATTTATTTATCAACGAAATTGAAAAGAGTAATGCAAAATCTGTATTAATTTTAGGTATAGAAGGATTTTCAAAAAAGTTTTTAGAGGTAGTAAATAAACGTAAAGACATTGAATTTTCTTTTATGATGAATACAGACAGTTATAGTTGTTATATGCTATTAAAAGAAATTTATACCAATGTAAATTTTGATACAGAATATAATGACTCTATAGATACTATTTCTAATGTAAAATTCATTAATGAAGAAATTTATAATTATGGATATCATAGCAATATAAAATATGATTTAGTTATAGCTATCCCTAAATTTGGTGCTATTAGTGATACATTTTTAAGAAATCAAATGATAGCTAACAGTTGGGATTTAATGGCGACAGAAATTCTTTTAAAATCTTTAAACGAAAAAGGCATATTGAAGGTAGTATTAACCCCAAAAATAATTTTTAGTGGAGGTAAGGATAGCAAATTTAGAAAATATTTGCTTGATAATTACAAGTTACTAGAAATTGCTGATTTCCCAGCAGGTTTATTTAATAACGTAACTATGGTAAAGACAGTATTATTTACTTTAAGTACTGGTTTATCAGATACAATTCAGGTGAAAAAATATGTATCAGATAAACCTTTGGCAAGAAATACAGAATGTACTTCATTAAATATAGATAAAGAGGAAACTATTTCTGTAGCAGATTTGCAAGCAGATGATAGTTGGAATATTTCTCTACTATTAGAATCTGATGATGAAGTTACACAGTATAAAAATACTGGTTTACCAATGGTGAAACTTGGAGATATTGCAGATGTATTTCGAGGCAAAGCAACTTCAAAATTAGATAGTGGCGAAAAAGTAGGCGTTATAAATATTGCTGATATCACAGATAATGAGATTGACTATAATAGAGTTAGTTTTGTTGATGATGAACAGCAAAAAATCATAAAATATTTACTAGAAGACGGAGATATATTGATTTCTTCACGAGGAACCACTATTAAAGTTGCAATGTTTAAAAAACAAGACAAACAATATATACCAGCTGTTAATTTCAATGCTATTCGTATTCATGAATCAGCTAAAACGAAGATAAAAAGTGAATATCTGAAGATTTTCTTTGCTTCATCTATTGGACAAAAACTTTTGGCAAGTCTTCAACGTGGTGGAGTGGTGATGAATATTAATGCTAAAGATTTATACAGCTTAAATATTCCGTTATTATCATTGCAGGAGCAACAAGAAATAATTGATCGGTATAATGAAGAATTCACTAAATATAAATGCACATTAAAACAGATAACAGAAAGATGGAAAGCAGCGAAGGATAATATTGATCACATTTTTTTAACAAAGAAGGAGTGATATAAATGGTGAATACTGAAACTTTAAGTATCAATGAATTACAAGTTTTAGAGCAGGATTTAAAAGAGATACTGAAGGATAATTTTAGCGAAATATTATCTAGAGTAAATTATTCTGGTCAAATTGTAGAATTATTATCAGTCATGGGATTAGAAAATCTATTATCTTATCGAAAATCTATGTATAATAAGCAAGGCAAAATAGTAGTTATTGGGCAATCAGAAACAAAAATCAATAAATTACTAGCTGTAGCTAAAGAATTAGGCTTTGATAAGAATCAATTTGAATTTTGCCTGGATTATAATGAGGCTAAAACTTTTCCGTATAGAAAGATGCAGTATTCACCAAAATATAGTGCTGTATTAGTAGGTGCAATGCCTCATAGTGTAAAAGATAAAGGCGATTTTAGTAGTATGATTACTGCTATGGAAAAGCAAGATGGATATCCACCTGTTATTCGTATGGGTAGTAATGAGCTTAAAATTACCAAGTCTAATTTTGAGCAAGCTTTAAAAAGTTTAATTAATTAATATATATAATGAAGGAAGTGTTTTTGTGTTAGATATGAAAAAAGAACAAGAAAGAGCAGAAGTACATAAAACTATATGGGCTATTGCAGATGAACTAAGAAACGGTGTTGATGGTTGGGATTTTAAATCTTATATTTTAGGATTTATGTTTTATCGTTATATATCTGAAAATCTCACAGATTATATTAATCAAGGTGAGATAGAAGCTGGCGAAGTAGATTTTAATTATGCTGAATTAAGTGATGAAGATGCAGAGCAAGTACGTAAAGACTTAGTAAAAGAAAAAGGCTTCTTTATTTTGCCATCAGAATTATTTGTCAATGTACAAAAAAGAGCTGAATCTGATGAAAATTTGAATGAAACACTGGAACAAATTTTTAGAAACATTGAAGACTCTGCTAAAGGCAGTGCAAGTGAAGATAATTTTTCAGGCTTATTTGAAGATATTGATGTAAACAGTAGTAAACTTGGTAGCACTGTACAAAAGCGAAATGAAACTTTAGTAAAAATAATTGATGGTATTGCTAAGATGAATTTAGGTGATTATAAAGACAATACGATTGATGCTTTTGGTGATGCATACGAATTTTTAATGGGAATGTATGCTTCTAATGCAGGTAAAAGTGGTGGAGAGTATTTTACTCCTCAAGAAGTATCTGAACTTTTAACTTATATTGCATTAGCAGGAAAAACAGAAGTAAACAAAGTTTATGATCCTGCCTGTGGTTCGGGTTCATTACTTTTAAAAGCAGCTAAAATCCTAGGTAAAGACAATGTTCGTCAAGGTTTTTATGGACAAGAAAAGAATTTGACTACGTATAACTTATGTCGCATTAATATGTTTTTACATGATATTGGTTATGAGAAATTTGATATAGCTTGTGAAGATACTTTGACAGCTCCGCAACATTGGGACGATGAACCATTTGAAGTAATTGTATCTAATCCGCCATACTCTATAAAATGGAAAGGTAGTGATGATACTGTTTTAATAAATGATCCTCGTTTTTCTCCAGCAGGTGTATTAGCTCCTAAATCTAAAGCAGATTTTGCTTTTATAATGCACTCATTATCATGGTTGGCAACTAATGGGGTAGCTGCTATTGTTTGTTTCCCTGGTATTATGTATCGTGGTGGTGCAGAAAAGAAAATACGTAAGTATTTAATAGACAATAATTTTATAGATTGTATAATTCAGCTACCAGAAAATTTATTTTATGGTACATCTATTGCTACTTGCATTATGGTATTGAAAAAAAATAAAGTGGATAATAAAACGCTCTTTATTGATGCTTCTGCTGAATTTATAAAAGTTACTAATAATAATAAGCTTACACAGGATAATATTAAGCATATTGTTGATGAAGTAAGTTCTCGAGCAGATAGACAGTATTTTTCTCATTGTGTAGATTATAAAGAAATAATTGAAAATGACTATAATCTTTCTGTAAGCAATTATGTAGAAAAAGAAGATACTCAAGAAAAAATTGATATAACAAAACTTAATGCAGAAATAAAAGAAATAGTAACAAAACAACAAGTTTTACGTGATGAAATAGATAAAATCATTGCAGAAATAGAGGTGTAATGATGAGTAGGTTAGATGGTTTAATTCAAAAATACTGTCCTAATGGTGTAGTGTATAAATATATCTCAGACATATGTGAAATTACTAGAGGTATTGTATTATCAAAAGACTATATAAATCAGCATAAAGGAGAATACCCAGTGTATTCTTCTCAAACTGAAAATAATGGTTGTTTAGGGAAAATAGATAGTTTTAATTTTGATGGGGAATATATTACATGGACAACAGATGGAGCTAATGCAGGAACTGTTTTTTTTAGAAATGGCAAATTTAGCATAACTAATGTTTGCGGATTACTAGCTGTTATTGATGATAAAATTAATGTAAAATTTTTGTTTTATGTATTATCAATAGAAACTAAAAAATATGTAAATCGTGGCATGGGTAATGCTAAATTAATGAGTAATGTAATGAGTAAAATAAAAGTACCAGTTCCTCCTCTTCCAGTACAAGAAGAAATAGTTCGTATTTTAGATAGTTTTACTAAATTTAATGAAGAACTTATTAAAGAGCTTACTAAAGAACTTATTAATCGAAAAAAACAGCATGAATACTATAGAGATGAATTATTAAATTTCGATAAAATAAATAAATATTGCCCTAATGGTATTAAATATAAAAAACTAGAAGAATTTGCTACTATTAATAGAGGAGGAAGTTTACAAAAAAAAGATTTTGTAGATGAAGGGATACCTTGTATTCATTATGGGCAGATTTATACTAAATATGGATTATTTGCAGATAAAACATTTACTTATATATCTGAAAAAATAGCTTCAAAACAAAAATTTGCTGAAAAAAATGATATAGTAATGGCTGTTACTAGTGAGAATTTAAAAGATGTTTGTAGTTGTCTTGCTTGGTTAGGTAATGAAAAAATAGCAATAAGTGGACATACAGCAATAATACATCATAATCAAAATGCTAAATTTATGAGCTATTATTTTCATTCAATTCATTTCCAAAAACAAAAAAATAAATTAGCTCATGGAACAAAAGTTATTGAAGTTACTCCAAGTAAATTAAAAAATATAATTATACCGATTCCATCAATAGTTGAACAAGAATGTATAGTAGATATTTTAGATAAATTTGAAGTAATGTACAATAATTTATATAGTGAAATTTCTGCGGAGATTGAAGCTCGTAAAAAGCAATATGAATATTATAAAGATAAGCTTCTAACTTTTAAAGAATTAAAACAATAGAGGGTGATGTTTTTTGAGTACGTATAATATGGTGCTTTCTACTAATGAAAGCACCGTTGTAACTGAATATCAACCAGAAAAGAAGCGTTCAGACAGCTATCAAAGTGAAGCTGATTTAGAAAAAGCTTTTATAAAGATGCTGACAGAACAAGGCTATGAATATATCAAGATACATGATAGTGAAAGTCTTGTTAATAATTTGCGTAAACAACTTGAATTATTGAATGATTATCAGTTCACAGATAAAGAATGGGAACGCTTCTTTAAAAATAATATAGCCAATTCTAATGAAGGTATTGTAGAAAAGACTAGAAAAATTCAAGAAGATTATATTCAAAATTTAACTCGAGATAATGGGATAACAAAGAATATAACTTTAATTGATAAGAAAAATATTTATAATAATAAGCTACAAGTCATCAATCAATATGAAGAACATGAGGGAAAATATGATAATAGATATGATGTAACTATTTTAGTTAATGGTTTACCACTTATTCATATTGAGTTAAAACGTAGAGGTGTACCTTTAAAAGAAGCTTTTAATCAAATTAATCGTTATCAGAGAGAAAGTTTTTGGGCAGGTTGTGGCTTGTATGAATATGTTCAAGTCTTTGTTATATCAAATGGAACATCTACGAAGTATTATTCTAATACAACAAGAATTAGTCATATTAAAGAGTATGATAATTCTAGAAAGAAAAAAAGAAAGAAAACATCTAATAGCTTTGAATTTACTTCATATTGGGCTGATAGTAATAATAAAATAATTCCTGATTTAGTAGATTTTACAAAGACTTTTTTTGCTAAGTATACTATTTTAAATATTTTAACTAGATACTGTGTATTTACTTCAGAGGAATTATTGCTAGTAATGCGACCTTATCAAATTGTAGCAACTGAACGTATTTTAAATAGGATAGAAGTTTCAACTAATTACAAAAAAATGGGAACGATTGAAGCTGGTGGTTATATTTGGCATACTACAGGCAGTGGGAAGACGCTTACTTCATTTAAAACAGCACAATTAGCAACAGCTTTATCATATATAGATAAAGTTTTATTTGTAGTTGATAGAAAAGATTTAGATTATCAAACAATAAAGGAATATGATCGTTTCCAAAAAGGTGCAGCTAATGGTAATAAAGATACAAGTGTTTTGCAAAGACAATTAGAAGATACTACTTCACGTATTATTGTAACAACTATTCAAAAGCTTAATATCTTTATTAATAAAAATCCTAATCACCCAATCAGAAATAAACATATTGTTCTTATTTTTGATGAATGTCATCGTAGTCAATTTGGTGATATGCATACACGTATTGTAGGTGGACAAATAAAAAAAGGTGAAAAAGTTATAAAAGTAGACAGATACTTTAAAAATTATCATATTTTTGGTTTTACTGGTACACCTATTTTTACTGTTAATGCTAAATCTGGTGGAAATCCTATGCTAAAAACAACACAGCAGGCATTTGGAGATAAACTTCACACTTATACTATAGTAGATGCTATAAATGATGGTAATGTCTTACCTTTCCGTGTAGATTTTATAAATACTATTAAAGAAAAAAATAAAAATACAGATGAGAAATCTACAAGTATAAATAAAAAAGAAGCATTAGATTCAAATGATAGAATATCTGATGTTGTAAAATATATAATTGAACACTTTGATCAAAAAACTATGCGAAACTCTTACTATAGTTTAAAAGGTCAACGATTAAATGGATTCAATTCTATTTTTGCAGTAAGTTCGATCCCTGTATGTAAGAAATATTATTTGGAGTTTAAAAAGCAACTAGAAGAAAAACATAAAAACCTTACTATAGCTACAATCTTTTCTTTTTCTCCTAATGAAGAAGATAACGATAATGGTATATTGGAAGATGAAAGTTTTGATACAGATAAATTAGATCAATCTTCACGTGATTTTCTTGAGATGGCAATTTCTGATTATAATAAGATATTTAAAACAAATTTTGACACATCAAGTAAAGGCTTTGAGGATTACTATAAAGATGTATCGCAAAAAGTAAAAAATCGTGAAATAGATTTATTGATAGTTGTAAATATGTTTTTAACTGGTTTTGATGCTACAACTTTAAATACTTTATGGGTTGATAAGAATTTAAAAATGCATGGCTTGATACAAGCATTTTCTAGAACAAATCGTATCTTAAATTCTGTAAAAACATTTGGTAATATTGTTTGTTTCCGTAATTTAGAAGATGAAATTAATGAAGCTATTGCTTTATTTGGCAATAAAGATGCAAAAGGAATTGTAATTTTAAAATCCTATGATGATTATTATTATGGCTATATTGATGAAAATGGTCATAAACAAAAGGGATATGAAACTTGTATCAAAGAACTACTGGAACGTTTTCCTTTGGGAGAACAGATAATAGGAGAAAAAAATAGAAAATATTATCTTGTTCTCTTTGGTAAGATTTTACGATTAAGAAATATTCTTGCAAGTTTTGATGAATTTGTTAATAGTGAAATATTGCCACCAATGGATTTTCAAGATTATACAGGTTTGTATCATGATATTTATAATGAAATGAAACCTAAATCAGGAGATAAAGATAGTATTTTAGATGATGTTGTATTTGAGTTAGAGCTTGTAAAACAGATAGAGGTTAATATTGATTATATATTAGCTCTTGTAGCAAAATATTATGGTAATAATTGCAAGGATAAAGAAATATTAGTAGCTATTGATAAAGCTATTAAATCAAGCTTACAACTTCGTTCTAAAAAAGAATTGATTGAGGAATTTATTGATAGTATTAATGTGAGTACAAATATAAATGATGATTGGCAAAAATTTGTTAGTGAACAATGTAATGCAGAATTGCAAACATTAATTACCGAAGAAAAATTAAAACCTGTTGAAGCTAAAAAATTCGTAGAAAATTCTTTTCGTGATGGAGTTTTAAAAACACTTGGTACAGATATCGATAAAATATTACCACCGATTTCACGTTTCAGTGGTGGTGGAAATAGAAAGAAGAAAAAGCAAAGTGTTATTGAAAAACTAAAAGCTTTTTTTGAGAAATACTTTGATATTATAAATCCATCAAAAATATAGTTAAAATAAAGCCTTCAGGGGTTTTCCATAAAATGGAAAATTTTACCTGAAGACAAATTTTTCGGCTTGGCAATATATGATATTGGAATTTTTGTTAATGTTGGATTTTTTAATTATATATTATAGTAATGAATAGTATTGCAAGTCTTTAGTTATAATAAAGGTCCCTTGCAGAGGAACATAGGGAACATAAGAAAAGCTCTAGTCGAAAGACTAGAGCTTATTTTTATGCCAAATTTTAGGAGGAATGTATTATGAAACAAGGTTTAAAATCAATTGAAAGTCTTTATGGAGAACTTATGCGTCAACGTGAAATGAGAAAGGATTTGATAGCAGATACAAGAAGTTTGACAGCCAATACAGAAAAAGGAAAAACTATAATCACTGTAAATACAGGAACAGACCTTTTAGATTATCAAGTAACAGAAATTGCTCACCGCCAAATTGCAGAACGCTTGAATATTCCGTTTAAGTATTATGAAAGAATGAGAACAGATTTTCCAATGCTTTTAGATGCTAATATCAATGGCTGGTTAAAACTAAAAAGTGAAAAACGTATGCTTCGTACATTAGATGGTAACCTACGAGCTTTTCTATCTAATCGTTATCGTAGATTAGATAATCTTGAGCTTGTAGATCATATCTTACCAGTTATTGCCCAAATGAAAAATTGTACTATAGCAAGCTGTGATATTACAGAAACTCATCTGTATTTAAAGGTAATCAATAAATCAATGAAGGCAGAAATTACAAAGGGAGATATTGTACAAGCTGGTTTTGTAGTAAGTAATAGTGAGATTGGTCTTGGAGCTTTAAAAGTTGAGCCACTTGTTTATCGTTTAGTATGTAAAAATGGCATGATCAGTAGAGATTATGCTCATAAAAAATATCATACAGGAAGAAATGTAGAAGATACAGATAATGCATATGAACTATATTCTGATGAAACATTAGAAGCTGATGACAAAGCATATTTCATGAAAGTACAAGATATCGTAAGTGCAGCTGTTGATGAAACTAAGTTTTTATTGACAGTAGATAAAATGCGTCAGGCAAAAACTATTTCTACAGGAAATAATCCAGTAGAAACAGTAGAAGTTTTAGGCGATAAATATATCTTAAATAAAGTAGAAAGAGCTTCTGTACTTAGACATTTTATTATGGATAATGATTTCAGCCAGTTTGGTTTAGTAAATGCAGTAACAAGAGCTTCTCAAGATGTAGATAATTATAATCGTGCTACAGAACTTGAAAGAATTGGTGGAACAATTTTAGAAGATAGCATAAAATCCATAAAACAAAATAAATTAGTACTATTACCAAGAGATTTAAACCAAGATTTAGGCATAGCTTAATTGCTATGCCTATTATTTTTATGAAGGAGAATTTACTATGAACCTACAAAATTTATCTGATGAAGAATTATTAAGTAACTTTATGCCCATTAAGAGTGCTGAAAATTTGCTCAGAGAATATAACAGCATTTATGATGTAATGCTAAATACTACTAAGGCTGAATTAAAGTCTATAAATGGCATGACTGAAAATAGACTAAACAAAATCTTATCAATACGAGAAATCTTAAAACGTATGCAGGATTATAGAACAAAAGAATTGTCATTAATAAGAACAACAAATGATGCCATAAATTACTTTGAGTTTCTGCAAGATAACCAAGTTGAAGAATTATGGATTGCTGTCTTAAATACAAAAAACAATGTTGTTCTAAGTCGTTGTATAAGTCGAGGTACAGTAAATATGTCTGTAGTTAATCCAAGAGAAATATTTAATGTAGCTATAAAGAATATGGCTTCAGCAATAATAATAGCTCATAACCACCCATCAGGAGATTCAATGCCTAGTGAAGAAGATATAAGTCTTACTAAAAAAGTAATGAATTTATCTAAAATGCTAGGTATTGATTTTTTAGACCATGTAATTATTGCCAAAAGAGGCAGTATAAGCTTAAGAAAAGAAGGATATGTAAAATTTGATTAAGGAGAGATGACTATGTCAAATTATTTGATTTGTATGGGTTTTGATAATTTAAATGGAGACATTCATTATGATGAAAAGCTAGGTCTTGTGAATATAAATTTAGATACAGAAGATACTCATAGTAGTTTAAATTTCAGTCTAAATTTATCACAAGCAAAAGTTTTTAATGAATTTTTAGCAAATGTTATAGCTTCAGCTAATATACAAAATATAAATGAAAGTAATTTATTTGGTGATTTAAAAATAGATGTAGAGGAGTAAATATCATGGCAAATTATAGTGATAATCAAGTAGTATTTTTCAGTGAGAATAAAAAAGCTGTGTATGATTTATGGCAAAAGATCAATGATTATATAAATAACAGTAAAACAAATTCAATATGTGGCTTTTTAGAAAGTCTAGGTTATAGTGAGTATGAATCAAGAAATATGTCTGACCTTAGAAATAGCTTTGTAGGCTGTGATGATGAAGTTACAGATGATGAATCTGTGAGCTTTTTCTATATTAAAACTGAAACAGCATGGACAGGTAATATAGAAGTATTCTATAGAGTTATTGAAGATAAATATAATAATGAGATAGAGCTATATGCACTGATTGAAGAATCAGGATTTAATATTTTTATTAATACTGATGAAGAAGGTGTATATTTCTATCCTAAATATAAAATAGATGCTTTTATAAATGATGAGCAAATAGAGGAATACTTTGAAAGTTTTAATCAAGTTTTAGATTTCATCAAGAAAAAGTTTCCTAAAGTAAAACTATCTTCAAAAGATACGATAGCAAGACTTAAAAAGAAAATAACTAAAGTCTATAAAGTAAATGATGAAGAAGATTTTTATTTAGATATACATAGATTCAGTTCTATGTATCCGTTTTGACATAAATATATATAAATATAAGCTTGTATAAGGTATAATAAATATATATTTATTATAGGTGGTGGAATTATGTTACCTAATCCATATAGACCTGGAGCTGGAATGTCGCCAGCTTATTTAGCAGGTAGAGATAATACAATAAATGAAGCTCAAAATATATTACAAGCTATAAATTATGGATATTCTGCACGTTCAGTCGTATATTATGGTCTTAGAGGTGTGGGAAAAACAGTTTTATTAAATTATATAGAAAATCTAGCTGATGAAATGGATTTACCTTCCGAATATATGGAAATAGCAGAAAGAGATAGAAGCTTTCAATATCAAATGGCTTTGCATATCTATAAATTAATCAATAGATTAAGTTTATTAAAGAATATAGAAAGTCATATAAAAAAAGCATTAAGCATCTTAAAAGCTTTTACCATAAAATATGGTTGTGATGATATTAGTATAGAAGTAAACCCAGCTAATGGCATATCAGATACTGGTAATTTAGCAAATGATATGACAGAATTGTTTTTGGCTTTAGGTGTGATTGCTCAAAAACAAAATAAAGGTGTTGTATTATTTATTGATGAAATTCAGTATATTAAAGATGATGAATTTGAAGCATTAATGGAAGCAATTCATAGAACTAATCAAAAAAATTATCCTATCGTTATCTTTTCAGCTGGATTACCTAAAATAGCTAAAATTGCTGGAGATGTAAAATCTTATGCTGAAAGACTATTTGATTTTATTGAAATAGATTCTTTAAATAATGAAGAAGCAAAGCTTGCTCTTATTGAACCAGCTAAAAGATTTCAAATAAAATATACAGATGAAGCTGTTAATAAAATCATAGAAATAACTCAAGGATATCCATACTTTTTGCAAGAATATGGTAAATGGGTATGGGAATGTAAAAAAGAAGAAAGTATTATTGATATAAAAATAGTCAATAAAGCTTATGACAAGTTTGAACAAAGCTTGGATAAAGCCTTCTTTAAAGTTAGACATGATAGAGCTACTGCAAGAGAAATAGAATTTATGACAGCAATGGTAGCTTGTGAAAAATTACCATGTTCAACAAAAGAAATTGCCAATATCATGGGTGAATCAATACAAGCAATATCTCCTCTTAGGGCTCAATTAATTCATAAAGGATTTATTTATGCAGCTAAACGAGGAGAGGTAGACTTTACTGTTCCGCAGTTTGATAAATATTTAAAACGTGTTTATAACAGTTAAAATGAAATATAAAACAGGTATAGCCAATGCTATACCTGTTATTTTATATTGTAGTTATTTGTCTTAATGTTTTGATATAATATAAGGTAAGGAGTGAATATCATGGAAAATTTTAATAGATTGAATGACTTATACTTCAAAAAGCTTCTAGGAGATAAAAAAAGAAAGAATTTAACACTTAGCTTTTTAAATGGGATTTTAAATAAAGATGATGAAAACTGTTTTACAGATATAACCTTTTTAGATAAAGATAATGAACCATTAACTTTAGATGGTAAATTATCTAAATTAGATATTAGAGCGGATTTGAATGATGGCACACAAGTAGATATCGAGGTACAAGTTTGTCCGTTTAAATTAATGGCTGAACGTTCATTATACTATTGGTCAAAGATGTATTCAGAGCAATTAGAAAAAGGTGCTGAATATAAGAAGTTAAAAAAGGCTATAGCTATAAATCTATTAGCATTTGATTATTTGGAAGATGAGCAAGATTGGCATAATATCTATAATCTATTAAATGTAAAATCTCATAAAAAACTTACAGATCATATAGAGATACATTTTCTAGAATTGCCAAAATTTACTTTAAAGGATATGAGAAAAATAAGAGCATCTGAAGCATGGATTGCTTATTTTTCAGGAAAATATAATAAAGAAGAATTGGAGGAAATAGCAATGACAACTCCAGCGATTAAAGAAGCTGTAGAATTTGAAGATAGATTTCTACAGGATAAAATAGAACGTAGAGCGTATGAACAAAGAGAAAAAGCAATAAGAGACTATTATTCATATATGAGTGCATTTAAAGAAGAAGGTTTACAACAAGGAATACAACAAGGTTTATATCAACAAGCTATACAAACTGCAAAAAATATGCTAAAAGATAAAGTAGATATAAAGCTTATTTCTAAATATACTAATTTAAGTATAGAAGAAATAAACAAAATAAAAGTAGAATAAAGCTTTAATTTTTGAGGAAATAACGATGACAACTTCAGCAATTAAAGAAGTAGTAGAATTTGAAGATACCTTTCTACAGAACAAAATAGAACGTAGAGCATCTGAACAAAGAGAAAAAGCAATAAGAGATTATTATTCATATATGAGTGCATTTAAAGAAGAAGGATTAGAGCAGGGATTACAAGAAGGATTACAACGAGGAATACAACAGGGATTACAACAAGGTATGCAAGAAGGCATTAGAAAAGTTGCTATTAATTTATTAAAAGCTAATATGCCTATTGATTTTATAGTTCAAAATACTGGATTGAATGAACAAGAGATATTGCATCTACAACAATTAATGACTAAATAATATAAACAAATTACAGCAGGTATAGCAAATGCTATACCTGCTATTTTTGTATCAGGAGGTTTTATTATGCCAGCAACAAGATTTATTTGTCCTTCAGGTCATGAAGTAAATATCAATCAATGTCTAAAAAAATGTATATATACTCAAAGATGTATGTTCTTACCAACATTACGAGCAGTTGCCAATTCTTTAAATAGGAAACTGCAAAATGCAACAGTTACAGAGTTATTAGCAGGAACAATGGAAACCTTTTTAAAGAAAACAACAGATTATGCTGTTGATCCAATAAATCAAATGTATGCACTTCATGGAAGTGCTGTTCATACCTTAAATGAAAATTACACTGAAGGTAATATGCTAAGTGAAGAAAGATTGCATGATGAAATTACTAGTGGAAAGTTTGATTTATTTGGTCAAATCCTTGATAAAGAAGATAATACACTTGGAGATTATAAAATTACTTCTTCATATAAGCTGATGAAAGCACTGGGCTATTATAAAATTGATGTACCAACTGGAGAAGTTTATAAAACAGGCATAAAAAAAGGTCAACCAAAAACCAAAAAAGAATGGAGAACGGATGGAGTTAAACATATTTTAGATTGGGCTATTCAGCTTAATTATTATCGAATCTTACTTGAAGAAAGAGGTTTTAAAGTAAATCGAATGGAGATTCAAGCTCTTTGTAGAGATTTTAATTTAAGAGTAGCTAGTGAACGCAATATTACAAGCCCTGTATATATAATTCATATAAATAAAATTTCAGATATATGGATAAAAAGATATATAAAAACTAAAGCAAAGAGATTAAACGAAGCTTTAATAAAAGGAAAAACATCTCATATTTGTAATAGCAAAGAGCGTTGGAATGATCGTAAATGTAAAGATTATTGCAGTGTTGCCAGCTTTTGTCCATATGGTAAGCAATTTAAACAATTAGAGAAAATAGCATAGCAAAGTAAATAAGCCAAAGGTATTAAACCTTTGGCTTTAATTTTTAAAAGGAGTGAAGCATTATGTACAATCCATTTTTCAAAGCTAATTTTTATCAAACAAGAACAATTGCTCAAAATATTAAAGAAGATCCTAAATATATATTAGAGATAAATAAATGTATTGAGAGATTTATTTCTAAAGATTGGGGAGATTTAACAACTGATGATATTAAATCTAATAATGAAGCGATAGTTTATAACGATAGGATTTTAGCTAGTTATAAGACTTCAAAAGGCAAAATATATATTATAGCTGATGCTACAGATAAAAATTATTATGAAATTGTAACTGTATTATTTGCAGATGAATATTAAGGAGTGTATATATTATGGAAAATACAAAAATTGCTAAAAAGTTAGTTAATGTAATGAGTGAATGTGGTCATATTGCTAAAAATGGTTTGAACTCATACCATCAATATAAATATGCTACAGCTGAAGATGTGCTTTTAAAAGTTAATTCTGCTTTAACTAAGAACAAGATTGCAAGTGTTGTTATACCAGAAATTGCTTCAATGGTTGATGTTACCAATCTAAAGGGAAATACAGAACACCTGGTAACTGTTAATGTCCAAATTAAATTAATTGATAGTGAAAGCGGAGAATGTGTTGATTTATTTGGTATAGGTAGTGGTCAAGATGCAGGAGATAAAGCTGTTATGAAAGCACAGACAGCGGCTATAAAGTATGCGTATATGATGAGTCTATGTATTGCTACAGGTGATGATCCTGAAGCAGATACTAAAACAGATGAAAATTCTTCAATGGGTAACAAATGTTCTAAAGTAATTAATAATGTAAAGAAAATATCTGCTATTAAAAAATCCATAACTATTTGTGCTAATTGTGGTGAAGAAATAGCAAGTGATAGAGTAGTACAATTTTCTATGGCTAAATATAATAAACCTCTATGTATGGATTGTCAAAAGCAAATGCCTAAAATAGCATAAGTTCTTTCGCCTAATCAATAACGGTCGAAGTCTCCTCAAAATTTTTGTTTGCATTAAAAACAGCCGTGCACACAGCACAGCTATTCTTAATGCAAAAAAAATTTTTCCTACACTTCGACCGTTATTGATTAGGCTCATATTTTTTTACTAGGTTATAAAATGTGGATTTTGTTAATTTAAGATAAGTAAAAGCAGCGACTGCGGTTATTTCCTTAGCTTTCCATTTATCATAAATGATTTTCCATTCTAATGGATATTTAGCTTTAGGGCGACCTAAGTGTTTACCTCTAGCTTTAGCAGCGGCAATACCTTCTCGTTGTCTTTTTTTTATAAGTAATCTTTCATTTTCGGCTTGAGTACTTAAAACTTCAATAAGAATACTGTTTATCATATCCATAATAGATTTTTGCATAGAGCCAAATGTAGAAAAATCTGTCATAGTTGTAGGAATATCTAAAAAATGAACAGTAATTTGTTTCTGTCTAAAGTATTCTAGTTCAGATTTTATTTCGTTTTTATTTCTACCTAAACGATCCAATTCTGTGAGATATAATTCGTCTCCTTCACGTAACATTAAACGAAGTTGTTGATATTTAGGACGATTAAAATCTTTTCCACTTTGTTTATCATAGAAAATGTCTTGAGAGTTAGGAACGTATTTTTTTAAAGCATCAAGTTGACGATCTAAATTTTGGTCCTTACTGCTGACACGAGCATATCCAAATATTTTTTTCATAATAAATCCTTTCTTGTGTAATGTGTAATATGTATTGTGTATTAAGATATGTGTATAATTAAATTGTGTATATAAATATTATAGTCTATAAAGGTTAATATGTAAATAAACGTTTATAAAAGTATTGATAAGTTTGTTTTATAGACTGATTAGAGTAAAAATTATTAATGTCTTTAAAGTAGACCTTATTGAACAATATGAGTATTTTTATTAAAATAACAATAAAGAGGTATACTCAAAGTAGTATACCTCTTTATTGTTAAGGCTCTGTCACAACGAATGGTTGATTTTTGACGAGAAATAGCGTATAATAATAGTAAGAAACAGTACCAC
>OOBW01000614.1_pt1 | contig 23733 bp, 24 predicted proteins | sample 1671701 | NCBI WGS metagenome assembly OOBW01 (sample SAMN06348183, study PRJEB24527) | human gut metagenome | biome: human gut; feature: ankylosing spondylitis patient; material: feces | host: Homo sapiens | place: China | collected 2015-10 | reverse complement strand
CTGCCCTGCGTCATCGTCAACTGCATGCGCGGCGGTCCGGGCCTGGGCACCATTCAGCCGGGTCAGGGCGACTACTATCAGGCTACCCGCGGCGGCGGCAACGGCGACTACCGGACGCTGGTCCTCTCTCCCTCCAACGTGCAGGAGGCGGTGGACTTCGTGCAGGAGGCCTTTGACATTGCCGACCAGTACCGCAACCCGGTCATGGTGGTCATGGACGGCCTGATCGGCCAGATGATGGAGCCCATCGAGTGGCACGAGGTTCCCAAGCGGAATCTGCCTCCCAAGGATTGGGCCACCACCGGCCGGAAGGATCGTGATCACAACAACATCATCAACTCTTTGTACATGGACCCCGAGGAGTGCGACCGTCACAACGACCATCTGGCCGAAAAGTACGCCGCCATGGAGAGAGACGAAGTGCGCTGGTCCGAGACGGAGTGTGACGACGCGGAGGTCGTCATCACCGCCTACGGCACCCCCGCCCGAATCGCTCTGACCGCCATCGAGACCCTGCGGGCCGAGGGGCTGAAGGTCGGACTGTTCCGCCCCATCACGCTGTGGCCCTTCCCGGAGGAGGCACTGCGCAAGCTGGCCAAGTCCGATCATGTGAAGGCCTTTGTGGACGTAGAGATGAGCTCCACCGGCCAGATGATCGACGATGTCCGTCTGGCTGTGGAAGGCAGAAAACCCGTCCATTATCTGGGTCACGCCGGCGGCGTGATGCCCACCGTGGAAGAGATGGTAGAAGCGGCCAAGAAGGCCTTGAAGGAGGTCAAGTGACATGGCAATCGTATATGAGAAATCCAAGGGCCTGACGGACGTCGAGCTGCATTACTGCCCCGGCTGCAACCACGGCATCATCCATAAGCTGGTGGCGGAGTCCCTGGTGGAACTGGGACTGCTGGATGACGCTATCGGCGTGTGCCCCGTGGGCTGCTCCGTCTTTGCCTATAAATACTTCAACTGTGATATGCAGGAGGCGGCTCATGGCCGTGCGCCCGCCGTGGCCACCGGCATCAAGCGCACTCATCCCCATCAGGCAGTGTTCACCTACCAGGGCGACGGCGACCTGGCGTCCATCGGCGCCGCTGAGATCGTCCACGCCGCCATGCGAGGTGAAAAGTTTACCACTATTTTCGTCAACAACGCCATTTACGGCATGACCGGCGGTCAGATGGCCCCCACCACTCTGATCGGTCAGAAGGCCACCACCTGCCAGACCGGCCGTACCAAGGAGCAGGCCGGTATGCCCATCCGCATGGCGGAGATGCTGTCCACGCTGGACGGCTGCGTCTACGCTGAGCGGGTCTGCGTCACCGACATCGCCAACATCAACAAGGCCAAGAAGGCCATCAAGAAGGCCTTCCAGAAGCAGATGAACGGCGAAGGCTTCACCTTCATTGAGGTTCTGTCCACCTGCCCCACCAACTGGGGCATGACACCGCTGAAGGCTGTGGACTGGCTCAAGGACAACATGATTCCCTACTATCCTCTGGGAGTCATTAAGGAAGTCGCACCGGAAAATGCGGAGGTGAAGTAAGATGAAAAAAGAGATCATCATTTCCGGTTTCGGCGGTCAGGGCGGACTTGCCATCGGCAAAAACCTGGCGGAGGCCGGCATGGCCGAGGGCCTGAATGTCACCTGGGCTCCTTCCTATGGCCCGGAAATGCGCGGCGGCACCGCTAACTGCTCCGTGGTTCTCTCCGACAAGCCGGTGGGCTCCCCCGTGTTCGCCCATCCCACGGAACTCATCGCCCTCAACGAGCCCTCCCTGTCCAAATTTGAGGCGGGCGTCGTTCCCGGCGGCTGCGTGTTTATCAACAGCGACGTAGTCACCGACAAGGTATCCCGCCCGGATCTGACCGCCTACTACATCCCCTGCAACACCATCGCCGACGAGGTGGGCAATGCCAAGGTCAGCAACATGGTGATGCTGGGAGCCTATGTGGCCGGCACCAAGATCCTCAAGCCCGAGACCATTGAAGCTATGATCCAGGAGATGTTCACCGGCTCCAAGGCCAAGTTTGTTCCCCTGAACATCGAGGCCTTCCGCCGCGGCATGGCCTGCATCCAGTAAGCAGACGCGTTTATCAAGAACAATGGGGGCCGGCAGGATCTCCCGCCGGCCCCTTTTTCCTTCCGTCCGGGCGCTCTTTCTGTGCATTTTACCGATTGACTTTGCACCACCGTCAGCGTATAAATGAAATAACGACATGGCGAATACGTCATCACGCAATGAACGGGATATACCGCAAGGATGGATTTTCTCTCTTCAGAGAGCTGCCGGCTGGTGCGAGGCAGCGGGAGACACTTTGTAGGTCTCACCCGGGAGCAGCACGGCCCAACAGGGAGTTCCTTCAGTAAGCCGCGCCGGTCGCCCTCCGATACCAGGGCTTTGAGTGGCCGCCTCCACGGCGGCAATGAGAGTGGTACCACGGAAGTTTGACTTTCGCCTCTCCCGGACATGCGGGACGATGCGGAAGTCTTTTTGTTTTATCCCGACGAAAAACTTCAAAATCTGAAAAAAGGGAGCGTTTTGACATGCTGGATATCAAAATCACAAAGACGACCACCCCGAAGGCCAAGCCCGCCGACGAGAGCAAGCTGGGCTTTGGTAAGATCTTTACCGACCACATGTTCGTAATGGACTACAACCCTGACAAGGGCTGGCATGACGCCCGCATTGTCCCCTATCAGCCCTTCCCCCTGGATCCTGCCTGCGTGATCTTCCATTACGCGCAGGAGATTTTTGAGGGTCTGAAGGCCTATCGGACTGCGGACAACAAAATCCAGCTGTTCCGCCCTGAATGCAACGCCCAGCGTATGCAGGACTCCGCCGACCGGATGTGCATTCCCAAGATCCCGGTGGAAGACTTTGTCCAGGCTGTGAAGACCCTGGTAGAAGTGGATAAGGACTGGGTGCCCCATTCTGACGGTGCCTCTTTGTACATCCGTCCCTTCATCTTCGCCACGGATGTGGGCATGGGTGTCCACGCCAGCAAGAACTATACCTTCTGCATCATCTGCGCACCCTCCGGTGCCTACTATGCCGAGGGCATTGATCCCGTCCGCATCTACGTGGAAGACGAGTATATCCGCGCGGCACCCGGCCTGACCGGCTTCACCAAGTGCGGCGGCAACTACGCTGCTTCCATTAAGGCCGGCGAGATGGCCGAAAAGCAGGGCTTTGCCCAGGTTTTGTGGCTGGACGGTGTGGAGAAGAAGTACGTGGAAGAAGTCGGCTCCATGAACATCATGTTCAAGATTGACGGCAAGATCTACACCGCTCCCTGCACCGGCACGGTGCTGCCCGGCGTCACCCGCCGCTCCATCATCGAGCTGCTCAAGGACTGGGGCTATGAGGTCAAGGAGGAGCACGTGGCCATCGCCGACATCATGAAGGCCGGCCATGACGGCAAGCTGGAAGAGGTCTTCGGCACTGGCACCGCCGCTGTCGTCTCCCCCGTCAAGGAACTGGACTGGAAGGGCGACAAGGTCTTTATCAGCGACGGCAAGATCGGCGAGCTAACCCAGAAGCTCTACGACACCCTGACCGGCATCCAGTGGGGCAAGATCCCCGACACCAAGGGTTGGATCGTTCCCGTCTGCCAGGGCTGAGCACCATTTTTCTCCGCAATAAAAGGAGGAGCCAATCGGCTCCTCCTTTTGTCGACTCTGTCTTTCACCAGGTCCCGGAATAAGCAGCGCTTCCCCATCCGGCACGGTCAAAAGCGGGAGCGGGTGCCCCGCTCCCGCTTTTTGTCAGACGATTGATCCACTGCTCACGCCTGCCGCAGCACTGCCGCCACCTGCTCCGGCGGCACCTGCGGCAGGGGCCGCAGCGGTGCCGGGTCCCGGTCATATGGGGCAATGGGCAGCTCGAACCAGCCAACATCCCGCCAGGCTCCGTCCTTGTAGCCGGTGCTGCGCTGAACACCCATCAGGCGGAATCCCATGCTCCGGTGGAGCCCCTCGCTCTTCTTGTTGGGCAGCGTCACCAGGGCATACACCGTCCGCACTCCCTGGAGCCGCAGCAGCTCCATCAGCGCGGTGTACAGCCGGCGCCCCAAGCCGAAGCCGGTATGCTCCCGGTCCAGATAGACGGACAGCTCTGCATTCCACTGATAAGCCGCCCGCTCCGCCTGCCGGTGGGCATAGGCATATCCCACGATGCATCCGTTTTCCTCGCAGACCAGATAGGGATAGGTCCCACCGAATTCCCGGATGCGCCGGACAAATTCCTCTCGGGTGGGCAGCTGGTATTCAAAGGTGATGCCCGTTTCGATATACTGGCCGTAAATGGCCAACAGAGCCGGCGCGTCCGCCTCCGCGGCAAACCGGATCTCCATCCAATCCCTCCTTTTCTGCAAAGAAGCGGGGACGCCCGGGCGTCCCCGCCGTATCAGGTTTTTCCGTGAATCTGAGCGCCGCACTTGGGGCAGGTGATGATGACCTTTCCCTTCCCCACCGGCACCCGGCAGATGGTTTTGCAGTTTTTGCAGGTGAAGTACTTGTGGGCGGTATCGGCATGGCGAGCCTTCGCCGCGGACCGGCCGTTTTTCACCTTCCAGGTCCACTGGAGGAACTTGCTGTTCTCCTCCCGGCGCTTATAGAGATTCTTGGAAAACACCCGGAAAATGGCATAGAGCAGCAGCACCATGGCGGCCCAATACAGCAGCACGCCCACCAGCTGCAAATGGCGGATGCGCATCACGATCATGGACACCACATCCAACACCAGTGCGGCCACAATGGCAGCACGTCCCAGCTGGTCTGAGCCGTTGCGGCCATACATCAGCCGCTGCAGTGCCATTTTGCACTTATATAATACACCCATCGCTCCAGGACTCCTTCTTCGGCGGCTTTTGGCCGTCTGTTTTTATTTTTAATTATTTTACTCGCAAAGTCCTTCTCAGACAACCATTTCCCCGTTGAATTTACAAATTGGTCATTTATTTACAGCGATTTGTGTGGTATATTTTGAAGTTGTGATAAAAAATAAACAAAGGAAGTGCATCATCCATGGCAAAGAAACAATTCAAAGCGGAATCCAAACGCCTGCTGGATCTGATGATCAATTCCATCTACACCCACAAGGAAATTTTCCTGCGGGAGATCATCTCCAACGCCAGCGATGCCTGTGACAAGCTGTGCTACCAGGCTTTGACGGACGAGACAGTGGGCATGACCCGCAAGGATTTCCAGATCCAGCTGAAGGTGGATAAGGACAACCGCCTTCTGACGGTATCCGACAACGGCATCGGCATGGACAAGGAGGACCTGGAGAACAACCTGGGCGTCATCGCCTCCTCCGGCTCCTACCGCTTCAAGCAGGAAGTGGGCGACGATACCAAGGACACCGATGTGATCGGCCAGTTCGGTGTGGGCTTTTACTCTGCCTTCATGGTGGCGGACCACATCACCGTGGTGACCCGCAAGTACGGCTCCGACACCGCCTACATGTGGCAGTCCTCCGGCGCCGACGGCTATACCATCACCGAGTGTGAACGGGACGGCGTGGGCACTGACATCATCATGCACATCAAGCCCGACACCGACGATGAAAAGTACGGCGAGTTCCTGGAGTCCTGGAAGATTCAGGAGCTGGTGCGCAAGTATTCCGACTACATTCGTTTCCCCATCCGGATGGAGGTCTCCAAGACCCGCCGGAAGGAAGGCAGCCCCGACGACAAGCCCGAATACGAGACCTACTCCGAAGAGGAGACCCTCAACTCCATGGTCCCCATCTGGCAGCGCCGCAAGTCCAGCGTGAAGCCGGAGGAGTACAATAAATTCTACCGGGATAAGTTCCATGACTACGCAGACCCCCAGCGGGTCATCGCCGTGTCCGCCGAAGGCGCTGTCACCTATAAGGCGTTGCTGTTCATCCCCGGCGCCACGCCCTTTGATTATTACACCAAGGAATATGAAAAGGGATTGCAGCTCTACTCCAACGGCGTGCTTATCATGGACAAGTGCGCCGACCTTCTGCCGGAGCATTTCCGCTTCGTCCGGGGCGTGGTGGACTCCCCCGACCTGTCCCTGAACATCTCCCGGGAACTGCTGCAGCATGACCGGCAGCTCAAAGTCATCGCCTCCAACCTGGAAAAGAAGATCAAGAGCGAGCTTGCCAAGATGCTCAAGGATGACCGGGATGCCTATGAGACCTTCTGGAAGAACTTCGGCCGCCAGCTCAAGTACGGCGCGGTCAGCGAGTACGGTGCCCACAAGGAGCTGCTGCAGGATCTGCTGCTGTTCTACTCCTCCACGGAGAAGAAGATGGTAACGCTGAGCGAGTATGTCTCCCGGATGGGCGAGGACCAGAAGTATATTTATTACGCCACCGGTGAATCCCTGGACAAGATCGACAAGCTCCCCCAGACGGAGCTGCTCAAGGACAAGGGCACGGAGATCCTCTACTTCACCGAAGAGGTGGACGAATTCTGTGCACAGATCCTCCACAGCTATCAGGACAAGGAGTTCCGCTCCGTGCTGGATCAGGAGATCGAAGAGGGCGCCGAGAAGAAGGCCGAGGAGGCCATGGACGCCCACAAGGCCGCTCTGGACTTCGTCAAGGAGACTTTGGGCGACGCCGTGAAGGAGGTCAAGGCCTCCGCCCGGCTCAAGTCCCATCCCGTGTGCCTTACCGCCGGCGAGGGACTGAGCTTTGAGATGGAGAAGTATTTCCAGGCCGTGCAGCCTGACTCCGCCATCAAGGCCGAGCGCATCCTGGAGCTGAATGTGGATCACCCCGCCTTCCAGGCTCTGGAGCAGGCGGTCAGCAATGATCCGGAGAAGGCCAAGAAATACGCCCAGCTCCTCTACGATCAGGCACTGCTGATTGCGGGATTGCCCCTGGACGATCCCTCCGGCTACACCGATCTGGTGTGCGAACTGATGAAATAAGAAATGAGCGCCCCCACGAAATCGTGGGGGCGCTCATTTGTTCTGTTCAAACTGCCGCATCCCGGTAGTAGACCACCAACAGGTCCACCACGGTGCCGTAGCTCTGCAATCCCTGCTCCTCGCCGTAGCCCTTGAGGAAGCGGTCATACACCTCGTTGGACACCTTCTGCACCGCCGTATCCTGGAACTGGGCCCAGTAGGCGTTGTTGGTGCTGAGATCCGCCCGCACCTCCGGCGGCAGGCTGTCCCGGATGGCCTGATAGGCCTCCGGATTCACCCGGTAGAGGGCGTTGCCCAGATGGATATAGCCCAGCAGCCAGCCGGAGTAGGCGTAGGCATCGTTCCCGCAGGTGGTACAGGCCAGTACTGCCAGGAAGTTGCACTCCTGCTCCGAGGCGATGCTCCGCTGGTGGGCCAGCTCATGGGCCGCCGTGGAGGGCAGGAGGCAGGCGGGACTATCCACATTGACATTGGATTCCCCGGTGAAGGGACAGTAAATGCCGGTAAAATCCAGGGCGCTCATGACGCGGGAAAAATGCACTGCTTTGACGCCGGGGTCCTCGAATTCCAGGAAGGGGAACTGCTCTTCCACTGCATCATAGGCACCAACGCTCTGGGAGAGGATCTCCTCCCGGGGCACCGCGAAGCACCCCTGCTCATCCCGCTCCACCAGATCCGCCGTCTCCGTCAGCCGGTCGGCGAAGTAGCGTGTCACCGCCAGCAGATCCTCCTCCGCCACCGGCTGGGCATAGATGCCGGAGAGGTCCTGGAAGCTGGGGGTGTAGTAGTGGACGCCCCAGAGTCCGCAGAAGCCCGCGTAAATGGTCAGCCCCACGCACACGGCACCCACAAGGGCGCTGTACGCCCGGTGGAGACGGTCGGAGGCGGTCTTTCGCCGGACCACCGCCGCAACGCTCCACACCAGGTACGCCGCCGCGAACACCACCAGTGCGATGCACAGCGCCTCCATCACGGAAAAGGACACCCGGTAGCACAGCCGCCCGAGAGCGCGGCGCACCGCCGTGGCGGCGGAAGCCAGGGCGGTCATGACACCGGTATGACTCCGGCACAGGAAGAACGCTGTCAGCAGCACAAGATCTGCCAACAGCCACAGATGCAGTTTTCGATGCCGCAGGAAAAATGCTTTCAAAGGGACTCCTTTACTCCGCGGCAGCCAGCAGCTGCCGGGTATACGCCTCTTTGGGATGGTCGAAAATCTCCTCCACGGAGCCCTGCTCCACGATGCGGCCGTCCTTCATCACCAGCACCCGGTCGCAGAGCTGATAGACCACATTCAGATCGTGGGAGACGAAGAGGAAACTCAGATCCAGCTCCCGCCGCAGGTCTTTCAGCAGCTTCAGGATCTGGGCCTGAATGGTGACGTCCAGGGCGCTGACCGGCTCGTCCGCGATCAAAAACCGAGGCCGCTGGATCAGTGCCACCGCGATGGACACCCGCTGACGCTGGCCGCCGGAGAGCTCCGCCGGCTTGGCCCGCAGGCACTCTGCCGGCAGCTCCACCCGTTCCAGCATGTCCCGGACCCGTCGGCGGCGTTCGGCGGCATCATACTTGCCGTAGATCCGCAGCGGCTCCTCCAGGTTCCACGCCACGGTATAGGCAGGATTCAAAGAGCTGTACGGGTCCTGAAAGATCATCTGGGGCCTCTTGGTATAGTGGATCACTTCACCGGCATCCGGTTTCACCATGCCCAGAATGGTCCGGGCCAGCGTGGATTTTCCGGTACCGGACTCCCCCACCAGGCCCAGGATCTCCCCGTGGCGGACGTCGAAGGTCACATCGTGGAGGACCTCCTGATAGGTTTTCTTCCCCAGCAGGCTACCCTCCCGGTAGCCGCTGGTCACATGCCGGACCGAGAGGACCAGATCTTCACTCATTGGGCTCCCTCCTTCCGGTTCCGAGTGGGAATGGCGGCGATGAGCCGCTTGGTATACTCCTCCCGGGGATGGTGGAACACCTGGTCGGTGTCCCCTTCTTCCACCAGCACGCCCCGCTGCATCACTGCCACCCGGGCGCAGAGCTTGCGCACCACCGCCAGGTTATGGGAGATAAAGAGCATGGACATTCCCGTCTCCCGGTTGAGCTTTTTCAAAAGCTCCAGGATCTGGGCCTGAATGGTCACGTCCAGAGCGGTGGTGGGCTCGTCCAGCAGCAGCAGCTTGGGCCGGGTCACGATGGCCGCGGCGATCATGGCCCGCTGGCACATCCCGCCGGAGAGCTGATGGGGATATTTGTCATACACCGTTTCCGGGTCCGGCAGTTCCACGGCGGCAAGGGCCTCCAGCGCCAGTTTCCGCCGCTGTGCCCGGTCCATATGAGTGTGGAGGCACAGCGATTCCTCCACCTGGCTGCCGATCTTCATCAGCGGGTCCATGCAGCTCTGGGGCTCCTGAAACACCACGCCGATGTCCTTCCCCTGGACCTTCCGCAGCTCCTCCCGGGGTGCATGCAGCAGATCCACCCCGTCCAGCAGCACCTGACCGGAATATTCGCACTGCCGGCGGGGCAGCAACCCCGCAACGCTCATGGCGGTGACGGACTTTCCGGAGCCGGATTCCCCCACCAGGCCCAGGATCTCTCCGTCCTGAATGGTGAGAGACACGCCTGCCACTGCTTCCCGGCTGCGGACGTGGAACTTCACATGCAGATCACGGATCTCCAACATCACATCACCCCCCGTTCTGCCCGCTGCAGTCCCTCGCCGATGAGGCCGGCGCTGAGGACCAGCAGCACGATGGCAAGGCCCGTGCCCACTGCGTACCAGGGGGCCGCGGTAAAGAGGCTCTGGGCCTCGGAGAGCATGTAGCCAAGCGAGGCATCCGGCGGGGTGACACCGATGCCCAGATAGCTCATGGATGCCTCCGCCAGCACGGCGTTGTTGAAGCCGATGGTGACAGCAGGCAGCAGCACATGGGCGGTGTTGGGCAGGATATGGACCGCCAGGATACGGACAGGAGACGCCCCCATCAGCCGGGCGCTTTTGACATAGTTTACGTCCCGCAGTGCGGCAAAGGCCGTGCGGGTCACTCGGGCAAAGCTGGGGATGAACACCAGTCCCAGGGCAAGGATCACGTTGTACTTATTGCCGGGGCCCAGGATGGAGATCACCACCAGGGCCAGCAGAATACTGGGGAACGCCGTCAGCACATCGTTGAGCCGCATCAGCATCTCGTCCACCAATCCGCCGAAGTAGCCGGTCACCGCCCCAAGGGCCGTGCCCACCACGGCACCGATGACCACGGTGCAGATGGCGATGGTGAAGGTGGTGCCGGCGCCCTTGAGCACCCGGCTGAAAATATCCCGGCCGAAGTCATCCGTTCCCAGCAGATGCTGAAGCGAGGGGGCCAGGAACTTCTCCCCGGCATCCCCCATGGCGTTGGGGTCGTAGGGCGTCCAGAAAAAGCCCAGCACGATCAGGGCTGTCAGCACCGCTCCCAGCAGCAATCCCGCCCGGAGATAGCCGTTCATTCTTTTCTTCATCCGCTTTTTCATGACGCGCCACCTCCCAGCCGCAGGCGGGGGTCAATCCGCTGGTTGATGAGGTCCGCCACGGTGCCGGCCAGCACCACCCAGAAGGCCAGGATCACGATGATGGCCTGCACCACCGGATAATCCCGGCTGCCGATGGAGGCCACCAGCATCCGGCCAAGGCCCGGGATGGCAAAAGCCTGCTCCACCACGATGCTGCCTGCCACGATCTCCGCCATGGTCTGGGCCAGGAAGGTGACCACCGGCACCAGGGAATTTTTGAGCACGTGGCGGCGCAGCACACCGGCTCGGTCATTGCCCCGGGAAATGGCGGTGCGGACATAGTCCTTCCCCATCTCGTCGGCGATGGTGCTGCGCAGCATCCGCACTGTCATGGCGATCCGGGGGATGGCGATGGCCACCGCCGCAAAGAACAGATACCGCAGGCTTGCGAAAAAGTCGCTGCCAAGTCCCGGGAAACTGCCGTGAACGAACCAGTGCAGCACGGTGCTGAAGCAGAAGGTCAGCAAAATGGAGGTAAAAAAGGGCGGTACCGCCATGCACAGCTGATTGAACAGCGTCTCCACGCCGTTCAAAATGCCCTGGGAGCGCCGCGTGGCGGACCGGACCCCAAGCGGCACGGAGATCACCGCGATGAGCACAAAGCTCAGAAGGCTCAGGCACAGCGTCACACCCACCTTGGGGGCGATCAGGTCCCACACCGGCTGGTGGTAGCTGTACGAGGTACCCAGGTTCCCGGTGAAAAAGCCCAGCAGCCACTCGCCGTACCGCACCAGCAAAGGCCGGTCCAGTCCCAGCTCCGCCCGGAGTTCCGCCACCCGCTCAGGGGTGGCCTGGGTGCCCAGCATGGCGGTGGCAGGGTCACCGGAAATCACATCAAAGGCCACGAACGCCAAAAGGGAGACGATGACCATGGTAAAAAGCAGCATGGCAATGCGCTTGGCTGCATACTTCATGGTCTTCGCCTCCCTTCCGGGGCCGCGGCAAACAATCTGCCGCCGGTCATATCAGGTTGTGTAGTGGATGCCGGAAAGGTCCAGCACGTAGATGGGATAGAAGGTCACGCCCTCCAGTCCCTTCCGAACGGCCACCAAGTCCGCCAGGTCCTGAATATAGACGTTGGCGGCGTGCTCCGTCAGATTCTTCTCCATCTCCTTATAGAGGGCGGTCTGCTCTGCGTCGTCCGCCGTGGCCTGGGCCTGGGCGAAGAGAGCGTCATAGTCCGCATTGGAGTAGTTGATGAAGTTGTTGTCCGCCGTGGAGGTGAACCGCTCCAGCAGCGCCCGGGCGGTCATGTTGGACGCATCCACGCCCACCACCGTGGACTGGAACTGGCGGTTGGTATAGACATCGGACACCCAGCTCTCCCACTCCACAGCCTGGATCTCAGCGGTGATGCCCACCTCTGCCAGCTGCTGCACCAGCACCTGGGCGGTATCCATGTGGGGCTTGTAGTTGGAGGGCACGGTGATGGTCATAGAAAAGCCGTCAGGATAACCGGCCTGGGCCAGCAGTTCCTTGGCCTTCTCCGTGTCGTGGGGATAATAATCAGTGAGGCTCTCATCAAAGTACTTGCCGAAGGCGGGGTACATGCTGGAGCCGATGGGGCTGCCGTAGCCGTCAAAGGCCAGGTCGATGATGGCCTGCTTGTCGATGGCGTAGCACAGTGCCTGACGGACCAGCTCGTTGTCAAAGGGCGCCACGTCGTTATTCAGGTACAGCGCCTGCACCAGATTCATAGTGCCCTCGGCCACATCGAAGTCCTCGCCCAGCTGGGCCACCTGAGTGCTGGTCAGGTGGGCGCACAGGTCGATGGCGCCGCTCTGGAGGCTCATCAGCAGACTGTCGGCGTTTTCGATGATCTTGAAGGTCACCTGGTCCAGCTGCGCCGGGGTGCCCCAGTAATCGTCAAACTTTTCCAGCACGATGGAATCCTGTGCGGTGCGGGAGACGAACTTGAAGGGGCCGGTCCCCACAGGGGCGGTATCCTGCTGGTCGTAATCCGCCGGCAAAATGGCGGTGGTCATATAGGAGAGGAACTCATTGTCCGGCTGAGCCAGGGTGATGGTCACCGTGGACGCGTCAAGCGCCTGGATGTCGGTAATATTAGAAAACGCCTCCACCGGAACGATTCCCGTTTCGGTAGCGGCGGCGCAGCGCTGGATGGAATAGACCACATCCTCCGCCGTCACCGTGTCGCCGTTGTGGAACTTCACCCCGTCCCGCAGGGTAAAGGTATAGGTCAAACGGTCCTCAGAAACTTTGTAGTCACTGGCGATGGCAGGGGTAAGGTCTCCCTCGGGGGTGGGCTTCATCAGCCCTTCAAATACATTGAACATGACCTCGCGGGTTCCTGCCTTCACCGTTTTGTGAGGGTCAAGACTGTTGTCCAGGTCCTGGGCGATGCCAACGACGATGGCGTTGGCGGCCGCTCTGCTCTCCGGCGTCTCGGCTGTGCTGCTGTCTCCGCATCCGCTGAGTACGGCGCACAGGAGTCCCGCCAGAAGAAGGAGCGACAGGCATCTCTTCTTCATAGCTTCTCCTTTTTTCATCACTGCCGCGCAGGGTCAGTGTGGGGCAGGAACTGTCCCGCCCATGCAAAATATGGTCCCTTTTGATGAAAAAGGGCCTTGCGGTATCAGTCGTTATTTTTCTAACGAACTGCCCCGCAAGGCCGTATTGTACACGATATACCTCTTAATTGCAAGGGGATTCACAAATTTTTCTCCTGCGGCGGCGCTTTAGGCCCTGTTTTCGGGTGGTCGGTGGTATAGGCCTTGGTGTCCAGGGGCAGATCTTTGTGCCGCAACCGCACATCCAGAAAGAAATTGGCCGCACTGTAAAAGCATGCAAACACCGGCACACCGAAGAACATCCCCGGCACGCCGAAAAAGCTGCCCCCCACCAAAATGGCCACAATCACCCACAGGCTGGAAAGGCCGGTCTTGTCTCCCAAGATCAGCGGGCCGATGATATTGCCGTCCAGCTGCTGGAGTGCCAGCACGAACAGGGCAAAATACACCGCCTGGATGGGAGAGACCAGCAGGATTAAAAAGATGCTGGGAATGGCGCCCAAAAAGGGCCCGAAGAAGGGGATCACGTTGGTCACGCCCACGATCACAGAGACCAGCGGCGTGTAGGGGAACTTGAAAAGGCTGCAGCAGATAAAGCAAAGGATTCCGATGATCAGGGAGTCCAGCAGCTTTCCCCGGACAAAGCCGGAGAAGATGCTGTCCACCTTGTGGATGCCCCGCAGGACCCACGGCACATAGCTGTCGGGAAACAGCCCGAAGATCACCTTCCGGGCGTAAGCGGCACACTGCTCCTTGGTGGCCAGCAGAAAGATGGAGACAATAACACCCACCAGCAGATCCAGTAAAAAGTTCAGTGCGCTCACCACACCGCCGGACACCGCGCTCATCAGGGCCGTGGCCTGGGGCAGCAGTGTATCCAGCCAGGTGGTGATATCGGTGTAATACCCCTTCAGCCGGTCGCTGACCAGATTCTCCAACTCCGGGTTGGAGTCCAGCAGCCGCCGGACCCAGCCGTTGATGGTATTGTAATAGTTTTCCACATTTCCAATCAGCTGCACAACGCTCTTATACAGCTCCGGCAGCAATACCGATGCCAGCAGATACACCAGCACAGCAATCACCAGCCAGGTCAGCAGCACACTCACCGCCCGCACGCAGCCGCCCAGCTTCCCCTTTGGCCTGCGGCCGCCCAGCGGCTGCAGCAGCATCCGGTCAAAAAAATTCACCACCGGCGCCAGCAAATACGCCAGCAGCGCACCGATCAAAACCGGCTGCACGGCGGAGATCAGCTGCCCGCCGAAGACCGGCAGCACCCGGCGCCCAAACAGAGTATCGTAAAACAGCAAGATGGCGCTGACGGACAAAAATACCGCCAGCCCCAGCTGCATATAACCGCTTCTTCGCTTCATGGCCTACCACCTCTTGTTCTCTGCTTCATTGTACACGCCGCGGGAAGGGATTGCAATTCATTCTTTCAGAATCCGCCCCACTTTATAGCACTTTAAAAAGCCTGAAGACGGCGGGCTGTCTCTTGCAATCCTGCGGGCTGTGTGCTATATATATTCTGTTAAATTTTATGCTCCGGTTGTGTTAAATTTTGAACTCCGGAGTCCAATGCCATCCCGACAGGCGGGAAAGGAACGCACTATGGAGAAAAAACTGCTGTTCATTGTAAATCCCCGGGCAGGACGCAACAAGTCCCGCGGCCCGCTGTTTGACGCCGCTGCCATCTTCTCCGAGGCGGGGTACCTGCTGCGCATTCACCGGACCACTGCCCCCGGCGACGCTACAGAGACCGTGGTCCGGGAGGGCAGCCAATACGACCTGGTGGTGGCCTCCGGTGGAGACGGAACGCTTAACGAAACCATTGCAGGACTGGTACAGCTGGAAAATCCGCCCCTGCTGGGGTATCTCCCCCAGGGCAGCACCAATGACTTTGCCTCCAGCCTTCACATCTCCGACGACCCCGCGGCCGCCGCGGAGGTCATTGTCCAGCAGCATGTGCAGATACTGGATGTGGGATTCTGGAACCAGCGTCCCTTTGCGTATGTAGCCTCTTTCGGCGCATTCACCCGCACCTCTTACACCGCCTCCCAGGCTTCCAAAAACGCACTGGGGCACTTTGCCTATATTCTGGAGGGAATGAAAGATCTCAACTCCCTGCGGCCCTACCGCATTCGCCTTACTGCCGACGGCGAGGTTTTGGACGGGGACTACCTCTTCGGTGCCGTGTGCAACTCCACTTCTATCGGCGGGCTGATGAAGCTGGACCCGGAGCGGGTGGTGCTGGATGACGGCAAGTTTGAGCTGCTGCTGATCCCCAGCCCCAAAACGCCGCTGGGGCTTCAAAACCTGATGCTGGCGCTGCTCAACCAACACTACGACAGTGAAGGACTGATCTTCCGCCATGTCTCCTCGCTGCACCTGGAAACGGAGGAGGACCTTCCCTGGTCCTTGGACGGGGAATACGCCCCCAGCACCCCCGCCGTGGACATCGTCAACCGCCAGGGTGCCTTGAGGATGCTGCTGTGAGTGAACTGAACAATCTGCGCCGCCGGTTTGACGGCTATGTTCCCCAGATGCTGGAAGCCCAGCACAGTTACGCGGTTTTGTGTCCCTTTCTGGAACAGCCCGACGGTCTGCATCTGCTCTTTGAGGTCCGGGCTGCTACTCTCCGCCGCCAGCCAGGGGAAGTTTGCTTTCCCGGCGGCATGCAGGAACCCGGCGAAACGCCGGAAGTCTGCGCTCTGCGGGAGACCTGGGAGGAACTGGGCATCGTCCAGGAAGAGATCGAGGTATTGGGAAAGTCGGATTTTCTCTGCAGTCACCGTGGGTTTTTGCTCCAGCCGGTATTGGGTGTGGTTTCTCCGGCGGGCCTTTCCGCCCTCTGCCCCTCCCCCGCTGAAGTGGCGGAGGTCTTTTCCGTTCCCCTTTCCTTTTTCCGTCGGCAGCAGCCGGAGGTTTATCGCTACGATCTGGTCCCCACCCGGCCGGATCACTTCCCCTACCAATCCGTGGGCATTCCGGAAACCTATCGCTGGGCCCCGGGCACCGTGGAGGTGCCGATATGGTTTTGGGAGGGACATGCCATCTGGGGCATGACCGCCCGCATCGTCCGGAATCTCATCAAAGAATAAAAGCGGGAGAGCGTTGGCTCTCCCGCTTTCTTATTTTACTGTCTCAGGACGGCAGCATCCTTGGCTCAGCAGCCGCTCTCCCCTTCTGGTTCCAGAAATGCCGGGTCATAGCTGATGTCCTTTTCCAAGATCTCCCGGCCGTCTTCCATCCGTCCCACCGGCACAAAGCCATAACCCAGGAAAAAGGTCCGTCCGGCATGCTGTGCATCTTTCAGCGCGACCCGCAGATATTTGCGGCCCAGAGGGCGATAATGGGCCACCACCTGGCCCAGCAGCTGTACCCCGTATCCCCGCCGACGGCAGGTTTCTTCCATATAGAAGAGGGAGATCCATCCAATATGGTCCTCCGCCTGCTTCTCCGGGCAAACTCCCACCAGGCTCACGGCCTCCTCGCCCAAAAAGCCTGTCAAAACGGTGTCCTTTTTTATCAGCTCCCGGACATCCGTATCCGGACAATTTTCGGCACAGTCCTCCACAAGCGCCGCCTGCTCCGGCAGACGCAACGGCTGAAAATACAGTCCCGGCTCCAGCGCATTGGCCCGCTTTTTCACCATCTCGCCCTGAGCATAGCGGGGGTCCAGCAGATGGCTGTTGTCATCCCGGAACACCACCCGCATCTGGTCCCCCTCCGCCTCAATGAGGGAGACGGCGGTGTTGTCGCCATGGGGCGTCTGGCCCAGCTGGGCCAGGGAATATCCCTGGAGCGTCGCCAGCAGGATTCGGATGGCACAGCCATGGGAAAAGACCGCCACGGTCTTTCCGTCATTTTCCGCCGCGATCTGCCGCACAGCGGAGAGCACCCGATCCCGGACCTGTTCCGGCGTCTCAGCACCCTCTACGTGCCACTGGTCCAGATGATGGCTGAAATTCTCCATCTGCACCGGGTCCATCCGGGCGATCTCCCCCCAGGTCTTTTGTTCCCAGACGCCTACGCAGATCTCCCGCAGGTCCCGCCGCCGGTGGAGCTCCAGTCCCTTGGGCCGGTAAATGGCGCTGGCGGTGGCGCAAGTGCGGTACAGGTCGCTGGAATACACCGCGTCCACAGGAATCTCCGCAAACCGGCGCTCCAGCGCCCGGATCTGACGCCAGCCCCGGTCGGTGATGATGCTGTTGTATTGTCCCTGGGCAATGCGGTAAAGATTGCCCTCTGCCTCCGCATGGCGGATGAGATAGAGTTTGGTCATGGGTCTCTTCCTCTCCGGGCACCTTCGCACCCGTTTCATTTTGAACGGACACATTATAACGCATCTAACATCTTTTGGCAAACGCCAGCATGATTTTTTCCGGGCCGCCGGGTCATACTAAGGCCGTGCCGAAAAGGAGTTGACTGAAATGAGAAATGTGTGCGCCGGATTTTGGGCCGGCATGGGTGCCGGAATGATGGCCGGTGCCATCGTGGGAATGATGATGCCCTGCGGCAGGGACCCCATGAAAACACAGGTGGGGAAGAGTATCCACAAACTGGGTGTCGCTGTGGACCACGCCGTGGACAACATCGTTTCCGAAATGCGCTGAGGCGCAGGGCGGAGGGCGAATGCCCTCCGCTTTTTCAAAAAATGCAAAATAAGGGTTGACTTTTCTGCTAAGTTTGCTATAATAATAACGCTGTCGCTCCTAAGCGACGTACAAGTTCATCTTTTTTGATACTTGACAGCTATGGAGAAGTCGCCTAGTTGGTCGAGGGCGCATGATTGGAAATCATGTAGGCCCCTAAAGGGTCTCGAGGGTTCGAATCCCTCCTTCTCCGCCAGATAAAACCCTGGAACCGCAATGGTTCTAGGGTTTTTTCTTTGCTTTTTCCCTTATTTTTTCCCTTATTGTGCTTTGCCTTGCAATTGCCCACCAGATACGGATTCTATAAATTTCTCCATCCGATTAGCAGACTCCTGACGAATTTTCTGTGTCGTATGGGCATAAATGTTCAGCGTAAAGGCGGCGGACGCATGACCCAAGTTGTTCTGCACCGTCTTGATGGTATCCCCACATTCGAGCGCTGACACGGCGTATGTATGCCGAAGATCATGAAAGCGAGTGTCTAATCCCAGACTCCGAACAATTTTTTTGAATTCTTTATACACCGTAACATGAACAAGGTGTCCCCCTTGCTCATTTGTGAACACAAGGTTGTCTTTGTTCTCCCATTTTGGGCCAGAGAGAAGCTGCATCTGTGTCTGTATGACTTTCTGTTGCCTCAACACCCTCATAACAGACGGAGCCGCAACAAGTAACCGAGCCTTGCCGTTTTTGGTGGGAACAAGCCGATATTCCCCGCCAACCTTTTTGCTCTTTTGTAGCTGCTTGTTGATATAGAGCGTTTGATTTTTGAAGTCCACACAATCCCATGTTAATCCCAGCACTTCCCCCTGGCGTAAGCCGGTAAACAAGGTTACTTGATAGAGACGCTCATATTTGCTGCCGTGAATCGCATTCAGAAATGCTGTGATTTCCGCCTCTTCCAGCGGGACGATCTCCTTCTGGTACACTTTAGGCAGGTCACAGACGTCAGCGGGATTGTGTCGAATGCTGCCAATCTGAACAGCTTTGTTCAACGCCCGATGCAGAACGCCATGGACATTTTTGACAGTCTTTGCTGAAAGGCCTTTTTCCCGCACCAGCACGTTATACATCTGCTGAATTTGAGGGGCCGACAGAGCCCCTAACTTGATCTTTCCCAGCAGAGGTTTAATGTGATTCTCACAGACAGCCCGGTAAGAATCTTCTGTATACGGTTTTACTGAACCTGTCACATAGGTTTCTAACCATATATCCAGCCACTCCCCAACTGTCTGCTTGGATGGTTCGATGTAGCTTCCATCGTTCACATCAACTTGCATCTGCGAAAGTTTTTGTTGAACCTCTTTTTTTGTTTTCCCTGAAATAGACTTCTGGATTTGCTTTCCGGTCAACAGATTATACCCGACCGTGCAGCGGGCCTCATAGTAGGTATAGCTTTTGCCATTTTTGACCTGTGTTCTTTTCCGAATACTGCCCGCACCATTGGCGGCACGAGCCATTTTTTTGCGTGGCATAGATGATCCTCCTTTCGCCACGCAGACGTACTATGATGATAGTACATCTTGCGTGGCATAAGGTCAATTTTATTTTAATGTGTGTTGAGGAAGTCCATTAAAGCACCTCTTGAAATTCTGATTTGCCGCCCCACTCGGACGCTGGGAATCTGCCCACTCCTCACAATGCCATAAGCGGTATTTCTGCCGATGCCAAGTATGTCGGCCAGCTGATTCACAGTCAACACCAGGGGAATCCGCTCCATATATGTACCATCCATATGCTCACCCCCTGTCCATCAGGCATCTTTGCCCAGCCAATACGCCTGGAAAACCGTACCGCTGGTTTCGCCGTTCCCATCGTTGAGAATAAAGCGGCCCTGCGCATTTTTGGGAATCAGATCAGCAGCGGCGGTGCTGTCAATAATAATGCTGGACAACACGCTGTCTGCTCTCCCGCAGACCTTGCAATCCATGTTGCTGCGAATCTGACCGGGAATCAGATTTGCGTCCGGACGCTGGGTGGAGAGGATCAGATGCAATCCGAAAGCCCGCCCCTGCTGCGCAATCAGGGAGAGCTTGTCCACGACTTCGTCGATCTCTTTCAGCTGGTCCTTGCTCCGTCCGGTCCGGCTTAACATAGCGGCAACCTCGTCGCAGGCAAATACCATGCGGTGCAGGGGACGATGCCCGCTCTCATTGTAACGATCAATATTTTCACAATCTGCTGCCCGCAGAAGATCTTTGCGTGCTTCCAACTCCTGCACGAAATGGCTTAGAATTTTCTTTAGCGCATCCATATGATAGACCATCACACACCGCTCTCTCCACCATTTGCTAAAGTCCACACCGCCCTTGAAATCCGCAATATAGACCTCGGCTCCTTTTTGGAGACTTTGCCGCAGCAAAACTCGGAGCAGCCCACTTTTTCCAGACCCGGTGGAACCGCCCAACAGGATATGGGGGATTTTAGAGAGGTCCACCACCACAGGGCCAAGCAGACCTTCTCCCATCGCAAGGGCAAACCCCTCCAATGGCTGATAGCGGTCTTTCCAGGGAAGCAGTGCCGGCAGTGAAGAGGCAGGCGGGGCGGCGTGTACCCGGATGTGATGGAGGTCTGTCCCCTGCTGTATATCGCAGATCGTGACGTTCAGCGCTGCTTGAATCTCGGCAATCTTATCCCGCCACTTCTTAATCGGTAGGCCGATGACATAAAATTCCAAAATCTTGACTTTGGGATTTGTTTGATCCGACATAATGGAAATCAGTGTGGGTGGTTCTCCTGCGTCGTTGACAAACCCAATGCGGCGCAGATTATTTTGTATCCGCCACGCCTGCCACGGACCACCCCAGAGCCAGCACAGGATGCCAATGCTGAAAATCAGCAGCACCACCAAATTGGCGCCTACAACAAAGTCAGCCAGCTTTGAAAACAGGTCTGCTGCGGTATAATCAAAAATCTGATAGCGCCCCGTCCAGACTCCCAGCACAGCCGCTAACAGGAGCAACAGCCCCAGAACTTTTTTCCAACTCTTCAAGACGGAATCCGTTCCCCGCTTCATACGGCAGAACGTTTGCAAGGCAGCGGTCTCGTTTGCCAGATCCTGGCGCTTAGAATGATTTTTTATGTTCATCATATTCTCCTTTCATGGAATGAAATGATTGCTGTGCCGCCGCGCGCGGCGGCACAGACGCAGAGTTAATCTGCCTCATGGAACAAAGACAGATTTTCAGTTTTTCCCACCTGCCCATCAGGGTCAGGAAACGGAAGATTCTCTTCTTCCTCATGGTCAGCGGCTTGTCCGTTTGCCGGAGCAGGAGAAGCCGCCGGAGCTGCCGCTTGATACTGCTTTGCAATGTCATCCAGCAAGGCAACACTGTCGATGGTAGTCTTCTGCGCAGGCGCTTGCGCTGCCAGATAAACAGGAACCGGATTTTGCACGCTGTTCTTGTCTTCCACAAAACACCCTGTCTTCCTGTCATACCGGCTGATGGTAATGGACTGCTCGTCCACATGCCATACTTCCCGAATCCGCCGGTAGAGCTGCACAGCACTCTCCTCCTGGTTTAGATCCAGCGCTTTGTAAAACTCCGTGGGGGAATAAATCGAGGTAATCCAAATGACCTCCGCCTTCAAGACCTTGTCAAAATACCGGCAATGAGCTGCTGCGGCAGTGTGCGGGTCCAGGATTTGCAGAAGATCCACATAGGTATACTGGGCCTTGGGCCGCAGCTCGTCCAAAATGATTGCGGGCTGGTCCCTGTATTTTGAAAATGGATCGCTGCCATTGGCGGTGACATAGACCGCCAATCCCTGATGGGCAGAAGCCAGCTTGCAAAGCGTTGTCTTCCCCATGCCGCTCTCTCCATAGACCCAAATCACAACCGTATCCCGATTGATTTGCTTCATCAAAAATCTCTCATCGGCCAGTGCAAAAGCGGCCTCAAACTGACTGCGGTATTTGACATAGAGCTCATCAGGAATGGCTTCCCCCATGTTTGCCCTGGTGATTTTTCCCGCAGCACAATCTCTCAAAAGCTGGTCTAAACCGGTCTTTTTCTGCCGGTTAAAATAAGCCAGCACATCAAAATTTGCCACCATCTCTTCGATGGGATATACGTGCTTCCTGGTTCCGATATGCAGAAAATACAGCAAGGTCAAATACCGGTTTGACTCGATCTTGTTTACCAAATTTTCCCCAATGCCAAAATGACTGGCAACGCTTGCAATCGATGTAGACGTTTTTCCAAACGAGATGTACACATGGTAGTGTGCCTTCTTGGGGTTCCCATTTTCATCCACATCCATGTTATGTAGGATAAAGGCATAGGTCTCGATGATGTGCCAATTCTCCACCACCGTTTTGACCTTTTCCTGGTCCCATCCGTCCTCTTCATACAAAATGACTTCATAATGCTTCGCAGTGACTGACGCCAATGATATATCTCCTTTCTGGTTTCATTTTATTTTCGCTTACAGGCCACGGAATCTTTTCCAACAGCTGTATCTCTACACCTGCTACACCTTCTACACCTGCCACCAGGACGCAGCCCCTGGTGGCAGGTATCGGTGTGTATGCCTGTTGTATCAATGGTTTGCAGGCCCGCAGGCCCTGCTACACCGTGCTTTTCGCTCGTTCCCGCGGTGGAAGGGGGGGAGACCCCTCCCACGGCGAGAACGGCGGCACGGTGTCACAGCTTTTTGTCTGAACCCTCATCCAGACGAATACCCGCTGCCTTTGTGCTTACCTGAATCCGATGATTGTTGTCGTAATACAGCTTTGCTTCCAAATCCGTGAACTTGACGGAAACAAAATCAACATGAGCGGGAATCTGAATCAGCGGACGATCTCCTTCGATTTTGACGTCCAGCGTCTGGAAGTTCCGTCCGGGAAGCACAACGCTGTACTTGTAGCCACAGATCTTGTTGGTCTTCCGATCATTCTCGTAGACATAATAAGGCGTAATTCGATTGAGAAGCATCGTGTTTCCAAAGCAGTGGTTATCAATCACAAGGCCGCCAAATGTAATGGTATTCATAGGGACACCCCCTTTCTTTTCGAGGTTCTTCGCCTCTTGGTGATTTGTTATATGCCAAACAGCGAGACTTTATCGAGCAAAGCCGGTTTTTTCTGTGAATAATTTGTAAATAGTGGTTTTTTAGAAAACCAGCTGTTTTATGGATAGAAAATTCAGAATATAGGCCGAGAAGCATCGCTGTTGTCTTATTGTATGCAAAGACGTCGAATTTTTATTAGAAAGCCCTGATGAGGGGGGAAATACACGAAAGCCCGATCCCATCAAGGCCGGAAAAAATCCCAGCTCCGCGGAGCTGGGATTTTTTGCGCAAGTGGCCCTATGGGCCAGCCTTGACTGGATAGTGCTTTCGTGCAGCTGGGTGGGCAAGCAAAGCGAAGCGCCGCTTTGCTTCGCTTCATTTCGATTCTGGGAGGAACGTATCATGAAAGAGGCCACCAAAATGAGCCGGGCCGTCAGCCAGTTGGAACACATCTATAATGCACTCAATGCGGATTTCTTTCCCGGAGAGCCGTTGCCGGTCCCCATCATCACAGTTCAGAGCAAGCCGGGGAGCTACGGTCACTGCACCACCGCCAAGGTATGGCAGCGTGCGGACGGCGGAGCGTATGAGCTGAACATTGCCGCCGAGGTCCTGAACTACCCCATCGAGGAAATCCTGGACACCATGCTCCATGAGATGGTGCATCTATACTGCCGGGAGCATGGCATTCACGAGGTCAGCCGGGGCGGCAAGTATCACAACCGGCGCTTCAAGGCGGAGGCAGAGCGGCGGGGCCTGACCTGCGTTCCCTGCGGACAGTACGGGTGGAACACCACCCCAGGAGAAAACCTCGTTGAATATGCACTTTCAAAAGACTGGAATGAAATTAAGATCGGGCGGGCCAGCCTGCCGCCGGTAATCCGCACGGGAGCCGGGGGACCACAGCAGACGGGAGCCGACACGCTGCCGAACGGCAAGCGGCCCAGCAGCACCCGCAAACTAATCTGCCCCTGCTGCGGGCAGTCCGTCCGGGCCACTCGGAAGGTCCATATCCTGTGTGGGGACTGTATGCTGCCTATGGTGGAGGCATAAAAAGAGCCATCTATAAAAAAAGACA
>OOBW01000610.1_pt1 | contig 23812 bp, 18 predicted proteins | sample 1671701 | NCBI WGS metagenome assembly OOBW01 (sample SAMN06348183, study PRJEB24527) | human gut metagenome | biome: human gut; feature: ankylosing spondylitis patient; material: feces | host: Homo sapiens | place: China | collected 2015-10 | reverse complement strand
GCGCCAGCGCCTGACCGAAGAAGAACAGAACGAGATGCACCGCTACGAAGAATATCTGTTGTGGAAACGAAAAAAATAAGCCGCCCAGCGAGACCGTAAAGGTCGCTGAGCGGCTGTTTTCTATAAGAAATCAGGAAATGCTTTTGACACAATCTAATTTGAAGATTTCTCAAAGGTATTCATTAGCTTTGAGACATAATCTAATTCGCGTCCAATATGAGGATTGCGGTTAATAGATAGATCGTTATAGATAGCACAAATGCTCTTTCGTTGGCTTTCTGATCTGCTGGATTTCAAAAGTTCTTCTAATATCTGGTGTTCTTTTTCCTTGGCATTTTTATGATAATAAAGAAGAATTTCGAATTCTCGAATCGTCATAATAAAGCAGGAAGAATCCTCGCCCAATATTTCATGTGCAGATTCTTCTATCATAGCAGAATTAGAAAACTGGTCATATAAAAGAATGATTTTTATAACAGGGTTTTCACTTGAAGATGATAATTGATTGTAGCTACTATTCAGTTGATTATGCGCTTTTTTAATCGTGCGTTCAAAGAAAACATCGGCATTGTGTAAATTGGGGATTTGCTGCTTTACATCAAGAGCAATAAGAGCAGACTTGGATTCTACAAGAAACGTTAAGTTTCCTAGATTGAATGTGAAATCTGCCGCCTTTTTAGAGCCCGTAGACAGTGTAGTCCATTCAAAAGGCTTGCAATATTTTGAGGCAATATCTTTTATATAATCCTCAAAAAGATACCCGAAGGCATTTACAAAAATTTGTGTGCCTTGTTTGCAGTAATAATCGCGCACAAGCCAATAAAGACCATTTCCGACTAGCATTACCACAGGAAAAATACTTGAAGCTAAATACTCTCCCGTTCTTTGGGTTTTAATGAATGGTTTTGAATACAAGAGCTGCTTTTTTAGAGAAGAAGTACGCAAATTTTGATAGGTGCACGAATAATATTTAATAAAGTTGGAAAGGTTCTCAGCAGTAAGGACTGTACTGTTCACATTACTGTATAATTCTTCCGGAGCAGACAAAGGATCAGGATGTTGACAGCACAACCAAAAAACAGTTATCAGAATTAAAACATAGTCATTGACAGAAATTCCAAAAATCTTGCGCACAATGGCGTCAGTATCAATTATAGACCGATGGTCAAAATTTTCCGCCGCAAAAAGAATATAATAATCACGGCTGAATTTTTCAAATAGCCAATATAGATTTTCATATGCAAATTGTTCAGCTGTCATTCCCATCAGGGTACGAAATACGCCATCGGCATCTATATTTTGAAAAACACCCTCTTTTGTAGAGCGCTCGTTGTCATAGTTGCGATATAAGTCGACTAGAACTTCAACTGGGACTTTTTTTGAGGAACGACGATAATCGTTGCTTTCTTTTATAGATAGAAACTCCATATCAAGAATATCCCAGGCAGTCAATTTGACGGTTAGAAACTTTCTCTGACCATTGTGTATAACTGGAATGGTTACAGGCATTAAATACTCATTTTTTCTAAACATATCTATAGATTTTTCCGAAAGACTATAAATAAGTCCATCCGTTGGAATTTTCTTGATTTCAGAAATAAAATCCTTCATAAGGTGCTCCATATTATTAAGCGATTTTCATCTAATACAAAGTTTCTAGGGGTCATTTCCATTAACATCACTCAATCTTTCTGTTTGCTTTCTCCTCCAGCATCATAAACCAATCAAAATCGCTCTCATACAGGCGGTCCTGCACGATACGATACTTTTCATATTCAGTCTCCGCATGGAGTTTCGCCTGCTCCGCGCTGATTTTACCGGGGCCGGTCAGCAGTTCGTTGCCGTTGAACTCCAAAAAGCCGTCCAGACGCTTTGCCCAGTCCTCCATGCTCATGGGGATTTTCCGTTCTGCCTGCAATTCGGCATAGTCCAAATAGAGCGACACGATGCGCTCCAGATAGTTCATTTCCTCTTTGCTCAGGTAGTTTTTGGCCACCGTCACATCCGCTTTCAGGATCTTCCCGTCCGGGGCATTCTCCCAAGTGGTAAGCCCCATGTGTTCCTTGTTGGCATCGGCCCGCTCATAGATCAGCTCTGCCGCCGTGTGGCGATGCACGGCATAGTGCATCTTGTTCTGGACGGTCTGGAAGAACAGCCGGGTCGTCTTGGCATCCTTGTCGTAATCGAACGCCGTAGCATACAGGTCTGTCACTTTCTGGTAGAACTTGCGCTCCGACAGGTGAATCTCCCGGATCTGCTGCAGTTGCCGCTCGAAGAATCCACCAGCGGGTTCATCATTTTTTAATTCTCCCGGACACAAAAATCGGCACTCGCTTTTCCAGCGGGTGCCGATTCTGTTACCCTATAGTGCGCTTTGATTTTTGGCGTAAGTGGCGTAAGTTTGGCGTAAATCCGCTTTTGCGCGCTCCAAAAATCAAGGATTCATGCGGTTTTTTGGCAGCTATTAGTACATGCCGCCCATACCGCCCATGTCACCGCCAGCGGCAGCAGGAGCAGCCGGGGGTTCGGGCAGATCGGCCACGAGGCTCTCGGTGGTCAGAACCATCTCAGCGACGGATGCTGCGTTCTCCAGAGCGGAGCGGGTGACCTTGGTCGGGTCAACGATGCCGGCGGCGATCATATCCTCGACGTAGACTTCATTCTGAGCGTCAAAGCCGTAGTTGGGCTTGTTGGCAGAGATGATCTTGTCGATGATGACGCTGCCCTCGAGGCCAGCATTCTTGGCGATCTGGCGCAGAGGAGCTTCCAGAGCCTTCAGGACGATCTTAGCGCCGGTGCGCTCGTCGCCTTCCAGCGTATCGCACAACTCACGGACAGCGGGGATGGCGTTGATGGGAGCAGTGCCGCCGCCAGCAACGACGCCTTCCTGAACAGCAGCCTTGGTTGCGTTCAGAGCATCCTCGATGCGGAGCTTCTTGTCCTTCATCTCGACCTCAGTAGCAGCGCCGACCTTGATGACAGCCACGCCGCCAGCCAGCTTTGCCAGACGCTCCTGCAGCTTCTCGCGGTCGAAGTCGCTGGTAGCGGCCTCGATCTGGCTGCGGATCTGTGCAATGCGGGCTGCAATGGCATCCTTGTCGCCTGCGCCGCCCACAATGGTGGTGTTCTCCTTGGTGACCTTGACCTGACGGGCATGGCCCAGCATCTGGACGGTAGCGTCCTTCAGCTCATAGCCCAGATCAGCGGACACAACGGTGCCGCCGGTCAGGATAGCGATATCCTGCAGCATCTCCTTGCGGCGGTCGCCAAAGCCGGGAGCCTTGACAGCGCAGACGTTCAGGGTGCCGCGCAGGCGGTTGACGATCAGGGTGGACAGAGCCTCGCCCTCGATGTCCTCAGCCACGATCAGCAGCTTCATGCCATTCTGCATGACCTGCTCCAGCAGGGGGACCAGATCCTGGATGACGCTGATCTTCTTATCGGTGATCAGGATGGCGGCGTTGTCCAGAACAGCCTCCATCTTGTCGGTATCGGTGACCATATAGGGGGTCAGGTAGCCGCGGTCGAACTGCATACCTTCGACGATCTCGTTGTAGGTCTCGGCAGTGGTCTTGTTCTCCTCGATGGTGATGACGCCGTCGGAAGTGACCTTCTCCATAGCCTCGGCGATGAGACGGCCGATCTCGGGGTCGCCTGCAGAGATGGTGCCGACGCGGGCGATGTCGTTGGAGTCCTTGACCTTCTGGCTGTGTGCCTTGATGGTCTCGACGGCCTTAGCAACAGCCTTGGTCATGCCGCGGCGGATGTCCATCGGGTTTGCACCAGCGGTGACATTCTTCATGCCCTCGGTGACCATAGCCTGTGCCAGAACGGTCGCGGTGGTGGTACCGTCGCCTGCGGCGTCGTTGGTCTTGGTAGCGACCTCACGCACCAGCTGTGCGCCCATGTTCTCGAACTCGTCCTTCAGCTCGATCTCCTTGGCAATGGTCACGCCATCGTTGGTGATGACGGGTGCGCCGAACTTCTTGCCCAGCACCACATTGCGGCCCTTGGGGCCCAGGGTGATCTTCACGGTATTTGCCAGGGTATCAATACCGGCACACAGTGCCTTGCGGGCATCCTCGCCCTGCTTGATCTGTTTTGCCATAATCAAATCGCTCCTTCAAAGCTCAAATTTCAATTTCAGAGGGGAAACTTACTCCACGATGGCCAGGATATCGCCCTGACGCACGATGGTGCACTCCTCGCCGTCCACCTTGACCTCAGTACCGGAGTACTTGCTGGTCAGGACCTTATCGCCAACCTTCACGGTCATCTTGACTTCGTTGCCGTCCACGATGCCGCCGGGGCCAACAGCCACGACCTCAGCCACCTGGGGCTTCTCCTTGGCGCTGCCGGTCAGGATGAGGCCGCCCTTGGTGGTCTCCTCGACTTCAACGGCCTTGATAACAACACGGTCTGCAAGAGGAATGATCTTCATAGTTCTTGCCCTCCTATAATAAAATATAATGAAAACTTTTTTGGCACCTTCGGCCCGTTTCTGCCGGGCCTTTGGTTGTTTAGCACTCCTTTTCTCTGAGTGCTAAGTGTATTGTACTCATCTTGAACTGAAAAATCAAGACCTTTTTGATTTTTCTTTTTGAACAATTTGTGACCACCCGAAAAAGTATCCTTACATCGAAAAAAGAGCAGTTCTCTTTTCCGGAGAGACTGCTCTTTTTCATCCAAACATCTTCTTATTTTACGTCCACACTGCTTCTTTTCGCCACAAACCGCTCATACGCCGGGGCAGGCAGGAGGATACGGCCGCTCAGGGGGCGCAGGACAGCCTCCACCGCATCACAGGGGGCGCACTCGCCGTCGGCGGTGGCAACGATGGGGCCGCGGCCATCGGCGGGGCGCAGCGCCACCCGCCGGGCACGGCGGTAGAGGAAGTAGGGCTTTGCCTCCTCGGTGAGCTGGCCGTTCACAAAGTGCCGGCCGCTCTTGTACATCCCCAGCAGCTTGGCAATGGTCAGCCGCCCCACCCTGCGGACGATCATCACGTCCAGCCAGCCGTCGGCGGGGTCTGCCTCGGGGGCGGCAAGGAAGCCGCCGCCATAGGCCCGGCCATTGCAGATGGCACACATCAGGCAGTCCACGGTCAATTCCTCGTCGTCGATGGTAAAGGTGACCCTGCGGCCGATGTGGCCGCAGAGCTGCTCCACGATGGAGAGCAGGTAGGACATCTCGCCGCCGCACAGGGGGATCCGCCGGAACTTGGGGATGCCGTAGGCCACCTGCGCGTCCAGACCCGCCGCGCAGATGGTGGCGGACAGGCCCAGACTGGTCTCCAGCAGGTCGATGGTCACTTCCCCGCCCGCCAGCTGGGCATCGAGGTCGGTGAACTCCGCCCGGGTGCCATAGGTGCGCAGGAAGTCGTTGCCGCTGCCGTAGGGCAGGCAGCCCACGGCGGCGTTGGAAAAGCCCTGCACGCCGGTCATGGCTTCCATGAAAGTACCGTCACCGCCCGCTGTCCAGATGCGCAGACTGTCCCCGGCCTGCGCTGCCTCCTGGGCTGCGGCACGGGCCAGCTCCCGGGCGTGGCCCGCATATTCAGTGGTGTGGATGGTATAATCCGCCTCACTCCACCCGGCCCGGGCGGCAGCGGCTCTGATCTGCGGGATGAGCTGGACGGTGCAGTCCTGCTTGCCCGCAGCGGGGTTCAGTAAAAACAAATAGCGCATGGTTTCCTCCTTGGGGCGTTTCGCTTTCTCTATGATAAACGAAAACGCCGGAGGATGCAAGGGGGAAGCTCAAACCCCACCGTCATCCCTGCGGGATGCCACCGCCCCTAATAGGGGCGGCCTTGGCAAAGAGGATAGGCTTTCCGCCATGCCAAGGGCCCCCCTACTAGTGGGGGCTGTCGCCGCAAGGCGACTGGGGGGGTAAGGCGTAAGCTGCTGCTGGAGTCAAACCCCACCGTCATCCCTACGGGATGCCACCTCCCCTAGTAGGGGAGGCCTTGGCAAAGAGGGTGAGCTTTACGCTATGCCAAGGGCCCCACTATTAGGGGGGCTGTCGCCGCAGGCGACTGGGGGGGTTAAGGCGTAAGCAGTTGCTGAAGTCAAACCCCACCGTCATCCCTACGGGATGCCACCTCCCCTAATAGGGGAGGCTTTGGCAAAGAGGGTAAGCTTTACGCCATGCCAAGGGCCCCACTATTAGGGGGGCTGGCACGCGGAGCGTGACTGAGGGGTTTAGCCGATGGTTTGCTCTACTGCTTCCCCCTCTTCCAACACGATCGACCCATCCACCGTGCAGTCGGCGGTCCAGTGCTGGCCGGTGTGGGCCGTGCCGGAGGCGATCTGGTTGGCGAGGGCCTGTTCCACAGCGCGGTCCACCTGCCGCCGCAGCTCCCGGGCCCCATAGGGCGAGCGCGCCCTTGCAGCCAGCACTGCCCCCACCCGGGGCGTATGGGTCAGCTGATACCCATTGCGGGCGGCACGGACTTCCAGCTGGCCCAGCAGCTTCTCGGCAATGGCACACAGGCTGTCCTCTGCAAGGGGACGGAACACGATGAGCTCATCCAGCCGCCCCACCAGCTCTGGCCGGAACCACTTTTTGGCTTCCTCGATGGCCTGGGCCGACTGCTTCTCGAACACGGCCTCGCTGCCCGCTGCAAAGCCCAGCGGGGCGCTCTGCCCGGCCAGAAAGCGTGCCCCCAGGTTGGAGGTGAGCAGGACGATGGTATTGCGGAAATCGGCCTTGCGGCCCATGGCATCGGTGAGCTGGCCGTCCTCCAGGATCTGCAGCAGGATATTCTGGATATCCGGGTGGGCCTTTTCGATCTCGTCAAAGAGCACCACGCTGTACGGGCGGCGGCGGACGGCTTCGGTGAGCTGACCGCCCTCATCGTGGCCAAGGTAGCCCGGAGGCGCGCCCAGCAGGCGGGCCGTGGTGTGCTGCTCCTGATACTCCGACATATCGAACTTGAGCAGGGCCTTCTCGCTGCCGAACCAGCTGGCAGCAAGGGCCTTGGCAAGGGCGGTCTTGCCCACGCCGGTGGGCCCCAGAAAGAGCATGGCCCCCATGGGGCGGCCCGGCTCCCCCAGCCCGGTGCGGCTGCGCCGGATGGCCCCGGCCACCGCCGCCACGGCCTTCTGCTGGCCCACGATCTCGGCGTTGAGGCGGGATTCCAGCTTGTCCAGCCGTTCCCGTTCCTTCTCCCCCACCCGCTCCACAGGCACGCCGCTGGCCTGCGCCACCACCCGGGCAATGTCCTCCCGGGTGAGGGTGGGATCTGCTTTCCCCTCCCGCTCGGCACGGATGCGGGCAGCGGCACAGGCCTCGTCCACAAGGTCGATGGCCTTATCGGGCAGGAAGCGCCCCGGCAGGTACCGCACCGAGAGCTCCACGGCCTCCCGCAGCGTCTCGGGCGGCAGATGCACGCTGTGATAGCGCTCGTAGCGGGGGGCAAGCCCCTCCAGGATCGCCGCGGCCTGCGCCGGGGTAGGCTCCTCGATCTGCACCCGGCCAAAGCGGCGCTCCAGTGCGGCATCTTTCTGGATATGGGTGCGGAACTCCTGATCGGTGGTGGCCCCGATGAGCTGCAGCTCCCCCCGGGCCAGCACGGGCTTCAGGATGCTGGCCGCATCAATGGCCCCTTCTGCCGCGCCGGCTCCCACGATGGTGTGGAACTCGTCCACAAACAGGATGGCGCTGCCGTCCCGCACAAGCTCCTCCAGAAGGGTCTTGAACCGCTCCTCAAAGTCGCCCCGGTACTTGGTGCCCGCCACAAGGCTGGCCATATCCAGCGCCAGCAGCCGCCGCCCCTGCAGCATCCGGGGCACGTTCCGGCTGGCGATGCGCTGGGCAAGGCCCTCGGCAAGGGCTGTTTTGCCCACGCCCGGCTCCCCCACCAGACAGGGGTTGTTCTTCTGGCGGCGGCACAGGATCTCCACCATCCGGTCCAGCTCCGCATCCCGGCAGAACACCGGGTCCAGCTCGCCGTCCACCGCGCGGCGGGTCAGATCGCGGCAATACTTATCGCTGGCGCGGCTGCCCCGGGGCATGGCGCTGGCCCGGGGCGTGCCGGGCAGGATGAACTGCCCCGAGAGCTGACGGCACTCCCGCACGGCCTCGGCCAGCTGCACCCCCATGGAGGCCAGCAGCACCCCCGCCGCGCAGTCGGTATCCTCCAGCATGGCGCAGAGCAGGTGCTCCGGCTCCGCCTTGGGCAGGTGGGCGTTCTGTGCCCCGATGAGGGCATAATCCATGGCCCGGCGCAGGTCTGGGGCCAGCGCCTTTCTGTCCAGCTGACGGGCCGGGCTGGTGCGGCCCTCGGCCAGCTGACGGCGCACGGCGGGCTCGGTGATGTTCTTGCCCGCCAGAAACCGCCCCGCCGGGCCACGGTCGATCTGCAGCATGGCAAGCAGCAGGTGCCCGGTATCCGCCCGGGCACAGCCCATACTGCCCGCAAGCTCCACGGCTTCGTCCAGCAGCAGCCCTGCCTCCCGCGAAAACCCCTTGTGTCTGCCCATGCCGAATGCTTCCCAAATGCTCATGCTCTGCTCCTTGCTGTATTGTTTCATACACAGCAAAGTATAGGCTCAACCTCCACGAAAAAAACAGCAATTTGTGTCAGGCCGCAAAGGCAAAGCTTTGGGGCTCAACCCCCCAGTCGCCTGCGGCGACAGCCCCCCTAGTAGTGGGGCCCTTGGCATAGCGGAAAGCTCGTCCTCTTTGCCAAGGCCGCCCCTATTAGGGGCGGTGGCATTGCGAAGCAATGACGGTGGGGTTTAACATCGCCAGCAGCCTACAGAGAGGATAGATCGCGCTACACAACAAAAAACCGCCCTGCCATGCAATGCACGACAGAGCGGTGTTTCGCCTGTTCTGATTACAGTTCTGCCAGAGCCTTTTTCAGGTTCTTGGCGATCTGGTCGGGGCAGCTGGTGGGGCGGGGGCCGCAGGTGGTACCCTCCATGCGGGCGATGGCATCCTCAACCTTCATGCCCTTGAGCAGGCGGCTGATGCCCTTGAGGTTGCCGTTGCAGCCGCCGATGACCTCGACGGACTCGATGGTGTGGTCATCGTTCAGCACGATGTTGGTCTGCTTGGAACAGGTGCCCACATTGGGGAAGCTGAAAGATTTGCTCATGGAAAACATCCTCTCTTTTTGACTTGCCCACAGTATACTACAAAAACAACGTTCCTGCAAGAGGCGGAACCTGCCCTCTTTGCCAAGGGCTCCCCCTTCGGGGGAGCTGTCGAGCAAAGCGAGACTGAGAGGGTGAGGATGCTCACGGACTTTACCGAACTCACCCTCTCCGTCATTGCTGACGCAATGCCACCTCTCCCGAAGGGCGAGGCCTTGGCAGTTCTCATAAGAATGCTCAAATCGGTTTACTTTTTTCTCTTCCTCGCCAGCTCCTCGATCCGCGCGATCTGGTCATCGGGGGTGGTGCAGGTGCCCACGGGGTAGACCTTTTTGTGGTTGGCCCCGTGGAAGTCAGTGCCGCCGGTGTGGATGAGGTGATACTGTCCACAGAGGGCGGCACACTCGGCCTTGTCCTCGGGGCTGTTGCTGGGGTGGTCGATCTCGATGCCGTCCACCATCCCCTCCCTGACCAGCTCCCGGAGCAGGGGCATACTCTTGTACACGGTGGGGTGGGCGAACACCACTACGGCACCGGCGGCTCTGGCTGTGGCCAGAACCTCCCGCACCGGGATATACTCGGGCGAGTGGAGCACCCTGCCCCGCGGGTTCCAGCCGAACAGCTCATGGTAGCGCTCGCCGTAGATGCTGTCGGCAAGGCCCAGTTCCCGCAGCGCCTGCATGATGCCGCTCTTATAGAGCACGCCGCTGTCTCTGGCGTATTCCAGCGCCTGCTCGGTGCGGAACTGGGGGAAGATGGCTTCCAGCTCCCGGGCGCTCTGCAAACAGCACTCGTTGCGGCGCTGGCGCATGATATCGCAGTGGCGGCGCAGGGCCTCGCTCTCGGGGTCAGGCCAGTAGGCCAGCAGGTGGACCCGGTGCTGGCGCTCGTAATCGTAGCCAGTGAGCTCGGTGGCCGGGATGAGCTTTACCCCATCCTGCACCGGGTGGTCGTAGGCATACTGCACGCTGCGCAGCGTATCGTGGTCAGAGATGGCCATGGCATCCAGCCCCACCCGGGCTGCCATCAGGGGCAGCCGGGCCACGGGCACGGAACCGTCGGAATAGGTGGTGTGGTTGTGTAGATCGCCGGGCATGGAATGGAACCTCCTGAGAATGTAACGGATTAACCCCACCGTCATTGCTTCGCAATGCCACCGCCCCTAATAGGGGCGGCCTTGGCAAAGAGGCAGAGCTTTACGCCATGCCAAGGGCCCCACTATTAGGGGGGCTGGCACGCGGAGCGTGACTGAGGGGTTTAGTCCCGGGGAGCTTTATTTAATGCTTATAATAATTGATCAGACACCCATCTGCCAAAATCTCCCGCTCATCGGAGGTCAGGGGTGCCATATAGAGGGCGAAGGGCTTCACTTCCTCACCCAGCACATAGGCAGGGATGTTCTGCAGATCGCCCCTGAGGGCTTCCCGGACATGGGGGATGAGGATGTAGTCCCCCAGGCCGAAGGGAGCCGCGCCGTTGAGCTGGAAGGGCAGCATACCCCAGTTGATGAGGTTGGAGCGGTAGCGCTTGGTGGCGTACTCGTTGACGATGTTGGCCCCGGCCCCCAGCACGCGCTGGCAGCTGGCGGCCTGCTCACGGGCAGAGCCGTCGCCGGGCTTGACGGCAAAAATGGTGGAGGCCAGCTGTACATCGTCCCAGGTCAGGGCCTCGCAGCCGGGCACGGCACGGATCTTTGCCAGCAGGGCGGCATCCCCCTGCCCGGCCCGGCGGGCGGCTTCCTCGGCCTGCACGGCCTTGGCACGCCCCACATAGGCGGGGTCTTTCCGGCTGAGGGTGAACTCAGCCAGACCCAGGGGGTTGGAGCGGTAGGAAGAAGTCTCGCCCGAGGGGATGAGCTCGTCCGTGGTGGTGACGGGGTCGGTGATGTAGGAGGCCACCTTCAGCAGCAGGTTGTCGCCCAGCGGGGCGATCTCGGGCCAGTCCTTGATGTTGGGGCCCAGCTTGAGCAGAGCATCGTAATCGCCGTGGCCAAAGCCCTGATACACCCGGGCCTCGTAGCTGGAGGGGTCGTAGTGATATTCGGGCACGGTGGGGTCGTAATCCACCTCCGTTGCGGGGGTCAGGATGCCGCCGTTTGCCGTGGTGGCGGCAATGCTGCGGGCATCCATCAGGGCCACGCCTGCCAGCTGGCCGTTGCCGGGCTTGGAGCCCTCGCGGCTGGGGAAGTTGCGGGTGGTGTGGCGGATGGACAGCGCCCCGTTGGCGGGCACATCCCCCGCGCCGAAGCAGGGGCCGCAGAAGGCCGTGCGGATGGTGGCACCGCTGGCCATCAGGTCGGTGAGCACGCCGGTGCGGTTCAGCTCCATCATAATGGGCTGGCTGCCGGGGTAAACGCTGAGGGCGTAATCCCCGCAGCCGCCGGTATGGCCCTTGAGGATGGAAGCGGCCTCGTAGATGCTGTCGAACAGGCCGCCCGCGCAGCCCGCGATGACTCCCTGATCCACCCGGAGCCTGCCGTTTTCGATCTTGCTGCACAGATCCAGCTTCACGTCAGAGCGGCCCACCAGCTTCTGGACGTTCTCCTCGCATTCGTGGAGGATGTCCTTGAGGTTAGCGTTCAGCTCCTCGATGGGAAAGGCGTTGGAGGGGTGCATGGGCAGGGCGATCATGGGCCGGATCTTGGAAAGGTCCACGCTCACCACGCCGTCGTAATAGGCCAGCTCTGCCGGGTGCAGGGGCTTGTAGTCCCCTGCCCTGCCATGGACCGTGAGGTACTGCCGGGTCTTTTCATCGGTCTCCCAGATGGAGGAAAGGCAGGTGGTCTCAGTGGTCATGGCATCAATGGCGTTGCGGGTGTCCTGCCGCAGGGAGGCAATGCCGGGGCCCACGAACTCCATGACCTTGTTCTTGACATAGCCGTTCCTGAACAGCTCGCCCACCAGCGCAATGGCCACATCGTGGGGGCCGCAGCCTGCGGGCAGAGCGCCGGTCAGGCAGATGGCCACCACGCCGGGGCGGGCCACATCGTAGGTGCGGCCCAGCAGCTGCTTTGCCAGCTCGCCGCCGCCCTCGCCGATGGCCATGGTGCCCAGCGCGCCGTAGCGGGTGTGGGAATCGGAGCCAAGGATCATTTTGCCGCAGCCGGCAAAGCGCTCGCGCATGTACTGGTGGATGACCGCCATGTGGGGCGGCACAAAGATGCCGCCGTACTTTTTGGCAGCGGACAGGCCGAAGCGGTGGTCATCCTCGTTGATGGTGCCGCCCACAGCGCACAGGCTGTTGTGGCAGTTGGTCAGCACATAAGGGATGGGGAACTTTTCCAGCCCCGAGGCACGGGCCGTCTGGATGATGCCCACAAAGGTGATGTCGTGGCTTGCCATGGCATCAAACTTGATCCGGAGATCCCGGTCGCTGCCGCTGGTGTTGTGGGCGGTGAGGATGCCGTAGGCCATGGTGCCCTTGTAGGCCTGGCCGGCCTGCTCTGCAGTCACGCCTGCGGCTGCCAGTGCCGCAGGAGCCTGCGCGTCAGCGGGCACCCACTGCCCCCGCAGGTAGTATGCACCCGAGGTGCTGCATTTGATCGATTCCAACATAATACTTCCCCTCGCTTTTGCAAAAAAGGACTGCGGCGCTCCGGGCAACCCCCCAGTCTCGCTTTGCTCGACAGCCCCCCTAGTAGTGGGGCCCTTGGCATGGCGTAAAGCTTTGCCATTTTGCCAAGGCCGCCCCTATCAGGGGCGGTGGCATTGCGAAGCAATGACGGTGGGGTTTTCCCGAGCACCAGCAGTCCTGTCAATCAGTCAAACAGCATATCGTGGATGGCGCTGACCGCCTTGTCAGCGTCGTCACGGTCAATGATGCAGGAGATCTTGATCTCACTGGTGGAGATCATCTTGATGTTGATGTTGTTGTTGGAGAGTGCCTCGAACATCTTGGAGGCAACGCCGCTGTGGCTCTGCATACCGGCACCCACGATGGAGACCTTTGCGCAGGTCTCGTCGCAGGTGGCATCCTTGAACTTGCCGCTCTCCTTGAGCACGCGCATGGCGGTCTCAGCCTCGCCCTCGGCGCAGGTGAAGGAGATATCCTTCTTGCCGTCGCGGCCGGTGGACTGCAGGATGATATCCACGTTGATGTTCTTCTGGGCCAGCAGGCCAAAGATCTTGAAGCTGGTGCCCGGCTCATCGGGAACGTTCAGGATCGTGATAACGGCAACATCGGTGTCCTTTGCAACACCCTTGATCAGCATACCTTCCATGTCTTTTGTAACCTCCTTGACCACCGTACCGGGCACGGGATTCAGGCTGGACAGCACTTCCAGCTCCACATTATACTTCTTTGCCAGCTCCACGCTGCGGTTGTTCAGCACCTGCGCACCCAGAGAGGCCAGCTCCAGCATCTCGTCAAAGGTGATCTCTTCCAGCTTGCGGGTGTTGCGCACCTTGCGGGGGTCTGCGGTGTAAACGCCTTCCACATCGGTGTAGATCTGGCAGCGGTCTGCGTGCAGGGCCGCTGCAATGGCCACGGCGCTGGTATCAGAGCCGCCGCGGCCCAGGGTGGTGATATCATCCAGCTTGTTCAGGCCCTGGAAGCCTGCCACGACCACCACGCGGTTGCGCTCCAGCTCGGAGGAAATGCGCTCGGTCTCCATGCGGGTGATGCGTGCCTTGGTGTAGGCACGGTCGGTGCGGAAGCCAGCCTGCCAGCCTGTCAGGCTGGTGGCGTGGCAGCCCAGCTCGTTCAGGGCCATGGCCAGCAGCGCGATGCTGATCTCCTCACCGGCGGCCAGCAGCATATCCATCTCACGGGCCGAAGGGTTGTGGGTGATTTCAGCAGCCTTTGCGATCAGGTCGTCGGTGGTGTCGCCCTGTGCAGACACCACCACCACCACGTCATTGCCCGCCTTGTGGGTGTTGGCCACGATGCGGGCCACGTTGAAGATACGGTTCCGGTCCTTCACCGAAGAACCGCCGAACTTCTGTACGATCAACGCCATAGTTTGTCACTCTCCTCTAGTTTCTCCCAATTTATATCATTCCACAGTTGCGCCGGTATTATCTGCATCCAGCTCTAACAGTGTAAATGCTTCACATCCGTCCAGGCCTTCCAGCGTTTCCAGCCCGGCACGCAGCCCGGCATAAAAGCGCTCAGCCTCCGCGCGCTCGGCCACCGCCATCACGGTAGAACCGGCACCCGATACATACACGGCCTTTGCCCCGCACTGCTTTGCCAGCCCGAACACCTCCCGGGAACCGGGCATCAGGGGCATCCGGTAGGGCTGGTGGAGCTTATCCTCGGTGGCAATGCCCAGCAGGTCATGCCGGCCCTCACAGAAGGCGGCAGGCACCAGCGCGGCCCGGGAAAGGTTATACACGGCATCCTTGTGGGCCACCTGCTTGGGCAGGGCCGCGCGGGCGGCCTCCGTCAGCAGCTTGTAGTCCGGCACGATGGCCGCAAAGCAGAGGCTCTGATCCACATCCCGTTTGACGGAGTAGACCACGCCGTCCTCAAAGACGCTGCTGGTCAGGCCGCCCAGCAGGGCCGGGGCCACGTTGTCGGGGTGGCCCTCAATGGCCGTGGCCAGCGTCAGCAGCTCCTGGGTGTTGAGCACATCGCCCAGCATCCGGTTCGCACCCAGCAGGCCCGCGATGATGCAGGCCGAGGAAGAGCCCAGGCCCCGGGCCATGGGGATGGGGTTGGTCTGCACGATCTTCAGGGGCGGGATCTTCTTGCCCACCTTCTCGAACAGGCCCTTGGCCGAGCGGTACACCAGATTGCTCTCGTTGCGGGGGATGCGGGTGCCGTCCGCCGCCGAGATGTCCAGCCTGTCACTCTCCTCAAAGGTCACGGTGTTGTACAGGGTCACGGCCAGGCCCAGCGCATCGAAGCCGGAGCCTACGTTGGCGCTGGTGGCCGGAACAGAAACTTTGATCTTCATCGTCCGTCCCCTTTTCTCATGCATCCTCGGGCAGCTTTTTCAGCACCAGCTTCACGCTGCCGCCCACGGTCTCCACCTTGCGGGCTGCCTCGGCCATGGCCTTTGCATCGGCCTGCTCCACCAGATAGGAGCAGCCGTCAAAGTGCTCATCCACCACACGGCCCCTGCCGTAGATGGCTTCCACCACGGCGGGAGCAACGCCCGCTGCACGCACATAATATGCGGCGGGAGCCGGGTCGGTGAGCATCCCCTCCACCGGCTCCGCAGGCTGCCAGAACAGGCTGTCGTGGACCTTGGAGCCGTTCTTGAGGGCATCCACCACATCGGCCACCACGGCGCTGGCGGTGGGCAGCTTGCCCGCGCCCTTGCCGTAGAACACCACGTCGCCCAGCATATCGCCCTTGACCAGCACGGCGTTGAACACATCGTCCACACCGGCCAGCTGGTGGCTCCTGGGCACCAGGCAGGGCTCCACACCGGCGGCCACGCTGCCGTCGTTGCCTCGCTTCATCCATGCGATGAGCTTGATGACGCAGTTCAGCCGCTCCGCCGCAGCCACATCGGCCACGGTGATGTCCCGGATGCCCCGGGTGGGGATGTTCTGGGGGTAAATCTGGTGGCCGCAGACCAGCGAGGACAGGATGGCGATCTTGCGGCAGGCATCCCGGCCGTCCACATCGTCGCCGGGGTCCTTGGTCTCGGCGTAGCCCAGCTCCTGCGCGATCTTCAGGGCCTCGTCAAAGCCCAGGTTCTCCCGCACCATCTTGGTCAGCATGAAGTTGGTGGTGCCGTTCACGATGCCCTCCACCTCGGTGATGACGTTGGCGGCCAGGCACTGGTGCATGGGGGTGATGATGGGGGTGCCGCCGCCCACGGATGCCTCAAACAGGAAGGCACAGTCGTGGGCCTTGGCCAGACCCAGCAGCTCGGCACCGTAGGTGGCCACCATCTCCTTGTTGGAGGTGCACACGCTGCGGCCGCTCTCCAGGCAGGCCTTGACGTATGGGTAGGCAAAACGGGTGCCGCCGATGGTCTCCACCACCACCCGGACCTCCGGGTCCTGCAGGATGGTGTCGATGCTCTTGACGAACAGGTTTGCAGCCGGGTGACCCGAAAAATCCTTCGGGTCCAGGATGTACTTGACCTCCACCGGCTCCCCGGCGCGGCGGGAGACCCCCGCAGCGTTGCGGCACAGCACCTCGTACACGCCGCTGCCCACCGTGCCAAAGCCCAGAATTGCAATTTTAGCCATTTGCGTTCCCTCTCCCTCTGTTACAGATTGTACCCGCAGTGCACGCCCACCACCATGCGCTGGCGGGAGAGCTTCTCGGTCAGCTCCTCCGGGGTCATCTGCATGGTATCGGTGCGGATGGTCACCGCCACAAGGGCGGCACCGTTTTCCGGCGTGGACTGGTTGATGGTCACGATGCTGGCCCCGGCGGCACTGATGCCGGCCAGCAGGCTCTGCAGTGCACCGGTCTCGTCCCGCAGGGTGGCCATCACGGTGACCACCTCGCGGTCGTTCTCGGAATCAAAGATACAATCTTTATACTTATAAAAAGCGCTGCGCGACAGGTCCACGGCGCGGGTCGCAGCCGAAATGCTGCGCGCTTCCCCGCTGGCCAGAAGCTCCTTGGCGCGGACCACCTTGAGAAATACCTCCGGCAGGACCTGTGCGTCCACCAGATAAAAGCGGCGTTCCAACTTGTTCACCTCACAAACACAAGTGTTCTTGTAGAGAATATAATAACATCCGACCCCCTGCAATGCAAGAGGCCGGATGTGATTTTGGCAGATTATCCAGTTTTGACTCGTGAAGTACCGTTTTTCCTTGCCGGTATTGCGGCTCCGGGGGCGCAAAAGTGCGACTTTTGTCGTTCTTCGTCCACGCTCGGCGCACAGATCAGTCGGTATCGAGGTTGCTTGTATCTGTGGGGATGACAGTCTGCGGGGGAGCTTCCTCTGCCGTGGCCGCCGGATCCGCTGCCTGCGTGGAGGCACCGTGCGAGTAGGTGCAGGTGTCGGGCAGGTCGTCGGCACGGTAGTAGCCCACTGCCGTGCTGGGGCAGGAGCTGCCGGCCAGCAGGCCGCTCTGGGTGCAGTAGCGGCGCTCCACCACCCCGGACGAGGCCGGGAAGGTCTTGTACGGCAGGTCTGCCTGAGCCTGTTCCATCAGGGCCTTCCAGGCCATGACGCAGGTACGGGTCTTAGCCTGCTGCTTGGTCAGGGTCTTGGTCATGTCATAGGGCGCATCGTAGCCCCACCACACGGCCGTGACGTAGTAGGGGGTGCCGCCCACGAACCACAGATCCTTTTCGTCGCTGGCCGTACCGGTCTTGCCAAAGGCTTCCATGCCGTTGGAGTTGGGGTAGCGGCCGCTGGCGGTGCCCACGCTGGAGTACAGCACGTTCTTCAGCAGGCGGTTCATGACATACGCAGTGTCGCTGGTCAGGGCCTGATAGCTGGTGGCGTTGTTTTCCAGGTAGATGTTGCCGTCCCGGTCCAGCACACGGGTGTACAGGTGCGGGGTGGTATACTCACCGTCGTAGAAGATCTGGAAGGCCGCCGCCAGTGCCATGGGGGTCACGCCCTTGGTCTGGCTGCCCATGACCATCTGGGCCAGACCCACGTCATTGGTGGGGTCCAGCGTGGTCAGCTGCAGGGTGTTGTACAGGAAGTTGAAGATGTTGCTTGCGCCCACAAGGTCGCCCACACGCACCGCAATGGTGTTCAGGGAGCGGGCCAGGCCGTTCCACAGCGGCACATCGCTGTTGTCGCCGTAGTTGCCGCCGTAGTTGCGGGGCCAGCTGCGCCAGGCGTTGGGGTAGGCATGGAGCTGCTTGTCGGAAAGGCCCATCAGGCCGTTCTTGCGGCAGTAGTCCTCATCCCGGATGACCATGTCCTGCTTCTGGTACAGGGGCGAGTTGTTGAGCATGGTGGACCAGTTCACCAGCCCGTACTCCACGCCCAGCGCGTACGCGCCGATGGGCTTGATGGTGGAGCCGGTCTGCCGGGTCACACTGTACGCACGGTTCAGGGAAAGGCTCTTGGTCTTTTCGCCCAGACCGCCCACCATGGCCAGCACATTGCCGTCATAGTCCAGCGTGACCATGGCCGCCTGGGTGCGGACATTGCGGTAGTAGTACACGGTGCCGTCGTCGCCGGTGCGGGTCTTGGGGGTGCCATCGGCGTTCATCACCTGCACGTCATCGTCCGAGATGCTGGTCACCTCTTCCTCATGCCAGCCGGCCGGGAAGTAAGCGTCGCCCTCGTTGCGCATCAGGTTCTCCATGGCCGTCTGCATCTTGGGGTTGACGGTGGCCTCGATGGTATAGCCGCCGGTGTAGAGCATGGACTGGGCCGTGGATTCATCCACGCCCTCCTTGTCCATGATGTCGCGGACCACCTCGGTGAAGAGGGCATCGGTGAAGTAGCTGGTCACGGAGGAGGCCTTCTTGTTGGTGTCCTCCTCGGCCAGCACAAGGGGCTGGGCCGCGCCGTTGCGGTAATCCTCCTCCGAGATGATGCCCTGCTGCCACATATTATACATGATGAAGTTGCGGCGGTGGATCAGGTTCTCGGGGTTGGTGTAGGGGTTGTAGTTGGTGGGGTTCTTGGTGATGGACGCGATGGTGGCGCACTCCCAGAGGGTGAGCTGGCTCACGTCCTTGTTGAAATACTCGTTGGCCGCTGTCTGAACGCCCTGAATGGTGCCGGTGAAGCTGATGGTGTTCAGGTAAGCCTCCAGAATGGTCTCCTTGGAGTAAGCGCGGCTCAGGCAGAGGGCGCGGTAGATCTCGCGCAGCTTGCGCAGCGCACCCTCCACGCCGCTGGCGCTCTTGTCGCTGGTCAGGTTCTTGATGAGCTGCTGCTCCAGCGTGGAAGCGCCCTGCTTGGAGCTGTAGATGGGCAGCAGATACTCGTTGATCATGGCACCGATGGTGCGCTTGAAGTTCACGCCCGGCTCGTTGTAGAAATCCTTGTCCTCGGTGCAGATGAACGCATACTGCAGGTTGGTGGGGATCTGTTCCAGGTCTGCCCAGACCCGGTGGCTGTTGGAGGAGCGCAGGGTGGCATACTCCACCTGCGCGCCGGTGTCGGGGTCAGTGGCCACCACGGTGCTGGACTGGCTCAGCTCGATGTTGTCCAGGTCCAGCAGGTTGCCGTCGTTGGCCGTGGCCTGCACGGCGTAGTACACCGCCGCCACTGCCGCCAGGCTGCACACCATGATGCCCAGGCAGATGAGGGTGGCCAGCGTGCGGCCCAGCGCCCTGAGGATGGGGTGCTTCGCCTTTTCCCGGGGGTCCTTTGGCTCCCTGGGGGCACGCCCGCGCTTGGGCGGCTCTTCCCTGCGGCTGTTGCTCACATTCACTTTACGTCCCCCCGTGGGCTGCACGTCCGTGCGTGCAGCGCCCCGGTGGATCTTTCTCGATTCGTTTGAGATAAGGATCGCCTCCTACCTGCTTAAACGGTTATTCCTGACAAGTTCATCCTCTCTGCCATCCTCACCCTCTCAGTCTCGCTTCGCTCGACAGCTCCCCCAAAGTGGGAGCTTCTGACGAAATCGGAAACTTTGCCGGGTGCTGCCAAGGCCTCTCCCTTTGGGAGAGGTGGCAATGCGCCAGCATTGACGGAGAGGGCGAGCCCGCTGTCGGGGCTGAACCCTATTTCTAATCAGATACTGCTAGTATAGCACACTTTCCCCCGTAAAGTACAGCATTCCGGTGTGAAAATTGTGCGCTTCTGTCTCAGGGGCGGCGTTTTTGCGCATACTACCGCTGGAAAGACCCGCTGGAAAGGAGTGATTTTCTCCATGCGGAAAGTAGTTCTCTGCCTGTTTTACGCCCTGTGCGCCTTTGCCATCGCCTTCAGCCTGTTCTGGATGGCCCTGCCCCGGCTGGCGCTTCCCTCCCCTGCACCGGGAGCGGACAGCGCCGCCGAAACGCCGGTGCCCTCCGGGCCGAGCCTTGCGGCCCAGACTCTGCCCGACACCGGCCAGCCCACCCAATACCTGCTCCGGGACGAGGGCGGCATGGTGGCCGTCTACACCTGCGGGCCGGACGGCTCCCCCACCCGCCTTGCCCGGCAGACGGATATTTACGTCAACCTCCTGCCGGAAAATGACGCACTGCGTGTCAAACAGGGCATGGTGGTAACGGGAGATGCCGCCCTGCAGGAGGTGCTGGAGGACCTGGGAGGGTGAACTTTGCGAAATGCCAAAGGCCCCACTATTAGGGGGGCTGTCGCCACAGGCGACTGGGGGGTTCAGCCGCAAGCAGCTGCCCGGAGTTGAACCCCACCGTCATTGCTTCGCTTGCCAATGGGACGGATTAAACCCCTCAGTCAGCTTCGCTGACAGCTCCCCTAGTAGGGGAGCCCTTGGCAAAAAGGATGAGCCTTACGCCATGCCAAAGGCCCCCCTATTAGCGGGGGCTGTCGCCGTAGGCGACTGGGGGGTTCCGTCTCCACACAAAACAACCCCCTGTGCCATGGTCTGGTACAGGGGGATTTTTTCATGCTTCTGTTTCAGCCGGAGTGCAATTTTACTCCACGCTGATCATATAATAGTATACGGGCTGGCCGCCGCGGATGTGGCTGACCTCAACGTGGTTGGGGCACTTTGCCTTGACGATCTCGGTCAGCTTCTCGGCCTCCTCATCGGAGACATCGCAGCCGGAGATGATGGTGACAAAGCTGGAGTCCTTCTTGCACATGCTGCGGGCCAGGCGGTAGGTGGCCTTGGTCAGGTCGGTGGAGGTGGCAACGATCTTGCCGTTCTCCAGCGCCATGATCTCGCCCTTCCGGATCCGCTTGCCGTCAAACTCGCTGTCGCGGGCGGCGTAGGTGATGAGGCCGGTGCTGACCTTGTCGGCGGCGGCCATCATGTTGATGGTATTGGTCTCAGCGTTGGCAGAGGGGTCGAAGTTGAGCAGCGCGGTGATGCCCATGGGCACGGTGCGGGTGGGCAGAACGATCACCTGACGGTCGGCCAGCTTCTGGGCCTGCTCCGCTGCCATGATGATGTTCTTGTTGTTGGGCAGCACGAACACGGTCTTGGCGGGCACGCTCTGGATGGCGGCAAGAATGTCCTCGGTGGCGGGGTTCATGGTCTGGCCGCCGGAGACGACAGCGTCCGCAGCCAGGTCAGTGAACACGGCCTTCAGGCCCTCACCGGCGGCAACGGCCACAAAGCCGTAGTCACGGCTGGGGTCCACTGCGGCGTAAACGAACTCGCTGGCCTGTGCGGGGGCCTTTTCAGCGGAGGCCTGCTTTTCCAGGCTCTTGCCCTGCTTCTGGCGGGCCAGGAACTGCTCGTGCATGTTCTCGATCTTGAAGTTGGTCAGGTAGCCGTACTTGATGGCCTCGCTCAGGATCTTGCCGGGGTCAGCGGTGTGGACATGCAGGTTGATGACATCGTCATCCTCGATGCAGACCACGCTGTCGCCGTTGGATTCCGCAAAGGCGCGCATCTTTGCGGCGCTTGCGCCCTCGTACTTGTTGATGAGGAACTGGGTGCAGTAGCCGTTCTTGATGTCTTCCACCTTCATCAGGTCGTCGGTGAACACGCCCTTGCCTGCGTTCTCGGTGGAGAGCTTGGCCTTGTTGGGGGCACCCTCGCCGCCGGCCACCATGGGCTCGCCGTGGAACACCTTGCCCATGCCCTCAAAGATGATCATAATGCCCTGGCCGCCTGCGTCCACAACGCCGGCCTTTTTCAGCACGGGCAGCAGGTTGGGGGTATCCTCCAGCGCCTTCTGGCCTGCGGTCATCACCACGTCCCACAGGGCGGGGATCTCCTGGGCACCGCAGGCGGCAGCTTCCTCGCTGGCCACCCGGGCAACGGTCAGGATGGTGCCCTCGGTGGGCTTCATCACGGCCTTGTAGGCACCCTCCACGCCCTTTTTCAGGGCGGCGATGATGTCGGCGGTGTCGGCTTCCTTCTTGCCTTCCAGCGCCTTGGAGAAGCCGCGGAACAGCAGGCTGGTGATCACGCCGGAGTTGCCGCGGGCACCGCGCAGCATGGCGGAGGCAGCGGTCTTGGCGGCCTCACCCACGGTGCAGCCGTCGTCCAGCGCGTTCAGCTCTGCCACAGAGGCACCCACCGTCATGCCCATGTTGGTGCCGGTGTCGCCATCGGGCACGGGGAAAACGTTCAGCTCGTCCACACGGGAGCGCTGGTTGTTGATGTTGTTCGCGCCGGAGATGATCGCGTCGCGCAGGATCTTACCAGAAATCATTGTCCTTACTCCTTAATAAAAAGTTCCATCAGGCGATCACGTCGTCCACCGACACGATCACGCGGGCAACCTTCAGGCCGGTGGCCTGCTCCACTTCGTCCTTGACGCGGTGCGAGATGCTGCGCGCGGCGGTGGAGATGTTGAGCCCGTAGCTGACGGCAATGTGCAGCTCGATCACGAGACGGCCCTCTTCCTGTGTGACACGGACGCCCTTGGCAGAATCGTCCACGCCGCGCACGGCGCTGCGGACACGGTCGGTCAGATCACGGGGGGCCATTGCGGCCACGCCGTAGCATTGTTTGGTTGCTTCGCCCACGAGCGTGGAAAAATACTCGGCTGAGAAGCTGACATCTCCCAGCGAGAAACGGGAAGTGATCATAGTCGCTCTGCTCCTTTTATTCATTATGATACCCAGGTCCGCACGGCGGCGGGGCGGTGCGCGGGCCTAAGAAGGCGGCGTACCACTCTTATTATACAACTTTATGAGGAAGCTGTACAGCACATAATTGCTGACAGAAAGAAAAAAGTCAGGCACGGCTTACCCGTCTCGGTCTGTTTCGACACCGCAAAGCCGGTATACTGAAAGACAGACAGAGCCGCAAAGGGCCGCGTTCCTATTGTTAGTATAGCACAAAATCCTTCGCAGTGCATCTATTTCGTGAATATTTATCCGACAAAACAAAAAGTGATTGTGAATAAAATATAAAAGATGACGCGGGCGTCTTTATCTTACTATGAAAAAGTGCTAAAATCTAAGATGGCAAGAGTAAGACTGTATCCGGCGCAGGATGCAGGGGCATTCGACTGCCAAGGTGCTGAAGACAGGAATTTGCTGCGGCTGCACAGGAGCTGCGGCCCAGCGGCGGAAAAGTTCACAATAGGAGTTGTTTTCATGAATATTCTGTTTTTCCTTTCCCCCAAGCAGGACCTGATGTATGTGTACGATGACTTCACCCTTCGCCAGACGCTGGAAAAATGGGAGAACAACCGCTACGCATCCATCCCGGTGCTCAACCGCAAGGGCGAGTATGTGGGCACCCTGACCGAGGGGGATATCCTCTGGGGGCTGAAACAGCAGCACGGGCTGGACATTGAAGCCGCCGAGGATGTGCCCATCTCGAGCTTTGCCCACAAGCGGGATTACAAGGCCGTGACCGTCACCACCAGCATGGACCAGCTGATCGAAGCAGCCATGAACCAGAACTTTGTGCCCGTGGTGGACGACCGGGGCATCTTTATCGGCATCGTGCGGCGGCAGGCCATCATCCGCTACTGCTACGACAAGGCCCGCACCGAGGCCCGGAAGGCCCAGAGCGCCCCGGATGCCTGCCCCAAGGGCAGCCTTGCGGCGGGAGGGTAAGGCCCTCACCCTCTCAGTCAAAGCCTTGCGGCTTTGCCAGCTCCCCCGAAGGGGGAGCCAAGACATCACAGAGGGCAGCTGCTCCTCTGTACAACCCCCCAGTCGCCTGCGGCGACAGCCCCCGCTAGTAGGGGGGCCCTTGGCATGGCGCAAAGCCTATCCTCTTTGCCAAGGCCGCCCCTATTAGGGGCGGTGGCATTGCGAAGCAATGACG
>OOBW01000603.1_pt1 | contig 24115 bp, 22 predicted proteins | sample 1671701 | NCBI WGS metagenome assembly OOBW01 (sample SAMN06348183, study PRJEB24527) | human gut metagenome | biome: human gut; feature: ankylosing spondylitis patient; material: feces | host: Homo sapiens | place: China | collected 2015-10 | reverse complement strand
GCCCGGAGGGCAAAACTCACTCGTCCAGCTTGAGCACCGCCAAAAATGCCTCCGTGGGGATCTGCACAGACCCCAGACTCCGCATCTTCTTTTTGCCCTCCTTCTGCTTTTCCAGCAGCTTCTTTTTCCGGGTGATGTCGCCGCCGTAGCACTTGGCCAGCACGTCCTTGCGCATGGCCTTGACGGTCTCCCGGGCGATGACCCGGCCGCCGATGGCCGCCTGGACAGGGATCTCGAAGAGCTGGCGGGGGATATTCTCCTTGAGCTTTTCGCAAAGCCGCCGGGCCCGGGGATAGGCCTTGTCCTTGTGGGCGATGAAGCTCAGGGCATCCACACCGTCGCCGTTGAGCTTCAGGTCCACCTTCACCAGCTCGCTGGGCCGGTAGCCGGAGAGCTCATAGTCCAGGGACGCATAGCCCTTGGTATTGGCCTTCAGGGCATCGAAAAAGTCATAGATAATCTCGTTGAGGGGCATCTGGTAGTGAAGCTCCACCAGGTGAGTATCCAGATACTGCATGTCCTTGAATTCGCCCCGGCGGTCCTGGCACATGGGCATGATGTTGCCCACGTACTCGTTGGGGGCGATGATGTTCACCTTCACATAGGGCTCCTCCGCATGCTCGATGGAGGCGGGGTCCGGGTAGTTGTGGGGGTTATCCACCGTGACCATGGTGCCGTCGGTCTTGTAGACGTGGTAGATGACGGAGGGCAGGGTCGTCACCAGATCCAGATCAAACTCCCGCTCCAGCCGCTCCTGGATGACCTCCATGTGGAGCATGCCCAAAAAGCCGCACCGGAAGCCAAAGCCCAGCGCCACGGAGGATTCCGGCTCGAAGGAGAGGGACGCATCATTGAGCTGGAGCTTTTCCAGGGCGTCCCGCAGGTCCGGGTACTTGGACCCGTCCTCGGTGTAGATGCCGCAGTAGACCATGGGCTGCACGGGGCGGTAGCCGGGCAGGGCCTCTGCCGTGGGATTGGCCGCATCGGTGACGGTGTCGCCCACCCGGGTGTCCTTCACGTTTTTGATGCTGGCGGTGAAGTAGCCCACCTCGCCGGCCTCCAGGGCCTCGCAGGGCTCCATGCCCAGGGGCAGCAGATGGCCGCACTCAATGACCTGATATGTGGCGCCGGAGGCCATCATCTTCACCTGCTGGCCGGTGCGCAGCGTACCCTCCATGATGCGGAAGTACACGATGACGCCCCGGTAGCTGTCGTACTGGCTGTCGAAGATCAACGCCTTCAGGGGGGCCTTCACATCCCCGGTGGGAGGCGGGACGTTCTTCACCACGTCCTCCAGCACCGCTTCGATGTTGATGCCCATTTTGGCGGAGATCTCCGGCGCGTCCATGGCAGGCAGGCCGATGATATCTTCCACCTCGTGCTTGGCCTTCTCCGGGTCCGCGGCGGGCAGGTCGATCTTGTTGAAGACCGGCAGGATCTCCAGATCATGCTCCATGGCAAGATAGGTGTTGGCCAGGGTCTGTGCCTCCACACCCTGGGTGGAGTCCACCACCAGCACCGCGCCCTCACAGGCTGCCAGGGACCGGGAGACTTCGTAGTTAAAGTCCACGTGGCCTGGGGTGTCGATGAGGTTGAGTTCGTAGTCCTGCCCGTCCTGGGCGTGATAATTGAGCCGCACGGCCCGGGCCTTGATGGTGATGCCCCGCTCCCGCTCCAGGTCCATGTTGTCCAGGAGCTGGGCCTCCATCTCCCGGGCGGAGACGGCGTTGCACGCCTCCAGCAGCCGGTCCGCCAGGGTGGACTTGCCGTGGTCGATGTGGGCAATGATGGAAAAGTTGCGGATATTGGATTGCTTTGTCATTCTGTTAACCTCCGTTGGGCAGATCCGCGCCGCTGCGCAGACACGCGTCCAAGTGTTTTGGCAAAGCCAAAACCTTGCGCAGGGCGGATGCGCTCCGCCCGGGGATTTTCATCCGGGTCCCGCGCCCCACTCAGGTCTCCCAGGGCTTGGGAGCGCTGACATGCGTGGTGTTCCACGCCTGCCAGAAGGCCGGGTCCCAGTATTGGTCATAGTTATAGTCTACCACAAACGCCTGCCAGTTGGCGAGAGTCTCCTGCCAATTTTCCGCGGTCAGGCGGTCTTCCCCGGCAGTCATCTTGTCCAGCACCCGCTGACAGACCCCGTTGGAGTGGTGGACATAGTCGCAGTAATTGTCCAGGTTCAGCACCAGCTCCTTGTCCAGCAGTGGGGCGTACAGCTGCACATTGTCATAGGCCAGCAGCGTCTCGCAGGCGGTGCTCATGGCGGCAAACACCGCGTCCATCTCCCCCAGCCGCTCCGTCTTGTCCCAGAAGAGGATGCTGTACGGCGGGAAGAAAATGTCAAACTCCGTGTCGGGATGCTGGTTGATCCAGTCCGTCACCACCTGGAGATTGGCCTTGGCGTTTTCCACATAGGGCTCCACCGGCTGGGTAGGCTGAACCTCCGGGCGGTCGTAGTTGTCCAGTGCTGTCATGTGGTTCCACCAGATATCGCCGTCCCAGGTAAAGCCCTCGTCCAACGTCTCCCCGCTGCCCCAGCTGTTGCTGACCAGAACGAAGCCACTGTAATAGAGGGTGTCCTTATTTAGGAGATATTGGGCATCGTCAAAGGGATTTTCGTTGTACAGGTAATCCGGCATGGCGGAAGTCACGCCGCTCTCGTCCCGGGTGAGGATATTCACATCCAGCCCGAACACCACCCGCTGGGGCGTCCGGCTGCGGAAGAGCACGTCCATCACCTTGTCGAACTCGCTGAGATACCCATCGGGAATGGTGATGCGCACCGCGGAGGTACCGAAGGCGTCCTCGATCTGACTGGCCCGATAGTTGGCCGCCATGGAGGTACCCACCAGCACCGTGTCCGCCTCCACGTTTTTCGCCAGGCCCGCCGCCTGGTAACGCTCGCTGAAGAACACTGGCTCCCAGCGGTCCGGCATCCGATAGTATAAGCAGGGGTCTACAACATACACCACGGCGGCACACAGCGCCAGCAGTACCGCCACCGCCGCCACAAGGCCGCAGACCCAGCGTCGATATGCTTGTTTCATCCCGGCCTCCTCAGAAATTGGAATAAATGAAGGTGGTGATCCCGGTGAAAGAGAGAATCGACCACGCAAGTCCGATGGTCAGCACCGCGCCCCGCCAGAAGGTGGGCCGGAACCGGTCCATCTGGGTGATGGTGTTCCGGGGCCACAGAGCCGCCAGCAATCCGATGCCGTACAGACCCACCACCCGGATGATGTTCACCCAGTCGGCGGCGCCGGGAATCAGAAGCTCCACCGCGCCGATCTCCTTGGAGAAGAGGTCCGTCAGCAGCCAGTCCTCCGGCTTGACAAGGCCGCCGCTCACCGCACGGCCCAGCAGCTCCAGCGCCCCGGAGAAATCCGGCGCCCGGAAAAACACCCAGGCCACGTTTACAAAGAGGAACGTCACGCCCCACCGCAGCCACCGGGGCAGCTTGTCCCGGCCGGGACCCCAGAACCGCTCGATCACCTGGCCCAGGCCGTGGAGCAATCCCCAGACGATGAAGGTCCAGCCCGCGCCGTGCCAGAAGCCGCTGATGAGGTAAATGGCAAAAATATTGCAATATGTACGCGCCGTCCCCCTCCGGCTGCCGCCCAGCGGAAAGTATACACACTCCCGCAGGAAGCTGGTGAGGGTAATGTGCCAGCGCTTCCAGAACTCTCCCACGGAGAGGCTGCGGTAGGGGGAATCAAAGTTCACCGGCAGATGCAGCCCGAAAAGCCGGGCAAGGCCGGCGGCAATGTCGCAATAGCCGGAAAAGTCAAAGTACAGCTGCAGCGTATAGCCCAGGATCACCAGCCAGGCCGCCGGGGCGCTCAGGTCCTCCAGCTGTGCCCAGCCATTGTTCACCACCACGCCGAAGGGGTCCGCCAGCAGCACCTTCTTGATGGTGCCCACGGCGATGGCATACACGCCCGCCGCCGCGTCCTCCCACGTCGGATGCAGGAAGCGGCCCTCCCTCAGCTGGGGGAAGAAATTCTCGGGCTTGAGGATGGGGCCGGAGGTGACGGAGGGGAAAAAGAAGTCGTAGAGCAAAAAGCTCCCGGTGCTCTCCGGGCGGAAGGCACCGGTATAGACCTCCTTGATGCACCAGATCTGCTGGAAGGTGAAAAAGCTCAATCCCAGAGGCGCCCAGCCCAGGTCCACGGCGCCGCCGGTGAAAAAGCCGGTGTACTTGAAGATCAGCAGCACCGCGACGTGCCATACGATGGCCACCGCCGCCGCGGCCCGGCGCTGTTTCTCCGGTTTGCCGCCGGAGGTCAGATACCGCACCGCCGCCACCGTGACCGCGGCGCCTGCCAGCAGCACCACAAGCGCCGCCCAGCCGCCGCCCAGCACATAGAACGCCAGGCAAAACAGCGTCAGCGCCGCCTGGCCCCACCGGAGGTTCCGCCGTCCCAGCGGCAGACATACCCCCAGGGTCACCGCCAAAAAGGCGAGGAAGGAAAGGGATTGAAAGCTCATGCCTCACGCTCCGTCGTCAGGGCTGTCAGCCGGGCGTCCGCGGTGCTGAGCACCTGGGTCAGGCTCTGGCAGCGGCCGGGATAGGCCTCATTGAGCGCGTCGGGTGAGAGGTCCGGGAACTCCGCCTTTTTGGATGCCAGCGTCCGCAGGCTCCGGGCATAGCGGATCTCCGCCACCTTCATGTCCGCCTGGGCGGCGTCCATGGTGCAGGCGTTGGGGTCCAGGGCAAAGTAGGCCTCATTGGCGCCGGCGTGGCGGTAAAGATGGCGGTAGAGCTGGTAAACGGCACTGCCCAGATACGCAGCAGCGGCATTGATGGCGCCCTTGTCCCCCAGCTTGCCCAGAAGGCCGAAGAGCACGCCCATGGCGCCGGAGAGGAGCTTGCTCTGGAGGGTTGCCAGCACGCTGCCCTGGAGCACATTGCCCGGCTCAGCGGCGCTGAGCACCTCCTCAGAGGACAGCATGCTGCCGTCCCGGGACAGCGTGCGCCCCAGCATGAAGTCCGCGGAGACGTGATAATAGTCACAGGCCCGGACCACAAAGGCCAGGCCCGGTTCCCGGATTCCGTTTTCATAGTGGCTCAGCAGCGCCTGGGAAATCCCCAGGTCCCCCGCTGCCGTGCGCTGGGATACGCCCCGCTCCTGCCGCAGCAGCGACAGCGTGCGGGAAAATTCAGTGGTGGAAGCCATGTTTCTTCTCTCTCCTTTGGGTTCTCGTTTAAATACGCAGGGTATAGTTTAACAAAATAGCTACACGATGTAAAGGGGAAACCCTGTGATTTTTCTGTCTTTTTGTGGAAAAAAGGCAGAGCCCGGACGGCTCTGCCTTTGTACATGACTTCCAGCTCAATACGCTGCGGCCCCTCAGAAAAGCCCCACCTGATCCGGCAGCAGGTCGCCGCCGATGGAGCGCAGTTGCTCCGCGTTCTCCTCCGCCAGCCGGTCCGCGATGGCCATGCGGCGGATGATGTTTTTCACCGTGGTGTCCAAGGCGGTGCCCTCCCGGTAATCCGCCGGGAAGATGAAGTCCACCCGGCCCTTGGCCAGCAGGTCCTCCACGCCGGGGCGGTTGCTGGGCTGATAGACGGCGATGGCCTGACCGCCGTAGGCCCGCATCATCTTCATACAGGGTACGTCGGAGAGGCCGTCCCCCATGTAGATCATGTTCGTAAACGGCACCCGCTTGGAGTCGTCGGGCATGGAGTCATTGAGGGTCTTGTCGTCGGACACGTCCAGCACCCCCTTGTTGATGCGGTAGACGAACTGGGTCTTGGCGGTGAAGTTCACCGCCAGCTTGGGCCACACCGGCGTGCCGGTCTCGTCGTAGTAAAACTCACTGGCGTAGATCTCCTTGAACGCTTTGCTGATGGAGGAACCCTCAATGATCTCCCGCAGGCCAGAGGAGATGATGTAGTGCTCCACCCGGACCCCCTGGCTCTCGCCGAAGGCATTGATGCGGGAAAACCACTCCTGTACCCCGGGAAAGAGCACGATGCTGCGGCCCTTTTCCACCAGATCGTCCCGGGTGAAGGGCAGATTCTTTTTCCGCGCCTCCCGGAGCATGGTGTACATGTAGGCAAGGATTCCGTCGATCCGGTTGGCCCGGCCAAAGTCGTTGGCCTCCGCCCAGAATTCCGCCGGCGTCATTCCCAGAGAGGGGATGAAGGCATAGTCCTGCATATCCGTCGTGCAGAGGGTCTTATCAAAGTCGTACAAAAACGCAATGATGGGGGTTTTCTCCATAGGGCGGCCTCCCTTTTTTGAAAAAAGCGGCTCATATGAGCCGCTTTTTCTTGATTATTTTCCGTCGCTGGTGTAGTTGCGGCCAAATTTCAGGTCGTTGAGATTGATGCGGCGGGTAGGCTCGGAAACCGTCTCCTCCTGGCTGAAGGGGTCGCCCTCCGGGTAATCCTGGGCAGGAGCGGCAGACTGTTCCTCCGCGGCGGTCTCCTCCGCCTTCGTGGCCTGCTCCTGGGCGGCAGGCTCCTGGTCAAACGTGGACAGGACCCGTTCCTCGATCTCTTCCTCCACGGCAGGTTGTGTCGGTGCAGAGGGCACGTCCACCTGCAGATCCGGCAAATGCTCCAAAAGTTCCAGCTCCTGCTGGCAGATCTGACGGCTGGCAGCGATGAACCGGGCCAGATCCAGCTGGCCCTGACGCAGCCGTGCCTCGGCCTCCTCCTGCTCCTGATGGAGCTCTCCGATCCGGGTCTTGGCGTCCGCCTGGGCCTGGGCCAGGATCTCATCCCGCTTGGCCTCCGCCTCGTGGACGATGGAGTCCGCCATCTTCTGGGCGGTAAGCAGCGTGGCCCGCATGGAGTCCTCCGTTGCCCGATAGTCCTCCACCTTTTCCACCAGGACCTTCATCTTGGCCTTCAGGGCTGCGTTTTCCTTATAGAGGGCGGTATAGTCGTCCGTGAGCTCATCCAGAAACTCATCGACCATCGCCATGTTGTACCCACCCATGACCGCCTTGGCAAAGGCGTGGGTGGAAACTTCCTGCGGTGTCAGCATATCCCCTACTCCCCTCCGTTAAAAATACAGCCCGTTGTTCTCCAGTTCATCGATCAGATCGCCTTCGATATCCACGTGGTAGGGCGTGATGATGTACGTATTGGCGGCCACTTTCTTGATCTTGCCCTCGCCCGCATAGGCGACGCCGGAGAGAAAGTCAATCAATCGCCGGGCGATGTCCTTGTTGGTAGACTCCAGGTTCAGCACCACTGTCCGCTTGTCCTTGAGATGGTCGGCGATCTCGGAGGCATTTTCAAAACGCTCCGGCTTCACCAGCACCACCTTCAGCTGCGTGGTGGCGTGGATGTTGACCACCTTGTTATGGCGCTCTTCCGCCTTGATCCGGCGGTCCTCAAAGGCAGACTCCCGGCGGGGCGGCTCTTCAAAGTCGTCGTATTCCTCGTCCTCGTCCTCATAGGGGTGGGTCCACTTCTTCAACTCATCCAAAATGCTCATGGCAAAAACCTCCCATCGGAGCCCCGCTCCGCGTTTATCAGGTGTAGTTCCGGGCGCCGAAAATGGCTGTGCCCACCCGGACCATGGTGGCACCGGCGCGGATGGCATCCTCATAATCGCCGCTCATTCCCATGGACAGATACTTCAATTTATTATGGAACAATTTTGTATTCATGTCAACATAAAGTGCCTGCACTTCCTGAAAATACCGCAGATTTTCCTCCCGATCTGCATCCGCAGGGGGGATGGTCATCAGGCCCTGCACCCGGACATGGGTCCGGGCGGCAGCCGCCTCGGCCCCGGCGAGGACCTCCTCCGGGGCAAAGCCGCTCTTTGCCTCTTCCCGCCCGATGTTCACTTCCAGCAAAATGTCCTGCACCAGATCCCGCGCGGCGGCCACCCGTTCGATCTCATCGAGAAGCTCCAGGGAACCCACCGACTGGATCAGGTCCACATGGCCCACCACCTTGTTCACCTTGTTGCGCTGCAGGTGGCCGATGAAGTACAGCGGCGCGCCGTCGTAGGCGTGTTCCGCCAGCTTGGCCGTCATCTCCTGCACCCGGTTTTCTCCCAGGGCGTCGATGCCGGCGGCAATAGCCTCCCGGCAGGCGACGGCGTCATTCATCTTGCTGGCGCCCACCAGTGTGATCTCCGCCGGGTCCCGACCCGCCTCCCGGGCGGCTGCGGCGATGTTGGCCCGCACTCGGGCGATATTTTCTGCGATGGACATGAGATTTCCCTCTTTCTTCCGCAATTTTGATGTCTCTTTATTCATAGATCTGCCGGTTGAGCACCTTGCCGTCGTACAGGTCGTCCGCGGCGATGATGATCTCATCCCCGGCCCGCAGGCGCAGCGTCTCCTGGCTGGCAGAGGCGCTCTCTGCCAGAGTGGAGGCCACCAGGACGAAGTCGTCCCCGCTGTAGAGCACTTCCACTGGCTTGAAGCGGGCCTCGGCACCCACCATGCAGTACACACCGGTCATGGCCGTTGAGGTATGCTCACCGGTCTCCTCGTCCACACTCACCTTCTCGGTTCGGATGGCCTCCTTGGGAATCCGGATTCCCTCGGCGATGCGCCGGATGATCTGGGCACTCTGCTGACGCAGCAGCGTCAGCTGGGGCAGATAGGTGGTGCCCCGGAACACCACAACCACCTGACCGTTTTCCTCCGCACTGACGGAATCCACCGTCACCGGCAGGTCCTGGTCCGTGCTCTTGGCAAAGCGCAGCGTAACACTGCCCTCCTCCTCCAGCTCCTGGGCCTGGTCCGCGTCCATGATGACCGCATAGTACCAGGTATCCCCCAGCACCAGCTTTCCCACCTGAGAGTGGACGCTCTCATCTGGCTGAATGGCCTTGAGCTGGGACGGGGTCAGTGTAGAGATGTTCTCCGGCGTCAACACGGTCTCATAGCCGTCCACCACAGCGGAATAGAGTCCCGCCTGCGGAGCGGTGATCCGCCGGATGGAGGACGCCGCCTGGGACTGCAGTGTCTTGAGTTCCGTTTGCAGCGAGGAGATCTGAGCCGTCAGGTCCTCGGTGTCGGCGTCGGTGTAGTCCCGCTTGAGTACCAGGCTTCGCAGATCCTTTCCGTACTCCTCCGCCCGGTCCAGACGGTCCTCCGCCAGGGCCGTCCGCAGGTCCACGATCCCCTGGAGGATCTGGCTGTCCAGCTTCAGGGACACCTCCGTTCCCAGCGCCGCGGACTGGGCATACTCCAGCTGTTCGATCTGGTCCCGCAGGCTGTCCATCTGGTTTTGCAGCTGGATGGACGCCTCATTGGCGTAGACCAATGCCACCACGCCGCCGTCGCTGACCCGCTCTCCTTCCGCGCGCTGGAGCTGCAGCGACCCGCTGCTCTCATCCGGAAGCACCGATTCCTCCCGGACCACATAGCCGGAGACGTCAATGGCCTCCTCCACCTGGTCCTCATAGGCAAGACTCGTCATCAGCGGATCGTCCAGATACCGGAGTCCCTGGACGCCAAAATAGACCAGCACCGCCAGCGTCACCGCCGCCAGCAGCAATTTTGTTCCCAGTGTGCTGTTTTTCATGGTATCCCTTTCCTGCTGCCTCACCAGCCGGAAGTGCTCACTCCTCCGACAGGTCCACCGGCCTCAGCGGCGCAATGGTGGAAATGGCGTGCTTGTATATGATCTGCTGCCGGCCCTCGCTGTCCAGCACCACCACAAAGGCATCAAACCCCGTGATGACGCCCCGCATCTGAAAGCCATTCATCAAGAACATGGTCACCGGCATCTTTTCCCGCCGTGCCCTGAGTAAAAACAAATCCTGTAAATTCGCCTTGGTCTGCATGCTTCGTCCGCTCCTTTATCTGTTTCAATCGGTCGGACGATTTTCCAGCATTTTCCGTCCGCCAGGCTTAGGATACGCCTGCGGCGGACAGAATTTCCGTCGAAATTTGCAGGGCTCGGGCAAAATCCCGCTCTTTTCCCCACCAGATCCAGTGGATTTCCGGATTGCGCCGCAGCCACGTCAGCTGCCGCTTGGCGTACTGCCGGGAGCGGAGCTTTACCTCCGCCACGGCCTGGTCCACAGTGGCAGTGCCCTCCGCCACGCCCAGAAACTCCTTGTAGCCGATGGCCTGGAGGGCGGTGGCATCCCGGGGCAGGCCGCTTTTGAGCAGGCCCATGACCTCCTCCAGCAACCCCGCCTCCACCATGGCGTCCACCCGGCGGTCGATCAGGGCCTTCATCTCCGCCCGGTCCTCAAACTGCAGCCCGATCCACACGGCGTCATACCGGGGCGGCAGGGCCGCCGTCTCCCGGTTGTGCTCCGTGATGGTCTTTCCGGTCTCCCGGAAGACCTCCAGTGCCCGGAGGATTCGCTTTTCATCCGCCGGATGGAGCCGCCGGGCGGCCTCCGGGTCCACCTGCCGCAGCTCCTCCAGCAGCGGTGCAATGCCCTCTCGCTCCAGCCGCTCCTGCAATTCCCGGCGGACGGCGCCGCCGGCGTGGCCGCCGGCAAACCCGTGGCCCCGCACCACCGCCTCCATCCAAAGGCCCGTGCCGCCCACCAGAATGGGCAGCTTGCCCCGGGCGAGGATGTCGTCCACGATGGGGATGGCCGCCTGGGCATACCGGGCTGCAGACCACTGCTCTGTGGGGTCCGCCACACCGATCATGTGGTGGGGAACGCCCTGCATCTCCTCTTCCGTGGGTGCGGCTGTGCCGATCACCATGCCCCGGTAGATCTGCATAGAGTCGGCGGAAACCACCTCCCCGTCAAATCGCTTGGCCAGCAGCACCCCCAGGGTGGTCTTTCCGCAGGCGGTGGGGCCCACCACGCAGACGATCCGGGGCGCTGTCTCCTGCTTCCGGCTGTCCATGCTCAGCACTCCTCGGCGGCCAGCCGGGCAGCCAATTCACAGGCAGAACGCACCAGTTCCTCCGTTTTGGCGGGGTCCAGATCCAGCCCGCCGCCGAAGACATACTCGAATCGCCCAATGCCGAACATGGCGCACAGCTGCCGCCAATACAGAACCCCCAGCGAGTCCTCCCGCTCCACGTCGCCGCCGGTTGTGAGATACACCAGCTGCGATGCCCGGCAATCCCCGTGACAGCCGTCGGATTCGTAGTGATACGTCAATCCGTTGGCGGAGATATACTCGATGTAGGTCCGCAGCGCCGCCGGGAAGCTCAGGTCCCAAAAGGGTGCCGCCACCACCACAGCATCCGCGCCCCGGAACTGCCGGGCCAAGTCATAGACCGGCGCGTCCCAGGCCTGCACCGACGCCAGGGCGTCCCGCTCGTCCAGCATTTCCGGGTCAAAGGGCTTGAGAGAGAGCAGCATCTCCGGCGTGACGGTCTCCGTCTCCGTGTCCGGATGGCTGCGGCAAAAGGCCTCCACATAGGTCCGCAGCAGACGCCGGGTCCGGGAATCCGCTCCCCGCTGGCTGATGCAGCAATCCACGATCAACAGCTTCATTCCATCACTCCTCATCCAGTATCGGCGTAATGACAGGGTTCCCCGCCCGGTCCAGCAGCGGCGTCAGCCCGCCGGCATTGCCCGAGGCACGGAAGATATAATTGACGCCGGTCTCCCGGTCCACAAAGACCTCGATCACATCCAGCGTTCCCTGGCTGTATGTTTTGACAAACCGCTTTTTTGCCATGTCGATCCTCCCCGGGCCTCATCACGCCCGCTTGAACATCTTCTCCAGCTCGTACTTTGTCAGCTTTACCGCCACCGGGCGGCCATGGGGGCAGAAGCGGACCTCACCGCTTTGCACCTTGTCCACCAGCACCCGCAGCTCCGCCGGATCACTGGTCCAGCCGCCCTTGATGGCGGCTTTGCAGGCCATGGTGTGCAGCAGGTTCTCCCGCCGCTCGTCGGTGCTGCGGCCGGTGCGCAGGTCCTCCGCCAGCTCCTCCAGCGTGGCGGCGGTGTCTGCCGGGTCGATGTCCGCCGGCACCTCCCGCACCAAAATAGTGCCGTCGCCGAAGTCCTCGCAGGCAAAGCCCAGCTTCTCCAGCTGGGGCAGGTTTTCCAGCAGCAGTGCCGCCTCCTCCCGGCCCGGCTCCACTGCCACAGGAGTCAGCAGGGTCTGCCGCATGGGCGGCTCCTGAGACGCCATCAGGCGGTCGAAGTTGATCCGCTCATGGGCGGCGTGCTTGTCAATGAGCCATACCACGCCGTCGCCGCTCTCACAGACGATATAGGTGCGCAGCACCTCTCCGGCGATCCGCCAGGGCTCTTCCCGCTCCGGCTCCAGCGCCGTCTGCCCGGGAATCTCCAGCGCCTGCCGCTCCGCCGGGATGGCAGGCACCACAGGCCGAGGTGCCTCCGGCACGGCGGTCTCGTCCGTTTCCTGGACACCAGCCGCGGAGACAGAGGCATTTTCCAGGGCACCGGGCGCGGTTCTGCGGCTCCGGGCCGCCGCAACCGACGGAGACGGGACGCTGGATGCTCCCGCCGTCCCACTCCCGGGTGCCGTTACCGATGCAGGCGCATTGCCCAGTCCCGCTGGGCTGCGGGACGCCGTCACCGACGCCGGGGCGCCGCCCAGAGCGCCGGAAAACACGCCCCGACCCTGCGGAGCCGCCGCGGTTCCGGACACAGCAGTCTCTTTTCGGGATAGTCCCGGCAGGGCCCCATAGGCCGGACGGGCGGGAATGCTGTCCGCCACCCGGGACGCTGTCCGCTGTTCCGTGTTCCACACAGGGCGGGTGCCCCGGGGCTTTGCCGGAACCGCCGTCCCGTGGGCGGAAGCGGCGGTTTTTTCCCGGAAGGTCCTGGCATCCATGGACTGAAAGAAGTCCCGCCGGGGATTGACCACCTGCTCCGCTGATTTCGGGGCGGGGACCGGGGCACCCTGGGCGTCCAGGCCGTCCATCACAGTGTGGTACACCGCGTCGAAGACCTCCCGCTCCCGGGCAAACTTCACCTGGGTCTTGGCGGGGTGGACGTTCACGTCCACCGCCGTCACCGGCAGCGTCACCGACAGCACGCACCCCGGGAACTTCCCCTTCATGATCTGGTTGCGGTAGCCCTCCTCCAACGCCGCCGTCAAGAGCTGGGATTTGATATAGCGGCCGTTGACGAAAAAGGTCTGCATGGACCGGGACCCCCGGCCCATCAGGGGCTTTGTGACAAAACCGGACACGGTGACCCCGTCTCCCCGGCCCTCCACCGCCACCAGACTCCGGGCGAAGTCCCGGCCCAGGGCGGCATAGATCGCGGAGTCCAGTTTCCCGTCGCCGGGGGTATGGAGAGTCTCCGTTCCGTCCTTAATGAACTTGAAGGAGACGTCGGGATGGGACAGGGCCAGATGCTGCATAAGGCCTGCCACGGCAGCGGTCTCCGCACTGTCCTTGCGCATGAACTTCAGCCGGGCCGGCGTGTTGTAAAAGAGGTCCCGCACCAGCATGGTGGTCCCCTCCGGCGCACCGGCGCTCTCCACCGCGCCGGCCACGCCCCCCTCCAGGTGCAGCGAAGCGCCCACCTGGGCCTGGTGCTGCCGGGTCAGGATATCCGTGCGGCTGACGGCGGAAATAGCGGCCAGGGCCTCTCCCCGGAAGCCAAGGGTCCCGATCTTGCCCAGGTCCGCCGCCGTGCGCAGCTTGGAGGTGGCATGGCGGAGGAATGCGGTAGGCAGCTCCTCGGGGGCGATGCCGCAGCCGTTGTCCGTCACGCGGATCAGCCCCATGCCGCCCCGCTGGATCTCCACCACCACCGCAGTGGCACCAGCGTCAATGGCGTTTTCCACCAGCTCCTTAACCACGCTGGCGGGGCGCTCCACCACCTCGCCGGCGGCAATCAGATCCGCCACATGGGATTCGAGTTGTTGAATGTGAGGCATAGGCTCCTCCCGAACTTGATGGTTCCCCGGCTGCGGCCGCTTACAGCAGCATCACAGCCAGAATCGGAATGGTGATGATGGACATGACCGTGGTCAAAAAGGTGACCTGGGCCATGGAGCGCTGATCGCCGCCGTAGGTGGCACACATCAGCGTGCCGGTGACCGCCACCGGCATGGCCATCTGGGAGACGGCCACGCCGTAGAGCATCTCCGGCAGGTCCAGCAAAAGCAGCAGCACGCCGCTGAAGAGCACCGGCAGCGCCAGCAGGCGGATGATGACAATGGCCCACACCCGGGGCCCGCCCAGCATCTCCCGCAGGGGGAGCTTTGCCAGCTCGGAGCCCACCAGCATCAGCGCCAGAGGTACCGTCACATCACCCACCATGTTCAGCATCTCCCCGATCTGCCCGGGGATCTGGGTATGGGTGAGTGCCACGATCAGCGACAGCACAGACGCCACGATGCAGGGAGTGAGGAACTGTTTCCAGGAAAAACGCAGCTGGCCGCCCAGCATCAGCGGCCCCAGGGTAAAGGAGAGCAGATTGAAGGGGATCGTCAGCACCACGGCATAAAAGAGGGCGTCCTGCCCGAAGAGGGCCACCGCCACCGGGTAGCCGATAAAGCCCACGTTGGGGAACGCCAGCACAAACCGCCAGACCCCCTTCTGCGCCGGGGTGCCGCCCACCAGATGGGGCAGGGCCAGCACGGCGGCAAATTCCACTGCATAAAACACCAGCGCCACCAGCAAAATCCGCAGGATCACGCTGGTCTCCGGCAAAGCGCTGCCGGTGGCCACCGCCCCCAGGATCATGCAGGGGTTGGTGATATTCAGCACGGTCTTGGACAGCCGCTGGTCCGTATCCTCATTGAAAAAGCCCAGGTGGCTTGCAATAAATCCGGCGGCAATGGCCGTCAGAATCACCAGCATCTGTCCAAATACATCCCAAAAATTCATGGTTTCTCTGTTCTCCCTTTGTCAAATGGTCTTGCGTCTGCCGTTCCCCTCCGCGGGTCCGGCTTTTTATAGTGTCCTTACAGCATGCTCCACACGCTCAGTGCATTGGCCGCAGCATGGAGTCCGATGGAGGCCCACAGCGTACCGCTGTAATCATAGACCCCCGCCAACACCAGTCCCGGCACCAGGTACTGGATCATCAGCAGAAAGTAGGTGATGTCCTGATTGACCACCGCGAACTGCCAGACGTGCAGCAGTGCAAACAGCAGGCAGGAAACCACATACGCCACCAGACGGCTTTTGGCCCGCAGGTTTCCGAACACCAGCCCCCGGAAGAGCACCTCCTCCACAAAGGGCGCCAGAAACACCACGATCAAAATGGTCACGTGGGGGGCGGCGTCGATCTGGGCAAAGACGGTGGTGTTATTGAGGTTGGTGCGGTTTCCCACCAGCAGGTTCGTCAGGCGGTATACCAGCTCGTTGAGGCCATAGAGGGCCACCAGTCCTCCCGCCACCGCCTTGCAGGCAGTGCCCAAGTTCTCCACCAGCTGCCGGGAGGTACGGGCCAGAAAGCCGTGGAAAATGATGACGCTCACCGCAAAGAGGAGGTAGTAGGTCAGCACGTTCTGCAGCCCATCGCTGATGACCATTCCCAGAAGATTCCCCGCCAGGCGGAACAGCGGCCCGGCGGCAAAGGGCAGCACCACCAGATAGACGACAAAAAACGCCGTCCCGGCCACCTGCTCCCCCGGTGTCATATAGGCCGTGTGTTTTCGTTTTGCCATGTACAACCTCCCGCCGGAATTTCTTGTCTTATGTCAACTTTTGCTTCCACCCGTAGATCAGGTTCATGGCCTCCAGCGGGGTCAGCGTCTCCACCTGGCAGCGCCGGATGGCGTCCAGGACCTCTCCCTCCCCCAGCGCATCCAGAGAGACCTGGTCGGTCTCCTTCCGGGGGGCGACGTACTGCACGCCGTTTTCCTCCTCCAGCTCCTGCAGCACGGCCTTGGCCCGCTGGATCACCTTGTCCGGCAGTCCCGCCAGCTTGGCCACCTCGATGCCGTAGCTTCGGTCTGCCCCGCCGGGGACGATCTTGCGCAGGAAGATGATGTCCTCCCCCCGAGTCTTGACGGCGATGTTGTAGTTCACAGTGCCGGGCAGGGTGTTCTCCAGCTCCGTCAGCTCGTGATAATGGGTGGCGAAAAGAGTCTTTGCCCCCAGCAGCTTCTTGTCCGCGCAGTACTCCAGCACCGCCCGGGCAATCGACATGCCGTCAAAGGTGGAGGTGCCCCGGCCGATCTCGTCCAGGATCAGCAGAGAGTGTTTGGTGGCGTGGCGCAGGATGTCCGCCACCTCCGTCATCTCCACCATAAAGGTGGACTGTCCGGCGGAGAGGTCATCACTGGCGCCGATGCGGGTGAAGATCCGGTCCACCACGCCGATGCGGGCAGAGGTGGCGGGCACGAAGGAACCCATCTGGGCCATGAGGACGATCAGGGCCACCTGGCGCATATAGGTGGACTTGCCCGCCATGTTGGGGCCGGTGATAATAGCCACCCGGTCCTCTTTTGCCCCCATGAAGGTGTCGTTGGGGACGAAAAGAGCGTCGGAGAGCATCTGCTCCACCACTGGATGGCGGCCTTCGTGGATCTCAATGACGCCGGACTCGTCCACCTCCGGCCGGCAGTAGCGGTTGCGCACCGCCACGGCGGCAAAGGAGGCCAGGGCGTCCGCCTCCGCCACGGCGGCGGCCGTGCGCTGGATGCGGGCGGTCTGGGCGGAGATCTGCTCTCGCAGCTGGGTGAAGAGCTCGTACTCCAGGGCCACCACCCGCTCTGAGGCGGTGAGGATAGAGTTTTCCAGCTCCTTGAGTTCCTGGGTGATATATCGCTCCCCGTTCACCAGGGTCTGCTTGCGGATATAGGTGTCGGGCACCTGGTCTGCAAAGGACTTGGAGACTTCGATGTAATAGCCGAAGACCTTGTTGTAGCCGATCTTCAGCGTGCGGATGCCGGTGCGCTCCTTCTCCTTGGCCTCCATCTCAGCGATGATGCCCTTGCCGCCGGTGAGGATGTGGCGCAGGCGGTCCACCTCCTCGTTGAAGCCGTCCCGGATGAAGCCGCCTTCCCGCACGGAGAAGGGCGGCTCGTCACAGATGGCCTGGGCGATGGCGGAGCCGATATCCTCCAGCGGGTCCAATTCCTCCGCCAGGGATGCCAGATGCCGGTCGGAAAAGGCGGAGAGCTGCTCCTTCACCGCCGGCAGCCGCTCGATGGCTGCCCGGAGGGACGCCAGGTCTCGTCCGCCGGCGGTGCCGTAGACGATGCGGCCCAGCAGCCGCTCCATATCGCCCATGCCCGTGAGGGCCGCGATCAGCTCCTCCCGGGGGATGGTGCCGTCCACCAGGGCCGCCACGGCGCTGTTGCGCCGGGTGATGGCCGTGACGGAGAGCAACGGCCGCTCCAGCCAGCTGCGCAGCATCCGACCGCCCATGGGGGTCTTGGTCTTGTCCAGCACCCACAGAAGGCTCCCCTTCTTCTCCTTGTTCCGAAGGGTCTCCGTCAGCTCCAGGTTCCGCCGGGCCGCCAGGTCCAGCTCCATGAAGCGGCCCTGCTCGTAGTAGTCCAGGTCGTTGATGTGGGAGAGGTCCGTTTTCTGGGTCTCATAGAGATAGTCCAAAAGGCCCCCCAGGGCCATGGCCGCCGCCGGATTGCCCCGGGGCAGCCGCTCGAAGGCCTCGTCCCCGAACTGGCGGCGGATGTTCTTTTCCGCCTGGTTGAACTGGAACCGCCGCTCCCCATTTTCCACGCGGCAGTGGAATTTGTCCCGCAGGACGGCAATCAGCTCCGCGTCATCGGCGGCTCCCTGGTTCACCACCGCCTCCGCCGGGGAAAAGCGGCCCAGCTCATTGATGACATGCTCCGTCCGCTCCTTCCCGGCAAAGGCCGTGAGATGGGCCTTGCCGGTGGAGATGTCGCAAAATGCCACGCCTGCGCACCGCTCATCCAGATAGATGCCGCAGAGAAAGTTGCTGGCCTTGTCCTCCAGGCAGGCGGCATCGATCACCGTGCCGGGTGTCACCACCCGGATGATGTCCCGCTTCACCAGTCCCTTGGCGGTGGCAGGGTCCTCCATCTGCTCGCAGATGGCCACCTTGTATCCCTTGGCAATGAGCCGGGCGATGTAGGATTCGCTGGCGTGGTACGGGATGCCGCACATGGGGATCTTCTCCTCGGCGGACTTTTTGGGGTCCTTGTCCCGGGAGGTCAGCGTCAGATCCAGCTCTTTGGAAGCAAGCTTCGCATCGTCAGCGAACATCTCGTAAAAGTCGCCCAGCCGGAAAAACAAAATGGAGTCCGGGTTGTCCTTTTTGATCTCCAGGTACTGCTTCATCATGGGGGTCAGTTCTGCCAAGGGTGTCACCTCATTGTCTTCATGTGTTTTGCTGTCCGTGCGGGCCGTTCTTCCGGCCCGCGCGGTGCGTTCGTCAAAGAGCCTCGCCGTAAAGGGCCCAGGTGTTGCTTCCGGTGATCTTCACGTCCGTGAACCGCCCCATAAGGGCCTTATCCCCCTTCAGCCGCACCAGGCGGTTGCCCTCCGTGCGGGAGGCAAGGGGATAATCTGGGTCGTCGCTCTCCCCGTCCACCAGCACCCGGACGGTCTCGCCCACATAGGCGGCATGGAGGGCGGCAGACTTGGCGTTCTGGACCTCCAGGAGCTTGTCGAACCACTTCTGTTTCTCCTCCCGGCTGGCCGGGTCCGGCATGGCCGCGGCCTTGGTGCCCGGGCGGGGGGAATAAATGAAGGTAAAGAGGGCGTCGAAGCCCACCTCCTCCACCAGGGAAACAGTGTCCATGGCCTCCGCCTCCGTCTCCCCGGGGAACCCGATGATGATGTCGGAGGTCAGCACCAGCCCCGGCATGACGGACTTGGCGTAATGCACCAGGTCCAGGTACTGCGCCCGGGTGTAGCGGCGGTTCATCTCATGGAGCACCCGGTCGTTGCCGGACTGCACGGGAAGGTGCAGCTGCTTGGCAACATGGGTGCTCTTGGCCATTACGTCAAAGAGCCGGTAAGTGGCGTCCTTGGGATGGCTGGACATAAAGCGGATCAAATACTCCCCGGGGATCTTGTCGATGTCCTCCAGCAGATCCGGGAAGTGGTAGCCGATATCCAGGTCATTGCCGTAGGAGTTGACGTTCTGCCCCAGGAGGGTGATGTCCTTGTAGCCGGCCTCCACCAGCTCCCGGACCTCCGTCAGGACCGCCTGGGGGTCCCGGCTGCGCTCCCGGCCCCGGACGTAGGGCACGATGCAGTAGGAGCAGAAATTGTTGCACCCGTACATGATGGAGACCCAGGCCTTGACGCCCTTCTCCCGCACCACGGGGATGCCCTCGGCGATGGTGCCGTGCTCATCCTGAACGGAAAAGACCCGCTTGTGGGTCTCGTAGACCTGATAGAGAAGCTCCGGGAACTTCCACAGCGCCTGGGGACCGAACACCAGGTCCACATGGCGGTAGGACTCCTTGATGCGCTTGGAGACCCGCTCCTCCTGGGCCATACAGCCGCAAAGGCAGATGACCTGCTCGGGATTCTCCTTCTTCGTGTGGGTCAAAATGCCCAGGTTGCCGAACACCCGCTGCTCGGCGTGCTCCCGAATGGCGCAGGTGTTGAGGATGACGAGATCCGCCTCCTTGGCGTCCTCCGTCAGCGTAAAGCCCATCTCCTGCAGCATGCCCATGAGCTTTTGCCCGTCGGCCACGTTCTGCTGGCAGCCGAAGGTATCCACACAGGCCCGGGGATGGGCCTGACGGCTCTCAAACATGCGGCGGATCTTCTCCTGAAAGTCCCGCTGACGGGCAAGGTCCGTCTCCGGGACCAGTACATCTTTGCGTTCCAAAGCTGTTTCCTCCAAATGTAAATGCTTGCCGCCGCAAAGCGGCGGCGCAGGGCGCAGCAAACCGTTCCCGCAGCGGCAGCTCTGGTCCGGGCAGTGCTTCCAAACCCGTCCGTTTCCTATGGGGTTTTTCCCCCTGAACCGCCTGGGCGGCACGGCAAACCGGCGTTCTGCGCCACGAGATACTTTAACTAAAATATCATAGCACACCAGAAAACAAAGGACAAGACGCAAAAGCGGCCAACTTTTTCGCCGCTTTTGCTGCCGTGTTTGCCCATTTTCCGGGCCGCCCTCTTGCGCCGGCGGGGCCCCGGCGGTATGATGATTTTATCACCCGGGACATTCCCGGTACTGCCCCGGACAAACGGAAGGAGCGTGTGACGATGAAACGGCTTTTTTGTGTTTGGATGGTTCTTCTGCTGCTGTTTTCCGCCGTACCGGCGGCGGCTGCCCAGCCCCTCACTTACGAAAGTGACACCCTGGCCTTTTCCCTGACGCTGCCGGGGCTGACAGAGGAGGATGTGACCCTGGAGGAACGTGCCGGCGGCGTGGATGTGTACCACACCCCCTCCCGGGAACAGTGGGACGGGCTGATGGGGTCCATCGAGGTGGTCTCCCCCCGAAGTGCTTTCTTCTCCGACGGCTATGACAGCCTTTCCTATCAAATCCTGGCTATGGGGACGGACCGGGTCTACCTCTGGAAATCTCCTGGCGGAGGTGCCGCCACCGGCGGTGAGGAGCTGGAGGATTACAGCCGGGTGGCCCTGGCCCTGACCACGGACGCTCTGCGGGCAAACCTTCAGCCCACCCATTCCGACAGCCTGCCGGTTTTGAACATCCAGCGGCGCCTTGTCTATCTGACGGCGGAGGGCAGCGCCATCCGGCCCGACGATCCCCTGACCCGTGGGGAGCTGGCCCAGGCACTCTATGCCCTGCTGAACGCGGACAACAAGGGTGCCTCCTTTGCCAATCCGTTTTCCGACGTCACGGACTCCGCCTGCGCCCAAGCGGTGGGATACCTGGCAAGTTACGGCATCCTGACCGGTTATGATGACGGCACCTTCCGCCCCGATGCGCCCGTCAGCCGGGCGGCCTTTGCCGTGGCGCTGCACCGCTGCCAGTTCGCCGCCCCGGTGGGACGGTACGGCAGCCGGAAATCCTTTTCCGACGTTTCCGACGGATTCTGGGCCGGGGCCTATCTGGACAGTGCCCTGGTGCTTGGCTGGATGTCCGGCTACGCCGACGGAACCTTCCGGCCCAATGCCCCTGTCACCCGGGCCCAGGCCGCCACGGCCCTGAACCGGGTGCTGGGACGGGACGCCTCCGGTACCCACGTGGTAGAGGGGACGAGTCCCTTCTCCGACCTGCCGGAGGACCACTGGGCCTGTGCCAATGTGCTGGAGGCTGCCGGCGTGCTGCCGGAGGTGCCGGCGGACATTGTGACACCGCCGGAATCCGCTCTGCCCCAGGACACCGACGCCGCCTTCTTCCTCTCCCAGGCAGAAGGCTGGGCCGCCTGCGGCACAGCCCTGCGGCACACAGCGGACGGCGGCAGGACCTGGCACACCGTGGGACAGCCCCTGACGCTGGAAGCCGCGGGTCTGTTCTTCTTCAATGACCGGCAGGGCCTGCTGCTGGGAACGGATGCCCAGGGCGCTTGGCAGGTGCTGGAGACCGATGACGGCGGAGAGACCTGGCAGGATTTCATCCTCAATGCTCTCTGGAATCTGGACTTTCCCACGGAGGCCTTCCCCCGGACCCTAGACTTCTGGAAAGCCGTGGTCTCCGCCCGGCTGCGGCCCGCCGGAACCGACACCGTTTATCTGACTGTGCGCTACACCCCCTATGAGAGCATCTACGCTCGGGACTTCACCGCTTATGCCCAGTGTGCCGTCACCGTGGAGGAGCTGGGCCATTATGCCGTCCTGGCCGGTGCGTAAACCGGCGGCTCCTGCGGGGCGGGAATCCTTCAAAGGCTCTTCCCCCTTCCGCCGGTTTGCCTGCGCACATAAAAAGCCCCCGCCCTGGGACCCAGGGCGGGGGCTTTTCCGCTTCGATCACCGTTTTGCGGCCAGCTTACGGAGGACCTCCTGAAACCCCTCCGGCAGTGGGCAGGAGAGTTCTACCATCTCCCCGGTCCGGGGGTGGACGAACCGCAGCCCCACCGCGTGGAGGCACTGGCCCTGGAGGCCGGGGACGGGCTTCTTGGCCCCATACACGGTATCCCCCAGGATGGGGTGGCCGATCCTCGCCATATGGACCCGGATCTGGTGGGTGCGTCCCGTCTCCAGACGGCAGCGCACATGGGTGAAGCCGCCGTAGCGGGCAATAACCTCCCAATGGGTCACCGCCGGACGGCCGTTCGCCACCACTGCCATCTTCTTCCGGTCCACCGGATGGCGGCCGATGGGGGCGTCCACGGTGCCGCTGTCCTCTTTCAGGTTCCCCACCACCACGCACTCGTAGGTCCGGGCCAGGGTGTGGTCCTGGAGCTGGGCGGAGAGCTTCTGATGGGCGAAGTCGTTTTTCGCTGCAATGATGAGGCCGGAGGTGTCCCGGTCGATGCGGTGGACGATGCCCGGACGCAGTTCTCCGCCGATGCCGGAGAGGGAGTCCCCGCAGTGGTAGAGCAGGGCGTTGACCAGCGTGCCGTCCGGGTGGCCGGGGGCCGGGTGGACCACCAGGCCCTTGGGCTTGTTCACCACGATGACGTCGTCATCCTCGTAGACGATGTCCAGAGGGATGTTCTGGGGGACCACGTCCACCGGTTCCGGGTCCGGCAGCGTGACGCACACCGTCTCATCTCCCTGGAGGCGGGTATTTTTCGCGGCGGGACGGCCCCCGCAGGTGACCTGCCCCTCCTCCAGCAGCCGGGCGGCGGCGGAGCGGCTCACGCCCTCCAGCTGCCCCGCCAGCCATGCGTCCATCCGGGCGCCGGCGTCTTCAGCCGTTGCCCTCAGAATCCGTTGTTCCATGGTGTTCTTCCCTCTTGTCGTATTTTTCGTAGAACCACAGGTAATAGACCACCGCCAGCACGGCGCCCCCCACGATGCAGCAGTCCGCCACGTTGAACACCGGGTAGTGGATGAATTCCAGGTTGAACATATCCACCACATAGCCCAGCCGCACCCGGTCCGCGATGTTGCCCACGCCCCCGGAGATGATGAGGGCTCCGGACACCACTCCCAGAGGGTGGCGGACGATCCGCCGGACGAGCACCACCGCCACTGCCAGCACGATGAGGCTCGTCACCGCCACCAAAATCCAACGCATCCCGGAAAAGCTGGACCAGGCGGCGCCGTAGTTGTGGACGGTGCGCAGCTCCACCACTCCCGGCAGCAGGGGCTGTGCCTCGCCCAGGGGGATGTTCACGGTGACATAGTGTTTGAGCCACTGGTCCAGTCCCAGCAACGCTGCGGCCAGAAGGGCGGAACAGACATAGAGCATAGCGCGGTTCTCCTTCGCTGTTTGAAATTTGGTTTCAGTGTACACGGCCCGGAAAAACAAGTCAAGGGCCCGGTGCCTGAAGCACCGGGCCCCTGCGGGATGTTTCTCAGAACTGGGGCAGCTTTGCGACCACGGCAGCGCAGCGGGGGCACAGGGTGGGATGGTCCGCGTCCTCACCGACGCGGGTGGAGTGCATCCAGCACCGCTCACACTTTTCGCCCTTGGCCTCGCTGACCTCCACGGTCAGTCCGGGATAGGACGTGCCGGTGCCGGAGACGGAGTCCGCCGCCACATCGGCATTGGAGATCTGGCAGTCGGAGACGATGAACAGTTCCGCCAGGTTCAGATCCGCCACCTGCATCAGTACGGAAGCGGTCTCACTGTCTGCGGCGTGCAGGGCCACATGGGCCTCCAGTGCCTTGCCGATCTTCTTCTGGGCACGGGCAGTCTCCAGCACGGCGTTGACGTCGTCCCGCAGCTTTTCCACGACCACCCACTTCTCCATGGTCTTATCGTCCAGGGCATAGTCGGTAAAGGGCTTGTTCATCTCATTGAACACCACGTTCCGGCCGTCGTCACCGGCGCGATGGGGCATGGACTGCCAGATCTCATCGCAGGTGAAGGCCAGGATGGGCGCCATGATCTTGGTCATGGTGTCCAGGATCAGAAACAGAGCCGTCTGAGCGCTGCGGCGCTTGGCGCCGTCCTTCTCTTCGCAGTAGAGCCGGTCCTTGATGATGTCCAGATAGAAGTTGGACATATCCACCACGCAGAAGTCGTTGACAGCGTGGGTGACCACCAGGAACTCATAGTCGTCGTAAGCCTTGAAGCACTTTTCGATGAGCTGGTTGAGACGGGTGACGGCCCAGCGGTCCAGCTCCTCCATCTCGTCGGCGGGGGTCAGGTGATTGGCATCAAAACCGTCCAGGTTGCCCAGGCAGTACCGGGCGGTGTTGCGGAACTTCAGGTAGTTCTGGGAGAGCTGCTTGAAGATCTCGTGAGAGCAGCGGACGTCGGCGTGGTAGTCGGCGCTG
>OOBW01000602.1_pt1 | contig 24155 bp, 19 predicted proteins | sample 1671701 | NCBI WGS metagenome assembly OOBW01 (sample SAMN06348183, study PRJEB24527) | human gut metagenome | biome: human gut; feature: ankylosing spondylitis patient; material: feces | host: Homo sapiens | place: China | collected 2015-10 | reverse complement strand
ATGTAAGTCTCCTTATGATTTCGTCTCTCCGGCTCCGCCGGAGGAAGGTTCTCCATAATATCGGCGCACCCTTTCCATGGCGCCCTCATCCGCCCGCCCCTCGGTAAAGCCGCAGGGAAATCAGATGTATCGCTCCAGTTTCACGCTGCCGAAGCTCACGGGGAAGGAATTGTACCGTCCCGGCGGCACGGCAACACTGTCCGTTGCGCCGCACTTGGGGCAGCGGCCGGTCTTTTTCATCTCGCCCGCACCGCCCGTATTCTTATACGACGGTTATTTGCCCAGATAAGTTGCAAGTTTTTCCGAAAAAGCCTTCAGCGCCTTTCCCCGGTGGGAGATGGCGCTCTTCTCCTCCGCCGTCAGCTGACCGAAGGTCTTGGCCTTTTCCGGCACGAAAAAGACCGGATCGTACCCGAAGCCGCCCTCCCCCATGGGGGCAAAGGCGATGGTACCGTCACAGCGCCCCTCCGCCGTCAGCTCGTCTCCGTTGGGAAATGCGCAGGCAATGGCACAGGCAAAATGGGCCGCCCGGGTGGTCTGGCCCCGCATATTCTGCAGCAGCAGGGTATAGCGGCCCTTATCATCCAGGCCCTCCCCGCCATAGCGGGCGGAGTAGACGCCCGGGCCGCCGTTGAGTGCATCCACGCAGAGGCCGGAGTCGTCGGCGATGGCGGGCAGATTGGCTGCGGCACAGATGGCCTTGGCCTTGAGCATGGCATTTTCGGCGAAAGTAGTGCCCGTCTCCTCCACGTCCACAGTGATGCCCACGTCGGCAGGGCTGACCACCTCCACGCCATACTGGCTCAGGATCGCAGCCATCTCCCGGAGTTTTCCGGGATTATGGGTTGCAAGGACAAATTTCATGCGGCTTCCTCCTTTTGCTCCGTCTTGTGATACAGGGTTTAAACAGGCCCGCGGTAGCAGCCAGACAGCCCGGCGGCGATGCCGTGCGAGCCCCGGTGATTATACGCCCAGAATCTTTTTCTGAATGGCCAGCAGCTGCTGATTGCCCTTGGCACACAGTCGCACCAGTTCCTGCTGCTCTTCCAGCGTAAACGCCCGGCCCTCGCCGGTGCCCTGGAGCTCGATGATCTCCCCCAACTCGTTCATCACGCAGTTGAGATCCACCTGTGCCCGGCTGTCCTCGCTGTACTGGAGATCCAGCAGCGCCGTGTCATCCACGATACCCGCGGACACGCCAGTGACAAAGTGCCGGATGGGGTTGGAGGCCAAGACACCGTCGTCCACCAGTTTGCGGCAGGCAAGGCTCAGCGCGATGAAGCCGCCGGTGACGGAGGCGGTGCGGGTGCCGCCGTCTCCCTGGAGCACATCGCAGTCAATGGTGATCGTGTGCTCCCCCAACTTCTCCATGTCCACGGCAGCCCGAAGGGAACGGCCCACCAGGCGCTGGATCTCGGCGCTGCGGGGGCTGAGCTTGAGCTTCGCCACGTCCCGCTTGCTGCGCTCCCGGTTGGCCCGGGGCAGCATGGAGTACTCCGCCGTTACCCAGCCGGTGCCCTCCGCCACATGGGGCGGGGTCCGATCCTCTACGCTGGCGCAGCAGAGCACCTTGGTGTCACCGCACTCAATGAGGCAGCTGCCCTCGGCAAACTTCACAAAATCCGTGGCGATCTTGATGGGACGCAGCTCATCGTACGCCCGGCCATCCTGTCTAACCATAGCAAAATCCTTCTTTTTCAAAAATTCCGCAGGACGGAAGCAACGACGCTCCGTCCCCGGTCATAGTCGTTTTTGCGCACATAAACGGTGCAGGTATACCCGCTTCCCGCCAGAAGCCCGAAACTGCCGGTGCGGGCCCGCTCCAGCCCCCGGACCGCTCTGCGGATCTTCACCGTAGAGGAAATCTCGGCGGCAGACAATGCCTCCCGCACGGCGCTGAACTTTTCCAGGGTAGGGAGCGTAATCAGCTCCCGGGTCTGAAACAGCAGCATAACCGCTTCTTTCCAGAGATCAGTCAGATGACCGCCTCCACATACTCCTTGGCGTCAAAGGGCTTCAGGTCGTCCAGTCCCTCGCCCATGCCCACCAGCTTAACGGGAATCCCCAGCTCCTTGGCGATGGCCACCACGATGCCGCCCTTGGCGGTGCCGTCCAGTTTGGTGAGGATGATGCCGGTGAGGCCAGCGGCCTCCTGGAACTGCTTGGCCTGGATGAGGCCGTTCTGCCCGGTGGTGGCATCCAGCACCAGCAGCGTCTCCCGGGCGGCGCCAGGGCACTCCCGGTCGATGATCCGGGAGAGTTTAGTCAGCTCCGCCATCAGATTTGCCTTGTTGTGGAGCCGTCCGGCGGTGTCGCACAGCACCACGTCCACGTTCCGGGCCTTGGCCGCCTGGAGGGCGTCAAAGAGCACGGCGCCGGGGTCCGCTCCCTCGTGCTGGCGGACCAGCTCGCATCCGGCCCGCTCCGCCCAGATCTCCAGCTGATCGGCAGCAGCAGCCCGGAAGGTATCCGCCGCGCACAGCAGCACACGCTTGCCCTCACCTTTGAGCTGGTGGGCCAGCTTTCCGATAGAGGTGGTCTTACCCACGCCGTTGACGCCGATGAAGAGCACCACACTGGGGGTGGTGGAGAGATCCAGGGCCGTATCGCCCACAGAGATCATCTCCGCCAGAATCTCCCGAAGTGCGGCCTTTACCTCTTCCTGGTCCCGGAGCTTCTCCTTTCGGACCCGCTGGCGCAGCTGATCCACCGCCTCCAGGGCGGTGTTCATGCCCAAATCCGCCAGGATCAGCGTCTCTTCCAGCTCCTCAAAAAAGGCCTCGTCCGCCTCGGTAAAGCCGGAGAACAGGTTTGTGGTGATTTTTTTCAGTTTGTCAAAAAAGCCCATAGCACTCGTCCTTTTGGTTTATTTTTTCTCGTTTCAGGGGATTTTCGCCCCGCAGTCACAACAGTACTCCCCGGGATACCGGCCTAGCCAGGCGCCGCAGCCCAGGCAGCGAAGCAGCCTAAAATTCAGCACCGTTCCCACGATCATCACTGCAAAGCCCAGCCCCGCCGCTTGTATCCAGTCCATTTTTACACCCAAAAGAGCTAATGCGATTCCGCCGAACAACGCACTGGCCACCAGCAGAGATTTCTCCAGCAGACTCACAGCCGAATTTCCTCCTCATTCGATCTTCAGTTCCTTGGCCATGTCATTCAGGTTGATGGTCAAAATCTTGCTCACACCCCGCTCCTGCATGGTGACGCCGTAGAGGACGTCCGCCTCCTCCATGGTACCCCGCCGGTGGGTGATGACGATGAACTGGGTGTTCCCTGCCAGCTGGCGCATGTAGCGGGCGTACCGGGTGACGTTGACATCGTCCAGGGCCGCCTCGATCTCATCCATAACGCAAAACGGCGTGGGGTGTACCTTTAAGATGGAGAAGTACAGTGCAATGGCCACAAAGGCCTTCTCACCGCCGGAGAGCAGTGAAATGGTCTTAAGGGTCTTTCCCGGAGGCTGGGCCTTGATCTCGATACCGCAGCCCAGGATGTCGTTCTCATCCTCCAGCTCCAGCGTGGCCTGGCCGCCGCCGAAAAGCTCCGTAAAGGTGGTCTGGAAACTCTCTGAAAGGAGCTTGAACTGCTGGGCAAAGATCTTGGTCATCTGGTCGGTGATGTCCCGGATGATACCCGCCAGCTCCTCCTTGGCTTTCTCCACGTCGTCCCGCTGCCCAGTGAGATAGGTATACCGCCCGTTCACCCGGTCAAACTCCTCAATGGCGCCGATATTGATGGTACCCAGAGCACCGATGTCCCGCTTGAGTTCCCCGATACGACGGGTGGCCTTGGAGACGCTCTCCAGCTCAATTCGCTGTGCCTGGGCGTCGGAGTGACTGAGTTCATAGTGCTCCCACAGCCGGTCCAGGATCTGCTTTTCCTCCATGGCGCTGGTGGCGATCTTCTGCTCCAGCCGGGAAACCGACCGCTCCAGATTCAAAAGCTCCTCGTTGCGCTCCTGGCTGCGCTTATTCTGTGCGGTGCGCTCCGCCTCCAGCGCCAGCTTCTCGGCGTTCAACGTCTCCAGCCGCTCCCGCAAGGCCTGCCGCTGGGTGTCCAGCGTCTCCAGCACGGCCTTCCGCTCTTCGATCTCGGCAGAGGCCTGGTCAATATTGCTCTGATAGCTCTCCAGGGTCTTTTCCTTCTGCGTCCGGTCCCCGGACAGCTCCGCACAAAGCCTGCGAAGGTCCGCTCCCCGGGCTGCGGTGGCTTCCCGTTCGGCGGTGAGCGCCGCCAGCTCAGATTTTCGGGTGCTGATTTCTTCTGTGAGTTCCCCGGATTTTGCCAGCAATTCCGACTGTCCCGAGAGCAGTTCCTCTGCCTGAGCCCGAAGCCCGGTGGCTTTCTCCTCCTGCTCCTTCAGTGCCGCCTCCGTCTCAGCGGTGCGGACAGTATTATCCCGCAGACGCGCATCCAGACTCTCCAGCTCTCCTGCCAGATTCTCCTGATTGTCCCGCAGGGACTGGAGCAGCAGCGTCAGATGGTTCTTCGTGCCTTCCAGCCGCACCACCGTGTCCTCCGCCTGACGGCGCTGAGCCTCCGCCGTCTCCAGTTCATACTGGGACGCAGCAAGTTCCCGGTTGGCGTACTCCTCCGCCGCCTTGGCCGTTTCCAGCTCCCGGCGCATAGTCTCCGCCCGACCCCGAAGCTGTTCCAGTTCCGCCGCCCGACTGAGCACGCCGACGCTGCGGCTGGTGGAACCGCCGGTCATGGAGCCGCCCCGGTTGATGACCTGTCCGTCCAGCGTCACGATGCGGAAGGCGTTGCGGTACCGCCGTGCCAGGGCAATGCCGCAGTCCAGGTCCTCCACCACCACGGTGCGGCCCAGCAGATTATAAAAGATATTTTGATATTTGGGATCGAAGCGCACCAACCGGGAGGCAAGACCCACAAAGCCCTCCGCCTGTTCCACGCCCCGCTCCCGCAACTCCTCGCCCCGGATGGCGGTGAGCGGCAGGAAGGTGGCCCGACCGCCGGAACGCTGTTTCAAAAAGCCGATGGCAGCCTTGGCATCCTCTTCCCGATCTACAACAATATTCTGAAGGCCGCCCCCTAGGGCGATCTCAATGGCCAGGGAGTACTTCTGCTCCGTCCGCACCAGTTCGGCCACCGGGCCGTGAATTCCCCGCAGGCCGCCCTTTGCCTGACAGACCAGCTTCACCGCCTTGGAAAAGCCCTCGTACTCCCGCTCCATCTCCGTGAGCAGGCGGATGCGGTTATCCAGCGCCCCGGCATCCATGGTGAGCTTCATTCGCTGCTCCGATGCGGCGGCGGCTTTTTTCTTCCGCTCCTCCAGCCGCAGGCTGTGGCCGGCAATGATATTTCCCATGGCCTCCGCCTGGTCCCGGGCCTCCTCCAGGGCGCTGCGGTTCTCCTTTGCCTCCTGCTCCGCCTGGGCAATCTGGTCCCCTGCGCCGGAACGATCCTTCTCCAGGCGGGACTTGCGCTCCAGAATCTGTCCGTTTTCCGCAGAGATGGCAGCTAGTTCCGCCCGGCGGTCTGCTGCGGCAGCCACAGCCATGGCCTCCTGTCCCCGCAGGACCTCCGCCCGGGACTGGGCGCCCCCGGCCTGATCTGCGGCGGCCTGGGCCTGGGTCAGCAGCTCGTCCAGCGCCTGCTCCAGCTCCGCCGACCGGCGGTCGATCTCCGCCACCCGGGCCTCCTGCTCCGCCGCCTGACGCTCCAGGCTGCCGGTGCGGCTGTCGCTTTCCATCAGCTCCGCCCGGGCCCGCTCAATATTCTCCCGGTTATGGGCAATGGCGCTCTCCAGCACCGCCACAGCACTTTCCTGCTCCTGGGCACGATTCTCGAGCCCGACTGACTCTGCCCGGACCTGCTCGGCTTCCATATCCTTTTCCTGCATCTGCCGACCATAGCGCTCACCCTCGACGTAGAGTGCGTCCAACTGGGCCCGGGCCTCGTCTCGGGCGGCCTCGGCAGCCCGGAAATCCGATTCCAGCTTTCGGGCATCCGCCTTCAGCTCATCCAGGTTTTCCAGCCAGACAGAAATCTCCAAAACGCGCATCTCATCCCGCAGCAGCAGATACTTTTTTGCCCGTTCCGCCTGGTCCCGCAGGGGCTCCACCTGGAGCTCCAGCTCGCTGATCTTGTCGTTGATGCGGACCAGGTTCTCCTCCGTCCGCTCCAGCTTTCGCTCAGCGTCCTCCTTGCGATGACGGAATTTGGAGATGCCTGCGGCCTCCTCGAAGATCTCCCGGCGCTCACCGCTTTTGGCGGAGAGGATCTCGTCGATCTTGCCCTGGCCGATGATGGAGTATCCCTCTTTGCCCATGCCGGTGTCCAGAAACAGCTCCGTCACATCCTTGAGACGGACGGACTGGCGATTGATGTAATATTCGCTCTCCCCGCTGCGGTAATACCGGCGGGTCACCGCCACCTCAGACTCCTCCATGGTGGGAAAAATATGCCCCGTGTTGTCCAGCACCAGCGTCACCTGGGCAAACCCAACCTGGGCCCGCTTTTCCGTGCCGCCGAAGATAACATCCTCCATCTTGGCACCACGCAGGCCCTTGGCGCTCTGTTCGCCCATGACCCAGCGAATGGCGTCTGAAATATTGGACTTGCCGGAGCCGTTCGGCCCCACGATAGCGGTGATGTCCTCACCGAAATTCAGGACCGTCTTGTCCGGAAAGGATTTGAACCCCTGGATCTCCAATGCTTTTAAATACACGTTTTCACCTCTGTGGGCCGGACGGCCCCCTGACATAGAGCTGCTTTTCAGTATAAAGCCCTGATACTATAAGATATATCGAAACGCCTAAAAAATCAATAGTTTTCAATGGCTTCACGGCTTTTTCACCCGGGGCGGACGTCTCAGTCCGCCCTTGCCATCGTTTCCCCGCCGGCAGACCATGGCATCCAAAATTTTCCGTCAGTGATCCGCACCGGAAACTTTTCCTTGACTTTTCTTTCTGGAGCCCATACAATGATTGCGTTCTGAATGGTTGAATTGATCGCCGTGGGTTTGTGAGTCAATTTTCATTTTGACTCGCAGTTCCGCGGCGTTTCTCTTTAGATTCGGAAAATACTTTTTTGGAGGTATCATCGATGTATACCGGCACTGTGAAATGGTTCAATGAGACCAAGGGCTTCGGCTTCATCTCCAACGACGACGGCAGCGGCGACGTGTTCGTCCACTTCTCCGCCATCCAGGGCACCGGCTTCCGCACCCTGGCTGAGGGCCAGAAGGTCACCTTCGGCACCGAGCCCGATCCCAAGGACCCCAGCAAGCTGCGGGCCACCAACGTCTGCGCGGTCTGATTTTCCCGGAAACGCACCCTCTCCCTGTTGGGAGCGGGTGCGTTTTTTCTCCCTCCGCCTTGTCTTTCCGCCCCCGCAGGAGTATACTGTTGCTGCGAAGCATCAGCCCAAGACCGGTTTCCCGGCGCCGGACGCGAGTCGCGTCCGGAAGGCACATTCCCACCGTATTCGCTGCGCTCAGGCGAGGCCCTTGGCCGTATTTCGGCACACCGACGGTGTGCTTGGGATACGGCCGCGGGGCTCCCATGCACATTTGTCTTGCTTCGCACCGGAAAGGAGGCGGTTTTGCCGTGATTGTCTACCGGGAAGCAGAGACCCTGGCCCGGGATCTGGGCTTTTCCATCCAGACCCTGTATGCCGTCAGCAACAGCCTGCCCCGGCACTATCACCCGGCAGAGCTGCCCAAGCGGGACGGCACGGTACGTCATCTCTCCGTGCCGGACCCGCTCCTCAAAACCATCCAGCGCCGCATTGCGGACCGCTTGCTGCCCCTTCTGCCCGTCTCCCCCTGGGCCACCGCCTATCGCTGCGGTGCAGGTCCGCTGCGCAACGCTGCTCCTCATGCGGGGAAACCGCTGATTTTGAAGCTGGACATCCGGGATTTTTTCGGCAGTGTGCTCTATTCTGCTGTGAAGGGATTTGCCTTTCCAGCCTTTATCTATGCAGAGCCTCTGCGGGTTCTTCTCACCATACTGTGCTATTATGACGAGGGACTTCCCCAGGGGGCACCCAGCTCCCCTGCCATTTCCAACCTGATCCTGCGGGACCTCGATCAAGCGGTGGGCACCTGGTGTACCCGGCGGGGCATCACCTACACCCGCTACTGCGACGATCTCACTTTTTCCGGCAGCTTTGACGCAGGAGAGGTCCAAGCCTTTGCGGAGGCGGAGCTGCGCAGTCGGGGCTTTTTCCTCAATCCCCGCAAGACCCGCCTCCTCCCGGCAGGCAGCCGGCAGACGGTCACGGGGCTCACCGTGAACGAGCATCCGGCGGTGCCGCCCCGGCTGCGCCGGGAACTGCGGCAGGAACTCTATTACTGCCAGCACTACGGTGTGGCGGAGCACCTGGCCCGAACCGGGCGGGACCTGCCGCCCCGGGTCTATCTCCAGAGCCTTCTGGGCCGGGTGAGCTATGTGCTCCAGATCGAACCGGAACGGACAGAGGCCCGCCAATGGCGGGAGTGGCTGTTGGAGGCCTTGGCCCAGACGGCCTGAACAATGCAAGTAACAAGTAAAAAGAACCGCGCCGTGAACGCTCACGGTGCGGTTCTTTTTGTTTTGTTACTCTGCCAGAGCAGCCTTCAGGGCCTCCACCCGGTCGGTCTTCTCCCAGGCCACGCCCAGGTCTTCCCGGCCCATGTGGCCATAGGCGGCCAGCTTGCGGTAGATGGGGCGGCGCAGATCCAGATCCCGGATGATTGCGGTGGGCCGCAGGTCAAACACCTTGCGGACCGCAGCCTCCAGCTTGTCGTCACCCACGGTGCCGGTGCCGAAGGTATCCACCAGGATGCTCACCGGCTGGGCCACACCGATGGCGTAGGCCAGCTCCCCCTGGCAGCGGCGGGCAAGGCCGGCCGCCACGATGTTCTTGGCCACCCAACGGGCAGCGTAGGCAGCGGAGCGGTCCACCTTAGTGGGGTCCTTGCCGGAGAAGCAGCCGCCGCCATGGGGGGCGCTGCCGCCGTAGGTGTCCACAATGATCTTGCGGCCCGTGAGGCCGGTATCCGCGGCGGGACCTCCCAGGACAAAGCGTCCGGTGGGGTTGATATAGTACTTGGTCTTTTCGTCCAGCATCTCGGCGGGAATGACAGCCTTAGCCACCTTCTCCACCATATCGGCCCGGATGGTCTCCAGGCTCACGTCCGGATCATGCTGGGTGGAGATGACCACAGTGTCCACCCGGACGGGACGGTTGTTCTCGTCATACTCCACCGTCACCTGGCTCTTGCCGTCGGGCCGCAGGTAGGAGAGCTCCCCGCTCTTGCGGACCTCGGTGAGCCGCTTGGCCAGCTTCTGGGCCAGGGACAGGGGCAGGGGCATCAGCTCCGGCGTCTCGTCGCAGGCGTAGCCGAACATCATGCCCTGATCGCCGGCACCGTTGCCCAGCTCACTGTCAGTGCCCTCCTTGTCCTCCAGAGACTTGTCCACACCCAGGGCGATATCTGCGGACTGCTCATCAATGGAGGTAATGACACCGCAGGTGTCGCAGTCAAAGCCGTACTTGCCCCGGTCATAGCCGATGTCCCGGACCACTTCCCGGGCGATCTTGGCGATGTCTACGTAGCACTTGGTGGTGATCTCGCCCATGACGTGGATCAATCCGGTGCAGACGGTGGTCTCACAGGCCACCCGGCCGTCTGGGTCCTGCTCCAGAATGGCGTCCAGGACCGCGTCAGAGATCTGATCGCAGATCTTGTCGGGATGTCCCTCGGTCACAGACTCCGAGGTGAATAGATAGTGTCTTGCCATGTTGTCTTGCTCCTTTTGTGTGTTTCCCTTTCAAGAGCCGAAAAAAACGCGCGCTTCGACAATGACGAAACGCGCACTTGCTGCCTTCTCGCTCCTCATCTGTCGGTATCCGCCGGATTTGGCACCTTACAATGCAGGTTGCCGTGGTTTCATCGGGCCGTTCCCTCCGCCACTCTTGATAAGGGATGAAATTGTAGCTATTATACTATACGGCTTTGCACGGAATGTCAATATGGTGCCGTCAGATTTTGCAAAATGCCGGTTTTTGCATCGTTCAAAAAATATACATGACTTTTTTCTCCAGGATGGGTATAATATTCATGTTTTGAATTCTGTGGCTCTGGAGGGTTTGATTTTGAGAAAACTAAACGCCGCTGTGGATCGGTTCGCCTATACCCATCCCAACTTCGGCATCCCCAATCTGATGAAGTTTATCGTCATCGGCAATGTCGTCGTATATTTGCTGTCTATTTTTGCCGGATACCAGGCCATCAGCTTTCTGGGTTTCAGCTGGGAGGCCATCAAGCACTTTGAGGTCTGGCGGCTGGTGACTTTCCTCTTCATGCCCGGGTACTACTCCACCGGGGACATTCTCTGGCTGGCGATCTTTTTGTACCTCTATTACATGATCGGCAATACCCTGGAACGAGAGTGGGGCACCGCCAAATTCACCATCTACTATCTCTCCGGCGTGGTGCTGACACTGCTTACCGGCATTATAACGGGACTTGTCACCGGCCAGGACGTCTGGATCGCCGGTGCCGACTACGTAAACCTCTCCATGTTCTTCGCCTTCGCAATGCTCTATCCGGACACGCAGCTTCTGGTCATGTTCATCATTCCGGTGAAAGTCAAATGGCTGGCAGCGTTGGGCGGCGTGATCTTTGCCGTCGTAGTGATCTCCAACCTCATCCAGCTGAACTTCCTGGGTGCGTTGCTGCCTGTCGTCGCCCTTTTGAACTTCTTTGTGTTCTTCTGGACCAATCTCTCCGATGAGATCGCCTACCGCCGGGGACGGGCCCGGCACCAGACCTCTCACCAGACCATCCACTTCAAGTCCGCCGTCCGCAAGCAGCGGAGAAAAGAGGCGGAGCAGGGCTACCGCCACAAGTGCGAGGTGTGCGGCCGCACCGATACCGACTATCCCGATCTGCAGTTCCGGTATTGCTCCCGCTGCGCCGGCTACCACTGCTTCTGTGAGGACCACATCTTCCATCACGAACACTTCAAGGAATAACCGCAACGCCCGCCCCGATCTCGGGGCGGGCGTTTTTATTGTCGTCTCAACTTTTGACAGGTCTATTTCCTTTACAGCGTTTCCTGCACGATTTCCGGCAGGGACAGGCTGTACACGTAACTGCCGCCCACCAGTTTGCCATACTGGAAGCGGCGGCTGGCAGATTCAAAGAGCAGGTAGAGTTTTCCGTCTGCAAAGGTGATCTCCTCCGCGTGGGGCGGCATATGGAGAATCCCCGTGCAGTTATCGCTGTCCAGGTAATACAGCGGCACCGGTGCCTGATTGATCCAGAGAATCCCCTGCCGGTCCGCCAGTACCCCTCCGAAGTCATAGAGATACATCTGTGAGGCTCCAAAGGCGCTGGAAGCCGAGAGGATCGCCCGCCCATCCGAGGAAAAGCTCATGCCCTGAATCCGCTCCGGGATGGAGTAGGCCGCCTCCGGGCGCTCCGATACGCCGAGGGGCGCATTGTTTTCCAGTGGAAATGATGTCACCAGTGCGGTGTTCCGATCCCCCGCAGGCGTGATGAGGTGGTGATTGTCGGCGGTGCGGTACCGCTCACCGTAGGCATATTCCCCAATCAGGAGGGATTGCCCCCTCATACAGCAAAAAGAAGCCCGGTTTCCTGTGTAGAAGCTCCCCACCACGGAGATTGCCGTCTGGCGCGGGTCCAGAACGTCCTCCACTGAGAACACATAGCATTGTCCGTTCCCACCGGCCAGATAGATAAAGGCGTCGCTTACCGCTACTCCCCCGGCATGACTAATCAGCGTATGCCCCGTCTCCGTCCGCAGGCGAATGAGCCGGGCGCTGCCGTCCGCCTCCACCAGATACAGTCGGGCAGCACCGCTATCGGAAAGATAACCGCTAAGCAGGAATCCCTCCCGCAGCCGGTCCATTCCCTGGGGAACAAACTCACCGGAGAGTCCCGGTACCCAGAACGCCTTTTCCGCCGAACCGTAAAAATCCCGGAAGTAGAGCAGGAATGCCGTCTGAAACAGAACCACTACCGCCAGCAAGATACCAATGCTTCGCCAGAGCAGTTTTCCGATCCGCCGATTCATGCCGCACCCCCTCTCTCCACTGCCGGTGGACCTGTATTCGAGGATATTATATCACATTCTGCCCGATTCCTCCGTCTTTTTGCCCTGCCGTCAAAAAATACCGCTCCAGCAGTTTTTTTCCCGCCTCCTCTTTCCTCTCTCCGCCCGGTGCGGTATACTGAAGGTAACACCGTTGCCCTGGCGGGCGGAATGGAGGAGCCATGGATAAGCAGACAGACCGGTCCTTATCGCTCTGGATGGAAGATGCGTTCCGAGACAAGATGTTTTTGCGAAAGCTGGGCATGAACCGCACCGATCTGAGCCGTCTGTTCGGGGAGGTGAACTGGTCCGCGCAGCTCTCCTCCCTGGAGCCCATCCGGCGGCGCATTTCCTGCGCCGAGGCGCTGGAGACATTCCGCCCACTGCTGGACGGTCTGGCACCGGAACCGGAGGAGGGCTGGCTGCGCTATGCCTATCAGGTGGCCACATCCCTGCTCTACCCGGCGGCAGATACCCGGCACACCTCCGCCCAGTGGGACGGCGCACTTTGCTTTTTGCAGTTTTTGCAGGTTCTCTTTGCCGCGGAACGGCGGGCACTGCCCTTCGACCCGTGGCTGGATTTTGCGTTCTGCACCGACGCGGAGCTGGCAGAAAGCGGCGTAGGCGCGGAATACCGGCAATTTATCAAGCGATTCCGCAATGAGTATATCTACGAACTGCTGCGGCTGGGACGGGAGGTGACCCCATTCCGCACGCTGGAGCACATCGCCGGTGTCCACCACGTGGCCATGACGGTTTCCCGCGCTTTCCGGGCAGGTGGGGGGCTCATTGATCTGGGGCTCATCTCCGGTGCTGCCGCCGGTCATGACCTGGGCAAATTCGGCTGCAAGCCCGGCGAGCGGGTCCCCTATCTCCACTACTACTATACCGACCAGTGGTTCACCCAGCGGGGGCTGACCGCCCTAGGCCGCATCGCCGCCAATCACTCCGTTTGGGACTTGGAGATCGAGAACCTCTCCTCCGAATCGCTGGTGCTGGTGTACGCCGATTTCCGGGTCAAGCAGTCCCGGGACGAGAGCGGGCAGGAGATCGCCCACCTCTACTCTCTCCAGGAAGCCTTCGACGTAATTTTGAGCAAGCTGGACAATGTCAATTCCGCCAAGCAGCGTCGCTACCGCTACGTCTATGAAAAGCTGCAGGACTTTGAGGAGTATATGGTCTCCTTCGGCGTGGACACCACGCTTGCCTCCCCGAGAGGCACTCCCCGCTCCCGGCAGGATGTGGCGCTGATGACCCCCGATCAGGTGGTCTCCGCCATCCGCCACACGGCGGTGGATCACAATATCCGTCTGATGCACCGCCTGGGCCGGGAACAGCTGTTTGCCAACATTCTGGAAGCTGCCCGCAGTGAAAAGCAGGGGGAGCGGCTGCGGGCCTATGTGTCCATTTTTGAAGAGTATTTTACTTACTGGAGCCCTGCTCAGAAGGAGCAAACCCTGGATTTTCTCTACGAGCTGCTGATGCTCCCCGACGGAGACATCCGCCGCCAGTCCGCCGCGCTGATCGGCCGGATTCTGGCCGGATTCTACTCCGGGTATCAAAAAGAGCTGCCTGCCGGCATCTCTCCGGGGCCCGAGGCAGACCGCCCCTTCCTGCTGTGGGCAGAGTATCTGCAAAAACTGATCCATCCGGACCGGCGGCTGACGCCCCGGCAGACCAGCATGATCCGTTACCAGGCCAAGACGGTGGCAGATGCCCTGCTGGAAGAGTGCTCAGATGCCGATGCGCCCCGGTTTGCCGCGGAGCTTTTCCGGCACTATCATAACCCCGCCTCCGTGGAACCGGACGCGGCCTTTGCCCTGCTGGATACGGTGCTGAACCTGCCCATGAACCGGGTCAGCCCGGCGGACCAGACGCTGCTGGTGGAGTTTGCCACCTGGTGGCTGGAGTACGGTGAGGCCTCTCAGAAGGCTGCGGCACTGCGGCTTTTCCGCTATCTGCTGACGGTGCTCTCTCCCGACGCACCGGAGCGGCAGACTATGGCGGAAGCGGTGGAGAGCGCCGACTGCGTCATCAGCACACCTTTGTTGTTCCTCCAGGCCCAGGTAGGCGAACAGCTGGGATTGGATGTATCCGCTCACCGGGCGCTGCTGGACCATCCGGACGCCATCTCAACCGTGTTTCTGGACAATCTGAAAACCGCCACGCCCTGGGTATTGAAGGCCGTGGGCGTGGAGTATCTGCTGGACCAGGTGGAGCAGGGCAACCGGGCAAATGTCCTCCACATCGCCACCCATTTTTCCAACCTCATCAAGGTCAGCGAAAACGTGGTGGTCCGGCGGATGGCCGGCGCCTCGCTGCTCTCCATCGCCCCGGTACTTACGCCGGACCGGCGCAACGAGATTGCGGTGGAGCTCAGCAAGGCCCTGGAGACGGGTCAGTCGGAGATCTCCAAGTACATCCCGGAGTATCTTGGGCGGTTTGCTCTGTGGCTGACCCCCCGGGAGCTGGACGAAGTGCTGGACCAGATGCACTTCCTGCTCTCCTCCGCCAACAGCAACGTGGTGGCTGCTGCACTTTCCACCGTGGGGTCCATGCTGGAGTATTATGCCGTCTACGGCGGCCGTTTCGACGAGGATGAGGCAACCCTCTGCGCCCGCCGCAAGCGGATGGCGGGACTGCTCCTCAAGGGGCTCGCCTCCTACCGGGAATCCGTGCGGCAGGAGGCCCTCCGCATTTTGGGGGAGGGGCTGTTTGCCTCCAGCGCCCTGGCCTACGAGGATAAGGCGGAGCTTTTCACCCTGCTGGCCAAAAAGGTTCTCTTTTTCATCAACGAGCAGCCAGAAAAGGAGCTGACCTTCTTCTATACCGCCGCCTCGCTGAGCCACGTCTACCGCTTCATCATCACCCACCACATCGAAAGTGGTCCCTTCCGTTTTTCCGCACCGGACCGCGTGGCCTTTTTTCCCGGGACCTTCGACCCCTTCTCCCTCAGCCACAAGGGCATCGTCCAGGAGATTCGGGATCTGGGGTTTGAGGTATATCTGGCCGTGGACGAGTTCTCCTGGTCCAAAAAGGCCCAGCCCTCCCTGGTGCGGCGGCAGATCGTCTCCATGTCTGTGGCGGACGAGTTCAACGTGTACCTTTTCCCCCATGATATCCCCGTTAACCTGGCCACGCCGTCGGATCTGGACCGACTGCGGGAGGTCTTTGCCGGCCGGGAACTGTACCTGACGGTGGGGTCCGACGTGGTGGCCAACGCCTCTTCTTACAAGGTGCCGCCTCAGGACGGCTCCGTCCATTTCCTCAATCACATCGTCTTCCGCCGCTCCAGCGATGCCTCCGGCCAGGAGATGGAGGCAGATCTCTCCTGCATCCGCGGAAAGGTTTTGCAGCTGCGGCTGCCCACCCATCTGGAGGACATCTCCTCCACCCGCATTCGGGAGAACATTGACTACGGCCGGGACATCTCCAACCTCATCGACCCGGCGGTGCAGGACTTCATCTACCGCAACAGTCTCTATCTGCGGGAACCGCAGTACAAGCAGATCATCCGGGCCAGCTTTTTGGACTTTTCCTATTTGGAGCACCCCAGCGAAGAGCAGCGGTCCGCTCTGGCGGACGCGGTGCCCGACAGCCGGGGACGTCCGGCGGAGATCGATCCCCGGGACAGCGTGTGTGTGCTGCGGGAAAACGGCCCCCGCCCCCGGGTCCTGGGCGTTTTGACCATGCGCACCGTCAATTCCGGTGGACTCTTCGAGGCCTTCGGCAGCGAGCATCTGGCAAACGCCGTCCGCAACCGGACCTCCGGTCATATCCAACTGCTGACCGGCCTTTACATGGCCCGCTCTCCTGGTGGGAATTATGACGTGGGGCAGCTTCTTCTGACGGAAGCCCTCTCCCGGGCCATGCGGGATGACTCGGCCTATGCCGTCTGGTATTCCATCGCCCCCATCACCTCCATGCAGACGCTGGATCTCTTGCAGCGCCAGGGCTTTGTCCGGGTGGAGTCGGAGGACTCCCGGCCCCTTCTGGTAGTGGATATGCGCTTCCCCGCCGTGCTGCTGCAAAATATCCCCACCACCCTCAAAGAGCCCTTTTCCTCCGATCAGCGGGTCCTGGATGCGGTTAAGGAAGCTCATCAGCAGCTTCAGAGGGCCCTGTGCGGCATGTATCCCGGCACACTGGTACTCTCCCTGAATGCAGAGGTCATCTACCACCGCCTCATGCGCAAGATCACGGAACTCAACGGTGTCCCCGCCGAACCCACCAAGCCCCGGGTCCTGGGGCCCAAGATGTGCGTCCCCTTCGGAAAGATCCTCCGGGGCAACGCCATCCCCAACACCGTTACCAAGACTCTCCACACCGATAAGGTATTTGCCCCAGACCTGCGGTCCTTCTCCATCCGCGCCTATCCCGGCTACTCCCCGCTGGAGAGCCAGATCCGCACCATCCGGTCCTTCCGTCGTCCGGTGATTCTAGTGGACGACCTGCTTCACTCCGGCAACCGCATCAACGCTCTGGACCCCCTGTTCCGCCAGGAAGGACTGGAAATCGACCAGGTGCTGGTGGGCCTGCTCTCCGGCCGGGGGCGGGATCTGATGTCCGCCAAGGGCCGCGCCGTGGACAGCGTATATTTCATTCCCAATATGCGGGCCTGGTTCGTGGAGTCCACCATGTATCCCTTCATCGGCGGTGATACCGTAGGAGACGCTGAACCCTCCGTACCGGGCCTGACACCGGCGGTGAACCTGATCCTTCCCTACGCCTTCCCCCGCTTCTATAAAGAGTGCGGACGGGCGGCGGTGTTTGCCTTCTCCCGGATCTGCATTGAAAACTCCCGGAACATCCTCCTGGCACTGGAACGGGCATACCGGGAGCGATATGCCCGGAACCTGACCCTTTCTCGTCTCAGTGAGGCGGTGATCCTGCCCCTGTCCCCGGACAAGGGCGCCTGTCTCAGCTACGATCCCAATCTTCCCGCCTCCGCCTGCCTGGAAAACGATCTGAAGATGCTGCTGCGGATGCGGGACGTGCTGGAATAATCTTCTGAAAGGACGGCTTTGTCATGTACTTTTATCATGCCGGCGGATACCTTGCCGCCTCACTGCTGTCGAATCTCCCCTTGGCACATGCGCAGCCGCCCGCCTGCGGATTCCCGCCGCTTATTCTGGTGGACCGGGACCCCCAAACCGGCCGCACCGCCTGGCGGGTGTCAGACCCCCGGCAACTCACTGCTCCCCGGGAGGACGCGGTCTGGCTGGATGCGGACCGCCTGCCCCCCGATTCTTCGGATCTGACGCCGGCAACGCTGGAGGCCATCCGGGCAGGGGAGGTCACCGCTGTGAACATCCGCCACCCCCGTTGGCAAGACGCGCTGGATTTTCTCCAGCTCCGCCCCGGGAAAAAGCGGGTGCATCTGCTGGCGGTGGGCGATGTGGGCGGCACGCTGCTCACCGCTTTGAAGCTCATCGGCGGAGATGTGATCTCCTCCATCGGCATCTGTGACCTGAACCAAAACACCGTCTCCCGCTGGACGGCGGAGATGGGTCAGATCTCCTGGCCCTGGGACTACGATGCTCTGCCGGAGGTAGAGCCGGTGGAGCCTGTCCATCTTTTCGAGTGCGACGTCTTTCTCTTTGCCGCCACCAAATCCATCCCCGCCGTGGGCAGTGCCGTGCAGGATGTGCGCATGGCCCAGTTCGCCGCCAACCGCCCGCTGGTGGAGTCGTTCGCCCGCCAGGCCCGGGAGGCGGGCTTCCGGGGATTGTTCGCCGTGATGAGTGACCCGGTGGACCCGCTGTGCAAGGCAGCCTTTCTCACCTCCAACCAGAACGCGTCCGGCCAATGGGACGGGCGGGGATTGCTGGCAGAGCAGATCCAGGGCTTCGGCCTCGGCGTCATGAACGCCCGGGCAGCCTGGTTTGCAAAGCAAGACTCCCGCTTCGCGGACTTTTTGACCGAGGGCCGCAGCTTCGGCCCCCACGGCCGGGGACTGGTCATCGCCAACTCCGTGGTTCACTACGATGACGCCCTCTCCCGGGAGCTGACGGAGCTGGTGGAAACCGCCAATCTCCGAATCCGGGACCTGGGCTTCAAGCCCTATGTGGCCCCGGCGGTGGCTTCCGGTGCCATGCAGCTGCTGCTGACGCTCCGGGGCGCATGGCACTGCGGGTCCGTGTGTCTGGGAGACGTGTGGTTCGGCGTCCGCAACCGCTACACCCCTCACGGCCTGGAGACGGAGTCCCTTTCCCTGCCGGATGCGCTGTTTGCCCGGTTGGCAGAGACGGAGACGCTCCTGCGGGAGATCCTCTGACAGGCCGAGTGCGGCAATCATAAAGAATCCCACGGATACTTTCAGGAAAGGAACTGAGGCACATGGCTGAGACATTGGCACTGGCCTGCCCCGGCGAACCGTCGGAGCGCTTGAACGGCGTGTTGAACGCCGCCCTGCGGGGCTGTCCCCATGAGCGGATCTCCTGGCTGACAGACCGTCTTTGTAACCGGCGGCTGCTCTTCGCCCTTCCGATTTCCGCCGGCGGGCCCGGCCACGGCTTTTACGATCTGCTGGCCTTTCTCCGGACCCACCCCGGCTGTCTTTCCGGCAGCGTGGGCGGCGTGGTGACAGATGGGGCCGGCGATCTTTACACCAAGTCCGCCGCCCGGGAGCTGGTGCTGGCGGCCTCGCTGGCGGGATGTACTTTCCCGGGCCGCCCCCTGGTGGAAGCCACCGGCAGTCTCAGGAATTTCACCGTCCAGGCCAAGAACGCCAATTGCTCCCTGCCGGAGGCCTACCGTCTGGCGGTGGTGGATCTTGCCCAGCGGGTGCTTTCCTTTTCCCCGCCCCGGCGGCAGCAGCCAAAGCTCTTGGTACTCCATGCCTCCAGCCGCTCCACCTCCAACACGCTGGCGCTGTGGAGCCATGTGCGGGCGCGGCTGAAGCCCCGGTGCGTTGTCACGGAGATCGGATTGCGCAACGGCACCCTGGAGGACTGCGCCGGGTGTCCCTACACCACCTGTCTCCACTTCGGCGAGCAGGGCAGCTGTTTTTACGGCGGTGTCATGGTTCAGGAGGTGTACCCCGCCATCCGGGACGCCGACGCGGTGGTGCTGCTTTGTCCCAACTACAACGACGCCCTCTCCGCCAACCTCACCGCCGCCGTCAACCGCCTGACGGCGCTCTACCGCACCACCTCCTTCGCAGAAAAGGCGGTGTTCGCTATCGTGGTCTCCGGCTACTCCGGCGGGGACATCGTGGCAAGTCAGGTGGTCTCCGCGCTGAACATGAACAAGGGTTTCTGGCTGCCTGCGGACTTCTGCCTGCTGGAGACCGCCAACGACAAGGGCGAGGCGGAACGGCTGCCGGGCATTGCGGAGCGGCTGGAACAGTTCGCGGAAAGAATCTCAGAGCAACTGACCACATAAAAAGGACGCACGGCACACCGTGCGTCCTCTTTTCTCTCCATAGACCGCTGCCGCAGTTCCATCTCTTATCCGTAGGAGCCAAAATTTCCCTGGCGAATGGTAAACTCCGCCACCACGGTGCCGTCTTCCCCCCAGGCGATGAGGACCGGCTGGATGATCTGTTCGGGGTCTCTCTCCTGGTCCTGCACCTCCATCAGCCAGAAAAAGGTCCTCCCGTCCCGGGTGAGGAACTCCGACCGCTCCGCGGTCAGGCGGCGTAGCTCTCTCCGGGTCTCCTGTCCCTGGTCGTAGGTGACCTCCTGGATGCTGACGGCCACCCTTTCAATAGCCGGGTCGTCGATGCGGCCAAAATAGCAGTCCACCGTTCCCTTCCCGTCCCGGCTGATCCGGTGTTCGGCCGCATGCACCACCGCCGCTTCCGAGCAGTCCAGTGCGCACCCCGTCGTCGTCTGCCACCCGAACGGCGAGAAATAGGTATTCCCCAGCAGCACCGCGTTCTCATTTTCCCGGAGGGAAAAGCGGTGGGTCCTGTACAGCACCGGCATCCATCGGCTCTCCACCGCCCAGGTCCTGCCGGTGCCTTCCCGTTCCTCCTCATCCCGAACAGCCTGACCGGGCAGCAAATACCCCACCTGGAAAAAATGATTCACCGCCGACAGGAGCAGCAGAGCCCATACCACCCGCCGCAGGGTCCGCCGCCTGCGGGTAGGCAGTTTTTTTCGTTTCATGACGTCTCCCTCCCCGGCAGGGGCAGCTCCAGACGGACCTGCTCCCCAAATGCCTCATAGCACAGCGTCACGCAAGGATCTTCTTCCTGCACCGACACCCGGATGCTCCGATACTCCACCCGCCAGTTGCCCCGGCCGCTGTTCGAAACCGCTTGGTCTCCCCGGGGATTTTCCAGGATGACCCCATCCGCCAACTGCTGGGAGACGATGCCGCCAGGAATCCGGTCGTAAGTGCAAAACATCACTTCCGCCGCCCGCTCTCCCAGCGTATCATCCTCTCGCCCCACGCTGATCTGATAAACATGCAGCACGTCGTTCCCCACCGGCACCCGAATGTCCAGCCGCTCCGTGGCAATCGGCTTTTCGAAGTAGGAGTCCTCATCCGGGTAGATCCGGGCACTGATGCTGTCTGCCACCATTCCCAGGAGCCCTACATGCAGCAGCGCCAGAATGCACAGCAGCACCGTCACCACAACCGCCGCCCGGCCCAGGATCACCCAAAACCAGCTTTGATAGCACGCGTTGAGCTCTCTGCCCACCTCCGCCGGGTCTCCCATGGCGGCCAAGGTCCGCTCCTCCGCCAGCTCCGGCGGGTAATCCAGTTCCAGCAGGGCGGCCATGTGATCTTCAATATGGGCGTCCAGCTCCACCCGGATGGCAAGCCTCTCCCGGTCGGTGACGTGCCGTAGGGCGATGAGCACCGCATCCGTATATTCCTTTCGCGTCATGGCCGCCTCCTCTCCCGCAAAACCCGCCGGCTTTAAGCAAGGTTCAGTCCGGGGCTGGAACGCAGCACCGCGTTTACCGCCCCGGAATAGGTTTTCCAGGCCTCCGCCTCCGTCCGGAGCGCCGCGCCCCCCTTCCGAGTAAGATGGTAATACTTCCGCATCCGGCCGGTGGGTGCTGCCTGCTGATAGGCCTCCACCAGGCCGTCCCGCTCCAGGCCATGGAGCACTGGGTAGAGAGTCCCCTCCTTCATCTCAAAGGTGTGGTCCGACCGCCGTGCCAACTCCACGATCATTTGGTAGCCGTACATGTCCTCCCCCGCCAGCAGGGACAACACCAGCAACTGGGTGTGGTCCATGGTTTTCTTTCCCATCTCGTGCCTCCTTCTCCGGTTGATACCTCGCATCTCTATGCTTATATTACATTGTGATTCTAGGTATGTCAAGTGAAAAGAGACGGGCCGGATGGCCCGTCTCTTTCAAAATGTTCAGGGTGCCTGAACAATGCCCAAAACCTTCTCGCCATGTTCGCTGAGATACGGCAGAATCTGATCGTAGGTCAGATGAAATACCTGTTCACCGGCAGCGTAACAGGCCAGCTCATAGGGGGAAAACGCCACGGTCATACCGGTCTCATCGAAGGAAACTGCATAGTTTGCCCAGTCCCGCAGAATCTCTGCGTAATCCGGCCAGAAATACTCCTCCGGGGGAGTATTCGCATCCGACGCCGTCTGAAGAGCCTGCGCATTCAGTTCCTGCTCCACCGCCGTCAAAAATTCTCCGCCGTTTTCCGCCAGGACCACCGGTGTGAAAAAGCTCCCTTCATCGAGGTCAAAGTTCCAGGACAGCAGTGCGGTGTTGGGGTGGGCCCCGCCGGTATTGGAGTAGTAGGTTCCGGATACGCTGATCAGACCATCGCTTTGATAGATCTCACATTCCAATTCCAGTGCATACGGCGACCAGGTCATTCCATCCTCCCGGCAAAAAGCCAGCTCCTCCTTTGCCCCTTCCAACAGGTTGTCCAGATTGCTGCCGTCAAGCCAGTCTGCAAACCGTGTGTTGAAGGTTTCCGCTGTCGTCAGGGCCTGCTCCTCCTGGGGGGTCTCCGCCTCACTGACGATCTCTCCGTTCCCGCGGCAGACCGTCAGTTCCGGCACTTCAAACTGATAGGTCAAAAGCTCTGTCCCATCCTCTGCCAAAAGAGTATCCCCGCAGGTCTGCTTTTCCACAGTAAACCGCACCGCTTCCTCAGACTGCGCCGGCCCCAGTGCGGCAGCGGAACTTTTCACATTCGTCATCGTTTCTCCGGCGCAGCCGGTCAGGATGCTCAAGAAGAGTACCAGAGCAATCACAGTTTCCATTTGAAGGTCTCCTTTTCAGGGAAATGGTGGTGCTCAAGGGAGGATGACGGGGCCCTCCCTCCATTCTGCGCCGCCTGCGGCGGCGGAAAGATCCGGATATGCAAGTGTATAGAGATCCGTGGCGCGAACCTCCTGCCGGAAAAGCGCTTTGGCCGCCGGAGACAGTTTCCGCACATCGGCCGGCTTGGTCAGAACCGGCAGGCTGGCGCACTTGCGCATCCGGCCCAGCAATGCGCGCCCCCGGCCGCCCGCCGCCAGCACCCGCAAGTAAGGAACCCGCTCCGGAAACGCGGTAGGTTCCAAACTCAGATAGGCCCAGAGGACCATCCGGCTCAACCGGGTATAGGCATACCGCCTGGTCTTGGCCGCATTCAGCAGGTCCTCGATGGAGCAGGCGCTGCGGCTCGCCTCATACAGCCGTCGGTACAGCCCCTCCTGGCCTTCATCCAGCCGGGCAAAGTCCGCCTCCGTCATGCTCCGCAGCCGGGCCAGCATAGCCCGCTCCGCGTTTTCCCGGAACACCGGGGCACGTCCGGCGGCTTCTTCCTCCCCGTAGATGCGCCGGACCACCGGCGGCATCAGAGCCAGCGCACGGTCCCGCTCCCCGGACCGCAAAAGTGTCCGTAGCAGTGTGGCGGAGGGCTGTGCCCCTACCAGATCCGTGCTGTGATAGGGCGTTCCCGCCCGGCGGACCGTCAGCGGACGGACGGCGGACGCTCTCTCTGCCAGCGCCTTGCAGTACTCCACACCCAAAATATTATTGGGATCGGAGACCAGTGCCGCGTCCTCCGGGGACACAAGCTGCGCCAGTGCTCGCTGGCGGGCCGCCGCAAAGCTGTCTCCCCGTTCCAGCTCCTGCCGGAGCAAAGCCGGGAACGCCGCATGGTGCAGCGCTGCTGCCAAACGCTCCAGCGCCGCCGCGTCCCCGCACTCGCTGCCAAAGGCCAGATGCGTTACCACACCGGTGGCCGTCAGAATCTCCACGCCGCCGCGGGCAAACCGCTCCGCCGAGGAGACCGCCCAGGGAAGGGGCAGCTCCAGCACCAGGTCCACGCCGTTCTCCACAGCGGCCCGGGCCCGGGCATGTTTGCGCAACAGTGCAAAATCCCCCCGCTGAACAAAGTTTCCGCTCATGACACCCACAAAGGCGGTATCCGCCCCCAGCTGCTCCCGCACTTGCTCCAAAAGGTAGAGATGGCCGTCATGCATGGGATTGTATTCTATGATGATACCCGCAGTTTGCACAGATTTCACCTCGATTTAATGACAGAAAAGTGACATTTCGGTAAAAGTGTGGGTTGTAACCTGGAAAATCTTTGTTATAATAAGTATTGTCTAGTTTTGCGTCCGCGTTGCGGAAACTGCAAAAATAATTTTTCTCATTTTATATCACTGACGGGAAACCCGCAAGGGTTTCCCAAAAAGAAAGAGGAGTCGTGAAGTTATGAACATTCTCGTCATCAATGCTGGCAGCTCTTCCCTGAAGTATCAGCTGCTCAATCCCGAGACCGGCGTGCTGCTGGCCAAGGGCCTGTGCGAGCGCATCGGCATCGACGGCAAGTTCACCTACAAGCCCCAGGTAGAGGGCAAGCAGGTTCTGGACGCCGTGGATGTGGCCATGCCCACCCATTCCGAGGCCATTCAGACCGTGCTGAACGCTCTGGTGGACAAGGACAACGGTGTGATCGGCTCCATGAAGGAGATCGACGCTGTGGGTCACCGTGTGGTGCACGGCGGCGAGGCCTTCAACAAGTCTGTTCTCATCACCGATGAGGTCATGAAGGCCCTGGAGGACTGCATCCCCCTGGCTCCTCTCCACAACCCTGCCAACATCACCGGCATCAATGCCTGCACCGCCGTCATGGGCAAGGACGTGCCCCAGGT
>OOBW01000601.1_pt1 | contig 24155 bp, 23 predicted proteins | sample 1671701 | NCBI WGS metagenome assembly OOBW01 (sample SAMN06348183, study PRJEB24527) | human gut metagenome | biome: human gut; feature: ankylosing spondylitis patient; material: feces | host: Homo sapiens | place: China | collected 2015-10 | reverse complement strand
AATTGTTCCATCAAAGTCATTTTTACTAAAGTACCTAGAACTCCCCTTAGCAAGCGGTTGACTTTTCAAATTATAGTTAGCCCAAATTAAAACTCGATCTGGAATATAATCTGATTCAAAGTGAATCTGCACCTTATCGTGAGAGAAATTTTTATTAACATAGGTTAGGAACTGTTTAATATTATGCTTTTTCTTAGGATTAAAAACATAATATGTGCTTGATAAACCATTATTACTTAAAACTTGATCAGCGCTCTGAGACTGCTGCCGTGACAAAATTAAGCCAAGTCCTAAGAAAGCTAAAAAAGAAGTTATTAAAAGAATAAGTCGTTTTATTTTCATTATTTTACTTCAAACACCTTTTCATCGATTAATTATTTGTATTTTGACTAAATAGTGATATACCAGCAAAAGCATTGATACATAAGCATTTGTGCAAATTTATTAACAGCCAAAAGAAGCCATTAAAATCCTGTTATTGCCAATTGTTTGTCCCTTTTTTGTCCCTTTTTTTAAATAAAAAGTCCATGCTTTAAGCATAGACTTTTAGTTTAGAACCTAACTCCTACGGCCGCTAGAGTTGATCTGTGATTTAATAAAACCTTACGATAGGACGTATCCATTAAAGTAAGGGATTGACTTTTCTTTATTATAACATATATTTTCAGCACAAAAAAAGCCACCCCAGAGAACTTAATCTCCAGAGTGGCTTTTCTAGTATTCAATTATTTAAATGTCCCCCATGGTTCGTTACCTACACGACCCACTAAGTAACCATAGTGATTGCTTCCACGTGGTTGTTGTAGCCATACACGCCCAGCCTTATCTCTAGCCCAAGCGTTGTATTTAACTACTGAACCTGCTGGTAATGTAGTAATTAACATGCTTTCTGTGCTAGCACCCCAGCGTAAGTTAATTGCACCACCAGTAATGAAAGTGCCGTCTTCTGTGTGCCATGTCATGCCTTGAACGTCAGTCCAAGTTCTTTCTTTGGAAGTTGATTTAGCAGGAGCAGGTTTTACTGCATTAGCATTAACTTCTAATTTCTTAACAGTAATATTGCCGTCCACGTTCATGCCTTTCCAGTTTTGTGTAAATTGCCAGATAGCCACATGATCCATTGAAGGAAACCAATTGAAGTCTGCCACATCTTCACGGCCAGCAGTCTTGTAGTAAGCTACCCATAGGCAATCTCCATATTTATCAGTGATCTTCTTAGTATTAATATTCTTCGTAAGTAATTCCTTGCCTGAATAAAGTAAAGGCTTGTAGCCAGCTTTAGCTACTGTATCCATAAATGCCAAAATTGCATTAGCACTTGCATCTGCTCCTCTGTCAACATAATTACCGCTACCGCTTTCCCAATCGCAAGCATAAATAGAACCTACTGGAATGCCCATATTTTTAGCATTTTCAACTGCATAGTTTCCTTCTTGAACTGCTTGATTACTGTCAGCACTAAATCTAGCATAGTGGTATCCACCTACTGGAATGCCTGCATTTTTTGCACTAGCAATTTGTGCTCTTGCTTTAGGATTTTGATAATCTAATCCCTCTGTGGTTTTTACAATCGCGAATTTTGTTTCAGGATAATCTGCAATATTTGTGCTTTGATAACTAGCTTCGTCAATAATGTAAGCTCTGTCTGCAATTTCTTGTGTCATAACTAAGCTCCTTTCTTAGTCATTGTTTCATACTCATGTTGAACAATATTTCTTACAGTGACTCTATCAATTGGAAGATTTGGATAGAGTTTTTGTAATTGGTAGAAAACTTCATCTGTTGCATCATAAAGTTTTTTTGCGCCTTCCTTACCATCAATAGATGCTTGGTAAGTTGTGGCTTTCACAGCTAATTCTCCAGCAGTTTCTAGCATCGTTCCAAGCTTAGGGTGCGTTAACTTCAAAGCTTCAATTCTTTGCTTATTCACGCTGTAAGAATATGCCATTCCTGCAACTATCAACACGACAACTCCCCAAATTAAGTTAATATCTAGTTTCATTTTTAGTCTCCAATTTAATAATCTTAATTTTCAATTGATTAATCTGATCCTTTAGCTTTTCTACTTCTGCTTCTTTTGCCTGATACTTTTCTTCGTATTCTTTTTTGTCTGCCTTTAATTCACTGTACAGCCAGTGTCTATCGGCAATTATTGCAGTAAGTATTCCAACTATATAAGGTAGTGCTTTTACCAATTCCAATAGCACCACCCCTACTAATTATTGTGTTTACGACTATTGCTTATGATGATGAATACAGAACGCAGGACAACTAATTCCACAAAGCCAGCCATAATCATATGTGGCTGACCAGAAACAAAGCCATGGCACAATTCAGCAGTAGCTTCAGATGCAAGCAAACCTGCTGTTAACACTAATAATCTTCGATTAGCATAAACTTGTGATGAAGTACTTCTTGCCCAAGCGAATAGCAGGATTCCCATTACTACGAACACTCCACCTACCAAGTCGTCATTTAGTGCCTTAGCAGCAAATGGTGGCCAAAAAAAGTAATAATCATTACAAATTAGAATTAACCCTATGCCCAGCATGGCAAATGCTAGTGTTTCATGTTGTGGGTGTGCTGTATAAAGGATTTTTTTAATGTGTAACATATTTTTATTCCTTTGTTAAATAAGCCATTTACTATCTAGCAACTGAAATTGATGGTAGACAGCGTCCGTCAATTGCTTAAAATCTTCAGTATCTTTAGCTGGATTATTCCACTTGTCATGCTCCAACTTAAAGTTAGCTACTCCAATAGTGTTAATACGATCTCGATATTTCTCAAGTACATAATCAGGCGTAAGCCAACTTCTAATTTGAGTATATCTCATCTTGATTTCGGTGAGATATAACTTATTAAGTCTGCTAAAAAGATTATGCCAAGTCCCCATAAGATCTGTAGGCATTGGACTAACAGAGCCATCATATTGAGCAGAGTAGGACACATCTAAATCATATGGTTGCCAATACCATATTTTGCCGTCCCAGCTTAGAAGTACCTGATTTTTCCCCCAAGCATCTCCATCAGCAATAATATTTGTGAAAATAAAATAATCAATTACAGAGGATAGGTTAATATGTTCCTTAATATGCGCTTTAAAATCTTCATCTGAAGCAGTTGAAACAAAAATAATTAAGTTATTTACAGCAGTCTTTTCATCATCGGTTGGCTTATTATCAGGATTTAAGCTTTCAAAATCAGAGCCATCCAGCTTAACAGACGGAGTATTACTCTTAAATTGGGTTAACTCATTATATACATTTCCAATAACTGCATACTTTGTATATTGGAATTCTGGACGAGGTAAGTTCAGAGAATATATACCAACCCAAGAATCATTAATATAAAGTGCTATAGGGAATCCATCTATAAAGCCGAAATTATCTTCATGTATTAAATCTTGGGGTAAATTCTTTTGACTCGCCCAAATTGCACTACCAATCATGGCATTGACTGGATCACGTGACATTAATCCATCAGTGTAATAAGCTTTCAAATTAAATTTATGATGCTTTTGCCATGATGGTAAAAATTGCACTTTATCTTTAGATTTAAAATCTGATTTTAGTGTTTTAAGTCTATATCCTTTCTTAGGATATGCCATTGAAGAGCTGCCTTGCCATTTAATGGCACCAGATCCAGATAATTTACTTCCATCTTTTGCAAAGGACCAAGATATTTTTACAAAATTTTCACCAGAAATGTCATTAAGATCCCCTTTTAACATCATCACTGGTAGATGATGATGCTGCTGTAGGTCTTGAATCTTTACTTGATTGTCAAAATTTTGTACAAGATCAAGACTTGTAAGCATAATTTTCTCAATTGGTCTATCATCGTTAGTGATAATCTGCATAACGATTTTCGCACAGTTTTTATACTTATCATCTAATGCAATAGTATCTTCATAGTGTTCAAATCTCCATGCAGTTAATTGGCATGACTTTGGATATTGATAGCCTAAAACAGCACCTTTATCATCATAGAAAACAAAATTAATTCCTAAAGTAATATCTTCTGCGCTTTGCACATCAAAACTTAAAGTTAATGGATAGCCAAAAATCTCACCATTCTGTTTATCAATGTTCCAACATGCACCTTTGTATTGACTAATGCCAGTTGAGTCAATTGTTAACCATTTGCGATTTAAATAATTAGAAACGTATAAGTTTGTGTCTTCTGTAGAAGAATAGGCTGGAAGTATTGAACCAGTAGCAAAGTCCCCGTTAGAAATTATTTTATCGTTTTTATTATCATCAAAATCGAGTTTCAGTGATACCGCAGTAAGCATAATTTTTTGGATTGGTCTATCATCGTTAGTGATGATCTGCATAACGATTTTTGCACAGTTTTTATACTTATCATCTAATGCAACGGTATCCTCATAGTGCGCAAATTTCCATGCAGTTAATTGACATGACTTTGGATATTGATAGCCTAAAACAGCACCTTTATCATCATAGAAAACAAAATTAATTCCTAAAGTAATATCTTCTGCGCTTTGCACATCAAAACTTAAAGTTAATGGATAGCCAAAAATCTCACCATTCTGTTTATCAATGTTCCAACATGCACCTTTGTATTGACTACTCCCTTGAGATGTAATTGTTAACCACTCACGATTTAAATAAGAGTCAACTTCTAAAAAAGTGTCTAAAGTTGCGGGATATACCGGATCAATAGTGCTGGTACCAAAACTTCCATTAGGTATTAATTCAGTACCTAAAGCTTGTCCCTTAGTATCAGCAATTGCTTCGATCGTATCCTTATCAAGTTCTACGGCTTGATAAACACCTAAGTCTTGCCAGTTATTATTGATATAAGTATAGATATGTTTGGTATCTTGGGTTAAGAATACACCGTCAGCACCTATAGGATATTTCTGAATTAGAGAATTAAAATCGGTCACACCAACTGGAGCAATCTGCATTGCAGCTAACCGCTTATTAATGGTATCAGAAATTGCATCTATATCATTTTTGTGTTCCGCTTTAGTAACAATATTTTGAGAATCAATTTGAAATTTAATTGCAGCTTGACCATCACGATTAGCCTGGATACTTGCACGAAGAGCGTCTAAAGCTTGACGATCCGTCTTAGTTCCAGCTTCAATTTTAGCGTTAAAATCTGCTACAGCTTGATTCCCATCATTCTCAAATTTTCTCTTTAAGTTTTCTAAATCTTTAATGTAGTAATCCTTGGCTTGCGTAAGCCTTAAGTCATTCCCTAATACTGAAAATACTAAGTTCACAGATGTTAAGTTATTGCCGTTATCATCTCGCAAACCAAAAGTCCCTACAAATTCACCTTGTTTAGTAAAGAATTGGTCTTCAAGAGTATAATATGCAATTCCGTTATCTGACGTATCAGCAGGTGTACCTTGCCAAGTCCGATATACAACATCTGTGGAAGGGACTAACTCCCCCGTATCATCATCTTTAATCCATTTACCTACTCCACCTTCGATGAATGGATAAAAGCCATGTACATTCATTACTGTGCCTTGGTCATACCATTGAATAGGTACTTTCTTGCCGTTATCACTAACACGGGTCTTAATCCAGTCAGTGAAACGTGCAATTTGACCACTTTCTTTAGCGATATCTAATCTAAAGAAATAAGGCTTTCCATTGTTAACTAAATTAATAGTATCCATTTATTTTCCCTTTCTACTTCAAAATCTGTAAATCAATAGGTTGTGGTTCGTTCGGATCTTTCTTCTTAACTGGGTTTAATGCAGGTAAGATATCCAATTTAAAATTTTCTGTTGTAACTACGGAATTTTCATTAGTGATTTTAAAGTAAGCTATAGCCTTTCCAGAAAACTTAACTGCATCACTAGTTAATTTACAAATAATTTCGTTATTATTGATTGTTGCTTTTGTTACATATACTTCGTAATTAGGCTTTTTCATATGTAATTCAACTGTTGATTCATTCAAGTCATAAGCTTGGTTATTAGCTGTAACAGTAGCTTGGATTTCAGTTGAATTATTCTCTCCTTGCCGAAGTCTGATTATTTCGTTTAAACTATTATTTTTCTTGCTTAGATCCAGAATTATCCGATTTATCATTCTTGATCCTTTCTTCTAGTTCTTTAAACTTTTCTTCCATAGATTTACTCAAATTGGTTTGCATTGCCTGCAATTGATTTTGAAAATCAGTCTGTGTAGGCACATTTTTTTTGTAAGCTTCCCAATCCACTTTGAAATCATCCAGTTGTTTATTAATTTTTGCCTTAACTTGATTAAGTGCTTCCGCATTTGAGTTAGCACTAGAACTTGCACTTTCGCTTGCATTCTTTTGACTATTAGCATCGGCTACAGCTAAGAATTGGTTCATAGTGTCACGTAAGGTTTCTTCTTTTTTACCTAAGTGAACATTTTCAATTCTCTGCTTAGGTCCATTCCACTCAAGAGATGTAATTTCTGTAGCTTCATTAATGTCTAATTTCTTAAAAAATACTGACGCTTCATAGCCCACATCACAGGATTTCAATTGTGCAAGTTCATTTTTCATTTGATAGAAATCAATAGTTAAATTAACTTCTACTTCTCCCACACGTTTGTCATGGATATAGGATTGAACTAATCCTTTTAATTGGTCAGAAGAATTAATATTATATTCAGAAAAATCATGTTTTAAGATCTTTTCATTCTCAAACTTGTCAGCATTGGGTGCTTTTAAATAAACTTCTTTTAAAACAATTGCATTATCGTCATTGTTAGGAATTGACTTTGCTTTAGGATCATAAGGCTTAACATCGCCTTTTTGAGAAAAGTCTACATATTTACCATTTATCCATCCTTTTTCAACTCGATACCACACTTGATTGTCTGAGTTAGCCTGACCTGTAATATTCACTAATTCATTCTTACCAACATATTTACCATTCACTTTTCTATCCCAAGCAGGGCTGTCATAAACGGTCAATTTATCAGTATAGTTAGGTGGTAAATCTTTTCCGTTAACTACTTCTACAATCGGTAATGGAGTAGTAGTAAAAGAAATATCCTGCGAATCAATCCATCGTTGACCACCTATGTTGTACCAAGTCTTACCTTGATTCTTAGCAATCATGAATACTTTACATTCAGTATTCCGATTTACTGTCCCAATATTGCTGTTTCCAGGTTCTGCAAAAATGTTTGCAGTTTTATTAGTCTTACCTATTCCTTTGGCAGGTTGGTAAACATAAGCACCTAAAACTAAGTTCTGGCTATTAATCCATTGTTTATTACCAAGTCCATACCAATCTATTCCATCGTTATCTTTAGTTCGATAAATAATTTTTTTATTGCTAGATGTATCTAAGGAGGATTCAGTTGGGCTATTCACATTAGGATATAAATGAACTGGTATTTTGCTATATAAATATTTAGTTTTCAAGGTTCTTTCAAACACTTCAAGAGACGGTATCTTTACGCTTTCGTCCCACTTAATATGTCCTTTACCTTGAATACTATTAAATAAATACTTACTACCATTATTTACATTAATAAAGTCAGCATTGATCCAGTTGTTATCAGTAATCTTATACCAATCTGTTCCATTACCAGTGTATTTTCTGATAATCCTAATGTGCTGTCCTGGCTTAATGTATTGACCCGATGTTCTTTTGTCGATTGGAGAACTATAAGTAGCAACTCTACCTGAGCCTATATATTGGACCAAACCAATATCACATTCTTGACCAATCTCCACAGTTTTCTGTGATACAACGAGTTCTCCAGGCTTACTTCCATCTTTGATTAATTTAAGAGGATCAAGCCAGCCCCAGTTAGGGTCAAAACTGTGGCCATTATATCCTTCTACCCACGATTTCTTAGTTACACCAATATGAACGTGATTAGTATCACGAATACCAATTACATCGCCAGTCTTAATTTCTTGACCTTGACTAACTTTAATATTCCCACGACTAGAAAAAGCTTCTTGGTAGACAATGTCATACCCATCGTTTGAATGTGTTACTACATGCCAACCGATATAACTATCATTTCCAATAATCGTTACTTTTCCATCGTGGATTGCATGAACTTCACTACCAGGGTGGTCTATATTCCCAAAATCTAATCCATCGTGGAAGTTATTAGTTCGAAACTCGCCACCTGGGTTAATTCCGAATAATTGACCACCAGCAAACTTACCTTCGCCAACACTAGGGAACGGCCAGCCCCATGAGATTTGAATTGCAGAAGTATTTTTGACTTCATCCATTCGTTTCTTACCATTAGGTGACCAAGCCCTGACTTTTTGCCATGAGTTAACTTGGCTCTTCCAGTCAGACATATTGAATAACGCACACAATTGATCGAAACCAGCCCAGATATTTGTATAAGGTTTTACTTTATATCTATCAAAAGTACCTTGTACAAATTGAAGCAATCCTAAACTAGGGTGACCAGCCTGTGCATTTGCATCCCAATTATTGACTGCCTTTTCATTGCCACTGGATTCGCCTTGGATCATGTTCTTAATTTTAGCTACATAATCGTCATCACAGGTTACGCCCATAACTTTTGCAGCATATTTGATAACAGAGCCCCAGTCGCCATTAACTGGATGAGTTTGGCTTTTTGGCTGGTCAATATGTTTATTTTCAGTGGTAGTTATAGTAATGGTGGTTGTAGGAGTGTATTCTTCTTTTTTACTTGCATATCCCTGAACGGCTGTATAAGTATTCTGAATAGACAAATCTTGTGATAGTGTCTTTAGATTTTGACCATAAGTAATTGATAACTTATCTCCTGTTCCAATCTTCTGGAAAAAGTAGATGTCATAATTATCAAAATACCATTGTCCATTCCATAATTTAGTAAATGAATCAGTAGAAGAATTGCTATCTCCAAAGAGAATGTCTTGTAAAGTAGTAACTTCTTTCCATTGAATGCTAATATTAGCCACACTCACTATATCTGTATGGAAGTGAAACTTTTTAAAATCGCTAGCCGTCAAGTTAGCCATCAATGTGTCCCAAAGTTTTTGCGGACTTGCATTAACTAAGAAAATGTCATGAGCAATTGAATTTTTGATTAGTTCACCAGCTATGTGATGAGCTTCAATATCAATTGTTCCCTTACCATGTTCATCAACTTTTTGACTTAACTTGTCAATCTTAAAGATCTGATTAAGTCTATGTTGACTAGCATCAGCCATAATTACACAGTCATTATTAATGAAAGAACTTAAATAATTATTCAAGCTGTAAGTTCCAGTCAACTTAGGGATCATGTTCTTTTCAGTCTTAACCCGCCAGTCTTGAAATCCAGTCATTACACCTAAGCCTAAGGTATTAGTAGGGTCACTGGCACTCTTAAATAATATTGGTCTAGCTAACATAATGTTCTCCACCTCGGTATGATGGTGGCTGACCTATAGTTACCAGTTATGCTAATTTTATTTTTGCCAGCATTCAGAATTGGGAATGTATGGTCTGGAAAAACGGCAGTTGCATTTCTCATTCCTTGTTCGCTTAGGTCGTGATAAACAATGCTTTTTTCGGGTTCACTATCAATAAATACTTCTCCATCAATGCTAGTTAATTGATATTTTTGGTCATTGATATTAAGCGTCACGCCCTCATTGCCTACAATATGAATAAGAGGATAACTAAGCCATTGTTCAGGATTAATTAAAGTAGTAGGAATGGAATATTCACTTCTACCATCTAAACGATATTTAAAAGGCTTAACAGTGAATGAAATTTCAACTTTAGAATAATGTTTATTAAAAGCTGGAAACTTAAGAACAGAACTTGGATTAGGTGCTGCAATGTAGTAATAATCTGGATCATTGCTAAATGATAATTGATGATAAGTAGGATTCTTTAAAAGCCATGTTGTTAATCTGGTCTTTAGTTCATTAGCAGTCATTTCTCTAGTAACAGCATAGAAAACAAACTTTTGTTCAAAATTCTTGTATGAATTATTGAAGTCTAAAATTGTCCCACTCACTCCAGGAATATCGGTTGTATCAATGTCTGGTGTGCCTGTTCCTAATTCAAAGTTACCGTCAGTATCCCAATACATGTCAAAATCAAGATTAGTCTTACCATTATATTGAATTGTATAATCCATTAACTAAACCCCATTCCTGTTTGTTTTGTAAATTCATTCAATGCACTGGAATTATTTTCTACCTGTGCTTTCGCTAGCTGTTTGCCGTCTACATTAATTTGCAAGTTCAAGTTTCTAACCGTTTGAATTAATTGTTGGTTCATTTCAATTAAAGTTGCTACCAATTCGTTGTTTTGCATTTGTGCATCAGCTAAACCTTCATTAGGTTGTGTTGGAGCTGGTGGTGCGATTGTACTTAAGTCATTTGGAATTTGTTTTGCAATATTAACCATTGCTTGACTTGTACCATTAGCAAAGTGTGGGTAATTTTTAATTCCTGCGTGCCACATTGCGCTTTCAAATGCTTCCACAGAACGCCAAACAGTAGATCCTTTAGATAAATCCATGACTGTATCTGTAGCAGGAGTGGCAAACAACCCTACTTGTGGGTCATGAACTATCTCACGTCTATGACCATCTCCAACAACCACAGGTCCACCTTGCCAACCATCATTAGGAGTTCCATAAGCAAAATGTTGAAATCTCCATGCACCAGCAGTTCCAGTAGCTTTATGCTTAAAGACTTTTTCAACAAAAGTAATTATTTTGTTCGTAATTGTCCATCCAGCTAATCCTCTAAATTCTTTTTGTTTATGGATAGCATCTGCTACTTCTCCACGACCACTTGCGTGCATTGAATTCTTTTTACTACTTGAATGAGTACCATTGAAATCCTTTTGTTTGTTAGTACCATCTTGAACTTGGTCTCTGCCAGAAGTAGACATACCGTTATGCTTGCTAGATGATGGTGTGCCATTGAAACCTTTTTGCTTATTAGTGCCGTCTTGAACTTGTCCTCTACCATTTACAGACATAGTGTTGTTTTTAGGCAAAGTAGGTAAAGCATTAAATTTGTTTTGACTATCTCTAGCTGCATCTAATTTTTCTTTACCAGTGACATTTACTCCCACATGTGAAGTTTTAGGTGTCTTAGTCATTGAATCAATAGTATTTCTTAGACCAGTTATTTTCTGCATACCGTTTTCTGTATGAGCATCAACTTTAACAAATGGCTGTTTCTTAGATGTATTGTTTAGTAAAGAACTAAAGCTAGTAATCTTCTTAACGGCATTAGTGGTATTCATTTCAAGCTTAGGTTTAGCAGTAAATGAATTAATTGTTTTAAGGGCTAATTTGATGCTATTAATTCTTTTTGATGAGTTATCAACTATTCTAATCTCTTTTTGCATACTTTTAGGAAGGGAGTTCCATACTTGAGCCTTCTTAAGCTCATCTTCTAAGCTACCTCCACGTTTCACAACATTCATTATTGCGTTTTGCTTTTTGGCACTTAAAGAGTTCCATTCCTTAATATTGTTTAATTCAAGACGTAATTTATCAAAACCAGAAAATTCGCTAATAATAAGTTTCTTTTGTGCAGGAGTGAGTAAATTCCAGTTCTTAATGTTAGTTAAAGCATCAACAATTTGTTCTTTACCTTTGGCAGTAGCAATTAGTGTTTGAATTTTGGGATCTAAATTATTCCATTGTCCCTCAATATACATAAGTTGTTGTACTTCTTTACCGCCTTTAGAACGAATTAAAGCCTGTTGTTCTTTCCAACTTAATGAACTCCATCTATGGTTTGCACTAACAGCTTCAGCAATAGCCATTTTAGAATTAGTAGAAAGCTTGGCATGTTTAATTACAAAATGTAATTGATCCCAACCTTTTTGACTTTTAGACTTTTGTGCTAAAAATTCGGATAAATTAGTTCTTACTTTTCCTGTTTTAGGATCAAGTATCCAATTATTCCATGCGTCACTAGCTTTTTTAGTTGATTTTGTCATTTTACCAGTAGTATCAATGACATATTTTCCTAAGCTTTGATGACCTTTTTTTACTCTATCAATTGCACGGTCTATTTGATTAGCTGTAACTCCCCAATCACGACCAACGGTTTTAAGTTGGTTTTTAATTTCATCCCAGCTTTCACCTTGGGCTCTTTTTAGTTTGATATTAGAATCAATTAATTTATCGGTTCTTTCTCTATCTGCGTCTTCATAGAGTTCCTTAGTCTTCGCATAATCTTGATAACTAATCTTTCCACTTTTATATAAGCTATTTAGCTTAGACATACCCTTTTGAGTATTTCTATAGTTTTTATTTAAAGCATCATCAACATCATTTACATATTTTTGTAATTGTGCTCTTGAAGATGAGCTGTCAAAAGTTCCTGCAAGTGCTTGTCTAAGACGTACACTAGCATTTTTTGTCTTTCCTAATGTAGCAACGTAATTAGCTGTAATATCAGCTTGAATATTACTCAACTCTTGACGAGTATCTGCTGACATTTTACCGCCTTGTGCTTTTGCAGCAGCAATTATTGCATCAGCTTTCTTTTGGTCAGCAGTAATATTATCTAAATATGAATTATCAGTTTTAGCCCTTTTAGATCCAACATCTTTTAAGTATTTTCCTGCATCGCCACCTAAATATTTAGCTGTTGATCCAATAGAATCTTCTATTTTTTTAGCATTCTTTTTAGCTTCATTGCCCATTCCCTCAAATGCTTTCTTTATTGAATCAGCATTTTGCCGAACATTAGATTGTGCTTTATCCATAGCTTGGGTAGCTTGACTAGAAAAATTCTTAAATCTATTAGCAGATTCAGAAGTTTCTTTTCCAACAACTGCTCCCCAAGTGGCTAATTCATATTCATGTTCACGTTCTTTATCAATAGCAGGCTGAATTACTCCAGTATAAAGTTTGTAAGCTCCATAGCCTAGTGCTAATGCACCAGCTACAACACCCAAGCCTATAGCTGTGGATGCTAATGCAGAACCTAAAGTTGCAGTGGTTGCACCTGCTGTTTCAGCTCCAGTAGCGACCGTGGCAAGACCAGCGCCAGCTTGTGTTCCGATATTTGCTAATTCTCCTGCTGCTCCACTCAGAGAACGAGCTTTAGACGCAGCACTAGAAGTAGCAGAACCTACTTTTTCTAGTCCACTAGCTAATTCAGTTGCTTTTTGACCGCCACTTACTGCTTCATCAACTGCTTTTAATGCACTGGCTAATGAACCACCTTTAATTTTTGCACCAACTTCATAAACCTTTTGGAAACCACTAGCTAGCTTTCCTAGTCCTGCAATTGGAGCAGAAACTGCATAACTAAGTGGTTTAATCGCAGCATACATAGCCAGTGTAGTAACTATTGCTTTTTGAACATTAGGATCTAGTCGACCAAAAGCTTGTGCTAAGTTTTGAACATTTTTCATTAATCCAGTAAAAGCTGGTAAAACATTCCCACCCACTTCAATCATGGTGGCGTGCATTGTTTGTTTAAACTGATTCCACTTGGCTTCTGGAGTTTGGTTCATCTGGTCAGCAATTCTTTTAGTAGTGCCACCAGCTCTTTCTAATTCGTTTTGTAAGTCTCTAAGTTCTTGACCTGCTGATTTAGAAGATTTGTTAGACTTTTCGAACAAAGCCATAACACCTTGGCCCAACTTACCGAATGCTTTGTTAAGTAAAGCCATTTTTTCTGTAGGTGTTTTGTCTTTAAGTTTGTTATTGATCTGGTCAATTAATTTAGGAAGGTCTACACCTTTCTTTTTAATTTCATCAATATCCACACCAATAGCTCGCATGTTTGCTCTGTTGGCTTTAGTATCAGTAGTTAATTTACTCAATACTTGTCTAAGAGTAGTACCAGCAGTGGACGCTTCAATACCACGGTTGGAGAGAGCACCAATTGCGGCCGCTACTTGCTCAATACTCATATGAGCTTGTGCAGCAGTTGGTCCTACATAAGTCATTGCAGCCGAAATATCGGCAAAGCTTGATGCAGTTTTGTTAGCTGCAACTGTTAAAACATCTGTAACACGATTAGTGTTTTTAATTTGTTCAGCAGTAGTATTAGCTTTAAGTCCAAACATTTCAATTGAACTAGCTGTAGCTTGCATAACCACACCTAGATCTTCGCCAGATGCTCTAGACGCGTTAAGAATAGCTGGCATTGAACCTAATGTTTGTTTAGCAGTAAAACCACGTCTTACCAATTCAGTCATAGCATTGTTAATACTATGAGTTGAAATCCCATATTGTTGTGACCATTTAAGTGAGCTTTCACTCATCTCATTCAATTGACGTGTAACTGTTGCAGTAATACGCCCATCTTCTGATAGCAATGGTCCAATATTTTGAATTTCAGATTTAAAGTGCATTGCTGATTGTGCAGCATGATATAGACCAGTTCCGATTGCTGCACTTCCTAGCACACTGCCTGCACTTCTTATACTGCTTGCTGCATTCTGCATTTTAGTGCCATAATCGCCAATTGCAGTTGCGCCTTTACCAAAGAGTGTGTTTGCTCGTCTCTGCTGTTGTAATGCTCTAGCAGCAGAAAGACGTAAGGTATCATATTTTAAAGCAGTATTTTGTAATTGAGTAGCAGTAGTCCCTAATGCTCTTTCATTATCTACAGTTTGATTATTTGCTAAATCTTTTTTAGCTTGTTCGAACTTCTTATTGTAATTGTCAATTTGCTGAGACAACATTTTAAGTTGAGCAACTTGTGTTTTGAAAATGTTTTGTCCACTAACACTTGTCAGTCCCGACTTAAAAGCATTTTCCATGTTGTTCAGCAATTTACCAGTTCGATTAATTTGAGTTTCTAAGACCCTTTGATTAGTTAGAAAAGGATTGATATCTAAAGCAATCTCAGCCGATAAATGTCCTAATTCGTCAGCCATTACTTGTTGTCTCCTTTCTTAGCAAACGGATCTCGGAAGAACTGTGGGAAAGCTTCATCAATCTTCATAACTTTTGGTTCTTCTTTTGGTTTCTTCACACTAATAGAATCAATAAATGCTTGGAACTCTAATTTAGACATTTTCATAATATCTGGCATTTTATAGCCATATTGTTCTTGCATCAATTTAAAAAGATTAAGTATTTTTTTGAAGCTTTTCTCACGTTCTTCAGATGTTATTTTTTTGCTTTTTCACCATCACTAGAGCCGTTATCCATCACACCTGCGCTTTGTGTATACCAACGATTGAAATCTCCAGTCATTACAGGTGGCTTAATCCCTTCTTTAGCTTGTTCGGGCGTAAATTGGTCACGGAAGTAGTGAACCACAAAATTGATATCAGCATCAGCTAAGGCTTTAATATCCTTTTCTTTTAATGGGCTTCCACTGGTTGCCTTTTGAGTGTAATTAGATTGTGCGCCATCTAAAACCATTGCATTGTACCAGTCGGATAAATTTAAAGGATACTTAGCAAAATCACGTTCATAAGTTTTATATTCTCCGTCTTGGAAAATTTCAATTTTTTCAATTGCCATATTTAACTCCTCATATTAGCCGCCCTCTTATGAGCATTGTTTATTTGTAAAGCGACTGTTAATACATTACTAATTAGACTTTTGGCTTAGGGCTTTCTGCTTGTTTTAAGGCATCTGCAAACTTCTGAATTGCAGCATCCAAAGTAGTTTGATCTTTAGGCATTACATAATTAGTAAATGTAGTCATATCAAAACTAGGATCAGAACTAAATCCATTAACAACTGCTACCTTACGGTCTCCACGTTCTTGAAGAACAAATTCGCCTTCAATTTCATCTGGAGAAGGATCTGGAGCACCAGAGCCCTTGGTTTTGTTCTTGCTTTCTGGGAACTTGAAAGTACCGTTTAACAATCCCATGTAGAGTGGGTGTGATTCGTTAGATTGCAATTGAGTTTCAAACATAATTGCTACATGGTTAGGCATAGCATCATCGCCATACACTTCCATTCCCATTGCATATTTAGTTCCTAAAATCATTTGTTTAGCTTCTGGGGTTAAGAAGTAGTTGCTTAACTTCAAAGTAACTTTTGAAATACCAGATGATAGTGTCATGTATGGACCGTCATCTGCATTAATAGTTGCATTTTCTGAAGTAACAGTGATGTCAGCTTCAGTAGTACCTGGTAAACTTAAAGGTTCGCCAACCACTAAACCGTCATCGTTTAGCTTGGCAATCTTTAAACCTCTTGTTCCGATACGAACAAATTTGTTATCTGCCATATTTATTCCTCTTCTATTTCAATTCCGTGTACATAAACTCGGAAAATATACATTTTGTTTTCTAGTTGATCGCCTGTATCAGGATCTTCTTCATGATTTTCTGAATAAGGGTAATAATTTATATCTCTTAAAGTGTGCTTAACAATAGGAAGTAATTTTTCACCTTGAGATAGTTTCTTAGTCCAAAAGGAAACTAAAACTTGTGGTCTCAATACAGATTGGTCATCATCACTTGCTCTATATGTGCTACCCACATAATTCACTCTTACTAGTGGAGCAAATTTAGATGCTTGGTATCCTTCAGGAATTGATTGATTAAAAATCATTGGAGCATCTGTGGAAGTTTGACGCATAGATTGTATAGCCTTAATTAACTCTGTATTTGAAGACAAAGCTTTATAAATTTTGGTATCTGGTAAAACCATTACTTACCTCCTAATTCCTGAGTAAAGTGATCTTTAATTATTTGTTGTAATTCTGGTGTTGATTGTTGACGTGTTCTTTCTGAAAAGAATGAAGGTGGTGTTTTAATCGTTCCAGTATCAACAAAGTGGGCATACCAAGCTGGTAATTCTCCACGACTAGCTGATCCAGCTAAACCAACTTTTGTTTCTAATACACCTTGTTTTCTGCGTGGCTTATTAGTCTTAGTGTCTTCTACTAAGTGAATTTCAAGCCCATGACGCATACCTACAGGAATATTGCCTACTAGATTCTTTTCAAACGCATCGCCCATATCAGTTAGTGCTCGTTCTTGGGCTCTTCTGCCCTTGTCTCTTAAAGCACGAATGTTAGCTTCAAGTTCTTCTAGTCCTTTAACCATTACTTATCCACCAACCTTCCTGTAATACGGGTGCTATCAAAACGTTCATAATCACGTTGAATGTTTTTGATATTGTACCTTTGACCATTAAATTCAATGAACATGTCACTTGTGATATCTCGGCTATCCATATATCGAACAAGAAAAATAACATTTTCTTTATCTTCTTCTAGCCCAGAATTTTCACGATATTCCTTCAAAGTTGATCTAGTTACATCACACCATAGGCTTTTAAAAACCACAGTGGAGAGAGAGACTGTGCCATCTTCATCTTGGCTTTGAACTGTCTTCAACACCTGAATCTTGGTATTCATCAAATTTAGGATCATTGAAAAACCTCGATTGAATTGAGTAAATCAATGCTGTAACACCAAAAGGGATTTCAGACGTATTTGCCTTAACCGTCCCACTTTGTGGAACAGTAATTTTTGTTTCATACCATAATGTAGCTAATAATTTGACTGCCACAGGAAACATGTCATACTTGGCTAGTCTTTCAGGAGTAGCTTTTGTAGATACTTGAGTACAGATATATTCTTCTGCACCATGCCAAAAGGCATCAATTGTCTGATTATCTTCATCAAAATTAATTCTTAGATAATTTTTAAATTCGTCTCTGCTGTATTCGTATTTATCCATCGACTATACCTTTGCCAACAAATCAGCTTTTTTATCAGTAGAACTATATTCAATACCATGAGCATCTAAGTATTTTTTGATTTCATCTATGGTGTTTGCATCAGTGGGCTTAGCGTCCCCACCTTGAGTTGGTGGGGTGTTTAATTTCCCGCTGTACCAGCGGTTACAAAGTAACCTGCATTTTTATCAGCTTGGAATACTCCGAATCTAAAGAATGCTGATAAATACGTACCATAAACATCGTTATCTACCCATCTAATGCTTAAATCTGCACGATCTGGATATAATACAGCACGTTTCAAATCACCAATAAATGCGTGAGCTTCTCCTGATTTACCTAATAGTTCATCATTAACTACAATTACTGGAACACCTAGCAACATAGCTGGCGAAGTAGTAGTAATTGGGTCATTAAGCATGTAGCGACCATTCTTATCCTTCAAAGTGTCTAAGTATTGATAGAAACTTTGTGATGCAACAATAGTACGTTGATATGCTGGATCTAAATCCACATTTAAAATATGTTTAATTGCGTCAACATCAGTACCAGATACGCTTTTAGCAGTAAATGTCTTTAAAACTGTAGAAATTGCATCGTTAGTAGTGTTAATCTTTTGTTCGTTTGCATTATTTTGAACAATACCAATTAGATCAGCAGCAGAATCATCAATAGCTTCTTTTGATAGAGGAATAGCGCCACGATAAGTTGCTACTTTCCAATCAACATTTTCAAATTCAGGCTTAGCTAATTCTGGGTTTTGAGCAAGTTCTTCTACAGTGTGTAGCTTACCAGTTGCTTTCTTTACAATTGGATAAGTACCAGCCGCTGTCGTAACACTAAACTTAGTTACATATTTTGATAAATCAACAACAGTTTTTACTTCTTCGGTAGGTACATACTTAATATCCTTAGGAATAGTAACTTCTGCGTCTTGTGACTTTAATCCAACTTCTGCTGCATTAGACGCATCACGAGTATGAATGTAAGCATTAATAGCTCGTTTTTGAATTTCCAACTTATCTTTACTTGAACCACCACCACGGTGATGTGGGCCTTTTACTTCTGGTTCAAACGAACGCTTTTCTTCTGTTTGTAGGTTTTCTAAATCTTCAATTTCAGCCTTAGTCTCTTCAAGTGCCTTATTCTTGTCAGAAATTTGACTTCTAATTTCATGAAGATCTTTTGCTTCAGTAGCCTTGTTTGCATTTTCTAGCAAGGCACTTCTTTCATGTACTAAGGAATTATATTTTTCCTTAGCTTCTTTAATTTTTTCTTTTAACATGTAGTTAAAGCTCCTTAATATTTAAGTCTCTTTGAATTTGAATCCATTCTTTATCAACTTCAAATTCATTCTGGTTATCTAAAAATTTCTTCATAGATCTTTGCGAAACAGCCACATCTGTTTCTTTGTAAGCAGGAAAAGGTGTTAATGACAACTCATAGAGTTTTCCTACTTTTCTAATAACGTGAAGTAAAGTTCCATCTGATTGATTAATCCAGTCTTCATCATCAATCGTGAAACCAAAACTCATCCCTTGAACATTACGATTTTCAATATTGGTAATAGTGTCATTACCTAAAGTTGTTTCAGGAATGAATGCTTCAAACTCCACTCCTCTGTCATCTACAGTGAGAGTGAGTGTATCTGCACTAGTTCGTGCTAAAATATCGCCTGAATTGTGGTTGTACAGCAGTTTTACATCGCTTGTATCCACTCCATCAAAAGCGTGTGGATCTACTTCTTCAATGAAACCGCCTAAATCTTCAGACCTTTGATTGAATACCACCGCTGTCCCTTTGATCTTTCTTGTCTTCTGGTCTAGGGTCGGTGTCTGAACTAAGTTTCTGATCTCCATTAGAGTTATTACCTTTTCCCACTCCATTGGGGTAATTGTTTTCCACATTAGCAATAGGAACATAGTTGCTCATCACAATACGTTTACCAGCCATTGAATCTTTATGAGGTGCATAGCCTAAACGTTGTCGTGCTTCGTTATCATCAAGTAATCCGTTTTGATACCAGCTCAATGTCTGTTTCATATTAGTTTCCGTATCCAGCTCCATTAACCTAGAAACATCAAATTCAAAATGATACTTTTTGGCTTGTTGGAAACTAAGAAGTTTGATATTAAATTCAGAAGTAAATCTATTAAAGTAATGGTCTAATGAGTTTTGAATATAATCTAAATTGCTTTGAGGTAAGGAAGTGTGAGCATTTTCAAGCCCTAATCGACTAATTGGAATACCAAAAGCCTTGGCTATTTGTTTAGTATTGTAATCATTAGAATTTACAATTTTTAAAATGGAAGTATCAATTTCTACTGGCGTATATTCTTCATTACCAGCTAATACCATTACTCGGTGTGTCTTATCCCCTGTATTAGCTTTAATCCATTGCTCACGGATTTTATCTCTGGCATCTGCACTAGGATTACCTGGCATTTTCAAGATTGCTGATCCATTAATACCTGATCCGAAAAAGTCATTTAATAATTTATTACCTTGTTTTTGGAGGGTCACTTCATCCACAAGTGAATAGAGTGGACTTGCACCTATCAATCCATTAGTGGATAAGAATTTAACATGCAAAATATCGTCTGGTTCTAAGTAGTATGGATCATGAGCATTGTCTTGAATGTAATAACGAATAGCTTGTGTACTATCATCTATTTCAAGTGTTACCCAACTTGGGCGAAGTAATACCAAACTCATTGGTTTATTTCTGCGATCAGATCTCAATATGCGTGCATAGCTATTACCCGTCAAAAGCAGGTTTGCAGCCATCGCATATTTAAAATCACGTGCAGACATATAATCGTTAGGTTTTACATTAAGCAGATAGTTTAAGTCACTAAAATTACTATCAGATATGTGGTTGACATTATCGCTCTCTAGCTTGATAGGATTAGTTGCAATATCATTAGAGATTACATTCACGGCTGTAAATACATCCGAATTACGTAATTTATCTACTGGTACGTAACGAGTATTACTATCCGTAAAATCTAAGAATGAGCCTGTATCATTAAAAGCGCCCAGTGAACGAAAAAAGGTCATATTTTCACCTCCTATGTTTAATTTGAGGTGCGGTCAATATAGATAGCTAAAGCAACTAAGATTGCTCCAGTTCCTATAAAGCCTACAGGTGCTCCAATCGTAAACAGTCCTATTGATACTAGGGTTATACCGATTAGGCAAAATAAGGTATGGATATTTGATAAAATCCATAGACTAATAATTTTAAAAATGGAATTGATTTTCATAATATGAATCGTCCCTTTGATATGCGAGGGAGAAGTCATAGTTATATGCTTGAGTAAACGCATCAAGTAAAGCTGCCAAAAGGTCAATCTTATTTCGATACATTGTTTTATCAAGAATAATTGCGTCATTAACTTCACGAATAACAGCGTTGTTTACTGCAATTTCAAGCATTCGATTGTCAGGGTGAATAATCTTTTTATCTTGAATAAGCTTTCTGAACTGCTTAGTAGGTTCAGACAAAGTAGCAAAGCCTTGTGCCACGTCAATCATCGTGAAACCATCTTCATTGAATGTGTCAATAATGTGGTTTGCAGAGTAGCGATCGTAACAAATTCCTAAAACATTCCACTTGTACTCCCCAATAAGGTTGTAGATGTAATCAATAATTTGTTGGTCATCAATATTCCCACTCTGCAAGTTGCTTAGTGTAACTTCTCCCCGTCTTCTTAAAGCAAGATAATCAATCTTATCTCGTTGAATTTTGTTCTCAATACCGCCACGAGTTCCAACAAAACCATGACCGTTAACATAAAGTTTTTGTTCTTCTTCGATTGGAACTACCCAACTAACAGCAGATAAATCTCCAACTCTGGCTAAGTCCATTCCTAAATAAACATCTCTACCGTGTAGATCAGGCTCTTTATCAGTAAGAATATTTGCCCAATCTTTAACGTTGATGTATGAATTTTCTTCTGCTTGTTGCCACATATTAAATGTATAAATCATTGATGATGTGGTAGTTTCCATATCTTGGGCACGTTGCCAATCTTCTCTTAATTTAGGCAATAATTTTTCCCTAATTTTAGGTTCTACTAGAATAGGATTAGACTTAATCCAAGTGCTTTCATCACTTAATTCTTCTTCTGATTCTTGTTCATACCAGATAGCAAAATATGAATCATCTTGCACTTCTCCATCAAGAACCTTAGTTGCGTACTTATATTCTTGCTCGTGAAACCAACCATTAATGTTTGGCGACACCGTTGAAATAACCACAGTGAGAGGCTGGGCTTGTTGACGTTGAGACTTTTGAATTGCTTCTAAAACTGATCTATCATCACTATCCGCCTGTTCATCTAAGATACCTAGCATTGCATTCAATCCTTGAATACCCTTAGTATCTTTTGATAATGGTCTAATGAATGAGTGGCTCTTAACGTCCACAATTTCATCTCGTTTTATCTGAGTATTTTTTCTAAAGTATTTTGACTTTTGTCTCAACGGTTCTAGGAAGTCTACAGCATAGTTAAATGTTAATTTGGCTTGGTCTCGCTTATTAGCAGCAGTATATATTTGTCTTGCCATTAGCGGATTGCGTTCATATCTAAGCATGTAGAGAGCAATGCCAGCTACAATAATTGATTTACCTTGTTTACGTGCCATTGAAATAACAGCCATAGTAAACCTGCGAAAATTGGTCTTTTTCTTTTTCCAGCCAAACAATGAACCCACAATAAAAGCTTGAAAATTAACTAGCTTCATAGGTTTTCCATCATCTGGATTAGGTAAACTACTAATAAAACCAATGACGGCCTCTGACTTTTCTGCGTCAAAGTAGTACGGATAGTCGTCATCTTTTGACTTTTTCAAGTCATCTAAGTGTCTTTTCGCTGCTTGATAGACCTTTTTGTTGGACGTTATCTTTAACCCCACAACTTCTTTAGCATATTGTGTAACTTGGTCTATCATTGGATACCTCCAAGATCTGCATAAGGGTCTGCATCATCTTCGGTGTTATCAACTCTTACAAGTTTCATTCGACTGTCAATAGTCATACCTAATTGTCCAGCAGATGCTCTAATTTCTTTTTGCATCTCTTTATAAATGTTGTATGCAGGATTTTTTTTGCCATCTACTACCAATCCATTCTTTTTCACGTCTTCCATTGCTTGTAAATAGAAAGAATAGGAATTGCAATAACTAACCACCATTGTTTGATCTAAAGCTGTGGCATCTAATTCATTAAGTAAAGGAACAATTCTGCGGTACTCATTTTTGGCAACTGTATCCACTAAAGTTTTAGGTGGCTTAGTTCCCAAATGTTTGAAAGTATCAGAGCCAGCTTTTTGTTCTTCGTCTTGTCTTTGGGCAATTTCTGCCTTGGTTTTATGTGATTTATCTTGCGTAGAATGCTTTCTAGGTCTTCCAGCCATTTGTGAAATTTCACACCCTTTCTAAAGTAAAAATTGCGTAAAAATGGACTTTTCATAACGCCGTTATGGGTTCAAAATATTTCATTTAAGGAATTTTGCATGAAGAAAACTGCGGGACGGTTGGCAGAATGGCTCAACCATGGGCCCCACAAAAGATGGGGGTAGGATTAAAATTTGCCCCGTTACAACCACCGTTATAAATTAATTACGGTCGTTATAATAGCCAAGTTTGTGAATTTTTTCATGACAAGACTTGCACAAGCTTTGCAAGTTGCTTAAGTCGGTTCGCTCGTTCCAATGATAAAAAACATCGTGAACATGATGAACATCAGTTGCTAAAGTATGTTTATGCTGCGACAAACAACGTTCACACAATGGATTTTGTGATAGTTTTAGTTGTCTTAGTTGTTTCCACTCTTTGGACTGATAGAACAAACGATAGTCACGGGTTAATTGGTTAGTCATTCGCAGCTTATCATACTGCCTTGAATAATAATTAGTGTGCTTATCACAATACCTTTTATCGGTTGGTATTAGCTTTTTACAGCCACTTTTACCGCACTTGTGTAGTATCATACTTGAACCACCTTAAAGCTTTTATACGTGCTTATAATAGCTTTTAAATGAATATCTATATTTAAATAGTAATGTATAGTAATAGCCTTAAAACGCCATATAAGCCTATCTAAGCGTATTAGTAGTGCTTGAGTATGGTTATACTATATAGCATAAAAAGCTTCTGAAACTCCAAAAAAAGTGCAAAAAAAAGACCCGTGAAAATATATCACGGGTTAAGCCTATAATTTTAAGCAAATAAAAAAGCTGGTATAAATACCAGCTTAATAATTAATTTAATTGTTGAAGTAAGTCTATGGCTTATTTCAATTCGTTATCGGCAACTTCTCCCACAGTATCAAAACTCTTAGCTTGAACGGGTGTTAGTAAGATATATTCACGTTTTAAAGTATTGGTGTTAATAGTTTGCCTGATTTCTATTTTACCTAATGGGTTGTAATTTTGCACGGGTGCATTAAATAAGGCCATAAATAATATTATTTTTAGCATTTTAGAACTTCCTAGCGGTAAATTTTGGAGTTTCAGAAGCTTTTTATGCTATATAGTATAACCATACTCAAGCACT
>OOBW01000587.1_pt1 | contig 24672 bp, 22 predicted proteins | sample 1671701 | NCBI WGS metagenome assembly OOBW01 (sample SAMN06348183, study PRJEB24527) | human gut metagenome | biome: human gut; feature: ankylosing spondylitis patient; material: feces | host: Homo sapiens | place: China | collected 2015-10 | reverse complement strand
ATGTCCCTGCTGGTTCCTTTTAATTCACGCTTTTTATCTCTGTATTCATTTAATAATTTTACTGAACCATGTAAATCCTTAAATTCTTGTTTCATAGTGATTGCCGGCGGTATTTTTCTTGCACGATATAGCTCGTCCAATTTTTCTACAACCATATCCGCATTAGCTTCTATTCGCAAACAATATTTATCATAATCATCTGCTTTACCGCGCTTTGCAAAATGTTCACGCAACTCCTTATCCGGCAAATTTTTCTTAAGTGTTGTAACAAAGAAAATCTTCTTATCCTTGAATTCAGGCGCATCATAATTGTCGACCATAAAATCCAATACACAATATGTTTTCCCAAAACCGGTCGGCATATCCAGCAAGAACAATCCCGTATCCGTTGACTTGCAAAAATTTACAATCGCCTGTTTCATAGTATCCTCCAAGTTTTTCTTACTTTGTCATCTATTATTTATAGAATATCTGCATAATATTTCCCATTTTCCAACGAGAAGACCACTTCTCCAGGAACAAGTTTTTCTCCCATATTTACACATCCCATCACAGTCATCGCCCACTCTGAATATTCAAACGGAAGTTTATAATACACCGTCTCCCTACCATTTTCGATAGTAACCATAGGAGTACCTGTATTACCAAATCCAATCGATAAAACTTTGTACACATTCTTACCTTTTGTTATAGGCAATAGTGGATCTGCTACTGTTTCATCAATCTTAGGATCAACCACTTCTACGATTGCCTGGATAAGTGCTCGTGGAGTAAAGTACTGACCTGCTCCACTCTTTTTATCCTGACCATTCTTTTCAAGAATTCCCTCATAGATAGCACCCTTAAAATCTCCTTCCATCATATACCATTGCTCAGAAGATACCATTTCAATAACCTTTCTACTAGATAACCTCTCTGCATCTCAAGCATATTTTTGAAATATATCTTATTCCCATTAGCCATATACACTAAGGGAATAAGTTTCTCAAACCATAAACCATACCAGGCCTGTGGAGAAACAGCATAGTCCTCTGCCTGCGTCTTAACTTCATCACCTAGAGGATTATCTTCTCTTTTTGCCTCAACCACTGCAATAGCTTTTCCATCAATAAAGAGAAGGTAGTCACTTTCTGTGTTTCCTCCCATCAAAGCTTCCTTAACAGCAGATGTGCTATTCGGCAGATATTCATTTCGAGCCACTATATCCCAGCCGGCATTTCTTAATTGCTTATCAATCTTTACACGAGCTTTTTCTTCCGGTAACATAGGCATACGCTTCCTTTCTAATCCATTCTCTCATACCAGGTATCCCAAAATCAGGACTTGATATACTTTCCGGACTTAATTCTTTTATCCGCTGGTTTTACAGCATTCTTTGGAATGGCCCAAGTATTACCAAACTTCATAGCCCCTTCTATCATTCCTTCATTGCAGATTGTCTGCACTCTTCTAACTGATAGGTTCCACTTTTCTGCTGCTTCTTTAATAGTCATAAACTCCATATTTTCTTACCTCAATAAAGTTATAAAATACGACATTTTACCTTAATTTCTATTATAAGCGTCAAGACGCCGAAAATCAATCTAAACCTACATAACTTTCGGCGTACAACCAGTTACCTATTCGCAAACTCAAAATCAAAAAAATACCTTTTAGCAAGCAGATGTATTTTCTCGCTAAAAGGTACTTCACCCTTGTGCATATATTCAATTTATTTTTTCATGTACATTTTTCTTCTTTAAATTTCTATGATATGTTTCCTTAAAAATAGCCCTCAACCCCGCTTAAACTGGGCATTTCTTAGAGAGTAAACATACCGTCTCCACGTGGACAGTCTGGCAGAATTGATCCACACAGCAGGCCTTCTCAACCTTATATCCTGCCGCCAGAAATGCCGGTAAATCTCTTGCAAGACTTGTGGCTTTGCAAGAAATATAAACAATGTGATCCACTCCGTAAGAAAGAATCTTCGGCAATGCCTTTGGATGGATGCCGTCTCTTGGTGGATCGAGGATAATCACGTCTGGTTTATCCGTAAGGTCATCCAGAACTTTCAGGACATCTCCTGCTATAAATTTACAGTTACCAAGATTATTTAATGCCGCATTCTCTTTCGCAGCTTCTACCGCCTCTTCTACGATTTCCACACCAATCACCTCGTCTGCCACAGATGCTGCAAGCTGGGCGATCGTTCCGGTTCCACTGTAAAGGTCAAAAACTACTTTGTCTTTCGTGTCTCCGATATACTGACGGACTACTGAATACAGGACTTCCGCAGCCAGCGAATTGGGCTGGAAGAAGGAAAATGTACTGATCTTAAAGCGCAGTCCCAACAGAGTTTCATAGAAGAAATCCTGTCCGTAAAGGATACGTGTCTCGTCACTCTGTACCACATCAGACAGAGAATCATTGATAATGTGCATGATCCCGACAATCTTGCCTTCCAGCGGAAGTGCAAGAAGTTCCTCTTTCAGCGATTCCAGATTATGTTCTTCCTGACTGGTCGTGATCACATGTACCAGAATCTCCCCTGTCGTTACGCCACGGCGCAGGAGTAAATGACGCAGATATCCGGTATGCTGCATTTTTTTATAATAAGAAACATTTCGTTTCAGGAAATATTCATGAACGCAAGTCAGGATTTTTGTCATATCTTCGTGCACCAGTTTGCAGTCATTTGCAGTAAGTACATCATAGGTGCTTCCTTTTTTGTGCAGTCCCAGTGTCAGTGGACCGTCCTTATATGCATCCCCAAAGGAAAACTCCATCTTGTTACGGTATGCAAATTCAATCGGACTTCCATGGATTCCTTCCCACTGGTACTCTGTACCGTTTAACGCCCCATCCAATAATTCCCGCACCTGTCGCTCTTTCATTTCAAGCTGATTTTCATAGGACATTGTCTGGTACATGCATCCACCACACTCTGGAAAAATGTTGCAGACCGGTTCTCTTGTCTCAAGCGAAGATTTCTCCAGCACTTCCAGAAGTCGTCCTTCCGCACGTCCGGAACGTTTCTTATTGATCATAAAGCGTACCCTCTGACCAGGCATACCATTCTTCACAGTTACTTTCTGGTCACCTACCATTACGATTCCCTTATTTGGAAAATCTACCTTCTCAATTACGCCCTCGTAAATTTCACCTTTCTTCATATATCCTCCTATGTTTACTCATATATCTCTATAAATCTGATAACATCTATAAGATTTATTTAAAATTTATTACTGTCCATTCCATGAACAATAGCTAACCTTCTTCTCTTAATTGCTTTCATAAAAATAGCCCCGGTATAAGCCGGAGCCATTCTCATTTTCATTCTCTTGCGATAATTATTCTTCTTCGTCTTCGAAATAATCATCGAAGTCGTCGTCAAAATCCTCTTCAAAATCTTCCAGATAATCTGGAGCAAAGAAGTGATATACAGCAAATGCGATACCTGCTACTGCTGCAACTGCGCCAATGATCGCCAGTACCCAGAGGACTGTATTTTTTTCTTTCTCTTCTTCTTTTTTGTTTAATGCTGCTAATAATTCTTCAATTTTAATATTCATAACCGCACCATCCTCTCAATAATCTGCCAGACGAGACGCTATCGTTAAAATAGAATAGCTGTTAACACTTTTGCCGTCTGCTGTTTAATGTGATTATTATACCACTTTCTATCTGATTTTACCATAAATATCTCAATTAAATTTGGGTTTCTGATATACTTTTAAGAATTGTTTCATTATAATGATATCAAATGCAAAAGATTTATCGTTTCTGAAAACGTAGTTAACAGTATCATTGTTATCGCGCAGGCACGAACAACTTTTCGACTTGATACCGTTATATAATATGTATAAAATACAGATTACGATAAAAAATACACTAAGAAAGGTACAAATCTCATGATAGAAACGCTCTTATTTGATCTTGATAATACCCTGCTTGATTTTAATCAAGCAGAACGTATCGCCGTTTCAAAAACACTGGAGAATTTTCAAATTACTCCTGCCCCTTCTATTTTAAAACGTTACAGCGAGTTAAATCTCGCCCAGTGGAAATTACTGGAACAAGGAAAGATTTCCAGAGAACAGGTAAAGCTTCGTAGATTCCAGCTTCTTTTCTCAGAGCAAAACATTGATGCCCCTGCCGAAGAAGCCGCCAAAATCTATGAATTCCTGCTCGCCCATGGTCATTATTTTATGGACGGTGCAGAAGAACTTCTGGAAACTCTTTATGGAAAATACCGCATGTATCTTGTAACAAACGGAACTCTCAGCGTCCAGAAAGGCCGCCTCAAAAGCGCCAATATCTCCCGATACTTCGAGGATATTTTCATTTCGGAAGAACTCGGTTATAACAAACCAAGCATTGAATACTTTGACTGCTGCTTCTCCAAAATACCAGATTTTCACAAAGAAACAGCTGTGATCATCGGAGACAGTCTGACATCCGATATTCAGGGCGGACTCAATGCCGAAATCCGCACGATCTGGTTCAACCCGAATCACAGTAAGGCTGATAAGATCATTCCGGATTATGAATTTGACAGTCTTCCTAAACTGCCACAACTTCTTTCAGAGATATAAACAACTTTTTTGCGTTTCAATTTACAAAGTTTATGAAGTCAAAAGAAGCATGTCGAAAGACAATATTATTTCTTTCACATGCTTCTTTTTTTAACTATATGTTCTGATGTTAGGGTCAAAAGGCATTTTGCCCCTAACTTGATATCTACGAATTGCTCCGCTGCAAAGCAGCTCCGTTTTCCTGTTGCAATAGAATTTTATCAATTTTCTTCTCAGTCTTTTGCAATTGCTCCCACTACAAAGTAGCAGATCACCGCCACGATCATCGCATTGATAGAAGCAATTCCACCAGGGATAAGGTTTCCTGCCAGTGCTCCGCAGATCACGCCGATAACAGAACCCCATTTCACTTCTTTCTTTGCTTCTTCACCTGATTCATAATCAGATTTATGCAGGAAGAAATCAAGGGAGATCAGCGCACCTACCGGCGGCAGGGCTGCGTTCAGGAAATTCAGCCAGCCTACGAAGTTATTGTAAAGCCAGATAGAAAGTACAGTACCAATGATACCTGCGATCACTACCATGGGCTTCTTGCGGACTTTTGTGATATTGGAAAGTCCAAGTCCGGAAGTGTAGAGCGCATTGTCATTTGTTGTCCAGATGTTTGCTCCCAGTGCAATCAGTGCCGGAACGGTCAGTCCCTGTGCAATCATAACATAGAAGATATCGTCTTTTCCTGTAAAAGCACCGCCTGTCGCACCAAATGCGAACATCAGGGCATTTCCAAGGAAGAATGCGATAACCGTTGTAACAATCGCAATCTTATTTGTCTTTGCATAACGGGTGAAGTTCGGTGTTGCAGTTCCGCCGCTGACAAAGGAACCGATAACAAGTCCGGCTCCGCCAGCGATAGTCAGCGTTCCCTGGCTCTTCGCAAATACAGCTGCAAGACCGCCGCCCTGACTGATTGCAAGACACATGGAATAAATTCCAAGCACTGCAATCAATGGTACAGAAATATAACTTACAATCTGTAATCCTTCAATTCCACGATACGCAGAAAGTGTCATACACGCACCCGCGATCACCACAAGTACGACCGGTGATACATGAAGCACCTCTGCTGCCGGAATAGCAAACATAGCAGCACCTACACCAAACCATCCGATCTGTGTAAAGCTGATCAATGCTGACGGCAGGTAAGAACCTTTTTTACCGAAAGAATGCTGGGCAAGTAGGTCCAGTGACATACCGGTGTGGCTTCCGATATAACCAAGCACCCCTGTATAAGCCCCCAGAACAATACTTCCAATCAGAACCGCCCATATAAATCCCTGCAGGTTCAATCCGATTCCCAGTTTTGCACCAACACTCATACTTGCTGAAAAGAACGTAAAGCCAAGCATGATGAAAAACATCGGCCAGAAACCTTTTCTGGCAGTTACAGGTACACGTTCAAGGGAATAATCCTTGTCTTCTACTACATCTTTTGTGTTTTTACTCATAATGTTTTCCTTTTCCTTACAATTTCTTCAACTTCGCAAATCCTGCAAACATTTTCTTAACACCGACCTTATCAAAATCAACAGTGACCTCGTAATCTCTACCGCCATCCACAATATCTTTGACAATTCCCACTCCAAATTTGATGTGGCGCACCGTATCTCCCACTTCATAATCCAGAGATGCCGCTTTCGTCACTTTAAATTCTCTCGGTTTGAAAGGCTTAGCTGCCATCGTCATTTTCATTTTCGCAAGGCTGCTGTCTGCTGCGATCATATCTGCAACAATTTTCTTCTTTTCCTGCGCTTCCTGTCCCAAATCAACAAGCTCGCGCGGAATTTCACGGACAAATCTGGAAACTTTATTGTACTGCACATCTCCGCGGATCATTCGCTGTCTCGCGGAAGTCAGTGTCAGATCTTCCATGGCTCTTGTAATTCCCACATAACAGAGGCGGCGTTCTTCCTCAAGGTCAGATTTATCATCCGACACAATTGACATATAAGACGGGAAAATTCCATCCTCCATTCCAACCAGAAATACTCTCGGAAATTCCAGACCCTTGGCGCTATGTAAGGTCATAAGAAGCACATAATCCTGATCCGGGTCAACACTGTCGATATCCGCAATCAGCGCAATCTCCTCCAGAAATCCTGACAGGGTTGCCGACTGTCCCTGCTCTTCCATAGCTTCCTGATAGGACTCTGTCTTAGAAATCAGCTCATCAATGTTCTCGATTCTTGCATCTGCTTCCTCCGTCCCTTCCGCTTCCAATTCTGTGACATATCCGGTAAGACGGATAACCTCCTCCAGAATTTCACGGACGGTATAAGATTCTGCCTTGCTCTTCAGCCCCTGAATAAAGGTTACAAAACCGTCAATCTTTGAAAGGCTTCTGCCAATAGACGGAACCTCTTCTGCCACACGCAGGGCATCATAAAAGCTGACACTCATCTGGTCTGCATAATCCTGAATCCTTCCCAGAGTCGTAGCCCCGATTCCTCGTTTCGGCACATTGATGATACGGCGCACTGCCAGATCATCCCTGGAATTATCGATTGTCTTTAAGTAGCACAAAAGATCTTTGATTTCCTTACGTGCATAGAAGTTTACGCCACCTACGATCTTATACGGGATATTCGCAAGCAGGCATTTCTCTTCAAAAAGTCGGGACTGGGCATTCGTTCTGTAAAGAACCGCACAATCCTTGTACTTCGCACCATTTTCTCTGTGTGCTCTGGAAATCTCACCTACCACATACTCTGCCTCTTCATAGCCATTCATAAACTGGCGGAAATGAATCAGATCACCTTCCGGATTCTCTGTCCAGAGTGTCTTCGATTTACGTGAGGCATTATTTGCAATCACTTCATTGGCCGCACTCAGGATATTCTTGGTAGAACGGTAATTCTGCTCCAGACGAATCACTTTTGCATCCGGGAAAACGTGCTCAAATCCAAGAATATTTCCAATGTTTGCCCCACGGAACTTATAGATAGACTGGTCATCGTCACCGACTACGCAGAGATTCTCATATTTGGAAGCCAGCAGACTTACAAATTTAAACTGTGCGGTATTGGTATCCTGATACTCATCCACCATGATGTATTTGAAACGTTCCTGATAATTCTCAAGAACATCTCCACAATTCTGGAAAAGTTCTACGGTCTTTACGATCAGATCATCGAAATCCAGCGCGTTATTTTTCCGCAGTGATGCCTGATATTCCCTGTATACTGCTGCCACTTTCTTCTTATTAAAATCACTGCCTGCATTCAGTTCCATTTCATCCGGTGTGATCAGCTCATCTTTCGCATGGGAAATCTGTGCCAGAAGGGAACGTTCCTTATATATCTTGGTGTCGATATTCAGCTTTCTGCAGATTTCTTTCATCAGAGTCTTCTGATCTTCGGTGTCGTAAATGGCAAACCTGTTATCAAAGCCAAGCCTGTCAATATGTCTGCGCAGGATACGCACGCAGGTAGAATGGAAGGTAGATACCCAGATACTCTCTGAGCCGAATCCCACGATCTTATCTACACGCTCTCTCATTTCACTGGCTGCTTTGTTTGTAAAAGTGATAGCCAGGATATTCCAGGGATTTACGCCCTTTTCATCTATCAGGTATGCAATGCGGTGGGTAAGCACCCTCGTCTTTCCCGAACCCGCTCCCGCCAGGATCAGCAGCGGTCCCTCTGTATGGTAGACCGCTTCCTGCTGCTGGGGATTTAATGTACTGTAAATGTCACTCATTTTCTCTCCTATCTCCCGTATACTCCAGGACAATTATCGTAGAGCATACTCGCCGAGTTACTATTTGCTCTGTTCCTCATCATGGTCTTTCTGCGCATTATATTTGCCTGCTATCGGTAGACAGCAATTCTCTTTACGCGCATCAGCCCAATATCTTCACAATTATACACAAAAACCAAAGTAGCTACAACTATTTACGATTAGAAATTTCTATATAATTTTCCAATTGTCATTGTCTGTTCCATATTCTGGAAAATCAGAAGTATATTCCACAAAATTATGTATTACTACTTACTCCATGCCCGGTAACGTTACTGTTCACTCCGTTCTCAGTAACGTAGCCAAAATTCATTCCAGATTGCCTGCGGCAATGGAATTTTGGCTTGTATGTCTCGGGATTTTGGCATATTTATGCCAAAACACCTCGCGGGATAGTGGTGTGTGAACAGTAACCCGGTGACAATTTATTTTAACTATTGAGTAAAAAAAACATTTACAAGTAGTATTTAAAACTATATAATAAGGAACAGAGGTGATTAAAAGATGACAATTGATGAAAAAGATATGATAAACAGTATTCTGGCAAGTGTGTCCAGAATTGATTATATTAAACTGGAAGATATTCCAAATATCGAATTATACATGGATCAGGTGACAACCTTTATGGAAGAACAACTTGCCTCCACCAAGCGTTACGAAGATGATAAGATCCTTACCAAAACTATGATTAACAATTACGCTAAGAATAAACTCCTCCCTCCACCGGAGAAGAAACGTTATTCCCGTGAGCATATCCTGATGCTGATTTTTATTTATTATTTCAAGAATATTTTATCGATCAATGATATTCAGACTCTGCTCACACCGATCGCACAGAAATATTTCAAGTCCATGACTGAGAAAGATATGACTTATATTTATAATGAAGTTTTCAGCATGGAAAAAGAGCAAATTGAATCTCTGAAGAAAGATCTGCTGCGTAAATACAAATCCGCCCAGGATACCTTCTCTGATGCAGACGAAGAAGATCAGGAGAACCTTAAGAGATTTTCCTTTATCTGCCTGCTGAGCTTCGATGTTTATGTAAAAAAGATGATGATCGAGCACCTGATAGACGGAATGAACCCAACACCTGAACAGAAAGATAAAAAGAAGAAATAAATCAACTTACAATGCTAAATTCAACTGTTCTATATACTCAAAAGGAGACTGCATATTTTGCCGTCTCCTTTGATTCTTATACTATTTTTTATGGTTATTCCACCTGAAATAGTTCCTTCATCCACACAAGCATTTCTCCATTCTTGCGATTTCCCCAATAACAATATGGAACCAATTTTAACTTGATATCTTCCAATTCTATTTTCCTGTTCTGATACAATGTTTCTTCATCCCAACCTTTATCAGAAATTTTTTTGCCAGTTATATGAAGCACACTGCATCCTTCCAAAAGTTCATTATCATATGTTTCTTCAATATTCTGATTTACATTAACCATAATAGAAGAAAGATTCTCCCCATTATCTATTTCCTCCATACAATATACCAAAGGTCCCTTTACAACTGCTGCTTTTGCATTGTCTGCTCTTACCTGTGGATTTGCATGAACAAATACCGGCTCTGCATCAAAGCTTATTTCAACAACACAAGATATTTTATCTCTATTAAATGATATTTCTTATTTCTCCACTGCCTTAAATGTAAATTTAATCGGCTGGTAATCGCCTGTTGTCAATGGCAGTGGCAGACCGGCTTTCATAAGGGCTGCGCCTGTGTATACTTTTCCTGTTGCTGTGTCTTCGTATTTCATATCCGCATCCAGTCCCTGTGGGTAGAAAAGATAAATATAAGGATTTGCTTCACTGTGAAGTCTTACTCCGCACACCACTGTTTCTTTCTTATCTTTTGATACGAACTGCCAAAGTACATGGTTGTTGTTTTCAAATGGGTTCACCAGACGATAATAGTCTCCTGACTGTACCAGATGCTCCATTTCTTTATACTTCAGAATCTGTTCTTTCGCGATCTTCTTATCTTCCTCGGACATCTTCATCAGATCAAGTTCATAGCCAAATGTACCGGCAGATGCAACAATCCCTCTTGTCTCAAATGGAGTAGTTCTTCCGGACTGATGATTCGGGCATACACTGACATGAGCACCCATGGTGCTGATCGGGTATCCGAAGGAAGTTCCATACTGGATTTTCAGTCTGTCAATGGCATCTGTATTATCACTGCACCAGATCTGTGGAGAGTAGTAAAGCATTCCCGCCTCAAATCTTCCGCCTCCGCCTGAGCAGGACTCAAACAGAAGATCCGGATATCTCTGTACCAGGCTTTCCATCATTTCATAGACAGCCAGCACATATCTGTGGTAAACCTCTCCCTGACGTTCCTTTGGAAGAGCTGCTGAGAACACGTTATCTACACTTCGGTTCATATCCCATTTCACATAATCAGCCTTGCATGCATCCAGAACCTTAAAGATCTGGTTCATAATGTGTTCACGTACTTCTTTTCTGGTGATATCCAGATTTAACTGATATCTGCTTCGATTCATGGCACGTCCCGGAATCTTCAGTGCCCAGTCCGGATGTTCTCTGTAGAGATCACTGTCCTCGGAAATCATCTCCGGCTCTACCCAGAGACCAAATTTAAGGCCAAGACCATGGATTTTCTCTGCAAGTGCAGGAAGTCCGCCTTTAATCTTCTCTTCATTTACTTCCCAGTCACCAAGTGCGCACCAGTCATTATCTCTCTTTCCAAACCATCCGTCATCCAGGACAAACATATCCAGTCCAATATTTTTTGCCTCTTCTGCAATGTGGTAAATCTTATCTGCGTCAAAATCAAAATAAGTTGCTTCCCAGTTATTTACCAGGATCGGTCTTGGCTGCTCTGTATACTTACTGCGGATCAGATTGCTTCTGTATGCATCATGATAGATTCTGGAAAGTTTTCCGAAGCCTTCTGCTGAGTATGCCATGATCACTTCCGGTGTCTCAAAACTCTCCCCCTGTTCCAGTGTCCAGGAGAAATGATAAGGATGAATTCCCATTGCCATACGGGTGTGTCCTACCTGGTCCACCTCTGTTTCAAATAAGAAGTTTCCACTGTATGCAAGTGCATATCCATAGCAGTTTCCATAAGTTTCCTCTGTATTTCTGTCACAGAGGATCACAAATGGATTGTGATGATGGCTGGAGGTGCCGCGGATACTTCCCACAGACCAGTTGCCATGGCCAAGATGAGTTCTCTCCATCTGTCGCTCCACATTATGTCTGCCATAGAAGTGGACTACATCCAGTTCTCTGTATTCATAGTCCATTTCCATAGACATTGCTTTTTTTACTGTAACCGGTGCTGTACCTGTATTTTCCAGGCGTACCGCTCTGGTGATCACATCAAGATGGGGAAATACACCATAGAGAAGATGTGCTTTCAGTCCGCTGGCACGGTCTGTCAGAACAATTTCCAAAGTCTCTGCCTCATCTTCCTTTGCAAACATTGCAGGAAGCCCTTTCAGGCTGTACTTTCCTTTTGTGATCTCATAGGACTCAAATTTCAGATTTGCAGTATCACTGCCGTCTGCCTGCTCTGTCTCCAGGCCATTGATACGATAATCACCATTTCCATATGTAGTATATTCCTGTGGCAGGGTATCTAATGAAAATGTTTTGTCCTTTTCTGCTTCATAAGGATTTCCTGAAAATCCTCTGTCCACACATACGATCCTGTCTGTGATCAGCGCATCGCCTACCGGACTTCCATAATACAGATGAACCAGAGTATCATACTCTCTTACCTGCATCTGATAAGTGCTGTGCTCTGTTCTCAGGTCGAATACTTTTTCTGCCTCGTGATATTTAATCCATTCCATACTCTGTACCTCTCATTTCTTTGTTCTTTCTATTTTATAGATGTTCTTTATAGATGTCTATCTATTTTTGTCAAGCGGATATTCGCAATCCGCTTTGCTACTTGCTCATAACCGAATAACTGCTTCGCAGTTTATCAGAAGGAGCTTGCACTCCTCCTGATACAAGCAAGTCCCCACCCACTGCTTATTGCTTTTCGCAATTGAAGCAGGGGACTTACTTGATTCGGTTAAAACGCATACTGATCAGGTTCTGTGTCCACATAGTGATGTTCCTCTTCCTCCTCTTTGAAGTAGGGTTTGAACAGTTTCCACATAAACCAGGAGTCTGCATAGGCAGTCAGAGAGAATCCAAACATCAGCCAGATCAGCAGATATACCGGGAAAAGTTTTGCATCTACAAGTGTCATTGTCATTGGCAGGATTGTGATCACTGCCACAGCTAATGCATAGCCTATATGTTTAACCGCAAAATAAAATGCGTTTGTGATCAAAGTCATTGTTTTATTTTCGAATGCTGCAACTGTTGGAAATACATACAGTGCAACTACCACCAGAGGAATATAGACCGCAAAGATCACATAATTAAAGATCTGTGACATGGATCCCGGCATTGTTGCCAGAGCTTCTTTTTCCATATAAATAAATATTCTTGCTGCAGCCATCAGAATCCAGATCAGTGTGGACTGCCTGAAATTCTGCTTAAAACTCTTAAAAAAATCATGAAGTACTCTGATATCTCCATCTTTATGGAGTTTCAATGTACAGTAAAATAATGCAGTGGTGGATGCCCCTGCTGTGATAATCGGAAGAGAGCACACGATCCACAGCAAATTTAATGCGATTAACTGACCTAAAAATCCGAATATTCTGTCAAAGAGACTTCCTGGTTTCATTTCTATCTACCTCTTCCTTTCCTGTCATTTATCTTCTTTTGTTTTATATTTCAGTTTACTTTCTCTGAACTTTATCAAATCCAGTTTCAGGCAAGCCCTGTTATACTCGTTCTAATTTTATAACAAAGCCTGCCTGTACTGCTCAGATTTTATTACAGTTTACCACCAGATGTTGCAATACCTTCGATGAACTGTTTCTGGAAAATCAGATACAGTACGATCATCGGAATACATGCAAGCAGAGATGCCGCCATCAGCTGCGGATAATTGTTGGTGTACTGTCCCTGCATTTTTGCAAGTGCTGCTGACAGAGGCATTACATCCTTGTTACAGATCAGAGGCCACATCAGGTCTTTGTATGCAAATACTGCTGTGAAGATTCCCAGTGCCACCATGGAAGAACGTGTCAGAGGAGCCATGATGAACAGGAAGGTCTGGCCGATGTTACATCCATCAAGACGTGCAGCCTCTTCCAGATCTTTCGGAAGTCCCATATAAGCCTGTTTGAGGAGGAATGTACCAAATGCAGTAACAATACCGGGAAATACCAGGGCAAAAATGGTATTGAGCATTCCCATTTTACTTACCATTAAGTACTGTGGGATAATGAAGATCTGTCCAGGAACCATCATCTGGAAAAGTACCAGAGAGAACATCAGGTTTTTCCCCCTGAAGTTCAGACGTCCAAATGCATAGCCTGCCAGTGTTGCTGTCAGAACTGCGCATACAACACGGCCCAGGATCAGAAGCAATGTATTGATATACAGATGTAAGAAATCCATATTTTCAATAACTTCTTTAAAGCTGTCCCATCTCCATGTAGACGGGAGGATTACGAACGGGTTGACAGAAGTTGCCTCTGTCATGGTTTTGAAAGCTGTCAGGATCATCCATAAGAAAGGAACCAGCATGGTAATAGATACCAGTATCAGGATAACATGGATCAGAACTCTGTTTGCTTTATCTCTTGCTGACATAATTATCCCTCCTTAATTATAGTGAACCCACTTCTTCTGCGCAATGTTCTGGAATACTGTCATGATCATAATCACAACCAGAAGAAGTACGACGATTGTTGAACCATAGCCTTTGTTATTCTGTACAAAGGAATTCTGGTAGAACAGATAAACAAGTGACTGTGTTTTGTAAAGTGCAGGATTGTTTCTGTCCATAACCATAAAGATCAGATCGAATACCTGCATGGCGCCGATGACACGGGTAACCATTACAAAGAAGATGGTCGGCGAAAGCAGCGGGATTGTAATATGGAAGAACTGTTTGATTCCGGTTGCTCCGTCAATGCTTGCTGCTTCATAATAATCTCTTGGGATTTCCTGCAGACCAGACAGGAAAAGTACCATATTGTAACCAATGATGGACCATACACCGATCACTGCGATCGCATAAACTGCAATCTTCGGATCAGAAATCCAGTTGATCTTTGTATGGAAAATATGGTTGAGAAGACCGAATTCTGAGTTAAACAGCCATCTCCATACCATGGCGATCGCAGCCGGAGCAGCAACCATAGGCAGGAAGAAAATAGTTCTGTAAACAGCACGGCCTTTCATTTTACGGTTTAATAAAACTGCCAGTACCAGTGCGATGGCAATGGAAAACGGAACTTCCACAATGGCATATTTAAATGTATTTAATAATGCCTGCCAGACTTCCGCATCGTGGAACAGCTTTACATAGTTGTCAAAACCAATGAAGATATTTCCCTTACCGAAATCTCCGGTCTTGAAAAAGCTCTCATAAATGGTCTTAAAAATCGGATAGATATTTAAGATGATCAGACCAAGCATTGTAGGAAGAATGAACGCCCATCCCCAGATGAATTCATTCCGCGCCTGACTGGTACCTTTTTTTGGATTTGCCACGGCTCTCACTCCTTCTTATCATAAAATTTTGTTGCTGATTTGAATGGAAAACTGCCGCATATCTGCATACCTGTTGTGACTTCTGCGGTTATCACATGATCGGAATCTTTTCTGCGGCAGCTTTTCTGTTTCTTATTTTTTATGAATGGTTTTGTTAAACATTAATTAATAGGACTCTTCTGCAATGGCATCATTCATAATAGTAACGATGTTCTTGCATGCATCATCCATGCTTTCCTCATCATTCCATGGTTTCTTCAGTTCTTCACACATTGGGTTCCACCATGCAAGTGTTGCATTTGTGTGTGGTCTGAATACGATGTCATCCATTGCATCCATGTATGGCTGTAAGTTGAAGCAGTCAACACTGTTAACCCATCCATCGGACATTCCTTCGTAAGCTGCCATTGTTACACCAAGGTCAGCCTGTTTCTGCTGCATGTCTTTTGTACCGAACCACTCAATAAGCTGGAAAGCTTCGTCCGGCATATCTGTGTTTGCAGAAGCAGCCCATCCAAGACCATTGTAAAGAGATACGCTTCTGCCTGTCTCAGCGTCTTTCGGAAGTCTTGCTACATCACAGTGTTCTTTGATATAATCGTTGTCTTTGAAACCAGATACCATCCAGGATCCCTGAGAGATCATAGCTACTTTACCAGATCCGAAGAGTACGTCTGTACCTGTTTCGGACATTGTAGATGCAGGAGGCATTACATTTTTAACGCATTTGTCAACGAATTCCATTGCCTTGATAGTATTAGGATCATCAAAACCGGATTTGTTATCATCTGTCAGTACACATCCGCCCATGGAGTAGATAATATTCATCCATGTATCCTGCTCGTTAGACGGGTTTGCTGCGAAACCATACTGGCTTCCGTCTTCTTTTGTAAGTTTCTCTGCGATATCATAGAATTCATCCCATGTCCAGCTTCCGTCCGGATAGTCGATTCCTGCTTCATCAAACATATCTTTGTTATACCACATAGCGATTGTGTCGATATCCTTCGGTACTGCGTATGTTTTTCCGTCCCACTGATACATTTCCTTGATATCTTCCGGGAATTTGTCCATTTCCAGTTTGTCGCTGTCTGCAACCTTGTCTGTCAGATCAAGTAAGATATCATTGGACATATATCTTACTGCTTCGTTGGAATGCATCCAGAATACGTCCGGCATATCTCCGCCTGATGCACCTGCTTCAAGAAGTGTCCAGTAGCTGCTCCACTCTACTACCTGAAGTTCAGTTTTAATTCCTGTCTCTTTTGTAAACTCATCCATGATCTCCTGAAGTCCGGCTTTCTGTCCGTTATCCCAGATTGCAACTGTCAGAGTTTTGTCTTTCGCCTGTGCACTTACCGGTGCAAGTGCTGTAACTGTCATAGCACCGATCACTGTTGCGACTGTGAGTTTTTTCATGTTTTTTCTCATATACATCCTCCTTTATTCGTCGTTTCGACGTGTTCCTTGTGATTCTTATTATACGTTTTTGTCTATTTTTTTAAATGGACTAATGAAATGAATTTATGTCATAATCGTTATGGAAAAAACGCTGAATATATGGTAAAATGTCAACAACGACTTGAATTTGTGCGTATTTACAGGATATGAATCCATATGTCTTTATATCAATAATATCCCCAGTCAAAGAAAATAAAAAAGGAATGGTGCAAATGCCAAATGTAAAATATACTGACAGCGCTACTTTTCGCTGTCTTGAAAATCTGAAAGAGGGTTCCCTTGATATCAGTCTGATCCATACGGGCAAAGAGCACTGCCCACCCGGACATATCTGTTCCATGCCAAGAGACGAGTTTATCATCCATTTTGTACTGGACGGTACCGGATTTTATTCTGCCGGAGGTCAGACCTGGAGCCTTACTCCCGGACAGATGTTTGTAATTTATCCAAATGAACCAATCACATACGGAGCTGATGAAACCCATCCCTGGACTTATGCCTGGATCGGTTTTCGTGGAATCCGTGCTCACTCAATGGTAAGAGAATGTGGATTTTCCAAAAATCAATTAGTGCTTCCTGCACCGAATCAGAAAATAATTCTGAAGCACATTGATTATATGCTGGATCATAAGCAGCTTTCCAAAGCCAATGATCTGAAGCGTCAGGCTTATCTGATTCTGCTGTTAGCCGAGCTTGTCGACTTTCATGAAAAGCAGTCTGCCCAAAGCAGAAAAAATGCCAAATATGCCTACAGCACCAGTGTTTACGCGGAACTTGCCATTGAATATATTAAAGATATGTATCAAAAGGGAATCGGGATTTCTGATATTGCAGATAATATCGGAATCAGCCGCGCCTATCTGAACAGTTCCTTTCAGAAAGAGCTTGGAATATCCGCACAGACCTTCCTCATTGATTATAAGATGCATAAAGCAGCCAGTCTTCTGGTCAGCACCAGTTTGTCTATAAAAGAGGTTTCCAATTCTGTAGGATATGAAGACCAGTTGGTTTTTTCCAAGGCTTTTAAAAAGAAATTCGGAATGAGTCCCAAAAACTATAAGACGCTTAAAGAAACCATCGATAAATATGACGAAAAACAATAAGCAGGCAAATGATCAGATCATTTGCCTGCTTTTCACTTTTTACTTTGCAGTTAAAACATAAATCCTGGATTCATAGTCTGTGCATGGTTCATCTTCACTTGTGGGTTCACCTGCTGTACAATCTGTGGTAAGCAGTCCCAGATTCATCAGCTCATCCCCGTAGTTTTCTGTTCCATTATACTCATTTCTGTAGATAAAATCCGGATCCAGTCCCTGAAGCCGTACTCTGGTAAAATCTGCGTTTACTACATTTCTTTCCCTGTACCAGAACACCAGCGCTGTTTTTTTGTCCTCGCTGACGGTCATCCACACAGTTTCATTGCCCTCAAAAGGACTCTTCAGTCTGTAAAAAGTTCCAAACTGAATCAGTTCTCTGTATTCTTTCATAAAAGTGATCTGCTGTTTTACTTCACTGATTTCCTCATCAGACAGTTTATTCAGATCCAGCTCATATCCGAAAGTTCCAAAATAAGCTACATTTGCTCTCGTATGTAACGGAGTTTTGCGGTTTAACTGATGGTTTGGTACTACAGATACATGACTTCCCATGGAACTTACCGGATAACACATACTTGTGCCATACTGGATTTTCACACGCTCTGCCGCATCTGTATCATCGCTTGTCCATCCCTGTGGCGCATAATAAAGGATTCCCGGGTCAAAACGCCCGCCGCCGCTTGCGCAGGACTCAAAGAGGATCTGCGGAAATGCAGTATTTAACCGCTCATACAGATCATAAACTCCGAGAATATATCTGTGAAATACTTCTCCCTGACGGTCTGCAGGAAGTGCAGCCGAATAACATTCCGTGATACTTCTGTTCATATCCCATTTGATGTAGGAAACCTTCGCTTCTGAGAGAATTTTATACATCATCTCATAAATACAGTCCACTACTTCTTTTCTGGAAAAATCCAACACATACTGATTTCTGCCATGACAGGAATGCCTCTGCGGTGTCTGCAGAATCCAGTCCGGATGTGCACGATAAAGATCTGAATCCTTGTTCACCATCTCCGGCTCAAACCACAGACCAAATTTCATACCCATCTCTTCAATCCTGTCTGCGATTCCCTTGATTCCCTGCGGAAGACGCTCTCTGTTTGCTACCCAGTCACCAAGTCCTGCATAATCGTTGCTTCGTGCACCGAACCATCCGTCATCCAGTACAAATAATTCAACGCCGCATTCCTTTGCCTTTGCTGCGATTTCCACCAAACGGTCCTCTGTAAAATCAAAATAAGTAGCTTCCCAGTTATTGTTAAGGATTGGTCTTGGACGATCTCTCCAGTAACCTCTTGCCAGTCTCTTCTGATATAATTTATGGAAGGTCTGGCTCATTCCATTCAGACCCTTATCAGAAAACACTACTACTGCTTCCGGAGTCTGAAAGCTCTCACCACAGTCCAGCTTCCAGTCAAAGTTCTGCGGATTGATTCCTGCAGTGATGCGGGTTGTATCATGCGTATCCACCTCTGCCTGCATTCTGTGATTTCCACTGTAGATCAGACTGAATCCCATCACTTCTCCTGCATTTTCTGTTGCTGACGGACGTCGGAGCACAATAAAGGGATTATGTTCATGGGAAGAATTTCCTCTGATGCTTCCTACAGACTGGATTCCCTGCTCTAATCTGCGCTCTTTCACATGACGTTCCCTGGACCATGCACCTGAAAACTGCATCCACACATAATCCTTGTCCGGCAGATCAAGACTAAGGCTCATTGCATTTAACAGATGTACAGGGGCTGTTCCTTCATTGATGAATCTGACACTTCTGGTAATGATTCCCCCCTGTGCAAAAATAGTATAAAGCAATTCCTGTACAATTCCTGTTACTTCATCTTTCAGTTTTATACATAAGGTCTGGGCTTCTTCGTCATTCTCTGTATAAGTAGCCGGAAGTCCTGAAAGCTTTGGCTTTCCATCTGTAATCATATGACTAACATAAGTAAATTCTGAGATCCTGCTGCCGTTTTCCTGAAGAATCTCCACTGCCGGATAACGGTAATCAGAGCTTCCATACACCGGATATTCCAGTTTCAGATGCTCCAGCGAAAATTTACGATTTCCCTCATAAACACAGGCTGTCATTGGTCGCTGTTTCATTTCAAGAAGATATGAAAAATCTTCTCTATCATGGATTCTTTTCCCAAAATAGAGATTTCCAATATGTCCATTTGGAAGCACACACATAATATAACTGATTTCATTGTTGTATAAATGGAATGTCTTTGAACTTTCATGAAAAATAATACTCATAACTATCCCCTTTCCGCATCTTTGGTTATTCACTGATAATTCCAGAAAATAATGCAATTCAGATTATATTACTATTTCATATCATTTAAGCAAATACTCTGTCAAGCGGATATTTATTATAATGCCAATGAATTTTCGTCAATTTTTTTCAATTCCTCTTCACTGAAGGATGCGCTGTCCAGCACCTTCAGATTCTCAAGAATCTGCTGTGGACGGGATGCTCCTATAAGCACACTGGTTACAATTCCATCGCGGAGAATCCATTTCAGTGCCATCTGAGCAAGGCTTTCGCCTCTTTCTGCTGCAATTTCATTCAGACTGCGGATACTGTTAAGACGTTCTTCCGTAAACTGATCTGCATGGAGAAAACGCCCGTCTGTGTTGACACGGCTGTCTTTTGGGATTCCATTCAGGTATCGGTCTGTGAGCATTCCCTGCGCCAGAGGGCTAAAAGAAATAATTCCCTTTTTCTTTTCTGCTGCTGCCTGTTTCAGGCCATTTTTCTCAATCGTTCTGTTAAAAATATTATATGAATTCTGATTAATAATAAACGGACAGTGCAATTCCTCCAGAATATCTGCGGCGCGTTTCATTGTCTCACCATCATAGTTGGAAATTCCAACATACAATGCCTTTCCGCTTCTGACGATCTGTGCCAGAGTCTCCATGGTCTCCTCAAGGGGAGTCTCCGGATCCATTCTGTGATGATAGAAGATATCTACATAATCCAGGCCAAGACGTTTCAGGCTCTGGTCAAGACTGGCGATCAGATACTTACGGCTTCCCCAGTTTCCATAAGGTCCCGGCCACATGTCGTAACCGGCCTTTGTGCTGATAATCAGCTCATCTCTGTATGCAGAAAATTCCTCTCTCAGGATTTTTCCAAAATTTGCCTCCGCACTTCCAGGCTGTGGACCATAGTTGTTTGCAAGGTCAAAATGTGTAATTCCATTGTCAAATGCTGTGAAGCACATCTGTTTCATATTCTCATAAACACCGGTGTCCCCGAAATTATGCCATAAACCCAGAGATAACTCCGGCAGCATCAGCCCACTGGCACCACAGCGGTGGTATTTCATGGTTTCATAACGTTTTTCCTCTGCCTGATACATAAAATAATTCCTCCCTTTTCGTACAGTATGTCGAATCCGAATATTATTGTTATCATTCTCTATCGAAATAACTGTACCACTCGCTCGTCTACGCAATTAACACAGTTATTTACACAACAATGTACTTGATTTACTCTTTCTCTGTAATGATACATCCTGTTCCACTTATTTTCAACAAATGTTATTAGCATTATTTAAAAAGCCACTTTCTGACTGAAAATGGCTTTTTAAATAAATAAACTATATTAAATTCCTTTAAAGCTAAAGGAGAATTCCATCTTTCCGTCTGTATTCAGCAGATATTCCGGATGGGTATATGCTCCCCAGCTGTCGTCGCCGCCGATTCCCATCTGGCCTTTGGCTATGCGTACTACTGTGTAATGAATCTGCGGGAGTTCGTATGGATGCATGGCATTTTCCATCTCATGCGGAGTGTATGGAAGTGCCGAGAACATCACTGGTTCTCCATCCATCTCGAAGTACATTCCTCTGCCCTTGCGGTCTGTGATCTTTGCCCAGCGTACTTCCTCTTTTGCACCACATTCCTGCGGCACCATGTATCTTGCCATGTTGTCCACAACTTTATTCTGGTAAATGCCGAGTTTTGCACCTTTTTTACGGTCTGCATAGGTTTCAGTTTCTCCCAGTCCGTACCACTGAACATTATCATAGTCTGCATTGAACTTAAACATCACACCAAATTCCGGCATATCACCAAGTTCTTTTACCGGATCATAAGTTAAAGTTGTCTTCACCTTTCCATCTCCGAATACTTCGTAGGTAAGCTGACACTCACTGGCTGGTGTGGTTGGCATCAGATAGGTAAAGGTTACTTTTACAGAGTGGTCTATTTCTTCTGCCTGTGGTAAATTGGATGGGCCGTATGCACCTTTTCTGTATTCTTTGTGGCTTAAATACATGCTGGCAATTTTCCACTGTGCGTAGCGCATCTGCATAAGATTTCCACAGTCATTGTCTGTAGGTGCGCGCCAGAAGTTTGGTTTCGGGATTGCCTCGATCATCTCTTTGCCCGCATATTTGTAGGAAACAAGACCACCGTTGAGGACGGAGAACATTACTTCGAAGTGCTCGCCACGGACCCCGATATTGTGTGTGCTTCGGATGATCTGCGGCTTCGCAACTGCTGTTTCTGCTGAAGCATTTTCCTGTACCTGGTATACATACTGTCCAAACGCAATCTCATGCCCTGCCGATGCCCACACCTTTTCCTCTTTCAGATGGAAGGAAACAGTAACTGTATATTCTCCGGCTGCTTCTGCTGTTTCAAAAGGCAGTTTATATTCTTTCTCGCTCAATGGCTCAACTGCTGTTTCCAGTGCTTCTGTACGGATCACTTTTCCATTCTTTGCAAGTGTTACCTTACAGTCAAAAGTATCTGTGTTTACAAAGAGGTTCTTGTTAATCACTTTTACTGTGTCAGCTGTCACCTCTGCAGTAATATTCTGATAATTGAATTTCACTTCCTGCATCTTTGGAGATGGCTCTCTGTCACCGCCATATGCAATTCCGTTGCCACTGAAATTATAGTCTGTAGGGCGTTCTCCGAAATCACCGCCATATGCCTGGAACTCTTTTCCATAGCGGTCTTTCTTATAAATAGACTGGTCAATGTAATCCCAGATAAATCCACCCTGATATTTGGGCTCTGTATCTGTCAGGTCAGTATATTTGTGCATGGCACCGCAGGAATTTCCCATGGCATGTGTGTATTCACAGCAGATAAACGGTTTGCTGTCATCCTTTGCCAGGAACTCTTTGATTGCTTCTACAGATGGATACATTTGACTTTCCATATCACTGGTATCATTATAACTGCGGTCATGGAAAAGTCCCTCATAATGTACCAGGCGGGTAGGGTCATTCTTACGGAAAAGCTGAGACATTTCATAGATATCTTTTCCGCCAAAAGATTCATTTCCACAAGACCAGATCAGGATTGCCGGATGATTCTTGTCTCTCTGATACATGGAGTTGGCACGGTCAAGCATCATATCCAGCCATTCCGGTTTGTTATGAGGAACAACATGGGTATAATCCTTTGTAAACTCCGCCGTATCCCAGGAACCATGAGATTCCAGATTTGTCTCGTCGATCATATAAATACCATATTCATCACAGAGCTGATAGATCAGTGATGTATCCGGATAATGGCAGGTACGGATGGCATTGATATTATTCTGCTTCATAATGCGAAGATCCTTACGGAGTTCCTCCTCTGAAACATGTCTTCCGCTGACCGAACTGAACTCATGACGGTTTACGCCCTTAAATACGATACGCTTTCCGTTCAGAGTCATGATTCCGTCTTTCATTTCGAAACGTCTGAATCCCACTTTCTGAGGAATCACTTCCTGCAGATTTCCGGCTTCATCGTAAAGTTCTATTGTAAGATCATAAAGCTGCGGATCTTCAGCACTCCATAATTCCGGGTTGCTGACTTTCCATAAATAGCTGCTCTCTGCGGTTTTACTGCTATTCGTTTTTAATGTATGCGAAATCCCCGGTGTTTCAGTCGCGTCTTCATTTGTATCTTTATTCGCACCTGCATTTCTTTCATCTGCGGCAATTATTTTATCAGTATTTTCTTCCAAAAGTAATTTTCTGTCTTTCAGAATGCATTCGCCATCTTTTTCAAGTTTAAAAGTAATGCTTCCTTTTCCCCATGTTTTTACCTTGATTTCCATATCTGCTGATTCCAGATTTTCTTCCGGAATAGCACGAATCTGAAGGTCATACGCGTGAGTATCCGGCACTGTGTAAAGGTACACATCTCTGTAAATTCCTGAGAATCGGAAGAAATCCTGATCCTCACACCAGCTGCTGGAAGTCCATTTAAATACCTGTGCTGCCAGCTTATTCTGTCCATCTTTAAGATAATCTGTCAGTTCAAATTCTGACGGGGTAAAAGAATCTTCACTGTATCCGATAAATGTACCGTTCAGCCAGAGTGCCAATCCACTCTCTGCTCCCTGGAATGAAATAAACAGTCTCTTACCTTTCATATGAGCCGGTACAGTAAAATATTTCACATAGCTTGCCACCGGATTAAATCTCTCCGGAATCTCGCCCGGATGAATTTCCTCGTGTCCTTCCCATGGATACTGAACATTCGCATACTGCGGTGCATCATATCCTTCCATCTGGATATGTGCCGGTACATGAATATCCTCCCAGTCATAACAACAATACTCTTCCTTTTCAAATCCCGGAATCACATTTGCATAATTACGGGCATAATGAAACTTCCACAGACCATTCAAACAGTAACGAAAAGAAGTCCCCTCCCCTTCCTGTAATGCAGCCTGCATCTCTTTTTTATCTTTATAATATACATGATCTGAATGAGCTTCCATTCGGTTATCGCAAAAATACTGCGGATCTTTTACCAGTGAATAATCAAATGTTTTCATCTTGTTCCTCCTGATCTTAATATCTTTAGAATTCCTATTAATTCCTCATCGCTCCTTATAGTTCCGATTATAACATTTCCTTCTTCTATTCGGTTTGCAAATTCGATCATATATTTTTCATTTTCACCCAGCATAAGAATCCAATCCCCATAATAACAAAACCCAATTTCCATAAAATTATGAAAATGAAGATTTTCCACACCCGTCCCATAATTCTGCACCCGACGCTCACCAAGAAGCGGAAAAATAGGACTTCCGGCTGGCATATAGCGTAATACACAAATATATATATCCAGTAACCAGCGCAGAAAAATAGTTTCTTTCATGTGCATTTGCAGGATACTTAGATATTCTTAGGTATCAAAAATCCGCGT